>Ga0137465_1000073_pt1 | contig 86720 bp, 51 predicted proteins | sample EasRivERMGT828_2_FD_104906 | JGI IMG/M metagenome (GOLD analysis project Ga0137465, IMG submission 104906) | Soil microbial communities from meander-bound floodplain in the East River, Colorado, USA - East River MetaG ERMGT828_2 | ecosystem: Environmental > Terrestrial > Soil > Floodplain ... | reverse complement strand
CGGCCGGGCCGCCCGCCAGGCGCTGGGACGGATGCGGCGGCGCCCAACTCTGGTGGAATCCTTCTGGAAGCAGGCGGAATTGTTTTGAGCCAATTGTCACTATATTATGCGAAAGTCAATAAGAGCTTGTGTCAGCCTCATTATGTTCTTACCAGACGGCGTCGGGTGCTGTATTCTCAAGGCTATGTGCATGCTGCCTGGCTGGGCTGCCCCGACAACAAAAACTGCCCGAGGCCTCTCAGGCCGTCCGTTTCGCTGCGCTGCGGTTTGGCATTTCGTCGTGGCTGCCATTTCGCTCTCACTCTCTGCGAACGCGGCGGAAGATCCGTCCCAACGGAATAAGCGCCCTAATATTCTGGTGTGCATCGCTGATGATTGGTCGTGGGGGTTTGCTGGTTCTTATGGCAATGCAACCGTTCAGACGCCGACGTTCGATCGCATCGCTCGCGAAGGAGCGTTGTTTCAAAATGCATTTTGTGCCTCGCCGTCATGCACGCCCTCGCGCGGGGCGATCTTGACGGGCCGTCCGATCCATCAACTCGAAGAAGGTGGCAATCTGTGGAGCCACCTGCAGAAGCGTTTCGACGTTTTTCCCGATTTGCTGGAGAAGGCCGGCTATCACGTCGGACTCACCGGCAAAGGTTGGGGGCCAGGCGATCTTAAGGCTGGCGGACGCGCGCGCAATCCGGCCGGACCGTCCTTCAAGAGCCTTCAGGAGTTTTTGAAAGCGCGGCCAGCGGGAAAACCATTCTGCTTCTGGTTCGGCACGCAGGATCCCCATCGCCCCTATGACAAGGGCTCCGGGCTGCGCGCCGGAATGAAACCAGAGGCTATCCAAGTGCCGGCGTTCTGGCCGGATGCCCCGGAGATTCGCAATGACATTCTGGATTATGCCTTTGAGATCCAGCGCATGGATCGGGACATGGGCGCAGTGATTAAGACGTTGGAAGCCGCCGGCGAATTGGACCACACGCTCATCATCTTCACCAGCGACAATGGGATGCCTTTTCCTCGCGCCAAGGCCAATCTTTACGATCAAGGCACGCGCATGCCGCTGGCCGTGCGTTGGCCGGCGAAAATCAACGCCGGCCAGGTGCTGGAAGCCTTCGTGAACCTTTACGAAATCGCGCCCACGGTGCTGGACGCCGCCGGCGTGAAACCGCCGGCAGAAATGGCCGGACGCAGCTTGTTGCGTTTGCTGGCCGGAGAAAAGGATCAGACTCGCACGATGGTATTCCTGGAACGCGAACGCCACGCCAATGTCCGCGCCGGCGATTTGAGTTATCCTATCCGAGCCGTGCGCACCAGGGACTTTCTCTACATTCGCAACCTGCGCCCCGATCGCTGGCCGGCCGGTGATCCGGAAATGTGGAAGGCAGTAGGTGAGTTTGGCGATTGCGACGCTTCGCCAACCAAGGAGTTCATCATATCGCGCAAAGGCGAACCGGGCATCAGTCGCTTCTTCGATCTCTGTTTTGCGAAGCGTCCGGCGGAAGAGCTCTACGACCTGAGCAAAGACCCTGCACAAGTGAATAACGTAGCCGGCGAAGCGGAATACGCGCAGCCCCGAAAGGACCTCCGCGCGGCCTTGGACCGGTGGATGGTTGACACGGGCGATCCGCGTATGAACCCGCAAGATGATCGCTGGGATAAGTTCCCCTATTACGGGAACGCGACACAAGCGCCCCCGGCGGCACAGCAAGCGAAGCGCTGATCCAGAAGAAGCAGCTAGTTTCCCTCACCTTTTAAGTATCCGATCAAATCGGCCAACTCCTGCCGCGTCGCGCTTTGCTCGAAACCCTCCGGCATGAGGGAAAGCTGCGAAGCGGTAAGTGATCTAATGCTCGTGCGCGCAATCGTTTCCTCCAGTCCCTGCGCTTGACGCAGCGTGATGCTCGCCGCGGTTTCGGACAGAATCAATCCAGACAGTTCGCGTCCATCCGCGGTCTCCACCTGATACCCGGCAAAGCCAGGCATGATTTCGTAATTGGGAACCAGAACGTGCAGCAGGATCGCCTCCTTCGGCTGATTGCGAATGCCCAGCAGGTCAGGACCCACCGCAACCCCTTCACGGTCGAGTCGATGACACACGGCGCACTGTGTCTTGAACAGCGCGCGGCCATTCGCAGGATTGGCTTGCAGCGCCAGGACCGATTTGAATTCTTCGAACACCTTCATGCGATCACCGCCAGCCCCTTTGAAAAGCCTTTCCGCCCGCTGCCGGATGGCGTCGTCCTTGTGCTTCACAAGCTGATTGCGTTGCGCAGCAGGAACGGCAGCCAGCGGCAAACGTTCTTGTTCGAGCATCTCGAGCAACATCGCGATGTGGCGCGGCTGTGCGAGAATGCCAGCCAAAACATTCTGCCGAATCGCCGCCGTGAATCGGGTCCAATTGGTCGAAGCCAGCAACGCGGCGACTATTTCCGGTCCTGGCAGACGGCACAGCTCTTTGATTGCTTCCTGTTGCAACGCGGGCGGCTCGCTTGGCTTCAATAGGGACGGCAGGAGCCGGGCTGCCCGGCCCGGTTCCGCATTCGCCAGCAGTGACACCGCAGCCAACCGCGTCGCCAGTGGTTGGTCTGCGGCACTTATCGACGCCTCCGCTCGCGCCAGCAACCGTTGAAACTGCTCCCGACTGATTTTCTTTACGGCGGAGCCGCTCAAATGTGCGATCAAATTGGTGAGCGCCGTCTGAACGTCGGTGCGAGAGCCAAGGCCTTCGAGCAATCCCGCCACGCCAGCGATCTGCCACGCTTCGTCGGCGGGCGCGCGCTCGCGGACCAGTTGATAAAGCGCATTGGTGATTCGTAACGGTTCGTTCGCTCCGATGATGCGACTCAACTCGCGCATAAGTTCGGGTGCTGCGGCGCTGTTTTCCGTCCCCAGGAGCCACTCAAGAAACTCCCCGGCGCGCCGGTGCAAACCGCTCAGCACGGCCGCGCGCATCCACCGGTCGGCGCCATCTCGTCGCGCGATTTGGGCCAGCGCCATGGCACGTCCGTCGGGAATCTCGCCTAGCGCCAGCGCGCAAGCAAAACGCACATGCGCGTCGGTGTCCGACGCTGCCTGATTCAACCACATGAACAGGCTGGCCTGATTACCCGGGTAGTTGGATGCTTTCCAAAACAAATGCACGAATTCTTCGGCTCGCCGTGCCGCCGCCCCGCGAACTCCTGCATCCGCATCCTGGAGCGCCAGGCTGAATGTCCCGTATTCGAGTTCTTCCATCGCATCGAGCAAGTGCAATGCGGCTGCGCGAGTCGGCGCGGAACGCCCTCTCTTCACCAGCGCGGCCAGCGTCATGAGCACATTCGTGTCCCGCCGCTCCAGCAGAAGCCGAAAGGCCGTGTCACGCGTCCAGCCGTTTGCCGATTCAAGTTCCTTCACCAATTGCACCGACGTTGCTCCACCCAGCCTTGAACGTTGAACATTGAATTTTGAACCCGCCGCTCGCACGCGCCAAACGCGCCCCATGTTCTCACCACTGTTGAAATCGGTCCGCTTGCGCACTTCCTCAGGCAGATACTGCGGATGCTCGATAGTCTTTCGATACATGTCGCAGATGTAGAGCGCGCCATCGGGACCCGCGGCGAGGTTGACCGGTCGAAACCAGTTGTCCGTTGAAGCGAGGAACTCGGCGTGATGGGGCGAACGACGCGCCAGGAACGTGGCGCCAGTCGGCACCAGTTCGTCCCAGTGCACCAGGTTGGCCGTTGGGTCGCAGACAAACACCCGGCCATAATAGCCCGCCAGAGCGTTACCGCGATAAACGTGCACGCCGCAGGCCGCGCTGAATGTCCCGGCGTGCGAATCGGCCGTGGTAAAGTTGTCGCTGATCGGATAGATGCGCGCGGCCAAATTCTCGGTGTTGCTCAACAAGTCGTTCACCATTGCTTCGGGACAGTTTTGCACGGTGGCGCTGAAGTGGAGGTCCGGATTGCGTTTCCAGTGCCGTGACGACCCGACGACATGCTGCACGTGCACGCGATTGTAGCAGATGAAGCGATTGCCAAAATCGTCGAACGTCTGTCCGAACTGCGCCCGTCCATCCACCGCCTCGAGCTCGCCCGTGAAAGGGTGGAATCGCACATCCGTGCGCAGTTTCATCGGCGGGCGTTCGGGAAATTTTGGCGAACGAATCGTGCTCTCGCCCGTGTAGCCGCTGGTAAGATAAATCCAACCATCCGGCCCAAGCGTGGGATGGCTGACGCGGAGTTGCGTTGTGTTTTTGTCATCGAAACCGGTCAGCCAGACCTCGCGCACGTCGGCGCGACCGTCGCCGTTTGTGTCGCTGAGCCACAGCACGTCCGGCGCGCACGTGACAATCGCACCGCCGCGCCAGGGCATGACGCCATTGGGAAAGGTCAGGCCATCGGCGAACGTTGTTCTCCGCTCAAACCGCCCGTCGGCGTGCGTGTCCTCCAGCAGTGCGATAGTTCCGACAGGAGGTTTATTGGTTCCGGGGCCTGTGGGATAGCCGCGATTTTCAGCCACGTAAAGACGGCCTGTTTCGTCGAAGGCCATTGCGACAGGCGCGACCACCGTCGGCTCGGACGCGACCAACTCAACGCGCAATCCCGGCTCCAGCCGAAAGGCAGCCAGGGCTTGCGCGGGCGAAAGCGGGCCATCCGAAGCGGCACCCGCGAACGGGGCGCACAAGCTCACGACGGACAAACAGGCAATGGATTTCAGATGGAACTCCGCCTTCACTTCGCTCTCTGTGCAGCCAACCTCACTTGTTCCGCCTTCACCGGAACGGCTGCCAACCGCGCATAGAGCGGCTTGGCCTCCTGAATTTCGTTCGCGCGATACAACCGGTCAGCCTTTTGCATGGTCACTGGCGCAGGCTCGATCCACTCGAATTTCCGTGCCGCCTCTCTCGCCTGGTCGATTTCTGCGTCATCGAGTTTCGTTCCTGTGGTGCCGCGGAACATGAGATGGGTGGGAGTCTGGCAATGTTGCAGCGTGAGCGCGTGCCCCAGTTCATGCGAGGTCACGCGGGGAATGGGTTCATCGATGCCCCCCTCCACTTTTTTCAGGGAGGCGGTGTCTTTCACAAACATTCCTTCCTTGAGGTACACGCCGTTCACGGAAAGTTCCTTGATGTAATAGATGTGGAACATGCCGGGCGCCCTCGATCTTTCCGGCCGGAGCCTGAGCACGCCCGAGAGATCGCCGGCAGTCCCAAGCACCTGGCCGAAATCCTGACTGGTCGCTTCTTCGCGGACGAGCGATTCAAGATAAAAATGCATTCCGGCCTGTGACCAGACGCGATTGACCTTGCCTAGAATGCGAGTGATGTCTTCGGGCTTCAGCGTGGTCTCGATCCGCGTCGAATTTGTGGCGGTCAAAAGATGAACCCGAACAGGCGCAAGCAAATAGTCCTCGAAGCTAAATCGGCCAATCGTATTTGTCTCCTGACCCGGCGCGGCCATGCCAAGCAGCAGCCAAAGCACGCTGAGGGCTACGGGCCAGGAATGCGCAGGGCGAGCTTTCATCGATTTGCCCTTTATGCACCGTTTCTCCGATCGTGGCGATGAGAATTTGGAGTGCATCGTGGAGTTGGAGCTTGGAGTTTCTCTGGTGCTTGGAGTTTGGCGCTTGGTGCTTTGTCCACAGTCGGCTTCTCCGAATTTCAAATTCTCTTGGCTAGAGTGATTGCCAAAAGTAATTTCCGAAAAGGTGGGCGACGCCCTGCTGGGCGTCGCGGCAAACCGGCAGGTTTGCCCCACCTTTTGGGAAATTACTTTTGGCAATCGATATAGGATTACGCGTCCAGCCGATCGGCTTCTTCTACGGCAGCGGGGCCCGGGGGCAACCAAGGGCTGCTGTTTACGCTTCTGGCACGTAAGCCCCGGCTACCTCGCGATAGGCGGCGACCTGTTGAGCCTGCCATTGCTGCTCTCGTCCAAGTTCTTTTGCCATCAGACCAGCGACCTTCGGCGCCGCCTCCATGCTGGCGCGCGCATCCAAAAATAGCGCGCGAGTGCGACGCGCAAGCACATCTTCAACCGTGCGGGCCATTTCGTGACGCACCGCCCAGACCACTTCAGCGCCGCGATAAGGCAGCCGTGGATGAAGCATTCCGTTCAAGGCGGGATCTTCTTTGACGATCTGTCGGAGAGCGGAAGCATCCGAGCCATAGCTTCGAGGCGGCCATTCCTTGCCTGTGGACGGCTCTTCGCCAGTTTCCATCCAGCCGTGCAATCGCAAGTTCGACGTGGTTGATGCTCGCCACGCCAGGCGCGCCATAAGCGCCGCCTGGTCCACGGTATCCTCGGCCATCCTCCGGTAAGTGGTCCACTTGCCGCCGGTGACCGTGACCAAACCGGATTTGGAGACCAGGACTGTGTGATCGCGCGGCACCAGGGCCGTGTTTTTCGTCTGGCCGCTCTTCACCAACGGCCGCAGACCCGCGAACGTGCACAACACATTTTCCGGCTGCGGGTCCTTCGTCAGATAACGGGCGGCATGAGCGAGCAGGAAATCGATTTCTTCGCGCAAGGGATGGGGTTCGAGTTCGGGCTGTGACTTGGGGGTGTCCGTCGTGCCGATCACCACGCGATCGTGCCACGGAATGGCGAAGAGCACGCGTCCATCATCGGTCTTCGGAACCATGATGGCGCTGTCGCCGGGCAGGAAGGATTTTTCCAGGACGATATGCGCGCCCTGGCTTGGAACGATCAGTTTCGTTTCACCGGGCGCGTCGAGGCGGCGAATGGAATCCGTAAAGACCCCGGTCGCATTGATGACTGCCCGCGCAGCCAGTTCGTGCTGCCGGTTCGTTTCCAAATCGTGGACCATGGCGCCACAGATTTGCTCGTTTCTCTTCAACAGCGAAGTGACTTGCATGTAGTTTGAAACCACGGCCCCGGCCCCGGCCGCGGTGTGAGCGAGGCTGATGGCCAGACGCGCGTCATCGAACTGTCCGTCGTAATACCGAACGCCGCCACGCAGACCGTGCGGCTCGAGAGTCGGCGCGTGTTGCAACAGCTCGGCGCAAGAAAGATGCTCGGAACGGCCCAGACTCAGATTGCCGGCCAGGCGATCGTAGATGCGCAAACCAACGCCATAGAAAATTCCTTCCCACCATTTGTAGTTTGGCACGATGAAGCCAAGGCGATTGACCAGGTGCGGCGCATTTCGCATTAACAATCCACGCTCGCGCAACGATTCGCGCACCAGCTTAAGGTTGCCTTGCTGGAGATAACGCACGCCGCCATGGATGAGCTTGGTGCTGCGACTGGAAGTGCCCTTGGCAAAATCACTCTGCTCGACCAGCGCGGTGCGATAGCCCCGGGTCGCGGCGTCCACGGCGCAGCCCAGCCCAGTCGCGCCGCCGCCAATGATAAGAATGTCCCATCGAGTCGATTTGTCGGTGAGAGCTTGCAACATCTCATCGCGGTTCATTGGCGGCGAAGTTTGTCACGGCCAAGATGGTTTGCTCAAGTCGCAATCCAAAGAGAAGGGTGAGAAGGGTGGAAGTTCAAACTTTGGCCTTAACACGTCCGCGCCCTTTCTGCATGGTTACCGCTTTGGCTTGTTGTTACCGCCTTTCGCGCGCGTAAGCCGAAGCCTGAACCCAATGGGATTTGGATGGACAGGGCACGCGCAAATTTGATTACTTCAAACCAGAAAATCTTTGACCAAAGATGAACTATGTCACCTTTTCTTGCTGAACTGCTCGGCACGATGATCCTTGTCACGCTCGGCGATGGCGTCGTTGCCAACGTGTTGTTGAACCGCTCCAAAGGCCACAACGCCGGATGGATCGTCATCACGACCGGTTGGGGACTGGGGGTCGCAGTAGCCATTTATTGCGTCGGCGCGGTCAGCGGGCATCTCAATCCGGCAGTCACTGTCGGCATGGCCGCCATCGGCAGCTTCTCGTGGAGTTTGGTGCCCGGTTATCTTCTTGCCCAAACCGCCGGCGGGCTTCTCGGCGGCATCATTGTCTGGCTGGCCTATTATCCGCATTGGAAGGAAACCCCCGATGTGACGACGAAGCTCGGTGTCTTTTGCACGGGTCCCGCCATCCGAATGACGGGGATGAATCTCCTGACCGAAATCATCGGCACGTTTGTGCTCGTGCTTGGTGTCCTGGCGATTCTGTCTCCGAGCAACCTCGTTCCCAATTCCGAATTGCATAAGGGCATCGGCCCGCTTCTGGTCGGTGTTTTGGTCTGGTCGATTGGTTTGTCGTTGGGCGGTCCGACCGGTTACGCCATCAACCCGGCGCGTGACTTTGGCCCGCGCCTCGCCCACTCGATTCTGCCGATCGCAGGCAAGGGCGATTCGGATTGGGGTTATGCGTGGGTGCCCGTGGTCGGCCCGATCCTGGGCGGTGTGTTGGGAGCGCTGTTCTACAAGCTGCTTTGGAATCCTGCATGACTATGAATTTTTACAGAAGCAAACAACGGCAACCGGCAAAGGGAGGACTTCGTCGGCTTCATTGCCTTCTGTGAGGCCAGTGTATGAGTGGCGTAAAATACATCCTGGCGTTGGATCAAGGGACCACCAGTTCGCGCGCGATCGTCTTCGATCGGTCCGGCTCAATCGCGGCGGTCGCCCAGGAAGAGTTTCCGCAGATCTTCCCGCAGCCAGGCTGGGTGGAACACAATCCAAACGATATCTGGGCCACTCAAGCCGGCGTCGCCACTCAGGCCCTGGCTCGGGCAAGGCTCACTCCGGCAGACATCGCCGCCATTGGCATCACCAACCAGCGCGAAACCACGGTCGTTTGGGATCGGCAAACGGGCAAACCCATCTACAACGCAATCGTCTGGCAGGATCGCCGCACCGCGCCGATGTGCGATCGCCTCAAAGCCCGCGGGCTGGAAAAACTCATTCGCAAGAAGACCGGGCTGGTGCTGGACGCCTATTTTTCCGGCACGAAGCTCCACTGGATTTTGCAACACGTGAAGGGCGCCCGCGCAAAAGCCAGAGCGGGCCGGCTCGCGTTCGGCACGGTGGATTCATGGCTCGTCTGGAACCTCACCGCCGGCAATGTGCACGTCACCGATGTGAGCAACGCCTCGCGCACGCTGCTGCTGAACATCAAGACCGGTGATTGGGATGAGGAGCTGCTCGACATTTTTGAAGTGCCTCGTTCGATCCTGCCGGAAGTCCGTTCGTCCAGCGAAGTGTACTGCGAAGCGACGCACTTTTCTCCGGCCATTCCCATCGCCGGCCTTGCCGGCGATCAACAGGCGGCGTTGTTTGGCCAGGTCTGCAACAAACCCGGCATGGTGAAGAACACTTATGGCACCGGCTGTTTCATGCTCATGAACACCGGCGCCAAACCGATCACGTCAAAGAATAATTTGCTCACCACCATCGCCTGGCGGATCGGCAAGCGCACCGAGTACGCGCTGGAAGGAAGCATTTTCATCGCGGGCGCCGTGGTGCAATGGCTGCGCGACAGCCTGGGTATGATCAAATCGTCGGCGGACATCGAACCGCTGGCGTTGCAAGTGCCCGACACCGGCGGGGTTTTTCTGGTGCCGGCATTTGCGGGTCTGGGTGCGCCGCATTGGGATCCATATGCCCGCGGCATTCTGGCGGGCATTACGCGCGGGACAAGAGCGGCGCACATCGCGCGAGCCGCCCTGGAAGGCATTGCTTATCAGGTCATGGACGTGCTTAAGGCCATGGAAGCGGACGCAGGCATTCGACTCAAAGAGCTTCGCGTCGATGGCGGCGCCTGTTCAAACAATCTGCTCATGCAATTTCAGTCCGATATCCTCGGCGTCCCGGTGGTCCGGCCCAATGTCTCGGAAACGACCGCCCTCGGAGCGGCGTATTTGGCGGGATTGGCCGTCGGCTTTTGGCAGGACCAGTCGGAGATTGCTTCGCAATGGCAGGTGGACCGGAGGTTCGCGCCGGCAATGAAGCCCGATATGCGGAAGGAACTTTGCGCCGGCTGGACGAAGGCATTGCAGCGCGCGAAGGCGTGGGAGAAATGAAAAGGGCAGCCTCGTTGCGCGCCATTCCGGCCGTCGAGAAGGTGCTTCAGACCCTCGGACCAGTGGATATGCCGCGGCCTGCCATCGCCGCGGTGGTCCGACGAGAGCTGGCTCTCTTGCGAGCTCAGAAGCAGATTCCGCCTTTCGATGAGGTGCTCGCGCGCGTCTCCACAGCGCTCGATTCGCTGAAGCGCGCACGCATTCAGCCACTCATTAATGGCACGGGCATTCTGGTGCACACCAATCTTGGCCGCGCGCCGCTGGGACCAGCCGTCATCGAGGCGCTCACCTCCATGGCCGCCAACTACAACAATCTTGAGTACGATTTGTCCGGCGGTGAACGCGGTGGGCGCGCCGCCTACCTCGAACACAACCTGGCCTTGCTCTGCGGCGCGGAAGCGGCCACTGTGGTCAACAACTGTGCTGCGGCGCTCGTTTTGGTGTTGCGTCATTTTGCTGTGCCGCCACGCCAGGAGGTCATTATTTCGCGCGGCGAATTGATCCAGATCGGTGGCGGCTTTCGCATTCCGGAAATTCTGGAGGCCAGCGGCGCACGATTGCGTGAGGTCGGCACCACCAACAAGACCTCCCTCAGCGATTACGCGCGGGCGGTCCGCAAGGAGTCCGCACTCATCTTAAAAGTGCATCGAAGCAACTTCTTCATGGGCGGTTTTGTCGATTCGCCACCGACCGAAGAGATTGCCGCTCTGGCGCACAAGAAACGCCTTCCGTTTGTCGAGGATCTGGGCAGTGGCGCCGTGGTCGAGACCGAGAAAGCAGCTTCGGTCGAACACGAGCCGACCCCAGCCGAAGTGCTCAAGCGCGGCGTGCATCTGGTCACGTTCAGCGGCGACAAGCTGCTGGGTGGACCGCAGGCCGGCATCATCGCGGGCAAGGCCGCGCTGGTTGCCGCGCTCAAGCGCGACCCGTTCTTCCGGGCGCTTCGTTGCGACAAACTGATTCTCTCGGCGTTGCAATCGACCGTGGATCTTTATTTGCAAGGCTCGGCGTGTGACGCCGTTCCCGTGTTGGCAATGTTGCGCGTTTCGAACGACGAATTGCGTGCCCGCGCGGAGAAGGTCGTGGCCGCGCTGAATGGCTTGCCGCTCAAGACAACCATCGGAGTGGGCAAAGCGCAAATCGGCGGCGGGACCCTGCCACGCTCCGTTATTCCATCGGTCACAGTGGATCTGCTGCCAGAAAAGATGGGCCTGGCTGAGCTCGCTAGCCGACTTCGGAGTGGGACACCGCCAGTCATCGGTTACATTTCAGGCGGCCGGTTCAAACTCGATATGCGCACCATCTTTCCGCGCCAGGACCAGGAAGTGGTTCGAGCCGTCTGTTGCGTGTGTCAAGGTGCGCCCGGTAGCGCCGAAGGGGCACACGATACTAGCCCGGCGCCGGGTGCCGAGATGCGACCCTGAGTCCCGAAGGGAAGACTGACGAACCCCTGCCTGAATTGCTGAAAGAGCCATCAAGCTTAGCTTAGCCATCTGTATGCAGTAAAGGAGCGCGGACGTCTCGTCCGCCCGAATAAGAGAGGGCCGCTTGCGCCAGATGCCTACGCCCAAGCCAACTCACTGTTTGGTGAAAGGGGTTCGCTTGAGTCAATCATAGCTGACGATGGTATCCGACTGGTCATTTGTAGGTTCGTGCGGACGAGACGTCCGCGCTCCTATTGCATCGTGCGGCTTATGGGCAAATCTCTCCGACCCAGAAGACCTGGTGAATAAGGGAACCGCTGGTGCCGCCGGTCAAGACACCACCGCCTGGGGCGTGAATCCATCCATTGACGAAGGCGGCGCCGGTAACGCCGTGCACCGCCGTTGGCAACGGCTCCAAACGAAACCAGCGATTCAAGGAGGCGACATACATTTCCATCTGATTGAACATGCCGTTTGGATTGGCCGGACCGGTAGGGCCCTCGCCGCCCCAGACGAAGAAGCAACCGTCGGCCACGATGCCATTGATGCCGCCGCGCGTCGTTGGCATCGGCGCGTTGGTGCGCCAGAGGTTGGTCGCGGGATCGAACACCTCCAGAATGTTTGTCATCGGATCGCCAAATCCTCCACCAAGGCGTCCGCCGACCACGTAAACTTTCCCGTCCATGGCGCCGGCCGCGAGATGGTTGCGGCCCGTGGGGAGATTGGGAAGCGTGGTCCATTGGTTGTTCGAAACATCGTAAACAGCGAAATCCCGCCCCGGAGACGCGCGCGCACCTGCAACGTAAATCAAGTTCCCAATCACCGCTGCGGCACCTGCGCTGCGTGATGTGGGCATCGGCGCTTTCGCAGTCCAGTTCGTAGTGACCGGATTGTATTCGAAGACGGTGTTGGTGTAGGCACTGCCGGCGTCTGTTTGCCCGCCGATGACGTAAAGCCGCCCGTTGACCGCCGCGGCCATCTGGTGGTTGAGGGGGATGGGCAATGGCGTGGTGTATTGCCAACGATTCTGCGCCACGTCATACACCTGCACGGTGCGCTGCGTGATGCGCGAGGAGGGATAACCGCCCATGACATAGATTTTCCCCTCCAACTCGGCCACAGCCATTTCCGAATTGGCTTCCAAGAGATTGCTCCGCGTGCTCCAGCGACTGATGACGCGAAAAAACTGCTGAGCATTGCTCGGAGCGAGCCTGAATGAGTTGGTTGCTTCAAGGACATCCTGCCATGCCCCGCCGAGGGTCATGGAGGATTGAAGCGTGCCACGGTTGGTCCACGCGACGACGACATTGCTGGGGGTGCGTGAAATTCTCAGCATGAAGTTGCTGGTTTGGCCGAACGCGAGGTGCAACGGAGCAGCCACTAAAGTTGCGACCAGCAAGAAACAGGCTTGAATCCGCTGCGGCTTTTTCATGGCTTTGGCGCTGATTGTAGAGGAACCGCCGAGCTTTTCAAATCATTCGTCAACGCCAGTTTAGGAGCGCGGCCATCCTGGCCGCAGGGCGTCCAATCCTCGCAATCGCGTTAGAAAGCATCCCGCAGCGCCTCGATATTCGCACGTTGCCGCCAGGATCGCGGCGCTCCGCGCTGAATTGAAAAATGCAGAACGATCCGCACGCTCCCATCTTAGCCCAGCGGCAACAGATTGGCCTGGCTGTCGAACTTCATCTCCTCAGGAGGGTTAAGAACCTCCAGATCGCTTCGTCGCTGGAATTCGGGTTCGTAAGCCTGCGAGACAGCGACTTTCTCAAGTGAAAGCGTGTCGGCAATGCGAACGATTCGTGTTCGGCTGATATCAGCGACCGCCAGGGAAGCCAGGGCCTGCGTGATGGCTTCACGGTCTGTCTCAAAATGGATGGGGATCTTGGCGGAAGCCAGACTGAGAGAGGTCAGTGAATTGATGTAGGTCTTCTGCGGATCCATCGCGCCTACCAGCCGCGTGGTCGTGAAATCGGCCAACCCGACACCGATGGCGTTCCCATGGGTCTCAGGCGTCAAATCCCGCACGAAGAGGCGGCGAATCACTGGGTGCATCTGCCGTTGCGTTTGCAGCGAAGTGAGATAACCATGAATGCCGCGGCCAATGATGTTCGGATCCATGCCCGAGCCGCTGATGTTCTTACCGATGCGATCCACGATCAGCAGGTCGATATCGTCGAAGGGCAGCTTCGGCATCAGACGCTTGGCCTCGGCAAACAATTCGCCTTCCCGCTCCTCCATCTCCTCACGGGCCAGCAGCGTAAGCCGGGCGGTTTGATGGAATTGATCTTCGACAATCGCCAGCCCACCGAGAACAGGGGCTGATTGCAGGATCACTCGCGCGAACTTGCGAATCACCGGCTCAAACCCAAGATGAACCGAAGTGCGATGATAATTGGCCGCGCCAGTCCGTTTGCCCAGACCCACCACCAGCATCTTCAAAAGTCCGCTGCCAAGCGATGTGCTGGCGAAATCGGTGTGCGGTTTGACGCGATTGACCACCAGAATACCATCCGCGCGCAACGCTTCCGCGCTGAAGAAAACATCGAACCCATCCTCGATCACGGCTAAGCGTTCGACTTCCATGTTCGATCGGATGGGCACTTGCAGGTGCGACTCGGTAATGCCGTACTCTGCCAGCAATTCCACTTGCCCTTCGGGAGTGGCGCCACCATGGCTGCCCATGGCCGGCACGATGAAGGGTTTGGTCCCGGCGGATTTGAGGACTTCCAGCACGCTGGCCACGATGGTTTGAAGATGGGTGATTCCCCGGCTCCCCACGGCGACAGCTATCTGTGCGCCCGGCTTGATGGGCAGTCGCGCCCGGGCGAATTCCTGTTGCACAGTGGCGCGAATATCCAGCGGGCGCGACGCCGGAAACTTCTGTCGCACCCTCATCATGCGTGGAATGTGATTGTCTGTCATGCCAGGCAACGCCTGCCTTGGACTCTATGCGCCCGCGCGGAAAATGCGAGAACAGAAACGGAGCGCAAAGCTCAGCTTCGGTTCTAATTGGGCTGGCGTGCCTGGTTCACACGCGGCTTCATCGCGGCGGTTCACTGCACATGCTTGCCACAAGACCCACCAGAAAGATTGCCTCCAAGGTTTCCATTGCCGGTGAACGTGTTATACCTTCCGCGCGCATGGCCGCAACTAAAGCAAACTCCCGTCGCGTCGCTGCGAAATGAATGATGGCAGCGCGAACAGGCGATTGCTCGCCGGACTGCTCGCAACCTGGTTTGTTATGAGTCCGTTCACCAAACTTGGCTTGGCTGCTTCGCCCGAAAGCGCGCGCGCTACCGAGAGGCAAGTCACCGCCGGTCCCGGCGGACGCATTCTGACCAATGTCGGCGTCTGGTCGCCAGACAGCCAGTGGATCGTGTACGACACGCGATCCGATCCGGCGGGCGACGTGTTCGACGGCAAACGTATCGAAATGGTGAACATCGCGACCCGTGAAGTAAAGACCCTCTACGAGTCGCGTCATGGTGCGCATTGCGGCGTGGCCACGTTTCACCCTCACCAACAAAGAGTCGTGTTCATTCTCGGTCCCGAGAATCCCACGCCCGACTGGCAGTACGGTCCGAGTCATCGGCAAGGTGTCATTGTCGATGTTGCCAAACCTGGAGTGGCGATCCATCTCGACGCGCGCGATCTCGCGGCGCCATTTACTGCAGGCGCCTTGCGCGGCGGTTCGCACGTTCACGTCTGGGATGCGGGCGGGGAATGGGTAAGCTTCACCTACAATGACGCACGGTGTGAATCCGACCTCCGCGACATAGGTGTGAGCGTTCCGCTCCGTCCAGTGCGTGCAAAGAAGGACCATCCGCGGAATCACGACGGCAGTCATTTCTCCGCTATCGTCACGCGGACGGTGGCGCAACCAAGACCCGGCGCTGACGAAATCAAACGCGCCTGTGAAGAGGGCTGGGTCGGATCCAACGGGTACAGTCGCGCGGACGGCACGCGTCAGAGGCGGGCCCTGGCTTTTCATGGCCACGTGGTCACCGACAAAGGCGCGACCGTTTCCGAAGGGTTCATCGTGGACTTGCCCGAGGACCTCACGATTTCTGGCCATGGACCGCTTGAAGGCACGGAGACGCGTCGCCCATCGCCATCCAAAGGAACTCTGCAACGGCGCTTGACCTTTACTGCAGACCGCAAATATCCAGGGCTGCAAGGCCCACGCCACTGGCTGCGCAGTTCGCCGGACGGATCGCGAATCGCATTTCTAATGAAGGACGATCAAGGCATCGTTCAACTCTGGACGGTTTCGCCCAACGGCGGGAAGCCAGTGCAGGTCACGCGCAATCCCTGGCCGATCGCCTCGGCATTCACGTGGAAGCCGGATGGCCGTTCCATCGCGCACGTCATGGACAACTGCGTCGCGCTTACCGAGCTGAACGACGGTCAAACCACGCGCCTCACGTCGCGCACCGATGATGCTCGTGCTCCGCGTCCCGAAGCGTGCGTCTTTTCGCCGGACGGAAGGAAGATCGCTTTCGTGCGCCGCGTGATGGCTGGCGAGCGCGATTACAACCAGGTCTGTGTGCTTTTCCTCGAATCGAAGTTATGAGCGCACCCGCGGCTGGCATTCCGACGCAGGAGGATTCAGGTCCGAAGACTGCTTCCAGCCTGGCTCATTATAAATGGTGGGTGGTTGGGATGCTCTGGTTTGTTTGCTTTTTCAACTACGCCGACCGCCAGGCCATCTTTGCCGTGTTCCCCAAACTGAGCGAGGAATTTGGCTTCAGCAAAACCGAACTTGGGCTGATCGGGTCGGCCTTCATGTGGGTCTATGCCGCTTGCGCCCCCTTGGCAGGCTTCATCGGAGACCGTGTTGCGCGCAAGCACTTGATTCTGGGCGGCTGCCTTTTCTGGAGTTTTGTCACCGTGACGACGGGTTGGTGCAACAAGCTTTGGCATTTCGTGACCGTGCGGGCCCTGGAGGGATTCGGAGAAACCTTTTATTTTCCCGCCTCGATGTCGCTGGTCAGCGACTACCACGCCGCCACGACGCGGTCGCGCGCGATGTCGCTTCATCAATCCGGTGTTTACATCGGGACCATTCTCGGAAGCTGGGCCGGCGCCTGGTTCGCCGTGCAATGGGGCTGGCGGATCGGGTTCTACTTTTTTGGCATCGCCGGTATGGTCCTTTCGCTGGTGCTCTACCGTTTTCTGCGCGAACCGCGGCGTGGTCAGATGGAAGCCACACCCGCGGCCATGGCCTCCAAGCCAACTGTGGGGGAGGCGTTGCGCGACATTTTCCGAACGCCCACTGCGTTGCTGCTGATGATGGCATTCGTGGGCGCAAACTTCGTCGCCACGATCTTCCTGACATGGACACCGACATTTCTGGTGGAGAAATTTCAGTTCAAACTCACCACCGCAGGCTTGAGCGGAACCTTATTCATTCATCTGGCCAGCGCCATGTGCGTGCCCGTGGCGGGATGGGTTGCGGATCGCTGCGCGCGCTGGCGCCCCGGCGGACGCATGTTGCCGCAAGCCGTGGGCCTGCTGGTCGGGGCGGGGTTCGTCATGCTGGTGGGCAAAACGACGGAAATAAGCACGCTCATCCTGGCCATGACCGTGTTCGGGGTATGCAAGGGATTTTATGATGCCGGAATTTTTGCGTCGCTTTATGACGTTGTCCCGATTCGCTCGCGCGCCACCGCCGCTGGCATCATGAACACAGTTGGCTGGGGCGGCGGTGCGCTCGGCCCGCTGCTCACGGGCTGGTACGCCCAACATGGCGGGCAAGGAAGCGAAATGGCCAACATGAGCCGGTTCATCTCCAGCTGCGGAGCTGTCTATGTCACCTGCGGGGTGTTATTGATCGCGGCGGTGTTTGCCTTCGCCCCGCGCGATGTGGTTTACTCGCCGTCTAATGGCGCCTCAAGAACGTGAAGGGTTCGGCGGATCATGGACCGCAGGCGTCGTTCGAGCTTCAATTGAACCAAAGGCGCAACGATGCCCAGCTTTCTAAAAGCGCACGGTGATGGAATTCATCTGGCCGTGAAGCTCCAGCCGCGCGCTTCAACCAATGAGATCGTGGGCGCCGTCGGAGACGAACTGAAAATCAAAGTGACGGCGCCTCCCGTGGAATCCGCCGCCAATGAGGCGCTGCTGCAATTGCTCGCCCAAACGCTGGACTGTCCGCCAGCGGCCGTGCAACTGGTGCGCGGACACACCTCGCGGCACAAGCATGTTTTCGTGCGCGGAGTTTCCCCCGCCGAAGCGGCGGCAAAGTTAATTGAGGCGCTTAAGAAATAGAGTGATTGCCAAAATAATTTCCGAAAAGGTGGGGCAAACCTGCCGGTTTGCCGCGGCGCCCGGCAGGGCGTCGCCCACCTTTTCGGAAATTACTTTTGGCAATCGATAGAGTCCCGACGGGCTCGGGGCCGGGCTTACTTCAACTTGTCAAAAAATTCGTGGGCGGTTGCGCAAGTAGCGGCGCTCAATTCATTCTGCGCACAGCTTTTTACCTCCGCCACCATCTCGGAGATTTCCTTCACGTAAGCCGGCTCACAGCGTCGGCTGCGATAGGGCATGGGGGCAAGAAACGGGCAATCGGTTTCCAACATGAATTTGCCCAGCGGCGTCGCCGCCAGCGTATCGCGGACATTCTGCGCGTTCTTGAACGTGACGATGCCGGTGAAGCTGACCAGCGAACCCATTGCCAGGATCCGCTCCATCGCGCGGACGTCGTTGGCAAAGCAGTGAAACACTCCACGCACTCTGCCGGCGAACGGTTGCATCTGGGCAATCGTGTCCTCGAGGGCGTCGCGCTGATGAATGACGCAGTTGAGTCCCAGTTCCGATGCGACTTCGAGCTGTTGTTCGAAAATCCGGGCCTGCTTGCGCTTGTAACGTTCGTCATCCGCGGCCGTGCCTCCCGATTTGTGGCTGGGCAACCGGTAGTAATCCAAACCGGTTTCTCCAATCGCGACAACTTTGGGATGCCTGGCCAGTTCGCGCAAAGCGGGTCGCAAGTCATCCGGAGCTTCCAGCGCATGACTGGGATGCCATCCTGCCACCGCAAAGACACTCTGAAACTGCTCGCTCAGTCCGATCGCGCGCTTGCTGCTGGCCAGGTCGGTGCCAATGCTGATGATTTTCGTGATACCTGCCGCTTGAGCGCGCTCGATCACTTGCGGCAAATCGCTCGCGAAATCCGGGTAATCCAAGTGGGCGTGTGTGTCATAAAAAATCGACATGATTTTCGTTTTGAGAGGCTAGGCGTTCTCGAGAATCGAAGGGCCATCTTGACTAATAATCCTGGACCATTTCACAAACTGAAATACACACATAGCGTACAACAGATTATAGAAGGCGATGGGCGCTAATACAAAGGAGACGGTGGACATCAATTCCGGATCGACCAAACTCTCCAGCACAGGCCAGTCAAAGTCGGCCGCCATGAATTGTATGACCACGATTATTCCGAGGATTCTTCCCAAGACGGAAATGCACGCATTGAGATAGGCCAGCCATGCAGCAGCCAGGTTATGCTTCAGGAGTTTAATGTCCGCCAAAGCGCCGGTCGCGCCGATCGCAATGTGAATCAAGAAAAGGACGCTCGGAAAAACAAAGTTCTGAGGAGACCTGATAACCAGAATCACGAGAAGAACTGCCAGCAGGAAGTGGAGAAGGCAGAGTCCTAAATCGATTTGGAAAATGATGCGGTATCGCTTCAGGAATGGAGCGATATAGGCGCTCGCTGTGTCGATGGCTTGCACATCCTGCTCCACTACGCCCACGTCACCGCTCCCTTCGGTTCGTGCAAAACGATGCTCTGCAAAAAGCGGATGCCTTTCTCCAACCCTTCGCGCATCGTCATCAGACTGTCTTCGTGCTCGACCGAGAGGGTGCCATCGTAGCCGCTCATGCGCAGCGCCGAGACGAAGTCGCACCAGAAACGGCGCGGATTGCCGTAACCCACCGTGCGGAAAATCCAGGCGCGATTGATCTCGTCGCTATAATGTTTGGTATCGAGCACGCCATTGGTTTTGGAATTCCATTCGTGGATGCCGGTGTCCTTGGCGTGCACGTGCCAGATCGCGCCTTTGAGCGCGCGCACCGCCGCGCACGGATCGATGCCCTGCCAGAAGAGATGCGATGGATCGAAGTTGGCGCCGATCACCGGCCCGACTGCCTTGCGTAATCGGAGCAACGTCTCGGGATTATAAACGACGAAGCCTGGATGCATTTCCAGGGCGATCTTGTTGACGCCAGCTTTCTTGACGAAGGCAACCGTCTTCTCCCAGTAGGGAATGACGACCTTCTTCCACTGGTAGTCGAGGATGTCGAGATAATCGGGCGGCCATGGGCAAGTGACCCAGTTGGGTTGTTTGTCGCCGGGCGCGCCACCCGGACAACCACTGAAATTGATCACCACTTCCACTTCCAGCTTTGCGGCCAGACGAACCGCCTTGCGGAAGGCGGCATCGTGGGCATGGGCAATTCTTCTGTTCGGGTGCAACGGATTGCCGGGACAATTGATGGCCGAGATCTTGAGTCCACGCGAAGTGATACGTTGCAAAAGCTCCTTTGCTTTGCGATCGCTCGCCAGGAGCGCATCGACGTCGCAATGGGCGGTCCCGGCGTAAGCGCCGGCGCCGATCTCAACCGCCTGAACGCCCAGAGCAGCGAGGTAATCCAGCGCTTGTTCCAGATTCATGGAGCCTAAAATCACGGTGAAGACGCCTATTCTCATGTTCTTCGCTGATTCCGTTCTTAGCTGGCTGGCTTTGCGCCAGCTTAATTGCGTTGCCAGTGAGGTGACAACCAGAATTCTGGCCGTTTTCAAGTTGCATTCCGGCAGAAACACCGGTAAATCCTCAATTCATAACAATTACCTATGGCCCAATCCTGTTTCCATCCTAGTGTCGAAGGCGCGCAACATGGCGCCAAAAATCTGGCCGATTTCCTCGCTTACGCCAAAAAGTCCGGGGCTGACGGCGCGCAACCTTCCAACTACATGCTCCAGGCGGATAAAGGCTTTAAAAGCGCCAAAGAGATCAAGCAGACCTTCGAGAAGGCCCAGATGAAATTGGACGGCGTGTCGGCCCATTGTCCGTTTTGGGTGCACACCACCGCCTGGACCAGCAGCCCATCCATCCGCCCGTTCATCCCCGCCGAAGTGGCCCGGAAGCCGCCCGAGCAAATCGAAAAGTGGGCGGAAGATTATTTGTTTGGCCTCCTGGATCTGTGCGCGGAATTGAACGTGAAGATCGTGCCCATGTTCTGGGGTGTGGCTTTCGGTTGGGAACTGGCCACCGGCTATCCATGGGGCTTTTGGAAAGGTGGCGATTACGATCTGGTCAAGGAGGGCCAGGAGCGCTTTGCCAAAAAGACAGCCAAACTTCGCGAACGCGCCAAGTCGCTGGGCATTTATTTGTGTCACGAAATCCATCCCGGCACCGCGGCCATGTGCGCCGACGATTTCAACATGCTCGTCGAAATCTGCGATGGCGATAAATCCCTGGCGGTGAATGCGGATCCTTCGCACTGTTGGGAAGGTGAAGATTGGGAAACCCGTTTCCGCAAGGTGGGCGAGCGCGTTTACGCCTGCCACGTCAAGAATTTCGTGATCCGTCCGCGCGTCCCTCTGCGCAAGATGGAAGGCGGCTGGCCAGGGCGCGCCATGCAATTCGTCGATCTCCCCACCGGTGATTTGAATATGACCCGTTACGCGGAAATGCTGATCCACATCGGCTACCCGCAACGCTACACCCAACTGATGGGAACCAGGACCGCACCGCTCATCGTCGAAGCCGAAAGCGCGTATCGGGATCTCGACACCACGAGCGCAAACGGCATTCAATTCGTGCGCGACAACTTGTGCTTCCCGCTGGCGGCCGGTTCGTTCGAAGAAGGAATGGGCGCTTAGGCGCCGCTAGGCAGTTGGAGTGCGGACGTCTCGTCCGCACGAATAAGAGAGGGCCGCTTCCGCCCAATGCCTGCGCCCAAGCCAACTCACTGTTTGGTGAAAGGGTTTCGCTTGAGGCAATCATTGCTGGAGATGGAACCAGGCTGGTCATTTGTAGGTTCGTGCGGACGAGACGTCCGCGCTCCTCGGGAATGGCTGCCCCTTCCCGATGGAGCGCAGGTTCGGTTGTCACTTCTCAAAACTCGCCGCATCGTCCAGACTGTGGCTGATGCAACGGTCTGAAGCGCGCGGATGGCTCCAGCAAATGCTCGGCGGCGAGGCGGATTTTCGCAACGGCCAGTGGGACGCCATCGACCTTGTGTCCAACGGGCGGCGTCGCGTCCTGGTGGTCCAACGCACCGGCTGGGGCAAGAGCATCGTTTATTTCCTGGCGACGAAAATCCTTCGCGACGGAGGCGCTGGACCGACGCTGCTCATCAGTCCGCTGCTCTCGCTCATGCGCAACCAACTGCTGGCCGCAGAACGCCTCGGCCTGCGTGCGGCCGCGATTCACAGTGAAAATCTCGACGCGTGGCGGCAAGTCGAAGGCGCACTTCAGGCCAATGAAGTGGACCTGTTGATGGTCTCGCCCGAGCGATTGAGCAACGCAGCGTTTATGCACAAACTCTTGCCGCTTTTCCAGGGCCGCATCGGTTTGTTCGTCGTGGACGAAGCACACTGCATTTCGGATTGGGGACACGATTTCAGGCCGGACTACCGCCGCATCGTGCGTGTGATGGGTCTGTTGCCGGCCAGCATGCCCGCGATTTGCACTACGGCTACGGCGAACAACCGCGTGGTGGAGGACGTGCAAAGGCAGATCCAAGATCTGGAAGTTATTCGCGGACCACTGATCCGCCCGTCGCTGAAGCTGTTCAACATCCGTCTCGACGATCAGGCTGAGCGGCTTGCCTGGCTGGCGCACTTTCTCCCGCAACTGCCCGGCAGCGGCATCATCTACACGCTCACCGTGCAGGATTCGCGGCGGGTGGCGACATGGCTCGATCAACAAGGCATTTCGGCCCGCGCCTATCATGCCGACCTCGAAGCGCCCGAACGTATCGAGTCCGAACGGCAGTTATTGAATAACCAGCTCAAGGCACTGGTTGCGACCGTGGCGCTGGGCATGGGTTTCGACAAGCCAGACCTCGGTTTCGTCATCCACTTTCAACGGCCGGGCTCGGTGGTCGCCTATTACCAACAAGTCGGCCGGGCGGGTCGAGCCGTGGAGTCGGCTTACGGCATCCTGCTCAGCGGACGCGAGGACGACGAGATCGCGGATTACTTCATTCGCACCGCTTTCCCGCCCGCAGAGGTGATGGAGGAGATTCTTCGCCAACTCGAACGCAATGCCGGCCTGACCATGGAGGAACTCGGCGCAGAGTTGAATCAGTCCCGCGGTGTCATCGAAAAGGCACTCAAACTCCTGGAAGTGGACGGCGCGGTCACGCATGAGAAAACAAAGTTCGCGCGCACCGCGAACCGCTGGACGCCCGATGTGCTGCGCGCGGAGCAAGTCACGCAATTGCGCCGCGCCGAACTGGAGGAGATGCGCCGCTACGTCAGTCATACTGGCTGCCTGATGGAATTTCTTGCTCGGGCATTGGACGATCCGTCGCCCACCCGTTGCGGCAGATGCATGAACTGCGCCGGCCAGACCAAGCGCCGCGCGCCCGCTCGCGAACTGGTCCAACAAGCGGTCGAGTTTCTGCGCGGCGATGCGCTGGTGTTGAGACCGCGCGAGCGCTGGCCCAAGCCGGTGCTGGAGCAAATCCACAAGATGCTCCCGGCAGCTGTTGATTCTTTCGAGAGTGGCCAGTTTAAGACGGTCATTCCGGAACGCTTCCGTGCTGCGGAAGGCCGGGTGCTGTGCCTCTATGGAGATGCTGGCTGGGGCGCCGACGTTGCGCGTGGCAAATATGAAACCGGTGCGTTCAGCGATGCGTTAGTGGAAGCAACGACGCGCTTGATTCGAGAGAAGTGGAAGCCAGCTCCGCCGCCGGAGTGGATAACAGCGGTTCCCTCCCTCAAGCATCCGCGGCTGATTGCGGACTTCGCGCGGCGCCTTGCCGAAAGGCTGGGCATCCCCTTTCTGCCGATCATCCACAAACGGCGGGAGAACCGCCCTCAGAAAGAAGTGCAGAGCGGCGCGCTGCAATTGCGCAATGTGCTGGACGCTTTTGGAGTCGCCCGTGAAAAGCCGGGTGGCCTCATTCAGCAAACCGTCTGGCAGGCCGAGCGCCTCGTCAGACACATCCATCCCGGCGCCATTCCATCGGGGCCGGTGCTGCTTGTGGACGACGTGGTGGATTCAGGATGGACGCTGACGTGGCTTGCGGTAATGTTGCGGCATTACGGCAGCGGGCCGGTCTATCCATTCGCGCTGGCCAAAGCTTCGCCGCGAGGAAGTTGATGAACATAGACGATTATTTGAGTGACGACGGGCAAGTGCTGCTGGCGCTATGCTCGGCGTTCGCTTTGCCGGAAAATGCCGAGGCTGACGGGCTGACTCCATTCAAGCTCGCTGAGTGGAACCAACTCGCCAGGAAAATCGCCGCCTCTCCGCTCAAACATCCGGCGGCGTTACAGGGCCGAAGCGCCAACGAGATGGCCCGCGAGCTCGCCGTGGCACCGGATGAAGCCGAACGCATTGCACGATTGCTCGACCGGGCCGGTCGGCTGGCGGTGGAGTTGGAAGGCCTTTTCTCACGCGGCATGTGGGCGCTGACACGGGCGGACGAGCATTATCCGGCAAGACTGCGCGATACGTTGAAGCATCAGGCGCCGACGATTCTTTTTGGCGCGGGCGATGTTTGTCTGCTGCGGCGCGCTGGCGTGGCAGTTATCGGCTCGCGCAATATCGACGAAGCAGGCGCAGCCTTTGCAAGAGAAATTGGACGCAAAGCCGTGGCCAGTGGCCTGGTTGTCGTTTCCGGCGGCGCGCGTGGAACGGACCGCATCGCGATGGACGGCGCGCTGGAATCCGGCGGCGTGGCCTTGGGCGCACTGGCTGACAGCCTGGAAGCCACCGCGCGAAAACCCGACGTGCGCCAGCTTCTCCTCGACGGACAACTGGCCTTACTGACGCCTTACGCGCCGGCCGCTGGTTTCTCCGTCGGCGCGGCCATGGGGCGCAACAAAGTAATTTATGGCCTGGCCGAGTTCGCCGCGGTCGTCAGTAGCGATTTTCAAACGGGCGGCACATGGGCCGGCGCGGTCGAAGCCCTTAAGGCACGCTGGTGTCCCGTGTTTGTGCGCGAGGGCGACGGCGTGCCAAAAGGCAATGTGGAGTTGCTTAAACTGGGGGCCACGGCGCTGCCAGCGGGCGCCCCGGCTTCCGACCTGCGTGCGTGGATGGCTGAGCACGCGGCGCCTCGACCCGCCGAAAAGGAGTTGTTTGACTTCCCCGTCAGCGAGAAAGCGAAGTAAACCTCTGCGCGGCTATAGAGGTGTCGCTGTGGAGTGAAGGATTATTCGAAGCGGCCCTCGAAAGACACCGCTGGCCGAGTTCCTCCCACAAGTCAATTACCGAGCGATTTATTGCATCTGCGCCAGCGCGTCCGCGACCCCTTGCCACGGCTGAGCGGCATCTGCCATGAAGCTGCGCAACAGCGGCAACGAATGCTTCCACGCGTGCGAGAGCGGCGGCAACAGGCCATCTTCGAGCGAAGCTGGCTCGGGCAGCCGGCTTTCAATGGCGAGAGCGCGGGCCAGGGACTGGATCGCTTCAAGTAGCGAAAGACGCGTTTCGTCGGCCAATCCGCCGTCGCCAAGCAGACGAGCCATCTTAAGTTTGCGCGCAGCCTGGGTGCGATGTGCGTCGATCTTCGCCCGCTCATAGGCTGAAAGCGGCGCAGGCGCGGAGTCCGGTGCGGGAAAGAGCGGACGGCTGGCGCGCGTGGCCGTGGAGATGAGGCCGGCGGTAATGAGTCGTTGGAGCGCCTCATCGGTGGCTCGGTCGATGACTTCCAACTGCACGGGCGCCAGCGGATCGGATTGTCCAGGACCGAACCAATCCAGGTGCAGCGCGGACAATTTCTCCCGCCAGGTCCGGGCATCACGATCCACCACCACATAGAGCACGGAATGCGCGCCTTGCTGCGGATAGCGTTCTTCGCAACGCACCAGCGCGCCATTCAGTTGCTGCCGCGCCTCTTGGCTGAAACCCAGGGCGCGGTCGGGCGGGAAGAATGGTTTTTCGACCGATTTGAAACTGGAGATTTGCGGTTTGAGATTCGCCGATGGCCCGACGAGTTGCTCCAGCCTGGCAAGGAAGGCCTGTTTGCCGCTGCGCAGTTTGATTTCCTTGAGATCGCCGCGCAGGTCGAGCACGCCATCCGAAAGGGCTTGTTTGTTCGCCAGTGTTTCGAGCATCCGCTGCTCGATGGTGTTTTCGGACACGAGGTTGATCACCGTGACCGCGCGGGTCTGGTGCTTGCGCCAGGCGCGAGCGATGCGTTGTTCCAGCCTGGCCGGGTTCCATGGCAGGTCGCAATTGATCACGACGCTGGCATTTTGCAGGTTCAACCCTGTGCTGCCGCTGTCGGTGCTGAGAAAGGCCCGGCAGTCCGGGTCATTTTTGAACAGGTTGATTTCGGCGCGGCGACGGCGCTGCGGCACGGTGCCGGTGTGCCAGGCGAAACCGAGGTCGAGCTGTTCGCACAGCGCGCGCACCAGTTCGAGCATCCGCTCCCATTCGGAAAAGATGAGGACCTTCACGTCCGAATTCTCGCGGCATTCCTCCAGGATTTTTTCCAGCTCGGCCAGTTTCGGGCAGACGCGGTCTTTGGGATCGAGGATGTAGTTGGTGTCGCACACCATCCGCATCATGGCCAGTTCACGCATCAGTTTTTCCTGCTCCTGCTGCGTGAGCGGACGGCGTCTGGCAATGTGAGACAGGCGCGCAACAGCGGCCTCGTGGTCGGCATAGGTGTTCTTCTGCCCGTTGCTGAGCGGCACGAAATGAGTGCGGTCAGTGCGATCCGGGAGTTCGGTCTCCACGTCCGCCTTGCGACGGCGAAGCATGTAAGGCGCGATGCGGGCGTGAAGTTGGTCGAGGTTGCGATAGCCGCTGGGCCGTCCCCGGTCGTCCAGCTCGTAGAAGTCGCGATTGAAACGGAAGAGCGGGCCGAGCACTGACGGATTGAGAAAGTCCATCAGCGAATGCAACTCGTCGATGCGGTTTTCGATGGGCGTGCCGGTCAGCACAAAGGCGTAGCGACTGGCCAGGCGCTTGATGGCCTGGGTGGTCTTGGTGCTCCAATTCTTGATGCGCTGCGCTTCATCCAGCACGACGATGTCAGGACGAAGACGCGCGTTGACTTCGAGCGCATCCACCAGCATCTGTTCGTAGTTGACGATGGTGAAGAAAGGATGCCCTTCACCCTGGTTCTCGCCGCTCTGAGGGAAGAGGGAATAGCTATGTTCGGGTTGCAAAATTCTGGGCCGCGATTGGATGGGCCGACGAACTGCCGACGATTCTCCCTCTCGCCTCGGCTGGGAGAAGGAAGTGAACGCCTTTCCGACACCTCCGGCCGCCTCATACGCTCGTAGTCGCTCATGCCGGGAGCCGAACACAAGTTGATACGGCAAGGTGGTGAAGCGATGAATCTGCTCTTCCCATTCGGTCTTGAGCGAGGCGGGCGTGACTACGAGCACACGTCGGGCATTGCCAAGCCGGTGCAAAAGCGCACAGGCAGCGATGGCCTGAATGGTTTTGCCGAGGCCCATTTCGTCAGCCAGCAATGCGCGCTCTGTGAACGCAAGGCGCAACATGCCTTCGCGTTGGTAGGGAAAGAGCGGCACCTTGGTCTCGTGCGCGGGCCAATCGCCGCTTTGAACCTTGAGTTCGTATTGGTGACGAAGCTGCTTGCGCTCAGCGGCTCGGCGACGACCTTCCAGCCAGCCGTCCACCTCCTGTGAAATGCGAATTTGCGGGAAACCGGCTTCGCGGAGTTGTTCCAGCGCAGTCAAGGCGCTCTCCGGCGAACCGTTGGCCAGATCTCCGCTGGCGTCGAACCACCGGCGCAGCGTCGACGGGAGTTCGCCATGGCTGTTGAGCACGCGCAAGGTATCAGCGCCCGCGGCCACGACGACTTCAATGCGGTTGGATCCGCTTTGCTGCGCGATCTTGAACAGCCGACGGAGACGCGCCTCCAGATGCAGGAGCACCGCTTCAACGTGCTTGCAGGTGCCCAGCCCGTTGATCCGGAAATCGACACAGTCACAGGCGAATTGGCGCTGGCCGAGATCGCGGACTTCCACCGAGTAAGTTAGCCCACTCCGCGATTTGACGCGGAAATTGGAAAAGACAGGATGCCGCGGATCGAGGTTCGAGATGGTGAACGACTCCTCACGGGCGCGCAGCCGGCGCTTGTTGATCTCGTCCGCGTCGGTCGTCCGCCAGTCGTGAACCGAAGGAACTTTGATATCGCCGAGCTTTTGCGTCGTGAATGCCATGCCACGATGATTGGGACTGACCTTGACGGGCGCAATGCGGAGTTGTTTTGAATTGCTCACCCGTTGCTCACAGGTTGTTGACAAAGGTCACGAGCATTAGAATCAATTCGTTGAAGAAATGCGCGCGCTGGTGCGAAGCATCCGAGGCCCTGGAGGCCGAAGGTGAAGTGGAACAAGGGCTTCAACAGTGGCGATAATGGAGGCCGTGTTAGACGGCCGTTGTCCAACGGACGACGATAAGCTGCTCGAAGAATGATTGATCGCGTGCCAGACGCTTGGTTAACTCAAAGCCAAGTGAAGGTGAAATTCAATTCGCTGGCATCTGCTAATACTTCGCCTTGGAAAGATGGACTTTCGTCTACGGATGGACTGCCGGTTCGTGACAGCGGGCCTTGGATAGACACCAAACACCGGCTGCTCGCCTATTACGCTGAGATGTTTGCCACTGGGATGAAGTTCAAATGGCAAAGCCGCGTTTATCTGGAATTGTTTTCAGGTCCCGGAAGGTGCGCGATTCGGGACACTGGTAAAGAAGAGTTGGGGTCGCCACTCAAGGTCATAGGCCACGAGTTCACAAAGTTCATCTTCACCGAAATGAGCGTTCCAGCAGCCGAGGCGCTGGCCACGCGGCTGGAGCCTTTCGGGAATGCGAGCCTTGCAGAGATTTGGTGTGGCGACTGCGCCGAGGCAATACACGAAATTCGAATCCCTGCCAACTCGCTGACATTCGCGTTCATCGATCCGACTGGGATTGGCCACGCACCGTTTTCGCTCATCGAAGCCTTACACCGGAAAACGCGATGCGACCTGCTCATCAACATCCAGCATGGCATGGGCATCAAAATGAACATCCACCAATACAAGCCGGATGCGCACGAGCAGTCCGCGTTGACGAAGTTTCTCGGTAATGACTCATGGAAGCAGCTGTCGCGGCACAGCCCACGCGATTTCTTCCGAGCAGTGCTTGATCTCTACAAACAGCAGCTTGACCGCCTTGGTTTCAGTTTCATAGGCCGAGAGGTGCTGATTTCCAACCAACAGGGAACAGGGCTTTATTTGCTTCTTTATGCCAGTAAGCATCCGCTCGGACAGAAATTCTGGGAGGAAGCCCGGAAGCGCGTGCTCCACCCTGAATTCGACTTGGGAGTATAGCCATACATGGTTTGGCAGATGTAATTATGAGCCTCGTCCTTGAAAGACCAGTCTTGCGTCAGTTGAGAACTGTCGGGTCCGTGGAGCGTGTTATCGATGGCCGTGTCGGTTTGTGGCACGCGCCGGCGGTCATCGCGGAGAATCATTTTGTTTACAAGAGCCTCTCAAATTGGGCGTTTAATGTTGCGATCGGGTGCTCGCACGCGTGCCGTTTTTGTTACGTGCCCAGTGCTGCCACCATCAAGCAAGGACCGAAGCTGGCTGAATACGGCGTCAAAGACCCGGATGCCGAGTGGGGTAATTATGTCTTGCTCCGCCCATGGAATGAACAGAAATTCCTCGCGTCATTACGCTCAGCCGAGAACACACCACGCAAGCAACTCAAACCGGACGGCAATCGCGCGGTGATTTACTGCAGCACGACCGATCCTTACCAAGTCATCCGTCATCCTGATGTGGCCCGGCAACGGGAATTGGCCGAGCATACCCGTTTTCTTGTGCGCCGCTCCCTCGAACTCATCCGCGACGAGTCGACGCTCAACGTCCGCATCCTCACCCGCAGTCCATTGGCGCGGGCCGACTTCGATTTGTTTCGGAGCTTTGGCAAACGTCTGGTCTTTGGCATGAGTTTGCCGACGCTCCGTAATGACCTCGCTAAAGTGTATGAACCGAAAGCTCCGGCCCCGTCGCAACGGCTCGCAACGCTTCAAGTAGCTAAGGAACTCGGGCTGCACGTCTATGTCGCCGTCGCGCCTACCTACCCCGAGTGCGACGAAACCGATTTGCGCGCGACGCTGAAAGCTGTGGCCGAACTAGACCCGATTACCATTTTTCACGAACCTATCAACATCCGAGCCGAAAACGTGGCGCGCATTGAAGAACAAGCCAGAATTGTAGGCGTCCGATTGAAGACGGAGGTTTTTGCGATGCGAGAAAGCTGGCAGGACTACGCTGTGAATGCGCTGCACATGGTCTCCGAACTAGCGAAGGAACTGGGGATTGAGGAGCATCTGCATTTGTGGCCCGATAAATCGCTCGGTAGGCAATCGCTCGCGGATCGACTGCCGAATCCCCGTCAGTATCTGAAGCGGCTCGAACACTGGTGGCACCGCGTGAGCGAGTGGCCGACGTGAGCAATAAATGGATCTCGCAAGCTACTATCAAAAACTATCTACGTGGGAAGATAAGCCGCTCGCCGACCTCATCGCCCCTTGGAATCGGGAGGAGGCCGAGGCTAATTGTTGCTGACTTCCGTGCCGCGATTCCCTCGTGTGGTTTTTCTGCGAATTTGTTGACTGTCCTTGCGACAGCTTCCAATCAGTCAATTGGCAACAAGGTTGCGGACTTCCTCGTTAGCACAGTCAATCGGCAGTTACGGTCATTTCGAATCGAGAACTGTAGCGGGGCAGGTTACCCTGACAAAGTCTTGCGACGGCTGGCGGACTCACGTTTGTTTGTGTTTGAACTCAAGGCTACCAGCGAGTTCGACTGTAATGATTCAAACCGAATAGTTCTTACCTCATCTTCGCAGAAGCTAAGGCGCTACTTCAGCAGCCCAATCAATCATCTCTTGGCAACCGCGTGCTATCGACTCGACGGCACTCAAATTGAGGTCCAGAATTTGCGCTTGGATTTTTTGGAGCCCACGACGCCGGTCAATGTGCGACTTGAAGCTTCTGTGAGTCAGCGCTTGCTGGCCAGAGGCGCGCACGCGAACTTTACGCTATAAGAGCAGTGAGCTGGAATAAGAATCATTCAATTGGATGTTGATTAACGAGAATCTCGAATTGGATCTGCGGATTGAGGAACGCGCCGCCGCATCGTGGGCTCTTCCGTTGGAAGAGCAGCTCGCCACCTTCCAGGAATTTGGTAAACGGACAACAGTCATTCAAACGGAGGCGGAGACTTTCACGGGAGAACCGGTAAAGGTCCCGACCTATGTGAACGAATTCTGGACCTCAAAACAGCGTGCCGCCAATTCTCTGCATGAAATCTCTTATCGGGCTTGCTTCAAACCGCAGCTTCCAAGATTCTTCATTCAACGCCTGTGTGGCCGTGGCGAGGTCGTTTACGATCCATTCATGGGTCGCGGCACAACGTTGGTCGAAGCGGCGCTCCTCGGTCGAGTTCCCTACGGTTGCGACATCAATCCCGTGAGTGCTTTGCTGACGCGTCCGCGCTTGAACCCGCCCACATTGGCCCAAATCGGAGAGCGACTGGAAAAGATTGACTTCAAATCTGTCAGAGAAACGCGAGATGACCTTCTGGTTTTCTATCATTCTGAAACGCTCCGCGAACTTTGCGCACTCCGGGAATATTTGTTGAACTGTCGACAGGACGGTGAAAACGACCACATTGATGATTGGATTTGCCTGGTGGCCCTGAATCGACTCACAGGCCACTCGCCCGGCTTTTTTTCTGTCTATACGCTGCCCCCGAACCAGGCAGTTTCTCTCGACGCTCAAAGGAAAATCAACGAAACGCGCAAACAGAAGCCGCCACGCCGAAGGGTCCCGGATATCATTTTCAAAAAATCCCGAGGGCTCCTCTCTGACTGTTCCGACACCGTCCGGACAACACTCAAAGAGGTTGCGGCGCGCAGCTTGATATTGACGACTCCGTCTTCGAAAACGTCCGATGTCCCGGACTCCGTGGTATCGCTCGTCGTCACGTCGCCGCCCTTTTTAGACGTGGTGAATTACGTCGGAGACAACTGGTTGCGTTGCTGGTTTGCCGGCATCGACCCCGCTGCGGTGGAGGTTACGACGCCGAAGAAGCTGAACGAGTGGCAAGACGCGATGACGGCCGTGTTTCGCGAATTATGGCGAGTTTTGCGGCCGGGCGGCCATATCGCATTTGAAGTTGGCGAGATTCGTGGCGGTAGGGTCAAACTTGAAGAAGCGGTTATCCCCTGCGGGATTCAAGCCAGATTTAGTCCTGTCCTTATCCTCATCAACGATCAGAAATTTACAAAGACGGCGAATTGCTGGGGTGTCGAGAATAATGCCAAAGGCACAAACACGAATCGCATCGTTGTCTTTCGAAAATAGCCAGCGGATCGCGGCGGGCCAGCGCACCTTATCTGAACTTCACTTCAGCGTTGGGATCTTCCTTGTAAAGCACTTCGCGGCCGTGTGTCCACTCGCCGTTCTTCAGATACTCGGCTTTGCTGAACAAGGTGCCGTCGGGACGCAGTTCGTTGGTGGCCCGCACTTCGGTCACGCCACTGGTGTCGCCGAGCACCTTTTCATGACTGGTAAACTTTCCGTCGGCATGCGTCATGGTGCCGGTGGTGTAGAACCCGGCGGTGGTGAAGTAATGGTAGATGATCTGTTTTTTTCCCGCGTCCCACTGGATGATGGTTTCGCCGCCGTAACTGCCATTATTGACGGAATGCAGGATGCGCACGGCCTTGCCGTTGAGAGCGCGTTCCCATCGGGCAATATCGACCAAGGGCTTCTCGGGAGTGGATTTCTTGAACTCGCCGCGCCAGGTTTTACCAAGAAGTGGCCGGAACGGTTCGAGTGGTTCGGCCATGGAGTTGGTGTCCGCGGCCCAAAGGCCGAGACAAGGCCATAGGCCCGCCAGAGTGATCAGTCCGAGGCTTTTCATAGAGGGGATCCAAGCGCAAGGTCTTCCTTGCGCAGCTGCAGGCTCTTGAAGAATTCGAAGCCTTCACGGCAGCGACGCACGAAGACGTCCTTGTCTTCCAGCATGGTCTTGATGATGCGCAAAATCGGTTTCGGCCGCAGGTAGTAGGCGCGATAAAAGCGGTCAACGGATTCGAAGATCTCTTCCTTGGTCAATTGGGGATACTCCAGGGTGCTTTTTTGGAAACCATCGCCTTCGACAAGGTCGGTTTTGTCTTTCTTCGCGAACCAGCCGTTGAGCCTGGCCTGTTCGTAAAGCTCGGTGCCGGGATACGGCGCGGCCAATGAAACTTGAATGGAGAAGACATCCAGCTCCCGCGCAAAGCGAATGGTGTTCCCGACGCTTTCCTTTGTCTCCACGGGCAGGCCGAGGATAAACGTGCCGTGGATGACGACACCGGCCCGATGGCAGGCTTTGGTGAAGCGGCGCATTTCGTCCATGGTCACACCCTTTTTAATGCGCGTAAGAATGTCTTCGTTGCCGCTTTCGTAGCCGACGAGGAACAGGCGCAGGCCGCAGTCTTTGAAGGACTTGATGGTGTCGTAGTCGAGGTTTGCGCGGCTGTTGCATGACCAGGTGAGACCGAGCGGGGCAAGCTTCTTTGCGATTTCGCGGGCGCGCGGGAGGTTGGCGGTAAAGGTGTCGTCGTCGAAAAAGAACTCTTTGACCTGCGGGAAGAGTTTCTTCATGTAGGCCATCTCCTCGGCGACGTTTTGTGCGCTGCGGACGCGGTATTTGTGGCCGCCGATGGTCTGGGGCCAAAGACAGAAGGTGCATTGAGCGGGACAGCCGCGGCCCGTGTACATGCTCACGTAAGGATGCAGCAGGTAGCCAATGAAATACTTTTCGATCTGGAGGTCGCGCTTATAGACGTCCGCCACCCACGGCAGCACGTCCATGTTCTGGATCATTTCGCGCTCTTTGTTGTGGATGATCTTACCGTCTTTGCTGCGGAAGGAGAGGCCGTCAACGGTTTCGAGCGAGCGGCCTTCGGCGGCCTCCTTGCAGGTGAAATCGAATTCCTTGCGGCCAACCCAATCGATAGATGGAGAGGCCTTCAAGGTTTCAGTCGGAAGCACCGCTGCATGGGCGCCGACGAAGCCGATTCTGGTTTCGGGCCGATTCTCTTTGATAGCTTCGGCGACCTTGCAGTCGTTTTTCAACGATGGCGTCGAGGTATGGATGATGACGTGGTCGTAGTCTTGGGCGTCTTCCAGGCAGCGCTTGATGTCAATGTCGTGCGGAGGGCAATCCATCAACCTGGCATTGGGGACCAGCGCCGCAGGCTGCGCGAGCCATGTGGGGTACCAAAAACTCCTGATCTCGCGCCGCGCCTGGTAACGCGATCCCGCCCCACCGTCAAAACCATCAAAGGAAGGCGGGGAAAGGAAAAGCGTTTTCATCGACAATCCCGCAAAGGCAGAAGTCGGCTAATCTGCTTTCAATTCAGTTTTCTTGGCGGTGCGAATTCTGGCCAGCAACTCATCCCGCTGCGACGTATCGCCGTTGCCGCAGCCGCTGCCGTTCACATGGCCGTGGCCATTGCCATTCACGTGCGGGACAGGATTTTGATCGCGGCTGAAGAAGACGGATTTGGCCCCGTTGACTTTGGGAGCGCCGTTGATGGCAGCTTTGGCCTCGGCAAGATGCCCTTTGCCGACAGAGAATCCGTTGAAGGCATTTACTCTGTAGCCTTCGGCATAGGGCCTGGGTTTCGCCGAAAAGTTGTACTTGAAATTCTTCCAGTTATCGCCGCGCTGATAGTTGGTGCCGAGCGCGCCGCTGGGATCGTAGCCGCAGTGGACCATACAGTTTTCGCAGCGGGGGTCGCGCGCTACGCCGTCCACCACGCCGTAAGACTCCCACTTCACCTCGCCGAGCATTTCGCGATACGTTTTGTAATGCCCCGCCGTATTTTCGGTGTCGGTCATCAGGTAGCAGGGCGCCTTCCAGCCACGAATGTTCCGGGTCGGAATGGCCCACGCCGTGCAGGTTAACTCACGCTTGCCGGCGAGGAATTCCTGATAGACCGGCGTGCCGAAGATGGTAAACAGCTGTCCCCATTGTTCGATCTTCTTGAATTTGGCCCGCGTCATCTTGCGAGTGAGAAAGAAATCCTCCGGCCTTTTGTCCAGGCGCTCGATCATATCCTTCTTGGCGGCATCGTATTCGTAGCCCGGTGAAATGGTATGGCCATCGACGCCCAACCAGGAGAAGTACTTGAACATGTCCTCGATTTCCTTGACGTCGGTTTCCTTATAGACAGTCGTGTTCGTTGCGACCTGATAGCCGAGGATTTTGGCCATCTTGATCGCGGCGACGCATTCCTTGAACACACCTTCGCGCTCGACGATCAAGTCGTGAGTGTATTCCAGACCGTCGATGTGGACGTTCCAATACATCCATTGGCTCGGTCGAACAACCGTGCGGCTGTCCTGGCGGCCTTTGCGGATGGTCTCGAGCTCCTTGTCTGTGATTAATCTTTCTTCGAGAAGCTTCTTGAGTTTCGGCTCCAGGTCCGCACGATATACACTGGCGAGGTAGTCCTTCATTTTTTTCCGCATGAACATCCCGTTCGTGCAGACGTAGACGATGCGTCCCTGTTTGAGCAGACTGTCAATTAACTCTTCAATCTTCGGATAAATCAGCGGCTCCCCTCCGCAAATAGAGACCATAGGCGCGTCACATTCGCGGGCTGAGGCCAGACAATCCTCCACTGGCATCATATCCTTGAGGCTGGTAGAGTATTCCCGAATGCGGCCGCATCCGGTGCAGGTTAAATTGCAGGTGTGAAGTGGCTCAAGCTGCAGAACGAGGGCAAATTTGGGAGTGCGGAGCAGCTTGTGCTTAACAATGTGCTTGGCGATCTTCGCCGTCAGCGCCAATGGAAATCGCATAAGTGGTTAATTCGCTTGTGCTACTATTGGTACGGACGTTTGAATCGGATCGAGGTCGTTTTCTATGGGATGGTTGGATGGAGTTTGACTGGGCCGCGTCTGCCCGAGACCGGGCAAAAAGAACGTGGCGGGTGAAATGCTGTGCGATGCGTTAATGCCGCTGCAGCCAATACAGAGCGGCATTAAGGCTGGTAGTATTGCCAGCCGCAATGGTTTCCATACCATTTTCACGCCGCCACTATAGGTAAGGTCAACATGATGGCAACAACTAATTCGCAGCCTTCTGCAGCGCAAAATCTGCCGCATGCGGCCGGATTCACGCCGGCTCTGCCCTTCGGTTTGCGCTCAGGATACAGCTTCCTTATCGCCGTCTTGTCCACCCTTTGGATGCTTGTGCCCCATGCATTTGCCCAAACGGAAGGTCGTCCTGCGGAAACGGCGGCGGCTCGCACGGAGCGAAATTATTTGGAGGCCAAGGCCCGGTGGACAAAGAATCTCAGCGATCCGGAAGCGGCTTGGCAATTTGGGCGGACCTGCTTCGACTGGGCAGAATTGGCCAGCGGCGATTCAAAGCGCGCCGACATCGCCGAACAGGGGATTGAGGCTTGTCGCCGGGCGATTCATCTCAATCCGAAACTGGCTGCTGCGCACTATTATCTGGCCATGAACATGGGGCAATTGGCGCGGACACGGACTCTCGGCGCGCTCAAGCTTGTCGATCAGATGGAGACGGCTTTCAAAGCCGCCCTGGCGCTGGACCCAGATCCGGCCCTTGATTACGCTGGACCGCATCGCTCGCTGGGCTTGCTCTATCGTGACGCTCCGGGCTGGCCGGCCAGCATCGGCAACCGCGCCAAGGCACGCGAGCATTTGCGCAAGGCGGTCGAGCTTGTGCCTGAATATCCGGAGAACTGGCTCAGTTTGCTGGAGGCCTATTTGAACTGGGGCGAGAAGAAAAACGTGCAAGCCGCGCTTCCGACGGCCGAGCAGCAATTGAAAAAGGCGCGCGAAAAGTTCACAGGCGAAGCATGGAAGCCCAGTTGGCGGGATTGGGATCAGCGCTGGAAGAAGATTACGGCCAAAGCCGGCGTGCCTCTTTCCGGAGCTCGCGATTTAAGAAGTAGTGCGGAGCGGATAAGGCAATGATTGGGTCGTGAGCGTGGCACTTTGGCCCAGGACCTTCACTCCGAAACTACCTGGCCTCGGCCACCCCCCAGCTTCAATTCGAGGTAGAGCGCACCGCAGATTGGATTTTCACGATAAGGCGCAATCGTCGCAAAACCGAGCGAATGATAGAGGGCAATGGCTTCCTTCATCGAAGGGACCGTGTCCAGCCGCATGCTCGCATAACCCAGGGACCGGGCCTCTTCGATGATAGCCGCAGCCAGTCTTCGCCCGATGTCCCTCCCGCGAAAGGCCGGGCACACGTAGAGCCGTTTCATTTCACAAATCCCTCCCTCGATCGAACGCAACGCGACGCAACCAGCGACTTGTTTGTCGGCCAAGGCCAGCAACAAGCGCCCGCCTGGAGGCGCGTACTCACCCGGCAATTCGGCCAATTCCTGCGAGAAATTCTGAAAGCAGAGATCGAAATGGAGCGACGCCGCGTAGGCTTCAAACAACTCACGCACCTGGGCCACCAACGGCGGCGAATTGGCTTCGATAATCTCCAACATCTCGACGGCGGCAGTATGCGCCGTTGGGCTGGCCGAGTCGATGCTTTGCGTATGGATCGCAGCGCATCAGAAGGAAACTGCCGGGAGTAAGTTCCAAAGGAGAGGCGCGGCCCCCTCCCTCGATGCCTGACTTTTTTTGGTTGCCGTTTGACTCCTGCGCTACTAACAAACAGTATGCCATGGCTTTGTGCGCTTGCACTGTTGGGGTGCCTGCTGGTCGGTTGCAGTCGAACCAAACCACCAGCCGCCAGCCCCTCCGCCCCTCGGGGAAGCTCTCGAACGGCACCCCCTGCGTCTGCCACGACCAATCATTCCGGCCTGATCGTCACGCCCGGTGGAACGGCGCGCGGCAGAGTGGCTTCCGTCAATGCAGGCGCCCGTTTTGTGGTAGCAGGATTTCCGCTCGGCAGCGTACCGGCTGTGGGCAAGCGGTTGAACGTTTATCGCAACGGACTGAAGGTTGGAGAACTCAAAGTCACCGGGCCCCAGCGAGATAACAACACCGTTGCCGACATTGTCGCGGGCGAATGCCAGGCGGGCGATGATGTGAGGGAAGACTGATCAGTGACTCAGTGATCAGTAATCAGTATGGCAACGAAGCAAGCAGTAAGCACTGATTACTGATTACTGGTTCCTGGCGTCACCCCGCTGATTTCGCCGCCTTGGCCGCCGACTTCTTCTGATAAGGGGAATGCAGGTTGAAATAGATCCCGCACAAAGGACGGTCGTTTTCCGTCTGGCTCAGGATGATCGTGACCTGTCGATCCAAAGCGATGCCGTGGCGCAAATGCGGCCCGCGGTTCTCGTAGGCCTTAATGGCTTTCTCCATCAGCGACCGCAACGAGCTCTCGCAATCCTCGGGAGTCTTGTCCAGGCAAACGATGTACTTGTCGTAAGCCTTCACTGCGTCGGCAATTTCCAGTTTGAACGTCTCGACAGTCACGACTCCGAAACTTATGAATTCAAATACGAAAGCAAAGTCAAAAATCAGCCGCGCTGTTTTTACGCTGCGTCATCGTGCTTGACTTCTTTCTTCCCCTTGGGGCGCGGTCCGAAAAGCAAAGTGCCGATCCGCACGAGGGTGGCGCCTTCCTCAATCGCCACTTCAAAGTCGCCACTCATCCCCATGCTCAAGTGCGGCAGTGGCGCGCCCAAAACTTTTTCGCACTGCTCCTTCAGCTCGCGCAATTGCCGGAAGACGGGCCGCACCTTTTCCGGCTCTTGCGTCCAGGGCGCGATCGTCATCAGTCCATGGATTCCAATCCGGCGCAGCGCGTTGATCGGTTCGAGTTCCGCCAACAATCGTTCGGGCTTGTATCCGAACTTGGAGGATTCACCCGCCATGTTCACCTCCAAAAGTATGGGCATGGTCCTGGCCGCTTTCTCGGCCCACTTGTCGATTTCCTGCGCAAGGACGAGACTGTCCACACTCTCGATCATCTCAAAAAGTTGCACCGCATCGCGGCACTTGTTGGATTGCAAATGGCCAATCATGTGCCAGCGGAGGTGACCGGGGCAGAGCGGAATTTTGGCCTTGGCCTCCTGCACGCGATTCTCGCCGAATAAGATTTGGCCGGCTTCCACCGCAGCGCGGACTGCTTCCGGCGGCTGGCTTTTCGTCACGGCCAGCATTGTAACCGCTGGCGCTGTCCGGCCTGACCGCGTGCAGGCAGTTTCGATCCGTTGACGGATGGCGTTGAAGTTCGCGGATAGATCCACCCGACGAGGATAGGAGAGGCTGCCGAGAAAACAAGTTCAGCAGGCGATGCAACATCTGGGGGAGCGCGACCCGTCCGATCGCCGCCATCGGCCTCCCGCCGATGGTTCTGTTCGTCCGGCATCGAACCCAAGGGCAATGCGGAGATGGTGAAAGCGCTGCTCGACCCCTGTCACAACCCGACACTTGGTGGACTTGTCGCGCCTTTGGCGGAACCAGCGCCAGCGCCAGGCTACCGATTTCGGACAAACAGCTTTCCTGGCAACTGCCTGATCAGCCGCTTCATTTCCAATCCGAGCAGTGCCACCGAGACCGTCGAGGTGGGCAAACCGCTGTGACGGATCACTTCATCGATGCTGGTTTCGTCTTTGACCATGAGCACGTCGTAAACCTGTTGCTCGGTCCCAGACAGCTCGATAGCGGGCAAGACACCGGTCTCGTTGGGGGCAGGAGGACGATTGCTGGCTGGAAAGAGATACTCGAACTCGCTCAGGATGTCCTCGGCGCTTTCACAGAGCTTGGCCCCTTTCTTGATCAACTCATGGCAACCCTTGCTGCGCGGCGAGTCAATGCGGCCCGGCACGGCGAAAACCTGGCGGCCATATTCAGTGGCGAAGTTCGACGTGATTAATGCACCGCTGGTCAGGTGGGCCTCCACGACCACAGTGCCCAACGTCATTCCGGCCACGATCCGGTTGCGGATGGGAAAGGATTGTTTGTCGGCGGCGCGGTTGAACGGAAATTGGGTGATGACGGCGCCATTGGCGGCGATGCGTTCGAACAGGTCCACATTCTCCGACGGGAAGATGATGTTGATGCCGGTGCCGAGGATGGCGATGGTGCGACCCTTGGACGTGAGCGCGCCTTGATGGGCGGCCGTGTCGATGCCGCGCGCGCCCCCGCTCACCACGGTTACGCCGACGTAAGCCAGTTGGTAAGCGAGTTTGCGGGCGACTTCCAATCCGTAATGTGTGGTCTGCCGTGAGCCAACCATGGCGACAGCGTTTTTGTCTTTGGTGGTAAGCTGCCCTTTGACATAAAGGACAATGGGCGGGTCGTAGATTTGGCGCAGCAGTTCGGGATAGTCCTCATCGGTCTGGACCAGAATGTGGCAGCCAAATTCCTGAATGCGTTTCAGTTCGGCGCCAAGGTCAACGCTCTGTTCCCAGGCCGCAATTGCTTCGGCCGTGTCGTCGCCGATGCCGCGCACTTTCAACAGTTGCGACTTCGAAGCTTTCAAAATGGCGGGCGCCTCGCCAAAGAATTCCAGCAACTGCCGGACACGCACGGGCCCGACATGCTCGATCATATTGAGGGCGACCAACGCTTCCCTGGAATTCATGCCCTTGGCATACCGGATCTGGCTTCACGCGGCAAGGCAAAGTAGAGTCCAATTTCTCAGTGCTTGCCTTTTGGGGGACGTAATGAAAACAATTTCGCATGAACACGAACCTCTTTGTCCGATCTCTCGTTTCTTCTCTGATCATTGGCGGCGCTGCCGCTCCTGCCTTTGCAGCCGAACCACAGAAGCTGGGCTACAAAGACACGCCCCTGATTCCGGGGACGCAATGGCACGTCCACGATGGGGATCGGCCCCAGCCTCGCATCGTAACTCCAGCCAAGACCTTCAACCATGAGGCGCCACCGCCGTCGGACGCAGTCGTGCTGTTCGACGGAAAGGATTTCTCCAAATGGAAAGGCGAGAAGGGAGAAGTAGGCTGGAAGATCGAAAATGGTTACATGGAGACCACCCGCACCGGAAAGATCCGCACGGCCGATGAATTTGGGGATTTTCAACTTCATCTGGAATTTGCCACGCCGGCCAAAGTGGAAGGCAGCGGACAAGGGCGCGGCAACAACGGTGTAAACATCTATGGCCGCTACGAAATTCAAGTCCTGGATTCCTATGACAACAAGACCTATCCCGATGGCCAGGCCGGCGCTCTTTACGGACAAAGCCCTCCGCTGGTCAACGCCTCGCAACCGCCAGGTGAATGGCAGACGTATGACATTATTTGGGAGGCGCCGCGCTGGGATGCGGATGGCAAATTGACGAAGAAGGCCAACGTGACGGTGCTCCACAACGGCGTGGTGATCCATCACAAGAAGGAGTTAATTGGCAACACCGGCCATCGAATGGTCGGCAATTACGATCGTCCGCATCCGCCCAAGGGATACATCGAGCTCTACGAGCATGGAAACCCGGTGCGCTTCCGTAATATCTGGATCCGGCCTTTGGGCGAATACGACAAGTCGTAAAACTCCAGCCGCGGCGAGACACTTCCAAATGAGGCAGGCCTTCCTCCCAATTGGCCTCAAGCCGTCTGTTGTTGCTTGAGGAAACTCCGAGTCTGTTCACCGGCCCGTTCCGGCAAGCCCGGAGGACGGCGGGACGTCGCTGTAATTGAAGTAGCCGATGAACATTTCGTCGAAGGTCTGATCGCCAAAGTCAACGGATTTCGCTGGATCAGGATTGGCCGGATTCAGCGCCGAGTTATCGTGGGCGCCGCGGCAAATGAGTCGTGTGCCGGCTGGCAACCGCTTCGGTTTGGTTAGATGGTAAAGATGCTGCCACTTGAAATCATAGTTCGGCACCGACAGGAGGATTTCTTTCCTGCCATCGGGATAGACCGCCTGGTATTCAAATCGTGAGCCGCGCAAATGCATGTGCGGGCTCATGGCGTAGAGCAAGGCCTCCTTCGCAAATTTGAATTCAGCGGTGCTTTCATGCTCGGCGGCGCCCGGCGGGATTTTCAGTTTCACATTGTAGGCCGCACGGGTCTTGAGCTCGACAGCGGGCTTTTCCTTGCAGAGATAAAGGCCCATCTCGGTCAGGTCCTTTTCCGGTTTGCCCGTCGCCGTGTAATGGACTTGAAAAGCGATAACCGACCCCGCCGGCAAGTGCTTTCCAGTGCCTTCGGGGTAAAACGCTGCCTCGTAACCCGGAACATAAGCCGCAAAGTACCCATCCAAACCTCCAGTGGAGTTCCGCTGACGCGAACTGCGGCGTTGTTGCAGTTCCTGCTGCGTCATGGTCAAAACCAAAACGTGATGAACCACCTTGCGATTGCCCGCCTTCACAACCGCGGCGCGCACCCAGGCATTGCTCGGAATGGGGGATCGCGCATAGATATAGCGATAGTCGAAGACGCCTGTGGCGGGAATCTCCTCGGCTTTGGGAAACTTGACGATGTAATCCGGCTGGCCGAGCGGCCAATCCTGCGCCGGGGCCGGCGCCTTGGCCACCAGCGGGTCGTCCCCTTCGCCTCGAGGTGAGCCCTGGTCGATCCATTCCACCAGTGTCTGGGCCTGTTCGGGAGTGAGTTGACGCTTGTTCACGAAGGTCCCGTGGTGCGGGTCGGCATGCCAGGGCGGCATGCGCTGAGTGAGCAGAACTTCCCGAATCATGGACGACTTGCCCCGCACTCGGTCATAACTCGACATCGCAAACGGACCGATGTTGCCCGGGCTATGGCAGGGCACGCAGCTTTTTTGCAGGACCGGCGCGACATCGTGGACATAGGAGATTGTTTGTGGATCTGTTGCCAGCGCCAGGTTGAGCAACGTTCCTTTGGCGGGGATGTGGGTTGGCCGCAATTTTTGTCCGGCCAGGAGTCTTGTCAGAGCGCCCTGCGTGTAACTCTTCGGCACCCATGAGCTGTTTTTCTTGTCGGCCCATTGTTTGTCCATCGCCCCTCGATAGAAGACGTTCCAGTTGGTGGTGCTAATGCAGATCACGTCGCAGGTCTGTTTGATGTCCAGGGCGCTGGCCACCAATTGGGCCTGGTCCTCCAGAATCGGCAGGTCCAAGCCCCACGTCTCTGCCTGCCGGCTGATGGCGGCGCGATCGTCTTGCGGATCAGAATCGATCAACCAGAAAACAACCCCTTTGGCAGCGAATTGGTCCCGCAGAGCTTTAATTCTCGGAACGGCTTGAGCAACGATCGGACAGGAGGCGCTCACGGACATCAGGACCACCGCTTTGCTGGCAGACTGGCGATGCAGATAACGCGAGCGACCCTGGTGATCCAGCAGATGGAAGTCCGCCACCTGGACCTCCGGCGCGTTCTCACGACTTACCGCGCCAAACACCCGTTCCAGCAACTCAGGGCGAAATTGCCAGGCCAGGCCAAATGCCACCCCTGCAACGAGCAGAATGACACCGATGGTTAAGAACAGTTTCTTCATAAGGCTATCCGGTTGTGTGCGTTGATTCCACTCTTGCGTTACGCCCGGTGGCAGACGCCGGGCCTAGGTCATACCCATAAAATTATGCCCTACTAATAACCTACTTTCTGACGCCAGCACAATAATGATTATTGAAGCTTTTTCAGGAAGCATTCATATTTTTGCAACGCTATGATCAAATTCCGGAAGTTCATCTGCCAGTCCATTTCGTGCATCGCCCTGGGTTCATTGCTCGCCGGCTGCGTCCACACCGATCGCGCCGACGACCGAACCGCGTTGGATAAATACGTGGCGGCGGTGGATCCCAGCTACAAGTATCGTCTCGTGAACACGGTCAAGGGAGAAGGCCAGACCACCTTCATTCTCGACATGACCTCTCAGTCCTGGCTGACGACCAACGAAGTGAATCGGACGCTTTGGAAACATTGGCTGGTCATTGTCAAACCCGACGCGGTGAATGGTTCCAAAGCGATGCTGTTTATTTCCGGAGGCAGCAACGAGCGGCCGGCCCCCGCGTCGGCGGAGTCCCGGACCATTCAGACGGCACTGGCCACCAAATCGGTGGTGGCGGAATTAAGGATGGTGCCCAATCAGCCTCTGATCTTCGCCGGCGAAACGATGCGCCGCTCCGAGGATGCTTTGATCGCGTACACGTGGGACAAATTCCTTCGCACCGGCGATGAGCGATGGCCGGCGCGTCTGCCCATGACCAAAAGCGCGGTGCGCGCCATGGATGCCATCACTTCTTTTTGCGCCAGCGCCGAAGGCGGCCAGGTGAAGATTGATGGCTTTGTCGTGGCGGGCGGCTCCAAGCGCGGCTGGACCACCTGGACGACGGCCGCCGTTGACAAGCGCGTGGTGGCCATTGTTCCCATCGTGATCGACACGCTCAATGTTGACCCGTGCTTTCGCCATCACTTCGCCGCCTACGGCTTTTATGCGCCGGCGGTGGGCGACTATGAGGCGATGGGAATCATGAATTGGTCGGGCACTCCCGAATACCGCGCCTTGATGAAGATCGAGGAGCCATACGAATATCGTCGGCGGCTCACCATGCCCAAGTTCATCATCAATTCGAGCGGCGACCAGTTCTTCCTGCCGGACTCGTCCCAGTTTTATTTCGACGATTTGCCGGGAACAAAATACCTGCGCTACGTGCCCAACACGGATCATTCGCTCAGGAATTCCGATGCCGGTGAAACATTGCTGGCTTGCTATCACGCGATCCTGAACCGGACGCCGCTGCCGCGTTTCTCATGGACGCTGGAAAAAGATGGCTCCATCCGCGTGCAGACAGCCGATTCGCCAAAGGAAGTCAAACTGTGGCAGGCGACGAATCCCGATGCGCGGGACTTTCGGCTGGAAACATTAGGGTCCGCCTGGCAAAGCTCGCCTCTTACGGATAAGGGAAGCGGCATTTACATAGGGCGAGTGGATAAGCCCACGAAAGGGTGGACGGCTTTTTTCGTCGAGTTGACCTTTCCGAACGGCGGCCCGGCGCCGTTGAAGTTTACGACCCAGGTGCGGGTCGTCCCGGAAACGTTGCCCTTTCGATATGAACCGCCGGTCAACAAAGTGAAAGGCTTTTTGTCGCAGGACGCTCCCGCGAGAAGCGAGTCCGCTGTTACGGCCCCTGTGAGCGGGCAGTAATATGCGCAGTGGAATCGCACACACGCATGAAAAATCGGAAAGCCATCGCGCCAGGTCTGCTGGCAATGATCGCTTCGATCTCGATGCTCTGGCTTCTGCCGCCAGTGCAGGCTGAGCTCAAAAGCAAGCCCAAGCCTGGGGATACCATCGCGGAATTCACCTTCAAAGATATCCGCTATCTTCCTCGCACGCTCAAAGACTTCGGCCAGCCAAAGGCATTCGTCCTGGTCTTCACGACCACGGGCTGTCCGCTCGTGCAGCGTTATTTGCCGAAACTGAACGACCTCGCTAAGGCCTACGCGGGGAGGGGCGTTCAATTCATCGCCATCAATGAAGGGCTGGACGACACCATCAAAGACGTGGCCTATCAAGCGATGGAATTCAGCGTCGAGTTTCCTTGCGTGAAGGACATGGACGGCAGTTGCGCGCGCGCCGTGGGTGCGACCCGCACGCCGGAGGTCGCTCTGATCGACGCTGAGCGCAGGCTTCGTTATCGAGGCCGCATCGATAATCAATACCGGCTGGGCGGCGCGAAGCCATCGCCCGACCGCGAGGAGCTGAAACGTGCCATGGAAGACCTTCTGGCCGGTCGCACCGTATCCGTTAAGGCGACCGCGGTGGACGGTTGCGCGATCACATTCCCGGAGACCGCTGCTGCGGACCGATCGCTTACCTATGCGAAAGACGTTGCTCCGCTGATCCACAAACATTGTGTCGAATGCCATCGTCCCGGAACGGCAGCGCCTTTCGCCCTGACCACCTACGAGAAGGTCGCGGCCAAGGCAAAGATGATTGCCGAAGTTGTGGCCGAACAGCGGATGCCGCCCTGGTTTGCCCATCCGGATTTTGGCACGTTCATAAATCGGCGCGGTCTGACCGCTGAGGAGCGGGACACGATCGTGCAGTGGGCGCTTCACGGCAAAGCAGCGGGCGATCTTTCTCGAGCCCCAAAGCCGCCGGAGTATCCCGATACCCAATGGTTGATTGGCGAACCGGACCTGATCGTCACCGCGCTGCTCAAAGAAACTCTTCCCGCCACCGGCTACATCGATTACCGCTACATACTCCTGCCGTATGCGTTCACGAACGATACCTGGGTTCAGGGCATTCAGATTCAGCCCGCCAACTCGCGCGTGTTGCATCATGCCAACCTCGCCGCCGTCCAGGTGGGCCAGAAATTTGACACCGACCGCAATTTTCTGACCGGTCGCGTGCCCGGAGGCAACGTCGTGAACCTGACGAATGGCTTGGGGATGCTGATTCCAAAGGGCTCAGTGCTCGCGGTGCAGGCCCACTACGTGACCACAGGCAAGCCCGAATCCGACCAAATCTCCGTCGGGCTGCGCTTTGCCAAAGAGCCGATCCGCAAGCGAGTGCACTACAAAATCATTGGCAACTATCGCTTTGAAATTCCTCCGGACGCTCCCGCTTACAGTGTGTCCGCACAAAAGGAACTGGAATCCGATGCGACCGGCATCGCGCTTTTCAGCCACATGCATGTGCGTGGCAAGGACACCACGTTCACCGCGCACTACCCGGATGGGCGCGACGAAACGCTGCTGGTGCTTCCGAACTACAGTTTCGATTGGCAAATGAGTTACGTCTGGGCGCCCGGCCAGCAACGCTTTCCCAAGGGAACGAAAATCCAATGCCTCTCGCACTTCGACAACTCGCCCTTCAATCCCTACAATCCGAATCCAAAAGCCACGGTGCGCAACGGCCCGCAAACTCACGACGAGATGATGCAAGGCTTTTTCTTTTACACCGTCGATTCCGAGAACCTGAACGTTCGAGTCGATCCAAAAACCGGGCAGGAGCTGGCCTCGGCGAAGGAATGGAGCGGGGCTCAATAGAAAGTTCGGTTCCATGCTGCGCCAGACTACGATCCAGGAACGACTCGGCTGGGCCGTCTCGCCGGAGCTCTATGACACGGTCCGCCGGCTGTGGATCAAACATTCGAAGGCTGAGGACAGCCGCGATTTGGAGGGCCTCATGGAAACGCTTAGCGAGGATTGCGTTTATGAGATTGTTCCGACTGGCCAACGCTGGGCAGGGCACGCTGGCGCGCGCCAATTCTACACGAGTTTCCTGAGCGCGTTCCCGGACGTTGAATTCAACCTGACGGACATCGTCATTGGTCCGCAGGGAGTTTTTGAAGTCGCCGAAATGACCGGCACGCATCGCGGCATTTGGGCGGGGATTGAGCCTTCCGGCAAAATAGTTCGCGCCACGATCTTGATTCTATTTCCCTGGAATCCGGAGGCCGGCAAGTTCGCTGGAGAAAAGATTTACTTCGATCAACTGGCCTTCCCATTACGAAAATGATTCGGAATGAACCCTCAACCGGGCGGGTGAGAAACTCGCTCAAGACGCTTTCACGTCATAGCAATAGATCAAGTCCTGATCCCGAAGGTAGAGCCGGCCATTGCTGATGACGGGATGAGTCCAGATCCGGCCTTGCGACGGGCGAATCTTTGTTTGGGGATCCAGTTTGAAGCGGCCCCGCTCTTGCCATCCTTTCGGCGACGCCTCGATCAACACGACTGTCCCGCTGTCTTCGGCCACGCAGTACAACATGCCGTCGGCGCATGAAATGCCGCCCTTGCCCAACGCCCTCCGCTCCGACCAGACCTCCTGGCCGGTCTTGAAGTTCTGGCAAAGCCATCCGCTGCCATCGGAATAGCCATAGAGGTGATCCCCTGCCAGAACGACTCCGCCATGATGGTTCTTCATGACTTTGTTTTCGTAAACATCGGACGCCTGGTTGCCAGGGCCGACCTTGACGAGCTTGCAGCCGGCGCCATAACCGGCAGTCACGTAAACGTGATTATCCTTATAGATGGGCGTGGGCACCACCGCGGTGCGTCCTGGGAAATTAGACTTCCAGAGCAACTTCCCATCCTTCGCCGCAATGCCGACAACGGCCCTCTCCGTGAGTTGAATGTATTGATGTGTCCCATCGATGTCGGCGGCAATCATAGACGCGTAATGCGCAGGATCGGTGAAATCGGCCGATTGCCACAGCCGCTGGCCGGTCTTCTTTTCAAAGGCAGCCAAAGCTCCCTTCGACCCACCAGGGGTGCAGACCACTTTATCGCCGTCCACGAGCACCGATTCTGTGTAGCCCCAATGCGGAATTCTGCCGCCCAGGTCTGTCATATCCTGCTCCCAAAGGACCTTGCCGTCGGCCACGTTCACACAAGCCAGTTCGCCCCGTCCGCTCATCGCATAGACGCGCTCGCCGTCCACGGTGGGTGTGCCACGCGGGCCGTCGCCGCGGGATTCCTTGAAGACCGACCCTATCCTGGCGACCCAAAGCTCCTTGCCCGAGTTGACATCCACCGCCAGCAAACACTCCGATTCATCGCGCGTGCCCATGATAAACAATTTGCCCGCCACAATGGCCGGACCGGAATAGCCTTCGCCGGCATTTTCATAAAGCCATACCCGTTTGGGTCCGCTCGCGGGCCATGACTTGAGCAAGCCCGTTTCCCTGGAAACATCGGTGCGGTCCGGTCCGCGCCATTGCGGCCAGTCGAAACCAGCAGCGGGAAGGCTTTGAAGAGAAGGCAAAACGAAAGCGCAGAGGCCGACGACGATTTTTAACGAGTAGTTCATATCGATACGAGCGTTGTTTATTCCGAGCGTCAATGCTGATACCTCAAACGCCCTCGAAGTTAAACAAAAATCAGCACCCACGAATTGGGAGGGGCGTGATTAAAAGTGGGTGAACGGGCGACTAGAAAGTCGCCCAACCTGCCGGCTGAAAGCCAGCGCTACGCCGTAGCGCCGGCTTTCAGCCGGCAGGTTGGGGGACATTCCTGTCCCCAGTTTCAGAGGTACTATCTCACCCACTTTTAATCACTCCCAATTGGGAGGGGTGCCTGTGGAGGCGACCGGGACGACGCGCACTGCGCTCACACCGAATGCAAGCCAGCATGGTGTTTCCGATTTCAAGGCTCGATGGATCTTGTTACGCTCTCCTCCATTGAAGAAGAAAAGCTCACAACCGCGGGGCATGGCAGAAGTCAAAGCGGACGCCAAAGTTTCCATGGCGGAAAGTGAGCGACACGGAAGGAGTCGTTGGCGAAAGGCGTCGTTCCGAATCGCCGCCTTCGCAATGCCGTTCGTATTTTTGGCCGCCCTGGAAGTGGGCCTGCGCTTGTTGGGTTATGGTTATCCGACAAGTTTCTTCCTTAAAAGCCCCTCGGCCAATGGCCAGGTCCTCATCGAGAATCGGGAGTTTTCCCGCCGTTATTTCCCGCCTGGATTGGCGCGCTCCCCGCAACCCACCGTTATTCCAGCAATCAAGCCGCCCAACACATGGCGCATTTTCGTCTTTGGCGAATCGGCGGCCATGGGTGATCCGGAGCCGGCATTTGGCTTCGCGCGCATTTTGGAGGTGCTGCTGCGGGAACGGTATCCCGGCAAACGATTTGAAGTGGTGAATGTGGCGCTCACAGCCATCAATTCGCATGTCGTGCATCAGATCGCCAAAGACTGCGCACCGTTGCAGGGAGATGTCTGGGTCATTTACATGGGGAACAATGAAGTGGTCGGCCCGTTCGGCGCCGGCACGGTCTTCGGGACGCAGACACCCGGTCTGGCGTTCATTCGGGCCAGCCTGGGACTGAAGGCCACGCGCGTCGGGCAATTACTCGATGCTATTCGATACCGCCTCGGCGGAAAATCCGGCGCACCGACGACGTGGGAAGGCATGGAAATGTTTCTGAACCAGCAAATCCGCGCCGACGACCCGCGCATGGCAAAGGTCTACGAACATTTCCAAAGAAACCTGGAGGATATTTTGCGGACTGGAGAGCGGGCCGGCGCCCGGTTGTTGCTCAGCACGGTGGTCAGCAGCCAGAAAGATTGTCCACCGTTCACCTCGTTGCACCGAGTTGACCTGGCCGATGCGCTACGAGCCGACTGGGACAAGTTTTATCAAGCGGGCATCACGAACGAAACTGGCGCCAATCACGCGGCGGCTCTTGCGCAATACGAACAGGCGGCACGGCTGGATGATCGCCATGCCGAGCTGCAGTTTCGCCTTGGGCGTTGTCACCTTTTGGCAGGCAATCAGGCGGCGGCGCGTGAAAGTTTTGAGAGGGCGAGGGATCTCGATGCGCTCCGCTTTCGCGCCGACTCGCGGATCAACCAAATCATCCGACAGGTCGGGATGGCACGTGGTGCCCGAGGCATCCGGTTGTTGGATGCCGAGGAAAGATTTGCGCGCAGCAGTCCGCAAGGTGTCACCGGCGAGGAATTCCTCTACGAACATGTCCATTTCAATTTCGACGGCAACTATCTGATGGCGCGATCCCTCGCCGAGCAAATCACGGACTTGCTTCCCAACCTTTCGCCTGCTTCTGCGACGAACGCGACCGCGTGGCTTTCGGCGGAAGAATGCGCCCGGCAACTGGCGTTGACGGATTGGGATCGCTTTCAAGTCGCGGACGAGATGTGCAAGCGTTTGCAGCAGCCGCCGTTCACGCGCCAACTCGATCACGAGGCACGCATGGCGCGTTGGCAAAAGGTGCGAGCTTCATTGCAAGCGGCGTCACGCCCGGAAGCGCTTGATGCGGCGATCCAGGTTTACAAGAGCGCCCTGACAGAAACGCCGAACGACTGGGTTTTGCACGAGAACCTTGCCAAACTGCTTCAATCTGTCAGCGAATACGCCGCCGCGGAGAAGGCATGGCGCAAAGTCGTCGAACTCCTGCCGCACTACGAACAGGGCTACCACAGCCTTGCCAATGTGCTGGATGCCCAGGGCAAATCGGCCGAAGCGATTTCTTTTTTTCAGTTGGCGTTGCGGCGTCGCCCGGATCTGGTCGAGGCGCGCAACGGTTTGGGACTGGCATTGGCCAGCAAGGGCAGGATTTCCGAAGCCATCGAACAATATGAGAAGGCGTTGAAACGCAAGCCGGATTTTGCTGAGGCCCGCGTCAATCTCGGACAAATCCTGGCCCAGCAAGGTCGGATTGACGAGGCCATCGCGCAGTATGCAACCGCCCTGCACCTCAACTCCAACAGCGTCGGAGCCCATATCAATTTCGGCAAGCTTCTGGCCAACCGGGGTAAGACCGGCGATGCCATCGCGCATTATCGGGAAGCGGTCCGCCTGGCTCCCGAGAACGCGGTCGCGCATTTCAACCTGGGCAATGCCCTGCTAAGCGAAGGCCAGGCGGACGAGGCGTTGTCTCATTTTGCGGAAGCGGTCCGTCACAAACCTGATTTTGCGGAGGCGCGCTACAATTTCAGCCTGCAATTGGCCAAAGCCGGCAGAAATTCTGAAGCGCTGGCACAATTGCAAGAGGTGGTCCGGCTCCAACCTGATTTTACCGAGGCGCACTTCAATCTCGGTGTGGCCCTGGCCAAGGAGCGGCGGTTTGCTGAAGCCACGCAGCATTTTCGTGAAACGTTGCGGCTCCAACCCAACCATCCGACCGCCGGAAAGTATCTGGAGCAGGCACGGACGTTTGGAAAGTGACCTCTTGCCATTCATCCGATTAGAGTGATTCCCAAAAGTAATTTCCAAAAAGGTGGGCGACGCCCTGCTGGGCGTCGCGGCAAACCGGCAGGTTTGCCCCACCTTTTCGGAAATTACTTTTGGCAATCACTCTAGCCCGCGATAAATCATTTCCAGCGACAGGACCGCGTAAGCTGTGACCAGGGCCGGATCTTTTTCCCACCACCGGCCATGCTGTTCGTTGAACCACGAGCCATCGCGCTGCTGGAGGTTAATCAGTTTCATGGCGACTTCGTTTCGCCAGTTGATCTTCCGGCCGTTGGCCAATTCCAATTCCTTCACGCCATAAATCGTCAAGGCCTTGGTCATGGTGTGGAAGTAATAGTACAAGCCCTGCGGCCCCATGCCCGGATTTTCCTCCGGCGTATAGTTCCTGCGCAACCAGTCGAAGACCGCCAGCACGCGCGGGTCATCGCGCTGGAGACTGGCGTAGATGTAACTCAGCAAGCCGCCATAGCTGATGCTGCCGTAGGAGCGCAGCGCGACACGGCTCGTGGCCGGGTTGGTTTCGGAGCCGGCCATGCTGTGGCCCGGATAATAAATGAAGCCGCCTTTGTTCCTGGCATCATCCGAAGCCCACGGCTGCTTGTTGTGAGTGGGCAGGTTCTGGCAGTTCTGCAGAAAGTGGATGGCGGCTTCCCAGTTCAGATCTTTGGCTTCGGCGAGATTTTTGTCCTGCACCAGATGCTTGCTGTAGTAGAGCGCCTCCAGCGCCTGCAACGTATTGCCCATGTCCGAGTGCGGATACTTTGTGCCGTAACCGATGCCGCCATCGAATGCATGATCGACCTTGCCTGGCTCGGCGAAATCGCCCTGCAGACCGATCAGGAACTGCCGCGCTTTGCGAAGCGTCGGCTCGTATTCCGTTTTGCCCGCAGTCAGCAAGGCCATCATGGAGATGGCCGTGTTGTAGGTGGGAAGATTGGTTTTGTAGATGCTGCCATCGGGCCTGGCACAACCGAGAAGGTACTCGTAGCCGCGTTTCATCCACGCCGGCTCATTTTTTTTGAACCGTCCCATCGGTTCGCCGTTGAATGCGGTCAAAGCCAGCGCCGTCACGGCGGGATGATCGGGCGTGGACCAATAGCCGGCCGGATGTTGATTGGTCTGCAGCCAGGCCAGGCCACGATCAATGGCATGGTGGACTTCGTTCCGGAAGGAAATGTCGGTTTGAGCCAGTGGATGGCCCTTGGCGTTGTCCTTGTCTGCGCTGAAGGCCGCCTGTGAATAAAGGGTCAACGTTCCAGCCACCAGAGTCAGTTGTAAATATTGCCGCGTTCGCATTCCCATCAAGATTGTGGTTTCCGGACGGGATTGCAAATGTTTCGAGGCTGGATTTCAAGTTCTACCGGTAACTACCGGTAACCATTCAAGAGGAGCAGTCCGTTCTCGCCTCTTCGGGATTGTTCCTTTGGGACTGGCCCCGCAAAAAGATGTGTCGAAACGCAAGCTGATGCTGCGTTCATCCAACGCTTAAAAACCGAGCTGCGCCCGAGTCGCACCCGTTCCCTTGACGCGTATTGTTTCAGATCGCCAGCTTAGCATGGTTTGTTTGTAACACCGCTCGCACCGTTGGCTCAATTGCGCAGTCAATTATTATAGTTGAGGTTCCTGGCCGCTCGTGATACCAAACACTTGAGCTCCCACTCGAAGCAAACGCAGCAGGACTGATTTTGCTGGTAACAATCCGAATGGATTGCCCGCAGTAACCGGCAAAACGGCACTTTGATGAAATGGAGAAAGGGCAATTATGCGTCACGTATTGGCCATGAGCCTCCACGGGAAGCTCACACCCACGCGCCAGGGAACCTTCGGCCCCGCCCCAGCACGATGACGCTTCAGTTTGTTATGAAATCCACCCATCATCCTCGTCGATCCCATTGGTCCGCGTTCGGGAAAACCCTCAGCGCCGCCGGCGTCCTCCTGCTGTTTCTGGCCGGATGCACGGGTGATCCTGCACCGGAGCGGGCGGATGCAGCTAGGCCTGGACTTTCCGCCACGGATGTCGCGCGCGTCGGCAACGTGGTGATCAGCCGGCGGGCATTCGAAGAGGAATGGAAGCGGCGCGCGGATGCGCGGAGCAAGGAGGATCTGCTTCAAGAGATGATTCGATTCGAGTCGCTTTTGGCCAAGGCCCGCGCCGCTGGTGTGGACCGCGATCCGGAGGTGGTGGCTGCGTTCAATCGCATGGTGGTCGGAAAATTTCAAGAGACGCAGTTGCAGGCGCGCGGGCTGGAGTCGATCCAATTAAGCGAGGTGGAGGTTCAGGCCTATTACCGGCGTCATCTGGATCGGTTCACCACGCCCAGGCAGATTCGCGCCGCAGTGATCTTTTGCAAAGCGAATTCCAAAGCGACTGCCGAGAAACGGGAGGAGCTCCGCCAGAGAGCCGACGCCCTCTGGAGCCAGGCGCGGCAAGCCGATGACCAGGCCTTCCGCCAATTGGCGTTGCAACATTCCGACGATCAGGTCACGCGCTATGCGGGCGGCGACACCGGCTGGTTCAATCCGGAGCAGACCGATTCACCCCGGGAACGCGAAGTCATCCAGGCCGCGCTGGCATTGTCGGATCCCGGCAATCTGGCACCGCTGATCGAAACAGCGAATGGCTTCTATATCGTGAAACTGCTCGGCGCGCAGCCCGCAAGCCACCGCCCTCTGGAACAGGTCCGGGAAGCGATCCAATACCAACTGCGGATGGAGAAGGCGCATGAGATTCGTCAGACATTTTTTAAAGAGATGCAGGCCGATTTGACCATAGAGGTCAACCGCGCGGCGCTGGATGCCGTCCCGGACCGCGTGATGCAGGCCGAGACAAGCCCGCCGCCTTCCCTGCCGAAATGAGCACACACGACCCGGAACCCGAAAATGATTATGAAGCCCCTTAAAGATCCTGCCATCACAGACCCACAGGAGCACACAGAGAGAACCGAGTTGGCTGGCCATTGTCCGCAATGCCGCTCCGGAGAATGGCTGCGCCTCTGTTTCCTCCGTTACCTCCTGTTCCAGTTCCTCCTTTTGTGGAGCGCCCTCTGCTCGATGGCGAGCGAGCCGGCCGCGCAGCAAAACTTTCAGTTGAGCCCCGGCTGGAATGCCATCTGGCTGGAAGTGCAACCGTCCGATAACGCCACGGCCAGTGTTTTCGCCCAGTTGCCGGTCGCCAGCGTCTGGACGCGCGCGGAGCGGTTGTCGTCCGTGGACTTCATTCAGAATCCGTCGGAGCAGGCGTTCAACGAGGCCGGCTGGCTGGGCTGGTTTCATCCGTCGCGTTCCGAGGCGTTCCTCGGAAATCTGTTCACGGTGCAGGCCAACCGCGCTTACCTGATCAAGTTGACCAACAGCACGCCCATCAACTGGAGCGTGACTGGCCGCCCATCGCTGCGCACGCCGGAATGGGTGCCGGATGCGTACAATTTGCGCGGGTTGCCGGTGGACCCTTCGTCGCCGCCAACGTTCCTGAACTTTTTGCGTCCCTCGAAGGCTCATTACGATGCAGCTGTTGGACAGTTGCAGAAAATTTATCGGCTCAGTGGGGGGCAATGGACTTTGGTCGCGCCGGGTGAATCGATCACGCCGGGTCAGGCGTATTGGATTTACACCAAAGGGGCCTCGGACTATGCGGCGCCGCTCAAAGTGAGCGTCGATCTCGGGGACGGACTGGACTACGGGTTGGAGTTGACCGAACTGAATTTGCGCATCCGCAACGTAACGACCGGGCCGATGAATCCGACGGTGCAGGAGTTCGTTTCTGGCGGCGCTCCAGCACTCTCTTACTACCAGTTCAATCCAGCGTTGGGTGGCCAATGGCCCCCGCTGCCAGCCCCGCTGTCGATTGCGTCCGCACCTGGTTCGGAGACACGCTTGCGATTGGCGGTGCGAAGGCAGGACGTCAGCAGTTCGAACTACGCCTCCATTCTGCAGATTCGCGACGGCGCGGGCACGCGGTTCCTGGTGCCCGTGAATGCGGCGAAAGGCGCCGGAGTTCCGGGCATTCATGCGCGGGCTGGACTGTGGGTCGGTTCCGCCACCATTAAAGCCGTGTCCGAGTCGCACTCCGCGAATCCCGCGACGACGACGACGACGAAATCCCAACTCAGCTTGCGCCTGCTCATTCACGTCGATGCGAACGGCCAGGCGCGCTTGCTCAAAGAAGTGCTCCAGATGTGGCGCGACGGCACTTACACCAACGATGCCGACGGCAGCCTGGTCGTGGACAAGCCGGGACAATACGTGCTGCTGACCGATGATTCTCTGCTTCCGCTTTTCAACGGTTCGGCAGTGCGCGACGGCGAATCCGTTGGGCGGCGGTTGAGCACTATTGGCTATGATTTCCCGAGCAGCACGACCAACAATTACCTGAACCTGTCCGGCGCGTTCGCCATCGGCCAAAGCCTCACCGGCACGCTGACGCTGCCGCACGATCACCCGACCAATCCGTTCAAGCACAGGTTCCATCCCGATCACGACAACCGGAACGCGCGCTTCGACGGCCCGGCCGTCGAGGCCTATACCACCACGCGCCAGATCCGACTCGACTTTGCCGCGGCGCCGCCGGAGGGGCCCGCCGTGCCGGACTTCGGCTACAACGAAATGGGCGGGAACTACCGCGAGACCATCACCGGTATCCACAAGAACGCCATTCAGGTCACTGGCACCTTCCGCCTCACGCGCGCGTCGTTGATCGCAGAGTTGAACCCAAGCCCAACGCCTTAAACGCCAACCCTCAATGATTTTGCTTTTCATGAAAACAACTCTGCAACGATTCCTCGGCTTGAGCGCGGCATCGGCGTTTCTCGTCACCAGCCAGGCTGCCACGCTCAAGTTTAATGGCGTGGACAGCCGGGTGGAGCGATCCAGTCTGACCGTATTTCCTACCAATGCCATCACGACCGAATTCTGGGTGCGCACCGCCGGTCCGGCCGGCCGCTGTCTGTTTTCCTATTCGTCGAGCACGGCGGATAATGAATGGACGCTGTTCAGCCCGGACAATCTGCGGGTCCATGTCGGTTCAGTCGGCGCGGGGGCGATTGTGGACACAGGCATCGCAATTACCGACGGTCAATGGCGCCACGTCGCCGTTTCCTGGCGCAACACCGATAGCCGGGTCGAGATTCACCTGGATGGCACCTCGGTTTTCACCGGGGCAATCGCGTCGCGCGTTGGTTATGTGTTCAAGAACGGAGGCTTTCTCGCCCTTGGCCAGGATCAGGATAGTTTCGGCGGCGGATTCAGTGACGCGTTCCAAGGCGAAATGGATGAGTTCCGGATTTGGAATCGCGTGCTGACCACCACGGAGATTCAGCAGAAAATGAACCGGCGGCTTCAGGGCAATGAAGCCGGATTAATCGCGTATTATCCATTCGACGAAGGCGCTGGCACGACGACGCTCGACGCCAGTGGCCACGGACTTGGCGGCACGCTGATCGGCGGCGTGGGTTGGAATTCGCTGGAGGAATCCCTCGATTTGCCGGTGGCGGACCGAACAACCGTCTCGGCGGTGACGGATACGGGAGCGATGCTGCGCGCCGCGCTCAATCCGAATGGCGTGCCGACGACCAATCGTTTCGAATGGGGCGCCGGCTCGACCGCGCTGGAGTTCGACGGCGTGGATGATTTCGTGCACGTCGAGAACGGCCCGAACCTGACGAATCGTTCCTTCTCCATCGAGTTCTGGGCGCACCGGCGTCGGGCCAACGCCGACGAATTTCTCTTCAGCCTCGGAAGGGCTGGCAGCAGCCGAGACTTGCTGCACATCGGCTTCCTCTCCAACGTGGGAATCAACTTTTTCCAATTCTCGACACAAATGAGATTTGGCTTCTTCGGGGACGACCTGAACGCAACGGTGACTGCGGATCATTTCGACTGGCATCACTGGGCGTGCACCTACGACAGCGCCACTCGGCAGCGGCGCATTTACCAGGACGGCCTGCTCGTCGGGCAGGACATCGCGGGCGGCAATTTCGTCGGCGTGGGTCCGCTGCGGCTGGGACGTTATCTGGCCAGCAACTCCCAGACTGCTTTCGCCGGTGCGATGGACGAAGTGCGCGTCTGGAAGGACGTGGCGTTGACTGAAGCCACGATCCGCCAATGGATGCGCACGGAAGTGAACAACACCCACGCCAACTTCGCCTCGCTCGAAGCCTACTGGAAACTCAACGAAGGATCGGGGCGCGCCGCCGCGGACAGCACCGGCCACGGCTTCACTGGCCAGTTCGTGGACAACCCCGTTTGGGCGCCGGGCGCGCGACCGGTCTTCGACATGGCCACGCCGAGACAGCCGGTGGCCGCCAACAACAACGTGCTGAACCTGGACGGCGTGGATGATTACGTGGACGTGCCGGACGGGATTTGGTTCAACGGCAACTTCACGGTCGAGTTTCGAGCGTTCGTCCGCCGCTACACCAGCTACGCCAGCTTTCTGGATTTCGGCAATGGCCCGGCCCAGAACAATGTTCTCGTATCGCTGTCCGGCGGCACTTCCGGCCAGTTCCAATTGTGGTCGTATGCGGGCATCCTTGGTGGCAGCTCCCTGACCTCGCCGAATCAAGTGCCACTCAACCGCTGGGTCCATCTCGCGGCGACCCTGCAAGGTAATCTCGCCACGCTTTACATGGACGGGGTCCGCGTGGCGCAGGGGAACGTGAACGTGCCCCCCGGTGTGCTCCGCACCAACACATTTCTCGGCCGGCCCAATTGGCCGCAAGACACCTATCCCGACGCGCTGATGGACGAAGTGCGCATCTGGAACGTGGCCCGTACCGCCGGCGAGATTCGGCAGTTCATGAACCAGTCGGTGGACGCGGGCGAGCCGGCGCTGTTGTTGAACTACCGTTTCAACGAGGCTTCTGGCGCCACGGTCGTCGATTCCCGCACGACTTCACCGCAGAACGGCACGCTGGCGGGCGGTGCGTCCCGGCTGCCGGTGGTGGACGTGGGCGCCACGCTCACCGGGCTGACGCCGGGCACGGTCCATCACGCGCGAGCCGTAGCCGAGAGCACGAACGGCGCTTCCGCTGGCCGGAGCGAGAGCTTCGCTACCCTCGAGTCCGGTGGCGGCACTGCGCTGGCGTTCGACGGGGTGGACGACCACGCGCGCGTGAGCCGCTTTGGGCCGCAGGCGCCCACCACGGAGGTCACGATCGAATTCTGGCAGCGAGTGCATTTGGTAAAAGCGCAATCCACTTTCAGCCTGGACCCGGACCTCACTGGGAACCGGATGCAGGCGCACGTCCCGTGGGGGAACGGCATCGTCTATTGGGACTTCGGCAACATCAGCGGCGCGGGGCGGCTGACCTACACGCCGCCGGAGTCCCTCGTGGGGCAGTGGAACCACTTCGCCTTCGTCGCCAGCCAGTCGGGGAATTTCATGCGCATCTATCGCAACGGCGTGCTGGAGGCCCAGAAGACCGGCATGGACCCCCGTGAGGCGGGCAGCTTCGATCTGATCCTGGGCAACGCGTCCTTTGGCGGCATCAACTACAATTTCGACGGCGACCTGGACGAGTTCCGGCTCTGGAACGTGGCGAGGACGGAGGCGGACATTCAGCGCGACTTGAACGAACGGCTTGCGGGCACCGAGACGGGGCTGTTGGCGTACTACCGAATGGACGAAGGGGGCGGCCTGGCGTTGCTGGACTCCGGTCCCAATGGCTTGCACGGCCTGCTCAATGGCGGCGTGGATTGGCTGCCGTCCGACGCCCCGGTGGGTCTGCCGGTCGCCACGACGCTGGTTGCCACTGGCGTGGGCTTCGGGAGCGCGACGCTGAACGGAACCGTCAACGGCGAAGGCACGCTGCCAACCACTGCGTGGTTCGAGTACGGGACGCAGGTCGCGCCCGTGCCCGGCTCGGCGGAGAACCAAGTCTCCTTTTACACCTTTACCTCGACGACGCTCAATGCGCTCGGCCAAATCGACTTCAACGCCGTGCCCGTCTCCGTTCAGTCGTTCACCAACATCGATGTGGATGTCGAACTGGGTCCGTTCTGGCCGGGAGGGCCGACGGATCGATTTGCCGCCAAGTACACAGGCCGCATTTATCTGCCGGCCCCCGGCACTTACACGTTTTATTTGCAGAGCGACGATGGCTCGCAGCTCTTCATTGACGGTCAATTGGTGGTGAACCACGACTTCCTCCACGGTCCCACTCAACTGGCCGGCTCCGCCTATTTCCCGGCAGGTCATCACCGGTTCGAGGTTCGCTTCTTCGAGCAGGGTGGTGGCGCGGAGTTGAAGGTGTTCTATTCCGGCCCGACGATTGCCAAGCAGATCATCCCTGCCGAAGCGTTCCTGCGTCACGACCCGGTGTATGTCGCGAGCACGCCCGTCGAGAATCTGCCGGCCAGCGCCGTGCCCGTGCCGCTGACCGCCGGTCTGGCCAACTTGGACGGGAACGCGACGTATCACTATCGCCTCGTGGCGACCAACGCCAACGGCGTCAGCCAGGGCGCGGACCAGACGTTCACCATGCTGCACCCCGGCGCGCTGACCGCGCTGAACTTCGACGGCGTGAACGATCAGGTGATTGTGAACTCCGCCGCGGCGCAAACCGGACTGCGGCTGACCACGAACGCGACCTGGGAAGCGTGGATCAATCCGACCGGGCCGGGGTCCGATCCGACATACGGTGGCATCATTCTCAACAAGGAAGGCGAATACGAAATCGCCCGCTTTCCGGACGGCTCCATCCGCTACGCCATCGCCATCACCACGGCGCAGGGCAATTGGACCTGGATCAGCACCGGCTTTGTCGCTCCGCTAAACGAGTGGACGCACATGGCTCTGACCTACGACGGCTCGATGCTGCGCTTTTACGCGAACGGGTCGCTGGTCCACACCAACGCGCGCACGGCCGGCTCGGCGGCCATCGGCGATGCTGTCCCCTCGCTAAACGAGTTCCACATCGGCGGCCGGCAGGGCGCAACGCAGTTCTTCAACGGCATGATCGACGAGGTGCGCGTGTGGAACACTGTCCGCACGCAGGCGGAAATTCAGCAGTACCTTGGCAGAACTTTGCTCGGCACCGAGCCGGGCCTGCTCGCCTACTACCGCTTCGACGAAGGGAGTGGATTCATGCTTCTGGACTCCGGACGCAACGGCTATCACGGAAATACGTCGGGCGGTCCGGTGGGGCCGCCGATGTATGTGGCGTCCGGCGCGCGGTTGTTCCAACCGCAGGTCACGACGCTGCCCGCCACGCCCGTGCTGGCGACCACCGCCGGCTTGCGCGGCACGGTCAATCCTTCCGGCACCAATACCGTCGCCTACTTCGAATACGGCGAGACCATCGCCTACGACAAGCAAACGCCGCCACAGGTCGTCGGCAGCGGCATCGCCACGCTGCCCTTGAGCGCGACCGTGACCAACCTGCAGCCGGGGACGCTCTACCATTTTCGCGCCAAGGCTTTCAATGACGCCGGGGAGGTGGTCGGTGCGGACCAGACCTTCAACACGCTTGTGCTCGGCTGCGGCTGGCCCATCTCATCAACGGTCAACAACGGCAAGGCGGGCTCGCCCAAACACATCGTGGACGCGGAGGGCAACGCGTATGTCGCCGGCTTTTTCTCCGGTTCGGCCACGTTCAAGACCACGCTTCAGCCGCAAGGCGGCTCCGGCACGAACGCGTTCGTTGGCAAGCTCGCCCGCGGCGCGGACTGGCTTTGGGCCACCAACGTGCCGCTCAGCGCTTCGGGCGCTCTGTCGATCAACGCGATTGCGGTGGACGCGGCGAGGAACGTGTACGTCGCCGGCCAGTTCACCGGCACGGCGACGTTTGGCACGAATGTGCTCACCTCCGCGGGAACGGGCAGCGACTTATTCGTCGCCAAGCTCAACAGCGCGGGCAACGCCTGGCTTTGGGCGCAATCTTCCGGCGGCACCAACCAGCCGGACAGCGCCAACGCGCTCGGGGTTACGCCCGCAGGCGCCGTGTTCGTGGCGGGACACTTCCGCGGCACATCCGCTTTCGGCACCAACAGTCTTTTCTCGGCAAACGGCAACCAGGATGTGTTCGTCGCCAAACTGAACACGAATGGCACCTGGCTCTGGGCGCGCGCCGCCGGCGGCGCGGGCACAAATGACACGGCGCTGGCCCTCGCCCTCAACGCTGCCGAAGACGCGTACATCGCCGGACGATTTCAGGGCACCAACGCGAGCTTCGGAACCGCGGCTCTCCATGCGGCTGGTGGGACCAATGACACCGACTTGTTTGTGGCGCGATACAACAACGCCGGCACATTCCTGCTCGCCACCCGCGGCGGCGGCAACGGTGTGGACACGGCGACGGCGCTGGCCATCGACGCCGCCGGGCAGGTTTATCTTCTGGGCCAGTTCACCGGCACTGCCGACTACAACGGTACGGTGGAGAACCTGAACACGGGCGGCGGCGCACGCCTGTTCGTGGCCAAGCTCAACCCGAACGCCAACATGCTCTGGTACGCCCAGGCTGGCACGGGCTTCGCGGATTCGATTGCGGTGGACAACGCAGGCCGCGTTTACATCTCCGGCGAGTTCACCACGTCAACCCAGTTCGGCGAACCGGCCGCGTTCCCCCCGCTCGTGACGTCAGGCAACTCGGATGTTTTCCTGGCGCAGCTCGACGCCGACTCGGGAACCTGGAACTGGGCGAAAAAGATCGGCGCGAGCGGCTCGGAGTTGCGCGGTTCCATCGGCGTGGACGGCGAAGGCGGCGTGGTCGTGTCCGGCAGTTACCAGAACACGGTCCAGATCGGCTACGTGCTGCTGACTTCGCCGAACGAGCGCGACATCTTCATCGCCCGGTTAACGCCCGATCAGGTTGTCGAGCACAACACCTTCGTCATCGGCCAGCCGATTCCCGTGCCGGTCGAGGCGCAGGATCTGAGCCGCACTGACGGCGGCGCCTACCGGCAACCGGCCATCACGATTCTGGAGAAGGAACAAGCGGACAGCGACGCGTTCAATTCATTCGTCTGGAGCCTGTCCGAGAACAAGCTGTTTGCCGTGCGCCCGGTCACTGCCGTTTTCAAATGGCCGTTGACCGATGACATCACCAACACCACCCGCGTGGCGACGTGCGTAGGCCGGAGCGTGTGGCCGGCCTCGCCACAGTTTCACGTGGCCAACGCGCCGGTCGAACTCGAACCTGCCGTAACGGGCTTCCCGTTCCGCTATCTCCAGCTCGCGTTCACTACCGTCAACGGCGCGGCCGTCGATGCCGGCACGAAAACGTTTACTGCTCCGACAAACGGCTGGTCGGTGCTTCAGTTTCTGAACACCGGTGGCGCGCCGCAACCTAACCCGCAGATTCATCCGAGCATCTTTGAAGTGGTCCGCACCGTGTTGTGGAATGATCCGGCCCATCTCGATGACAACCAGCCCGCGATCATTGGCGAAGCGTTGATCCGCTCCGCGCACAACGATCCCACGGGCAGGAACGGCCACGTGTATTTCGAGCGCGCCTTCTACGACGCCGTTGGCGACGAGCGCGCTTACGACCGCGCCACCCGCACCGGACCGATTCTCCCGGTCAACCGCGACGCCGCCGCACCGGATGACGATCTGGTCGTGATCTGGTACCGCGTCGGACCAGTGACCGGCATCGCGTGGCCGGACGATCCGGTGCGTTATCTCCCGCGATGGCCGCTGAACCCGGACGAATTGGTGCTGGCCAGTGGCGCCGGTTCGGGCGTCCTCGACCCGCTGAACTTTCCGAGCAAACGCGTCTATGACCAGCCCGACGCCAGCCTGCCGGGCTACAACCCGAACGAGGAACACGCCGCGCTTTATGGCGAAGTGCTCTACGCGTTGCGCAACGACCTGAACGCCGTCGTCAACGTGTCCGAAGCATTCACGCTGCTCAAGTATCGCAACGCGGCGAACAACCAGTGGGCGATGAAGGTCTTCCGCGTGGTGGCGACGAACGCGACGTTCCAGTTCGCCTATCCGGGCGAGGCGGGGCAACAACTGCTCTTGCCCGCGCCGTTGAGTTTGCTGCCGTTGTGCGGCGCCAGCAATACATGGGTCTCGGGCCCCGGTTATCAGGATCATCTCGGGCGGCTCTACGCGCGCGCCGCCGGTCTGAACGGCGCCGGCGCGGCCATTGTCGCCCGTTACTGGTATCCGCTGCAGCCGGGATTTTTCTACGACCTCGATCGCGATGGCCAGGTGGAGGCCGTGCCGGGTGATTGCGTGCCGTGGCTGGACCGCCGGACAGGCGGCGCCGCCGGCGTGCCCGTGGACGTTGCTTACAACATCAACTGGCCGACGACCGTGCCGACGCTGCAGATCGGGGAGACGTTGCTCGGCGCAAAATTCGGGCTGCCCGATCTGCGCAACTTCGCCCGCGCGAAGGTCGTCTTCGACGAAGGCGATCCCTCCGGGACGAATGACATTGGATCCCTGGTGCGCCTGTTCGATCCGCTGTCGCCGCGCACCATACAACTGCGGCCTGACGGCGCCACGAATTTCCTCGTTGGACCGGGCTACAGCGTCTTCCGCGTGGCGGATGCTGCTTCCCTCTTTGACGGTATCTCGACTGTCAACGACCTGGGAGCGCTTGTGTTCAGCGACCTTCCCTACGCGCTGCGTTCGCGGCTGCGTTACGATCCGCTGAACAAGAACCTCACCTTCCGGGGCTTGCTGGACGAGAACCAGCGCTATGGCGGACCGGAGAACCCGTTGCTCCTTATCAACGTGCTTAGTCCGCGCGAACGCGAGCGCATCAAGGATCTGAGCGACAACGCGACGTTCGACACGCTGATTGACCGGCTTTACGAGCTCACGCGCAATCCCAACCGATTGGATCTGGATGGCGACGAAACACCGGACACGACGCTCCTCGTTGGCCTGACGATGGATGACGAAGGCGACATCGTGCCCGAGGAACTTGGCGACGGACCCAAGGTGCTGACGGCCGGCACAGCGCAGGGCAGTGGCTTCATCACGGTGGTCGAGAATGATGACGCTTCCCTCGGCGGGCTGCCCGTAACGCTTCATGTCATCCGCGTGGGCGACGGTCCGTTCCGGGGCGACATCAAGGTCGTGCAGTCGGACAATGTCTTCGACGAAAAGCTGACCCTGCGGCACAGCGCCGACTTCGGCGGCGAACCGCAGAACCACACATTCGAGTGGTATTACAGGCCGGTCGAGCTTGGCACCGACCCCAGCGTCTTCCCGACGCTGCGGCCCGACGGCGACATCGAGGACCTGCGCGGCTGGATTCAGTACTTCGCCTTTCCGCCGGGGCCGGTCGGACTGAACGACATCACGCTCGGCGATGGCGGCATCTCCAGCCTGCTGGTGTTGGCGGACAATTACTTCATCTGCCGCTACCGCGGTTACGTCATCAACAACGCGACCAATTGGAGCGACTGGGTGGGCATCATCGGCGGCGGTCAGGCGCAACTGGCCGAGGGCTGGGTGAAGCGGGTGCGGGACGGCTTGAATCCGTTCGAGGCGCGCAGCGCCGCGTTTCACGAGAACGAAACCGTGACATTCGCCAGTATGTTGCAGCAGGCCGGCACGCGGTACGAAGGAGACATCGCCTTCAATCCGGGCGGCGGGAACATCAACAGCATCGGCTTGGTCGAGGCCTACGAAACAGTGCTGCGCCGGGCAAAGCGCCTGAGCGTCGAAGGTTCGCCCGCCATCAATTACCAGCCGGCCAACGACGCCTTGCTGCTGGCCGCGGGCTTCATCGCCGACCTCTACTTGCTGCTGGGCAACGAGGCTTTCGCCGATGCGGCCGACCCGACCATCGGCTTCCGCACCGGCAGCGCCGGCTACGGCACGCTCGCGCCGTCCATCTTCACGTTCCAAAACCAGGTGGATTCATTGCTGGAGGAAGAACTCGGTTTATTGCGCGGACGCGATGACCGCTCCGCCACCGTGCGCCTGCCGCCCGTCTATAACCGGCTGTTCTGGAACTTCACCCGCGACGAGGGCGAAGTCGCCTACGCACAGGCCTACAACATCACCGACCAGAACAGCGACGGCTTCATCAATGAGACGGACGCGCGGATTATGTATCCGCAGTCTCACGGCGACGCTTGGGGGCACTACCTGACGGCGACCAAGACGTATTACTCCCTGTTGCAGAATCAGAACTTTGCCTGGATTCCGCGCACCGAGCCGATCCTGTTGTCCGGCGTCCCGGTGAACGTGGATTATCTCGACGAACGGAAGTTCGCCCGGGCCGCCGCCGCCAAAGCCAAGACCGGCGCGGAGATCGTGGACCTGACCTACCGCCTCAACTACGTGGACGATCCGTCCGGCCAGTATCAGGGCTACAAGGACACCGACCCGCAGCGCGCCTGGGGCGTATCCGAGTGGGGCCATCGCGCCGGTTCGGGCGCGTTCTTCGATTGGGTCCTTGCCAACGCCGTCTTGCCGGCCACTGATCCCAACACCAATCACACCGGTCTGACGAAGATCGATCGGACGGCGGTTCCTGAACTGGACGAAATTATCGCTGGCTACGAGTCCGTTCAGGCGCAAGTGGACAAGGCGGATAGCGGTTTGAATCCGCTCGGCCTGGCCCGGAACGTCGTGCCCTTCGACATCGACCCGTCGCTCGTCTCCGCGGGTAAAACGCATTTCGAGCAGATTTACGACCGCGCCATCGAAGCGATGAAGAACACCGTCACGGTCTTCGACCACGCGAACCAGCTCTCGCAGGCGCTGCGATCCTTGCAGGATACGGTGAATGATTTTTCCCGCAACGCGGGACAGCAGGAGCGTGATTACAAGAATCGGCTCATTGAAATCTTCGGCTATCCGCACGCCGGCGACATCGGCGCGGGCCGCACTTACCCGTCCGGCTACGACGGTCCCGACATTTATCATTACATGTACGTCAACGCGGTCGAACTGAGCGGAGACACCGCTCCGCCCAGCCAAACGTTGACCAGCTACTTCACCAGGCTCGAAGGAGACTTTCACTACTTCAAGGATGATCTCCCTGGGCTGGTGAACACGAATCTGGCCACGGACGGGATTCTGGCTGTTTCCTACCCGTATGCGACGGCCGATTTCGCCTTCGTCGCGCCCGCGGCCTGGGGACAACGACGTGCCCCGGGCGAGGTGCAAATGGCCCTGTCCGAAATGCTGCAAAGCGAGGCGCGTCTGAAGCAGGCGTTAATCAACTATGACAACCTGCTGCAGGAGATTGACGACCAGGTGGACCTCCTCGAGGCCCGCTACCTGGTGAAGGCAAACTCGGTAACGATCCGTAATAGGACCAAGAAGATTAACACCATTCTCAGCGTGGGCATCGGGGTGTCGAAAATCACCCGGGGTGTTTTCAAAGCCATTACCGATTCGATCAAAGATACCTCCGATGTGGTGCTGGAAGCATTGCCCAAGGTCGTCGGCACCGCGAACGACCCATCCTTCGCCATACGAGGCACGGTCAAGGCCGGTTCAACGAGGGCCTCGAAAATTTTGAAGGTGATCTCGGGGGGGTTGGAGATCGGCGAGGGCATCGCCCAGGCGGCCATCGATGCGAACAAAGACGCGGCCCAGTTCGAGATTCAGACGGAAAACTACAACTTCGAAGTGAAACAGCACCTCAAGGAAATTGAACAATTGATCCGCAAAGAAGCCGCCTTGCGGGCAGAGGCGTTTACGTTGTCCGAAAAGGTCAATCAAAACAGCGGCCGCTACCAGGCGGCTTTGGCCAAGGGCTTGAGATTGCTGGACGAGCGCCTCGCCTTCCGCAAAAACGCCGCCGCCGAAACGCAGGCCAGTCGCTACCAGGACATGACCTTCCGCATTTTCCGCAACGACGCCATTCAGAAATACCGCGCACAGTTCGACTTGGCCGCACAATACGTCTTCCTCGCCGCGGTGGCGTATGACTTCGAGACGCAGTTGCTCGGTGGTCGCGCCGGGGCCGGGCGCGCTTTCCTGACGGACATTGTCCGCCAACGCGCCCTGGGCGAAGTCGTCAACGGCGTGCCTGTCGCTGGACGTCACGGTTTGGCTGATCCGCTCGCGCGGCTCAACCAGAACTTCGGCGTGCTCAAGGGCCAGCTCGGCTTCAACAATCCGCAGACCGAGACGGGCCGCTTCTCACTGCGCAACGAACTATTCCGCATGCGCGACAGTTCGGACGCGGCCTGGCAGGCGGAGTTGAAGAAAAATGTCGTGCCGGACCTGTGGCAGATTCCCGAGTTCCGCCGCTACTGCCGGCCGTTCGCGCCGGAATCGGCCGGACCGCAGCCGGGTCTGGTCATCCGCTTTCCTACGACGGTGACGTTCGGCCTGAACTACTTCGGCTGGCCGCTGGGCGGCGGCGACAGCGCGTATGATTCGACGCTCTTCGCCACCAAGGTCCGCAGCGCCGGCATCTGGTTCAGCGATTACAACGGGAGCGGCCTCTCGCTGACTCCGCGCGTTTATCTGGTGCCGGCCGGCGCGGACGTGATGCGCTCGCCTTCGGGCTTCGATCTTGAAACCCGCGAATGGCGCGTCGTGGACCAGAAGATTCCTGTGCCGTTCCCGATCGGATTCTCCAGCCTGAACAACGCCGCCTGGATTCCGATGAACGATTCCCTCAGCGATACTTTCGCGGACATCCGCCGCTTCTCCAGCTTCCGCGCGTTTCATGACAGCGGCGTGTTCACTCCAGCGGAAACGGTCAGCGATACCCGCCTGATTGGCCGTTCCGTCTGGAACACCGACTGGATGCTTATCATTCCCGGCGGCACGTTCCTGTTCGATCCGAACCAGGGGCTGGAGACATTCATCAACTCAGTAAGCGACATCAAAATCTTTTTTCAGACCTATGCGTATTCAGGGAACTGACATGAATGCCACCGTTCTTAATCTTAATCTTAGTCCTAATCCTAATCTTTCCATGAAACCGCAGCATCCATTGCCAAAGCGATCGGGCATCTCCGTGGACCAATTCGTCCGCGGGCCGTTCCGTCTGTTCTCTCACGCGGCCACTCTCGCCGCCGTGTTGCTGGTGGTCTTCCTTTGGCCGATCACGCCTGTGACAGCCGAACTCTCCGAGCCCGACAACATTATTTACGGCACGCTCACTCTCGATAACGCGCCAGTAACCGCGGCTCGCACCGATGTGGTAGTCGAGGCAAGGCGTCTCGCCAACGGCCCCGTCATCGCTTTTTATCGAATGGGATCCAGCCCGCAACTTGGCAACTTTTATTCACTGCGTCTGCTCCTCGAATCGGTGCCTCCCGCGAGTGATCCTGGCGCGTCGCAGGTTGGCGATAGTGTGTTCATTGTGGTCAGGGATGCCTCCGGACCGCGCGGCCAGGCGAACTATTCGATTGCTGAACGAGGCCAGGTGCAACGGGTGGACTTCGGCCCAGCCGTCAACGACGGCGATAGCGACGGTTTGCCGGACGCCTGGGAATTGTTGCACTTCGCCAACCTCGATGCGAATTCATCTTCCGTGGGGGCCAATGGCGGCACGGCGTTGCAGAATTTCATCGCCGGAACGGATCCCAACGACACGACTGGCGCCTTCCGGTTAAGCGTCGCGCTCAGCAACAGCCAGAAGCGGGTTTCGTTTGTCGCGGTTCGTGCCGAAGGCCCCGGCTACGAGGGCATGACCCGGCTATACACACTGGAATCCAGTCCGAACTTCGCGGCTGCGTCGTGGACTGGCGTGGCCAATTACACCGATCTCCCCGGCAACAATCAAACCGTGCTCTACCAGACGGCAGGATTAGGAGCGCCGGATTTTTTCCGTGGGAAAATTCTCTTACAGGGCTACGCAGGGTCCGGAGCCGACAGCGATAGTGATGGCTTGCCCGACGTGTGGGAAACGATCCACTTCGGCGATCTCCGTCAGAACGCCGCTGCCCTCAACGCCAATCGGCAGACCGCGTTTCACAACTACGTCGCGGGCACCGATCCCAACGATACCGACAGCAAGTTCTGGTTAAATGTCACGCTGAACAGCAACCAAAAACAAGTGTCCTTCCTCGCCCGCCGCGCGCAAGGAATAGGGTACGAAGGTAAGACTCGCTATTATGCGCTGGAGAGCAGCACCAGTTTGAACGGGTCGCCGTGGATCGGCCTCGGCGGCTTCACCAACGTTCTGGGGAACAACCAGACTGTCACCTACCAGACCTCGATCACAAATCCGCCCGCATTCTACCGTGGCCGGGTCGCACTCCAGGGCCCTTGAAGCGTGGAGGTGCGCCAAAACCTTGAATGTCGCCAGCCGCCGCCAGGACGGGGGCAACACTTGTGCCTTTGCGAAGCGGTGCGCAATCAAGCGTTGCAAATGTGACTGTCGCGTTCAACATCCCCTCCATGAAAAACAAGACACGCTGGAAGGGGCATTGTATCACGCGCGTCGTCCTCATCCTTGGCGTCAGCAGCCTCGCCGCGACGGCGGCCGAACGGACGGAGCATTTTGACAACGATCCCGGCTGGCACGCACACAACAACCGCGCGAAGTCTGCTGAGCCGCGCAACATCCGGCAGGACTTTGGATACTCACAGACCACCCATGCCGGCGGCAACACTCCAGGCGAGATGGGCGGCTTCATTCAGCCTGCGGCGGAGGCGGCCTATTACGCGAAACCGATTCCACAGCGGACCTTCAACGAACCGCTGAGCGCATCGGGAAAACTGGTTTGCGGGAAAAGTGGCTTCCATGTGCTCGTCGCATTCTTCAACACCAACACCATCAACGAATGGCGGACACCGAACTCGATCGCGATCCGCCTGAACGGGCGCGGCGACCATTATTTCGCTTACGTCGAATATTGCACCAGCCGCTGGCGCGCGGGCGGGGACAGTCCCGGCGGCTTTTCGACCGTGCGTGATAAAAAAACAGGGCGCGAGGGACTGAAGGGTTTTCCCAGCGGCACCAACGTGCATCATTGGTCCTTGCGCTATGACCCCAATGGCAACGGCGGCGCCGGGACCATCACGGCGACGATGGACGATGAGACATCCATCTGTCATCTGGACGCCGGCCACAAATCGGATGCGGCCACGTTCAACCGCTTCGGCCTGATCAACGTCATGAAACAATACGATGGCGGGGGCGAAGTGTGGCTGGATGACGTGAGCATCGACGGCCAGACCGAAACCTTTGACCGCGATCCGGGCTGGGATCAGTTTCAGAATCGCCGCACCTACGTGACGCCAATCGTCCGGCCGCGTTTTGACTTCGGTTACAGCGCCACGCGCCACGCCGGCGGGCTGAACCAGGGCGAGATGGGCGGCCTGATTTTCCGCGGCGATGGCCGCTACACGAACATGATGGCCTTCTATGGCGCCCGTCTCGAAGAGCTTGGTCTGGAAAAACCGCTGAAGGCATCGGGCAAAGTCGCCCTTCGGCGCGCCGTGACTGACAGTGACATCCTGTTTGGGTTCTTCCACGCCGAACACAGCCTCAACAGCGGCGGTTCGGATGCTATCGGCACGCCGCCGGACTTCCTCGGCGTCTCCATTGGCGGGCCGAGCCGCGAAGGCTTCATGTTTTCGCCGTCCTACCGCCTCCACAATACGGAGAGGCAGACTGCCGATCGCGGTCCTTATCTTCACCCGACCGGCGCGTCGCACGACTTCACCCTCGAGTACACGCCGCCATCCGGCGACAAAGCCGGCAACATTACCGCCACGCTTGATGGGGAACGGGCGACGTTGCCGCTGCCGCGCGAACATCAGGCCATGGGCGCGCATTTCAATCGCTTCGGTCTTATCAGCACGCACACCGACGGCAACGGGCAACACCTTTACTTCGATGACCTGACTTACACGTGGACGCAAGCGGAGCGGTCCGCACGCCATACGCTGCGCGGGCATACCGGTTCGGTGATGTGCGTGAGCTTTTCTCCCGATGGCCGGTTGCTCGCCAGTGGCTGCCGTGACCGAACCATCCGGCTCTGGGACGCGCGCACGGGCGAGTTGAAGCGCACTCTGACCGGCCACACGGCGGATGTGTACTGCGTCGTTTTCGCCGCCGATGGCAGGACGTTGGTCAGCGGCAGTGGTGATCGCACCATTCGTGTTTGGAATTTGCCCGGGGGAGAGATCGTCCAGACACTCACCGGCCACACTGATGTAGTACGTTGGGTCAGCTTCGCGCCCAACGGTGACACCTTAGGCAGCGCCGGAGGCGATTCGACTGTGCGTCTTTGGGACACGCGAACCTGGAAGCTCAAAGCCACGCTCACCGGCCATGAGGGTCGCGTCAAGTTCCTGACGTTTTCGCCGGATGGCCAGCTGCTCGCCAGTGGCGGCGACGACAAATCAGTTCGCGTGTGGGATGCCGCGCACGCCACGCTGCACAAAAGCTGGCTGGCACATGAAGGACCTCTCGAATCAGTTGTCTTCTCGCCAGACGGCCAGCTTTTGGCGACCAGCAGCAACGACAGCACGGTCCGGCTCTGGCGGGTGGGCACCTGGGAACGGGTCCATTCACTGGAGAGCCACCGCGAGGAAGTGGATTCCATCGCCTTCTCGCCGGACGGCCACAATCTGGCCAGCGGCAGCAAAGATCAGACTCTCAAGCTATGGAACACGCGGTCGGGCGAGTTGCGGCTAACGCTGGCCCCACACAACGGACGTATCGAGTCACTTGCCTTCTCCTCCGATGGCCAAACGCTGGCTTCCGGCGGCGGCGGCGGAGATACGACCATCAAACTCTGGGATGCACCGAGCTTGCTTCGTCAACCTTGACCTGCAGAAAGTGCCTTCGGGCCGGCGGCAAACACAACGCTCGTGCTGCGCTATAGCTCCATGAGTTGGACGCGCACGAAGCGCTGAGCGCCGAGGGTGGGGATTGTTACGGCGGAGATGACGTTGGTAGCTGTCACCGGTCCCCCAGGCACCAAATTCCACGGGCCGACGACTGTCGGAGCGGCCTCGACCGCATAGCTCCAGCCAGGGACCGATTCCCATGCCACCCAAACGCTGTTCGTCCGCTGTCGGACGTCGGTGATGCGGAAAGTGGAAGCGTCGTCCAACTTCCCGCAGACCCAGAGCAATCCGCGGCTGACCAGGTCCAGATAAATCTGATGGCCAACCGTCGCGTTTGCGTGGCCGAGAGTAGTGCCGAAGACCCGTCCACTGCCGTAGCTGTTGGCCCACACGACCACATGATTCGTCATCGTTTCCTGCCCGTAAGACTGGGCCAAAGGCACAACGTTCGGCCAGATGACGGCGACCTTGTAAAGTTCATCTGCCGGGGCCGGCCAGTTCTGCGGAAAGCCTCTCATCACCGGATGATCCGGACGGAGATTAGTCACCTGCAAAGTGCGGAGGGCTTCGTGGTTGTAGGAACTGATGCCAAGGCATTTTCTCCATTCATCCGTCGTCGCCGCGCGGTAACTGTGGGTGGAGCAGTGCAGCATCACGGCGGGAACACCGGCGTGATGGGCGGCAGCAATGCCTTCGATGAACCCGTTGTTCGTGACCGAGCCGAAACATTCATCGTGGACGACGACGTCGTAGCCGGCGGCCCAGTTGGCGTTTGTATAAATGCTCACCAGATAGTCCCGGTCGGAACCTTCATGGACAATCGTCCAGGAGACGTTGGCCCGCGCGCTAATGCCCTGAGCGAGGATGCTCTTCTGGTTTTGGTAGTCGTGACAGCACCCTCCGGTGATCAGCAGGGCGCGCAACGGCGCGGCAGAGCCTGCTCCAAGGAGCACGGCTGGTGCGAGGACAGCGCAGGCCAGATATAACCGCAGTGCAGAAAGACGTTGGGGCACGGGCACAAGTTCTGTCATTGGGAGGATCAAGTCAATTCGGTGGAAGGTAGTGTCCTTTAGGACACTACCCGGTGGAACAACGCTTTTGCAAACGGTAATCTTGCCCCAACGTTGAAATGAAACGTTGGAGCGTCATTGTGGTGAAATGGCCAGCCTGAAAACCCACGCGCCGCCACAGGCGTGCCGTATGCAATTCATCGAATCCCGTGCTGGCGTTTCGAACCAGAATCATCCAAGATTCCGACCCTCATGGCTACGCATCACAGATCGTCGGCCTGCCCGCTGGCTTTTGCCGCGGCCGTCTTGATAGCCGGAGCTTGCACGGCACAGACCTTGACGAATGATATTCGTAAACCTGGCACCGTGCGCATGGCGAAATTGCTGGCCCGTGTCGCCAGTGAAGCGCAGCCGATGCAGAATCGTTTCCTAAGCCGAGGCCGCGTGGCAGCCTTGCGGGCGACGATCGCGGCTGGTGCATCGTCGGAAAAGCTGCTCGAACTCCACTTTGCCCTGGGAACGGAATTACTCCAGTCGGGCGAGAATGAAGCTGCGCTGGAACAGTTCCAGCATTTGGAAAAATCGATTGCGCAGTCCGGCACGGGCTGGCACGCGCAGAACAGAATCAATGTCCGGCTGAATCAGGCGCTGGCCCATCTCCGCATGGCGGAACAACGGAATTGTCTGAGCAATCACACCAGCGACTCGTGCATTCTGCCCATCCAGGGCGGTGGTCTCCACAAATGGCAAGACGGTTCACGTCGCGCCATCCAGGTGCTTACCAATTTGCTGGCGGAGGTTCCGGACAATCTGGCCGCTCGCTGGCTGCTTAACATCGCCGGTATGACCGTGGGCGATTATCCGGACAAAGTTCCCGCACGGTGGCTGATTCCGCCATCCACGTTCGCTTCGGACTACGACATCAAGCGCTTTGCGGACGTGGCCGTGCCAGCGGGATTGGCGGCCAACCAGCTTTCCGGCGGCAGTGTGGTTGAGGATTTCGATGGTGATGGCTTGCTCGACGTGATGATCACCTCGATCGGACTCCAGGATCAGATGCGATTCTATCACAACAAAGGCGATGGCACGTTTGCCGAACGCACGCAGGCAGCCGGGCTGACCGGATTGACCGGCGGCTTGAATCTCCTTTCCGCCGACTACAATAACGACGGGCATGTGGATGTGTTTGTCCTGCGTGGCGCCTGGATGCAGGAGGAAGGGCGTCATCCGGATTCGTTGCTGAAGAACAATGGCGACGGCACCTTTGAGGATGTGACGGAAGCGGCCGGGCTTCTTTCGTTTCATCCATCGCAAACCGGGGCGTGGTTCGATTTCGATGGCGACGGCTGGCTGGATCTGTTCATCGGCAATGAAACTGTTCCCGGCGGTGCAGCTCATCCATGCCAGCTTTATCGAAACAAACGCGATGGCACCTTCACGGAGATGGCCGGCGCCGCAGGCATGGCCGTGCGCGCTTATGTGAAGGGCGTGGCTTGCGGCGACTACAACAATGATGGACGGCCCGATCTCTATCTCTCGATCCTTGGCCGGCCAAACCGCCTTTACCGCAACGACGGACCACCCCAAACGAACGCGGAGCCGCGGAACGGATGGACCTTCACCGAAGTAGCCGCGGCGGCAGGGGTGCAGTTGCCAACGCACAGTTTTCCCACCTGGTTCTTCGACTACGACAATGACGGCTGGGAAGATCTCTTCGTGACCGGCTACAAGATTACGGGCGTTGGCGACATCGCCGCCGATTACCTGGGTCTGCCCGGCAAAGGCGAACGCGCCAAACTTTACCGCAACCGTGGCGATGGCACCTTCGCCGACGTCACGAGCCAGGCGCACCTCGACCGAGTCCTGCACACGATGGGATGCAACTTCGGTGACCTGGACAATGACGGCTGGCTGGATTTTTACCTCGGCACCGGCGATCCCGATCTGCTGACGATCGTACCCAACCGGATGTTTCGCAATGCTGAAGGCCGTTTCTTCCAGGATGTCACGACCAGCGGTGGTTTTGGCCACTTACAGAAAGGGCATGGCGTTTCCTTCGCTGACATCGACAACGATGGCGACCAGGATGTCCACGAGGACATGGGCGGCGCTTTTTCGGGCGACATCTATCCGAACGTGCTTTATGCCAATCCCGGCCACGGCAATCATTGGCTGAAACTTCAACTGGTTGGTGTGAAGGCCAATCGTGCGGGGATTGGAGCGCGCCTCAAGTTGACTGTCGTTCGCAAGGACGGCGAACGTGTTATTCAGCGGACGGTGAACACAGGCGGAAGCTTCGGCTGTAATCCCCTCCGTCACGAAATCGGTTTGGGCGATGCCGCGGCTATTAAGTCAGTGGAAATTCGCTGGCCTGGCAGCGGCACGGTTCAAAAAGTTACGGGGCTGGAACTGGATCGGTGCTACCGCGTCAGAGAGGGCGCTGGTTCAGCTGAGCCTGTGGCATTGAAATCGTTCTCCCTTCCCAAACCCGACGCACATGCCGGGCACGACCATCACCATCATTGAAACGGCACAGGTGAATCATGATGAAAGTCACTGGCCGGTTTCTAAAGATCGAACGGCTCGCCACAACCACATTGCTGTGGCTGCTGGCTCTGGTTGTACACGCCGAGGATTGGCCGCAGTGGCGCGGGCCCAATCGCGACTCGGTCTGGAACGAGAAAGGCATTTGCGAAACGTTTCCGACGAATGGATTGAAGATCCGTTGGCGGGCGTCCGTGGGATATGGCTACTCCAGTCCGGTAGTGGCCAAAGGGCGAGTTTACGTCACCGATTCTCAACTCAGCGAAAAGCCCAAGGCGTTCGAGCGAGTTCTTTGTTTCGCGGAAGAAAGCGGCCAGTCGCTATGGACCTTCTCGCACGAAGTGACCTTTCCCGATTGGGGCTTTACGCCCGACCAGGAGAAACGTCCAAACGCGACGCCGATTGTCCAGGATGGCAAAGTGTATTCGCTAGCCTCGGTTGGCCACGTCTTCTGCCTTGAGGCCCGCGACGGAGCTGTGCGTTGGCAGAGAGACCTCGCCAAGGAATATCCGGCAGCGGAATTGACGGCCAGCGCGTCGCCCCTGATCGATGGGGACCTTCTGATTCTCCTCGTCGGCGCGAAACCAGACGCGTGTGTTGTCGCGCTCGACAAAAACTCCGGCAAGGAAGTTTGGAAAGCGCTCGACGAGCCTGTCGCGCACAGTTCGCCGATCATCATCACCGCAGGCGGCTGTCGGCAACTGATCGTCTGGACCCAAAAATCGGTGACGGCCTTGGAGCCCGCGACGGGCAAAGTGCATTGGCGGGAACCGCTCCCGACGATGGGCGACTATATTGTGTCCACGCCGGTGTTCTCAAACGGTCGTCTGCTCCTTGGCGGCCTCATGTTGACGCTCGACGCGGATAGACCGGCCGCTTTGGTGCTCTGGCCCGACTCGCGAGCGCCTTCTCGACGAATCTTGAGCAATACGTCAACGGCGCTTCTCCAGGGCAACTACGTGTTCTCCGCCAAATCATCGGGCGAATTCGTCTGCCTGGAAGCGAACACTGGCAAACAGGTCTGGCAGACAAACACCGTGACCGACCTGAAAAACGGAGCCAGCATTCATCCGACTTGGAACGGTGGGTCCGTGTTGCTGTTCAACGATCGGGGTGAACTGATTCGCGCACGGCTCACGGCTGAGGGCTATTACGAGATCAGCCGCGCCGCTTTGCTTAAGCCAACCTATGCTTTCGGGGACCGCAAAGTCGCCTGGACACCGCCGGCCTATGCGAACGGTCACGTCTTTGCGCGGTCGGATAAGGAACTGGTCTGCGCCTCTTTGGTGCCGGAGCGATGATGGTCAGCAAGAAGGACTCACCGCGTCGCTCAGCGAGCAAGGAGCGCTGGCGGACGGCGCCCTTCGTTACCAGCTTTCGACGATCCGGTAGAAACGAACCGATTGACCAGGCGTGCCGGCATCTCGAAGTTCGAGTTGCCCGTTAGTCACGCTCAATGCACCCGGTAATGAAATCCAATCCACGAGATTGCTGCTGACCTGGACATCAAGATTCGCAAGGTCGGCCGGCGTGAGCGATCCACCATCTGCGTCAACGGAATTTAGCAGGAAGGTGCCATCGGGTTGCAACAGCGGCGATCCGAGTCGCTGTGGCACATGCACCACCAGAATGGCGTTACTGCTGGTGACGCTCCCCGCCGTATTCGTCACCATGGCAGAGTAGGCGCCTGAGTGCGAGCGCGTGACGTTCGTCAATCTGAGCGAAGTCGTAGTGGCTCCGGGTATAGTGGTGCCGTCCTTTTCCCAGCGATAGATCAACGGAGGCGTGCCGGTAGCAGCAACGTTGAAGGTGACGTTGACGTTTGTGCCGCCGACCACATTCTGGCTGACGGGTTGCATGAGGATTGACGGTGGGTGCGGAATGAGGGTGAGTTCGTCAACCCAACCGGCGTCCTGCCCGACAGTACCGGCGGCATCTTTGGAATAGGTCCATACGAGCATTTGATTGCCCGGTGGCACATTGAACGCGCGTTGTTGCCACCCAGTTTCACCAGAAATACCTTCCTGCGGCACGCCGCCAATGGAGAAGCTTAGGAAGTCATGATTGGTTTCAGACGAAACCTTCCACCAAAAGCTGATGGTAATCGGCCCGGCGACCAGCATGCGCATGGACGAAGCAGTGTTTCTGTCCAGTTCCGCGCTTTGGCCCGCATCCACACCGTCGTGGCTGACCGTCGCTTGACCGAACCACTGCGCGCTGTTCCGGGAACTGACCACGAGTGCGGGCGTGTCCAGCGCGTCGGGCAAGAGGACCAGCGGGAAGTCCCGGAGCACGAGCAATGCGATGATGTTATACGTACTCGAATCGATCGCTCCCACATTGCCCAGTCCAGGAGGAATATTGGCAAACTGAGGAAACCCAACGTCGGTCCATGTGACAGCCGTGCCATCCGAGCGGACTGCCGCATCCGCAGCGACCGCGATCATGTTGGATGCAACCGGCATCGCAGGAAAAAAGGGAAATCTCGATTCCCAAACCGTGCCATCGCGCGTTAACAACTTCCCGTGATAACGCTGGTTGGCGAAAGCCAGCACATTGGAAGAAGGGGACGGCACAAAGAGTCCACAGCACGTAAATACTGTTCCATCAGCCTGAAGTGCACCGTAGCCGTCGTCATTACCCTCAAGCGCGACGACATTGGTGAGCCCGCTGATGACAGAGCCGTCATATCCCACCACCGTCCCGTTCGGACGAAGGAACATGACTCCGTGAGGGCTGGCGTCGATGGACACGATGTTGGACAGACTCGCGACTGCGTTTGAGAATGCGCTGGTCACATCGCCCCACACTGCGACAGTGCCATTGCCTTTGAGTGCCAGCGCGAAGTTTAAGAAACGGCCACGAGCGACCTCGACAACATTGGAAAGGTCGGGCGGCACGTTCGTGCCAGCAGGGATGGAGTCCCACGCGGTCACAGTTCCGTCCGCACGCAGCGCTACGCTGGCAAAAGCAGTAGCGGCTATAGCGATGGCGTTGGTCAGAGTGGGAGGCACGTTCGTCGAGAAAGCACCCCAGGCAACGACCTGCACAACCGTAAGCTTGGCGACGAGGCTGGTGACTGCGCCAAAAGAGTTGCTAACGACCAGCGTATAGTTGCCCGAGTTGGTCAGACGGGGTCGTTCGAAAATCAGTTCATCGCTGGTGGCGCCGGGAATATCCTGGCCATTGAACTGCCACTGGAATCCCAACGGCCCTGAACCACTTGCGGAGGCCGCCAGTGCAAACCGCATTCCAAGAAAGGCGCGATTGTCTTGAGCCGGTTGCTGCAAGAAGAATGGCGCGCTTTCCAGCACTGTGATCGGCGCAGGGATACTTGCGGCCACGCCCAGCGCGTTGCTAACAATCAATTGGTAGTCGCCCGCGTCGCCGGGTTGGATGTTGGGAATGAAGAGCGTGCCGTTGGTGGCGGTCGGCAGATTGGTGCCGTCGTGGTGCCACTGATAACTCAGCGGCGCAGCCCCAGCGACTGCTGTCTTGAGGATCAGATCTCGGCCCGTGAATACCGTGCCGCCTACGGGCGGGCGAAGTATCAGCGGCCTGCCATCATTCTCGAGCGCCAAGCAATGGTTGCGACTTGCAGAAATGGCGACGACGTTTGACACGCCTGTAGGCACGTTCGTAATCGCAGCCAACCCGCCCCACGCTGCGACCGTGCCATCGGAGCGTACGCCGAAACTCGATCCATCGTCGCCTGCTTCTATCGAAATGACATTCGTCAGCCCCGCAGGCGGATCGATGGAGAATCCACCACCCCATACCACGACCGTGCCGGAATCGGTCAGCGCGAGGAAATGATAGTCGCCAGCCGAGACAGCCACCGCATTGGTCAAGAAGGCCGGAGGACGCAATTGAGTAGCACTTGAACTCCAACTTAGAACCGTTCCGTTTTCACGCAGAGCAATGCTCCATAGAAAGCTGGAGTCGATGGCGGCAACTTTTGTCAAATTAGGTGGAACTGCGATCGGCTGGAAAGAGAATCGGTCCCAACCGGATACTGTACCGTCCGAGCGCAGCATCACGCTGTGATACCCTGCAGCTACACTCGTGCAGTTACTCAACCCGGAATGTATAAAAGGTGCGGTAGTTCCGCCCCAGTGGACCACGCTTCCGTCCGATCGCAGTGCCAATGCATATGAACTGTCCGCGGAAATTGCCACCACGTTGTTGAGTTCCGGAGGCAGGTTAGTGGCTGCGGAGATGCCCCAGGCAATCACGGTCCCATCCGCTCGAAGCGCCAGGCTGTAGTTGTATTCAGCTGCGACGGCGATCACGTTGCTTAAACCGGGCGGAGGTAACGACTGGCCTACATTGTTGTTCCCCCACGCGGCCACGGGACCAAAAGTCAACATCGCCACCGCGCTCGTAACCACTCCCGCAGGATTGGTCACGACTAATTGATATGCGCCCAGGTCATTGGTGCCAACGGCGGGCAGCGTGAGGTTGCCGCTCGTCGCGCCCGGAATGTCCGCACCATTCAACTGCCACTGGTAACTCAACGGGATGGAGCCTGACGCGGACGACGAGAACGTTGTTTCAAGGCCGGCAGGCACAGAACGTCCTACTGGTTGCCTCGTAATCGTTGGTAGCTGGAGCACGGTCAACGTCGCTACTTCGCTCGTGACGGCGCCGAAGGTGTTGCTGATGGAGACCATGTAATTCCCGGCATCCCAGTCCTGCACATTCGAGATAGACAGACTGGCTAACGTCGCGCCGCTGTAGCGGGCATCGTCCGTGACTGCGTTGTTATAATAGAACCACTGGTAACTCAACGGCTCGTCGCCCGCCACAGCGACGGTGAAACGAGCCTGTGCGCCCGCGACGGCGGTTTGGTTTGTAGGCTGCGATGTGATTGTAGGCGGTACGCCCATACCGAAATCAACCTTTGACAGGCTGATGGGCTGAGCGAAGGCTGTGCGGGGAGCGAATGGGGCCAGGCTAAGCACGAGCACTGCAAGGAGTGTAAAGATCGAAGGAACAAGTGTCATTGGCGTTCGGCACCCTGAGAAACGCAAGCATCGCGCACTGGTCTCTCTGGGTAACAGACTGTATAGCATGGACGGTTCGGACACGCCAAAGGAAAATCGCGCCGTGAAGGGATTCGTACCAAGGCGAACTATCAACCGCCTAATCGACCGGAGGCGGTGGTCGTGGCGGGCCGTGACGGAGGCGGAAGCATTCGGGTCGGAAGGGATGGACGGGCCAGCGCAGCGATCGGAAGCCGTGTAAGGACGCGACCGAATTTGTCTCTGGCCGGAAGAAAAGGGCCCCGACCTCCTCTTCGGGAGCATCCACCAGGAAGGCGCGTTCCACCTCGAAAACTTCGTTGGGATCGGGCCAGGAGAGCATGACATTGGTGCCGGAGCGCACGATGCTCAAAAGCGGCAGACGAAACGCCTCCGAACTTTCGCCCGTGATGGTGAAGGAGGACAATCCGCATGCGCTCAGAATGCACGTCTCCAGATTTACAAAACTTGCAGGATCGCTGGCCAGCAGTCGCACCTCGTCGCCCTCGAATTGCTGACCGGTTGCGGTCGTGAATGTCGTGTTGCCATCCAGCCGCACCGTAAAACCGGGCAACGTTGCCAGTGTGTGTGCCAGCAAACCCGCAGCGATGATCCGCCTCGGCTGGCTGGCTGTAAGCCAGACCATGTCCCGCGGCACGCCGTTGGTCCCGACCGGAACGCCACCCGCCAGGACGACAATTTGCGCAAAGCGCGGAGCGATGCCAAATTCGACGCCGATACGGCAGCTCCCGTTGGTATTCTCGATCCGCATCGTGCCCAGGTCACTGCCAGTAATTCCGGCTGCATCGCCGATCCCGGATACGATGAAGGCCGCATCCTCCGCAGTCAGATCGATCGGGAGAAACTCCGCCCGGAAAGCTGTAGCCTGGCCCAGGTCCACCGCGACACTCGCAACCGTGCCGTACTGGGGCGGGTCATTGGTCCGAAGGATGACCGAAAGCCGGCCATTGGTCGCGCGAAACAGGGACTGGTCGAAGGCCCGATGCGCGCGATGAAACATGCCCAGGCGCACGTCGCCCAGTTGAAAGCTGATTATGCCCGTGCCGAAGTTGGTTGGCTGTGGATCGTACGGGGCCGGCAAATCACGCGCGAGAACATCCAGGCGCGAAACGGATCCAGCCACGTTGGTCGGGTTTTCACAACGGACGAAATAGCGGTCGCCCACGGCATTGAATGGCCCGAAGGCAGTGGGCCACCAGAATTCAAATAGCGCTCCGACACCGCCGTCGGGCATGCGCCAGAACGGAGCCGCGCGCCGCAGGGGATTGCCCCAGCCCCATTGATTGTTGGCCACGCCGAACGTGCTGGAGACGTTGCTCACCACACCGACGACCTGCTCTCCCGCAAACGCGATCAAAGTAAGACTGCTGCCGCCAAGTGGGCTGAGGTCCACGCCGGCTGCATATTGGCCCCAAGTGTACTGCCATACCCAACCTTCCTCCTCGTACTCACCGTCATCGTCGTCATCGTCGTCCCAACCCTGGTATATCCCCCGAGCGGAGGCAAGCCGCTGGTTGGTCATCCCATTCAACTGTCCGTAAACGTCTCCATGAAGGAAGTCACGTTGTTCAACCCAGTCAACTGCTGGGGTGATAAAAATTCCGGAATCGGATTCACCCACGAAAATGGAGACGCCGTCGCCGCGGTTGGTGGTGACGTCCACATAGGTGCTGCCATCTGCGTGAACAACCGCCTGGCCGAGAGAAGTGTGATGGAGGCCGAAGTTGGTAATCGAATCGGCCCAGCTCGGCAGTGTCAGCAAGGCCAGCACCACCAAGCTCATGGCGGCTTTCGATCCGTAAACGCTTCGGTTCATTAACTATCCTACAATGCGCGACGACAGGGCATCGCTTCCACTACAATTATTCGGGCCGAGGCTTGCCGATCTAACATTTATCACAGGCGCCGGCCATTCCTTGCTGAGAATGCCATTGCAGTGTAGCCGCGAGCCGCTGTCAATGCAATTGTCTGACAGCTTTCGGACAAGGCTTCGTTGGAGCGCGGAGGGTTCCAGTCCCGCGGCTGCCGCGAAAAGCAGGTCGAGCGTGAAATTCCTGGCTGACTGCTGCTTGCGATGCCGCTAACGGGCGGGGCGGCCCGGCGGTCCCCCGACAACCGCAACACTTTTGAAAGTCAAACTTCCTCTCGCCTCAGTGACCCGCCTTAGCCTATGTTTAAAGGCCTGTGCTGCATGGGTTGACGTTGTCGTGCGGCTGAACCAAATGCCGATTCAACGATTCAACCCATTTAACGGTTTTAACATCTTAACAAATGACCAGTCAACAAATCCGCCAGTCGTTCCTGGACTTCTTCAAGTCGAAGGGGCACACCATTGTGCCTTCGTCGAGCCTGCTGCCCGATGCGCCGAACCTGCTGTTCACCAATGCGGGCATGAACCAGTTCGTGCCCATCTTCCTCGGCCAGCGAGCGCCCGATGTGGACAAATGGCCCGGCGCCATCGCCAGCCTGCCAACACGCGCGGCGGACACGCAGAAGTGCATCCGCGCCGGCGGCAAGCACAACGATCTGGAAGATGTCGGGCTCGATACGTATCACCACACGTTCTTCGAGATGCTCGGCAATTGGTCCTTCGGCGATTACTTCAAGAAGGAAGCCATCGAGTGGGCCTGGGAATTGATTGTCGAGCGCTGGAAATTTCCAAAGGATCGCCTCTACGCCACGGTCTATAAACCGGGACCGGGCGAACCGGCCGAGTTCGATCGAGAGGCTTACGATCATTGGACGCGGGTATTCACGAACGCGGGCCTGGATCCAAAGGTCCACATTGTTCACGGCGGCAAGAAAGACAACTTCTGGATGATGGGCGACACCGGTCCGTGCGGTCCGTGCAGCGAAATCCACATGGACCTCACGCCGGAGGGCAATACGCGCGGCTCGCTGGTGAACAGAGGCGACGCGCGCTGCATCGAGATTTGGAACCTGGTCTTCATCCAGTTCAACGCCAACGCGGACGGCACCTTCTCGCCGCTGCCCGCGAAACATGTCGATACCGGCATGGGCTTCGAGCGCGTCACAAGCTTCATTCAGTGCACGAAGGGTTTCACGGATTTTGCCAATGCCAAAATCTCGAACTACGAGACCGACATCTTCCGTCCGATTTTTGACGCTATCGAAAAGCTGAGCGGCAAGCGCTACGGCTCGACTCTTCCGAAACCCGGCAGCAGCGGCGACACCGAGCAGGAGAAGATCGACGTGGCGTTCCGGGTCATCGCTGACCACATCCGCACGCTGAGCTTCGCGATTGCGGACGGCATTCAGCCCGGAAACAAGGAGCGAAACGCTGTGGTGCGTCGCATCCTCCGCCGCGCAGCAATGTTTGGACGACCCCTCGGTTTCCACGACCCATTCCTTTACAAACTCGTCTCCGCACTGGCCGGCAGCATGGGTCACGTCTTTCCTGAAATCCGCGCCAAACAGAACCACATCGAGGAAGTTATTGAGGGGGAAGAGGAGGCGTTTAATAAGACGCTGGACAGCGGAATTGAGCAGTTTGAAGAGGCTGTTCGGGGAATCTCTGAAATAGGACCAACTGCTTCAGTAGCCGCTATGCGCCCAGTCGGCCCTCCTCGGGCCAGTAAGTTCGAAGTTTTTCCAGACGGCAGGACGATCGAGACCGTCTATGGCTCGCCTGGCAAGATTAGCGGCCAGGTCGCCTTCAGACTCCACGCCACCTATGGCCTGCCAATCGAAGAGGTGGAACGTTTAGCGCGGGAGCGTGGCCTGACGGTGGATATGGCAGCGTTTAACGCGCTAAACCAAGAACACAAGATTGTATCCGGGGCGGGTCAGATAAAGCAGGTCATCAAACTCTCTCAAATCGAAACTACCACGCCCACGAAGTTCGTCGGCTACGAAACGCTGGAGACACGCGCGAAAGTGCTCGAAGTCGTGTCGCTCAAGGACAAGACCGCAGTCGTGCTCGACACCTCCACCTCTTACGCTGAGATGGGCGGCCAGGTCGGCGACACCGGGGAACTCGAATACGGCAGCCAGCTCTGGCGCATCGTCAACACTCAGAAGAGCGGCAACACGTGGCTGCATTTCCTGGGCGAGAAGGATGCGCCCGCCATCGGCCAGGAGGTCACGCTCACCGTTGACCGCCCGCGCCGCGAGGCCATTCAGCGCCACCACACCGTCACGCACCTTTTGCACTGGGCACTCCACGAAGTCGTGAGCAAAGACGCGACGCAGAAAGGTTCCTATGTCGGCCCGGAGAAGCTCACGTTCGATTTCAGCAGTGCGCCACTCACGCCCGCCCAGGTGCGCGAGGTCGAGAAACTCGTCAACGAACGCATCCTCGAAAACGCGGGCGTCTCCTGGACCGAAGTGTCCTTCGCCGAAGTGAAGAGCCGCAAGGACATCATGCAATTCTTCGGTGACAAATACGGCGACACAGTGCGCGTGGTGCAAATCGGCGGTCGTGCCAAAGCCCTCGATGGCTATTCTATGGAGTTATGCGGCGGCACGCACACGCGTGCGACGGGCGAGATCGGGTTGTTTCGCATCGTGGGCGAAGGCGCGATTGCCGCCGGCATCCGCCGCATTGAGGCGGTCGCCGGCTTGCAGGCTTACGACAAAACCAAAGCGGATGCCGAACTCATCGCGCAAGTGGCCGCGAAGGTGAATTCGCCCGTCGGCGAATTGGAAAAGAAGATCGAGTCACTGCTTGCACATCAGAAAGAATTGGAGAAACAGCTCAAAGCCGCGCAGCAAAAGCAGGCGGCTGAAAATGCCAGGGCGCTCCTCGGCAAAGCTCAGACCGTAAATGGCATTCCTGCCATCATCGAACGTATCGACGCGGATGGCGACACCTTGCAAGCCATGGCCAACGAACTCAAGGGCAAGTTCAAAGGCGTGATCGTCCTCGGCGGCGCGGCAAGCGACGCCGTGGCTCTAGTCGCGTCGGTATCGCCTGAGTTCACCGCGAAAATCCAGGCCGGCAAGATCATCCAGGCCATCGCTCCCATTGTCGGCGGCAAAGGCGGCGGCAAACCCGAAAACGCCCGCGGCGGGGGCAAGGATGTTTCACAAGTTGATGAGGCGCTGGCGAAGGCGAAGAGCCTGCTTGGCGAACCGTAACAATGCAGTAAAGGAGCGCGGACGTCTCGTCCGCCCGAATAAGAGAGGGCTTGCGCCAATCAGGCTGGTCATTTGTAGGTTCGTGCGGACGAGACGTACGAGACGTCCGCGCTCCTTTCCTGCGTAGTTACGGCTCACCCAAGTTCGTCAGGCGGGTCACTTAAGTTCGATGCCAACAGGACAGTGGTCCGAACCAGGCACATCGCAGCGGATGAAGGCGCGGTCAAGTCGCGGGCGCAATCTGGCGGAGATAAGGAAGTAATCGATGCGCCAGCCGATGTTGCGCGAGCGCACGCCGGGCATCGGACTCCACCAGGTGTAATGTCCGCCGGCCTTTTCGAATTCACGGAACGTGTCGATGAAGCCCGCTTCGATGAACGTGCTGAAGCCGGCGCGTTCTTCGAGAGTGAACCCGTGGCTGCCGACGTTGGCCTTCGGACTGGCGAGATCCAGCTCGGTGTGGGCCACATTGAGGTCGCCGCAAAAGATGACTGGCTTCTTACGGTCGAGCTGCTTCAAGTAGCTGAGGAAGTCGCAGTCCCACTGCTGGCGATAAGCCAGCCGGCCCAATTCGCGCTGTGAGTTGGGGACATAGACGTTGACAAGGAAGAAGTCGGCGTATTCGGCGGTGAGCACGCGGCCTTCACAGTCGTGTTCGGCGCAGCCAATGCCACACGTCACGTGAACAGGACGAGTCTTCGTGAACAGGGCCGTGCCGGCATAGCCTTTCTTTTGCGCAACGTTCCAATAGGTGGTGTAAGTCACTGGCCAGAGTTTCTCGACATCATTGGGGCCCGCCTTGGTTTCCTGAAGACAAAGAATGTCCGGATCTTCCTGCGCAAGGTAATCCAGGAAGTTCTTCCGCAGCACGGCCCGCAAGCCGTTGACGTTCCATGAAACCAATTTCATCACGGCAAGATAATGGAAATGCCAAAGCAAGGGAACAATTGGGACTTTTGCGGACGAGGCCCGCTTGGGTCGCACGCTGCGTAATTAGCAATTACCTGAATTTTGCACGGAAATCACCGTTTTCGCCCTGCCGGAGCGAATAGAATTGTCTCCGATCGATTGTTAGATTCCGATTTTTTTCGTCGCGTTGATGAAGTGCAAAGTT
>Ga0137465_1000071_pt1 | contig 88724 bp, 77 predicted proteins | sample EasRivERMGT828_2_FD_104906 | JGI IMG/M metagenome (GOLD analysis project Ga0137465, IMG submission 104906) | Soil microbial communities from meander-bound floodplain in the East River, Colorado, USA - East River MetaG ERMGT828_2 | ecosystem: Environmental > Terrestrial > Soil > Floodplain ... | reverse complement strand
GACGTCAGCAGCTGGAAATCCGTTTTTTAGACAAGGCCTTGCGGCAAGTCGAGGAGCTACGCCAGCCGAAGAACGGCGATGGCGGAGCGGCATCTTCGAAACGATGAGACAGGAGATGCAGACTGGGGTGAACCCCTTCAGTGAGACACGATCAAATGACAAGTTAGTTACATCATTCCGCAGTCGCCCGTGCCGTCCTGACCGACGCGGCGATAATTCGGCTAGGTTCACGACTTTCCGCGACAATCACGCGAATAGTCTCACGCCGAAGCAATTCACTTTCTGCGATCACGTCGAGCCAGATTGCCGTTTCGTTCAGCTCTTTCGACACTACTTTCAGTTTGTGAATGAAATCGGCACGACTCTCGGCACCGCGTGCTTCCCCATAATTTGCAGCAGCTGCCGTGCCGGATCGCAAGATTTGGCTGCAGACATGCCGTCCTTGAACAGTTCTTGGCAGCTTCGAGGATAGGTTTACGATTTCAGCGGCAAAGGATACTAGCCGTTTTTCGAGGTCACTTGGTTTGGCTGCAGTTGCGCTCATGACCGGCAACAAGTGCACGAATGGTTCCGCGCTCAATGGCTCATTGCGTAAACGATGAAGTTGATCCCCATCCGATACGCCTGGCCGGAATACAGCTCGGGGTAGCATGGCGCGTCCATGTGCTCCCACGCATCCCCCAGGTCCGAGTTGTATGTGACAACGACCATCAAACGGTCGTTCTCATCGGAGATGCCGAACATTCGCGGACGTGTGTCGGACGAGTCCTGCCACGTTGGGCCGCCGTTGCAGGCGCTGCCGACACCGGGAATTTGCATCACCTTGTCGACATCGAAGAACACGTGAAAGATCTCGTGTGAAAGCGGCAGTTCCTTCAGCGGCCGATCCGGAAACAGCTTTCGCATTTCGCGCTCGAAATTCTGGAATTCATAAACTCCCCAAAAGTCGTCGATATGAAGAAACCCGCCGCGGTCGAGGTACTCGCGCAGCGTCTTCACCTGTTGAGGATTTAGAAACATGCCGCCGCCTCTTCCCGGCTCGACAATATAAAGGTAGGGATAATCGAACAGCTTCGGGTCCATGATGTCGACGGCATTTTCATTGGGGTAGACACTGATGTTCGTCATGCGTTCGACTCCCCACATGAACTTGTAATCCGCTTCCGGATAATCGGTAGCCCAGCTCCGGCCGCCGCGGCCAAAACCGCCGCCGGACGGATAGATCAATCGCGTAAAGAAGTATTCGGGTGTTGTGCGACCCGACGGGCCTTCAACCGCCGGACCCTGAAGCGAAAAACCGGGCATCACGAAAAGCGCGATGCAAAACAGCAGGATCAACCGTTTACTCATGGATTTCATGATTCTACTTGCAACCCCCGATCTCACCTAAAAACCTGTGACACGCTTCTCGAAAACCGGACTACCTCTTCTGTGAGTCGAGACGAACTCTACAAGGAAGCTTCCTTGACGTACAGCGCCGGAATGGATCGGCTGGCGAAGGCGTACGAAGCGGATCCGGAGCTGCGCCGCGACCTGTTGCAGGAAATTCATCTTGCGCTCTGGCGCAGTTTCGAGACCTACGAAGCGCGATGTTCGCTTCGAACCTGGACGTATCGAGTCGCGCATAACACGGCGATGTCCTATGTCGTCCGGCAGTGCCAGAGGAAGCTAAGCAACCTGGTGACGCTGGAGGAACTCGACTCAAGTCCCGACCACACGGATTACGAACGGATTGCAACGGAACGAATGGCTTTCGAGCACCTGTTGCGGCTCATCCATCGGCTTCGTCCGGCAGACCGCGAAATCATGCTGCTGTATCTGGAAGACCTGGATGCGGCGGCGATCGCGGAGATCACGGGGATGTCGGCCGGAGGCGTGAGAACACAGATCTACCGAATCAAAAACATCCTCAGCCGCCGGTTTCATAAAGGACACAGACCATCATGACGGGTGAACAACATTTCGATCCCATTGCCGCCTGGCAGAACGCAAGCGACACCGCCGCGCCTTCCCTTGAGGAAATCAGCAGTCGGGCACAGCGATTTCAGGCCAAAGCTCGGCGAAACGCGATCATTTTCTCGGTTGCGTTCGTGGTCTATGTGGCGATTTCACTCGGCGAGGATTTGGCCGGAATCGAAGGAAGTTTATGGTGGGTCGGAGTCATCCGGTACGCGCTTTTCCTGACCTGGGTCCTTTATATGCCGTTTCGAGTCGGGAGCATCGACGAGTCTTCGCTTGCGTTCCTTCGCCTGTCGGGGACCACTCCGGTTCTGGATTTCTATCGACGGCAGCTTCAGCGACAACGCGACTTTTTCCGCGACAACAGCCAGCGAATGGTGCAATTCGTAGCGATCGTCTTCGGCACGACGATCTACTGCGTCGTCTATCCGAGGCTGTTTCTCGTCTTCGCCGTTCCGATCATCGTCGCGTCCGTGCTGATCTATCAGCGAAGGCGAACAGAACTCCCCCAAATTCAGACGGAGCTTGAGGCGCTTGATAAGATGCCCAGATGATTCCTAATCGTTGGTCACGCGCGCACTGGCTGGCCGGAACGCTGAGCCTGGCCTTATTCCCGCTGGCAGGGATTTACATGCGGTTCGTCGCGCGCGTCCCGCAACTCGAGGACGCGCCCAGGCTGGTATTTCGCTCGCGCTTTCTCCTGCTGCTGATGATCGCGGTGGCGAATCTCGCCCTGTCCACGTCCCATCCGCGGGGATACATGCAGCGGCTTGCGTCCATCCTGATTCTGGCTGCGCCTGCAGTGCTCGTCTTTTCGTTTTTCTTCGATCCTGCGCGCGGTGTACGCAGCAGTCCGTGGACTGTTTTTACGATGCGAGGCCTCTTCCTCGCCGCCGTTCTGCTGGCGATTGCGCACCGGCCGCGACGGCAGTTCTGAAATGCCACATTCGTGGCGTCGAGTGATAGAATTCCGGCGAATTTCGAGCTAAGGAGTTCTTTTCATGCGAATTCGCCGTGTTGCTTTCTTAATCGGAGTTGGCGGGCTTCTCGTTCTATCGCTTGTCGGAATCGCTCAGAAACCCGCCGGACGCAGTCCGGATGCGGATTGGCCGATGTACAGCCGGGATCTCGCGGGAACGCGCTTCTCTCCCCTGACTCAAATCAACACAACGAACGTCACGCAGCTCAAACAGGCCTGGACGTACAAGTTGCGACCGCACGACGGAAAACCGCTTACGGGTCTCAGCGCGAGCGAACACTTCCAGGAAATTACACCGATCGTGGTTAACGGCATCATGTACATGCCTTCGGCCAATCGTGTTGTCGCTCTTGATCCGGATACCGGAAAAGAAATCTGGGTCCACGAGATGAACCAGGGACAAGCTTCGTTCCGAGGCGTCTCCTACTGGCCCGGCGACCGCAACAACCCGGCCCGAATCTTTTTTACGACTGCGCGAAAGCTGGTTGCCGTCAATGCGCTGACCGGCGAACCTTCGACGGGCTTCGGCAACAACGGCGAAATCGATTTGAAGATTGCCTATGACGGTGCGCCCGCAATTTACAAAAACGTCATTCTGATGGGATCGAACTTCTACGGTCCTGGAGAACGCCACATCGGTCCGCAGCTGGACACGAGCGCCGGCGAACGTGGAGACACGCACGCATACGATGCGCGCACCGGCAAGATGCTCTGGGAATTCCATACCATGCCGCGTGAAGGCGAGCCCGGAACGGAAACGTGGGGATTCGAAAGCTACAAAAACCGCACCGGCAATAACGTCTGGGCTTTTGCGCTGACCGTGGATGAAGCGCGCGGGATCGCCTACTACCCTGTCAGCAGCCCCGGCGCGAACTTCTATGGGGGCGACCGACCGGGGAACAATTTATACGGGAACTCGACGGTCGCGGTCGATATCGAAACCGGAAAGATGAAGTGGTACTTCCAGACGACGCATCACGAAGTCTGGGACTACAACCTTCCTCCCGCTCCGAGCCTCTTTGAAGTCGTGAAAGACGGAAAGCGGATCCCGGCTCTTGCTCAAACAGGAAAAATGGGTTTCGTCTTCATCCTCGATCGGCTGACAGGCAAACCCATATTTGGAGTCGATGAGAAGCCGGTGGCAAGAGGCGACATTCCGACGGAATGGTATCCGCCGACGCAGCCGATTCCCGTGAAGCCTCCAGCCGTCACGCGCGTCAGCATGACGAGAGAAGATCTCGTCACCGCGGCAGACACGACGCCTGAACACGCGCAGGCCTGCCGCGAACTGTGGGACAAGACCAATTTCTATAACACCGGTCCGTACACGCCCTGGAAGTACAAGACGGATGGCAATCCACCGTCCTTGATCTTTCCCGGTTTCACAGGCGGTCCGAACTGGGGCGGAACCGCTGTCGACACGAAGCTGAACTACATCTTCGTCAATTCGAAAGATGCGCCGGCCACCGGCTGGATCGGCAAGAACCCGGATTACAAAGAGGGCATGGACCTCGCGAAGGAGTTCCCATACGTCCGCATGGGCGGGCCTGCGTTCAACGCTTCCGCTCGCGATGCGAGCGGAAAGACGATCGGTAACTGGCCCTGCAGCAAGCCACCATGGGCCAGACTGATCGCAATCAACGCAAACACCGGCGAGTTCGCATGGGACGTTCCGCTCGGCGTGAATGAGACGTTACCTGCCGGCAAACAGAATGTCGGATCGGCCGGCGCAGGCGGCCCCATGGCCACAGCCGGCGGACTGCTGTTCATCGGTGCAACCAACGACGGCCGCTTCCGGGCTTTTGAATCGAAGACCGGAAAGGAATTGTGGACGCAGAAGATGGAATACAACATCACGGCGATCCCGATGACCTACCTGGGAAAGAACGGAAAGCAATACGTCGCCGTCGTCGCCGCTGCCGGCGGCGCGCGTGGCGCAAACAACGAATCCCTGGTCGTATTCGCGTTGCCGTAGGGGTCAGTTCCTTCCACGCCTTCGGCGTGACAAACGCGCAGCCCGCAGGGCTGCAGGGAACTTAGCCGGGTGTGGAGCGAAGCGACACGCCCGGTACGGAGGTGAGTATGTTTAAGAAGACTGCGCTGACATTCGTAATCGTCCTTGCTCTTGTCCTCAGTACTCTTGCTCAGGACGCAAAAACCACCATCGACAACGCCACCAAAGCGATGGGTTCGCTGAAAACCGTCGAATACTCCGGCTCGGGCTTTGATTTCGCTCTCGGACAGAACGCGAATCCGAATCTCGCGTGGCCGAAGTTCATCGACAAGACATACAAGCGAACGATGAGCTTCGAGCCGCCGGCGTATCGCATGGAACGCATTCGCATGCAGGGCGAGAATCCGCCGCGCGGAGGCGGCCAGCAGCCGATCGTTGGCGAACAGCCACAAAACCAGACGACCGTGGTCGGCGCGAACACGCCGTGGGCCGCGCAACTGGAACTGTGGATGATGCCTCATGGCTTCCTGCAGGCGGCGCTGAAGAACAACTCGACGGCGTCGACGAAGACAGTGAGCGGCAAGAAGTACACGGTGCTGACCTTCAGCGGCCAGAACAAGGCAATGGTGAATGGCTATATCAATGATCAGAACATGGTCGAACGTGTCGAGACGTGGATCGACAACGCCATGCTCGGCGACATGCTCTTCGAGGCCGTGTATTCGGACTACAAAGATTTCGGGGGCGTGAAGTTTCCGATGAGAATCGTTCAACGGCAAGGCGGCCATCCGATTCTGGATCTCACGATCACCGACGTCAAACCGAACATCGCCGTGGCGATCCAGCCGCCGGCCCAACAAGCGCCGGCCGCCGCGGCCGCGCCGACGATCCCGACGGAAAAACTGGGCGACGGAATGTATCTCATCCTTGGTGGATATGCTGCGATCGCCGCCGACTTCAAGGATTACATCGTTGTGGTCGAAGGACCGCAGAGCGAAGACAGGGCGAGCGCGATCATCGCCAAAGCGAAAGAGTTGATCCCGAACAAGCCGATACGCTACGTGGTGAACACTCACGCGCATTTTGATCACTCCAGCGGCCTGCGCGCGTTCATGGCGGAAGGCGCCACGGTCATCACACATCAGACGAACAAGGGGTTCATCGAGAAGGTCGGTTCGCTGCCTCACAACTTGAATCCGGACAAACTGGCTCAGTCGAAGCGGAAGGTGTCGGTTGAAACAGCCGGCGACAAGAAGGTTCTGACGGATGGCAATCGTGTGATCGAGCTCTATCACATGAAGGACATCCTCCATCACGATGGGCTGCTGATGGTATATCTGCCGAAAGAAAAGATCCTGCTCCAGGCTGATGCGTACAACCCTGCCGCTCAGGCCAACACGCAGCCGCCGGCCACGCCAAGTCCGTACAATCTTGCGCTTGCGGCGAACATCGACCGGCTGAAGCTTGATGTGAGCCGGATCATCCCGGTGCATTACCCGGGAGACAATCGCGTCGTCACACGAGCTGAACTGACGCGATGGATTGGAAAGTAAGATAACTCCCTCTCCCTCCGGGACAGGGAGGGCGAAGCGCCAGGGTGAGGGAACGCGCGAAGCATGTTGGTTTCATGCCGGCCCTCACCCAGCCGCGCTTCGCGCGGCTTCCCTCTCCCGGAGGGAGAGGGAGTTTTGGAGTGTTCATGAAACGTCTACTGGTTCTTCTTTTCTTGTTAAGCAACACCCTGTTTGCACAGCACGCCTACACGCCTGACGAGATCGCTGAAGGCGGGCGGCTGTTTCAGTCCAACTGCACGGGATGTCACGGTACAGCGGGTGACCTTGTGCCGGGCGTCGCTCTGATGTCGGGAAAGTTCCGGCGCGCAACAAACGACAACGAAGTCGCCGGAATCATCCGGAAAGGCGTGCCCGGAACCGCGATGCAGGCTTTCAATTTCACCGAACAGCAGACGGGGATACTCGTTGCGTATCTGAAATCCTTTGCACCCGGAGCGGTCGTTGCATCTTCCGGCAATCTGCCGGCGCTCGGCGACGTCACCCGCGGTAAACAGATCATGGAGGCAAAAGCCAACTGTCTCAGTTGCCATCGCGTCGGCCAGAACGGTTCCCGAACCGGTCCGGACCTGACCGGCGCCGGCTTGCCGCGACCTCCGGCCGCGCGCTTTGTCGGTTTCGTCGGAACGCCGCCTCCACCGCCAACCACAGCCACGATCGTCGCGCAGTTACAAAAGGACCTGCTCGACCCGGACGCCGAGATCTCGCCAAACAATCGAACATTTCGCGCCGTACACAGGGATGGAACCGTCACTACGGGCCGGCTGCTGAACCTGGACCAATTTACCTTTCAACTCATGGACTCGAAGGAACGCCTGCTGACGCTTCAACGCGGCGATCTCCGCGAATTCGGTCCGATGAAATCGCCCATGCCGTCGTATCGCGACAAATTGACGCAGCAGGAAATATCGGATCTGTTGGCCTATCTGGTCACACTGAAAGGTGAGGTGCGGTGATGAAGCTTCGACTTGCTCTCTTTCTCATGCTGCTGGCTGTGACCCTTACTGCCCAGCAGGTTTCGTTCGAACGCGTTCTCAACGCCAGCAAGGAACCGCACAACTGGCTGACATACGGCGGTACGCTTTCCAACCAGCGGTACAGTCTGCTCAATCAGATCACCGCCGACAACGTGAAGAATCTCGAACTGCAATGGGTGTTGCAGGTCCGCTCGATGGACGGATCGACCAAGTTCGAAGCGACGCCGCTTGTGGTCGACGGCGTCATGTATACCGTCAAGCCGCCGTCGCCATCGTACGAAGTCGTGGCGCTCGATGCTGCCTCAGGACGGATTTACTGGACGTATTCGTACACACCGGCCGAGTCGAAAGTGTGTTGCGGGCGAAATAATAAAGGGCTCGCGATCCAGGGTGACCGGCTGTACCTGGCAACGATCGATACGCACCTCATTTCGCTCGACGCAAAGACCGGGCGTGAGATCTTCAACATCAAAGTCGAGTCGCCCAACACCGGCATTCCCAGCGACTATTCGTTTACGGTCACGCCGATGATTGTCCGCGACAAAGTCATCGTCGGCCCGGCGGGCGGCGAATACGGCATTCGCGGCTACGTCGCAGCATTCGATGCAACGACCGGCGCTGAACGCTGGCGCTTCCACGTCATTCCCGAACCCGGCGAACCGGGCAACGAGACATGGGGCGGCAAGGATTCATGGCGCAACGGCGGCGGCTCCATATGGACGCCGGCCAGCTACGATCCAGAACTGAACCTCGTTTACTGGGGAACCGGAAACCCGGGACCTGACTGGAACGGCGATCCGCGCCCGGGCGACAACCTCTACTCCTGCTCTGTAATTGCCCTCGATGCCGACACAGGCAAACTGAAATGGCATTACCAGTTCTCGCCTCACGATGAGTTTGATTACGACTCCACGCAGGTTCCCGTGCTCGCCGACATCGAATGGCAAGGCAAGCCGCGGAAAGTCATGTTGTTTGCGAATCGAAATGGACTCTTCTACGTGCTCGACCGGGCGACCGGCGAATTCCTGCTGGGAAAACCGTTCGTGAAAGTCACCTGGATGAGCGGCTTCGACGCAAAAGGCAAGCCGATACGTGCAGTGCAAAGCTCGACCACCGGCATTCGCGTTTATCCCGGAAACCAGGGCGGTACGAACTGGTACAACCCGGCGTTCAATCCGCGCACGGGTCTCTTCTATGTTCCGACCTGGGAAGAGACGTCGTCGGTTTTCACCAAACGCGAACAGGAATACAAGCCCGGCGTGAACTATGCGGGCGGCGGATTCACGGCGGACGTCGGACTGACATCCACAAATACCTACACCCGAACCGAAGAAGAAGGCTATTACGGCGCGGTCAAAGCGCTCGATCCCAGGACGGGCGACACGAAGTGGATCTTCAAGATGGCGCAGGTCACCGACAGCGGCATCCTGACCACAACCACGAACCTCGTTTTCGCAGGCGGCCGGGAGGGATATTTTTACGCTTTGGACGCCCGTGACGGCCGGTTACTGTGGAAAACCATGCTCGGCGGACAGGTCGCAAACGGGCCGATTACCTATGCCGTAAACGGCAGGCAGTACGTGTCCATTGCGGCCGGAAATGGCTTATTTACTTTCGCGTTACGCCAGTAGGCCAGTCTTGACATATCACATTGGAGAACGTACTTTTAACCCCGCACTTGATTAAATACGGAGGCAACTCGATGAAATTCAAAATTGCTGCAGCAACTGTCGCGCTGGCAGTTCTCGCCGCGATTCCGGTATATGCCCATCACGCGTTTTCCGCGGAGTTCGACAACACGAAACCCGTGAACGTCAAAGGCAAATTCCTGAGCATGGACTGGGTCAACCCGCATTCCTGGGTTCACTTTGAAGTGACCATGCCGAACGGAACAAAGCAGGTCTGGCATGCCGAAACACCTCCTCCAAATCAGTTGGTTCGCCAGGGTTGGGCCAAGACCGCGCTGAAAGCCGGCGACGAAATCCAGGTGAACGGCGCCGCGTCGAAGGACGGCTCCACGAGAATGTGGGCTTCCAACGTCACGCTGCTTGCGCGGGATGGAAAGGCCCTGGAACAACCGAAGCAGGTACTCAACATGTTCGCGCAGAATCCGGATGCGGTTCCGTCAGGACTGCTGCCCCCGAGGTAAATCTCTCGATCGCTAAGAAGAAGCTGAGAAGAAACATTTGAGGACTTTCTGAATGAAAAAAAGATCCTTGTTTTGGCTCTCGATGATGGCGGCCGGGATTCTCTGCGGGACGGTCTGCGGGACGACGAGCGCGGCGCTATTGCCGATGCTCGCACAGGCTCCGGCTCCAACATTCAAGGCGCCGCGTACTCCGGATGGCCAGCCGAATCTGATGGGTATCTGGCAGGTGATGAACACGGCGCACTGGAATGTCGAACCCCATACTGCAAGCACTGGAGTTCCCGCCGGCCTCGGCGTCATTGTCGACCCGCCGGATGGAAAGATCCCGTACCGGCCGGAAGCTCTGAAGAAGCGCGCCGAAAACTTCCAGAATCGCGCAAAACTCGATCCTCATGCCCAATGCTACAAGCCCGGGACTCCGCACATCATGTATCTGCCCTTCCCGTTGCAGATCATCCAAACGTCAACGCAGGTCACGATCCTGTCGGAGTACGTCCACAACACGCGGCACATTTATCTCAACCGCAAGAGCCACTATCCGCCGGACAGCGTGGAATTGTGGAACGGCGACTCGGTCGGCCGGTTTGAGGGCGATGTTTTCGTAACGGACGTTGGGAATTTCATTGGTCAGGGCTGGCTGGATCGCGCCGGAAACTTTGCAAGCGAACAGTTGAAAGTCGTGGAAAGAATGCGACTGATTGACGCAGACACCATCCAATACGAAGCCACGCTTGAAGATCCCAGGACATTCACGCGGCCCTGGACGATGCGCATGCTGCTGTACCGTCACAAGGAGCCCCGTTTTCGGCTTCTCGAATACGAATGTCATGCGTATACCGATTTGTCGTTGAAGGATCCGAAGCTCCCAGTGGTCCCATAAGACGCAAAAGGAGTCTGGAATGAAGAATAAGGTTCTGGTTTTGATGGCGGCACTCGCGATCTTCACGATCGCCACACTTGCCGCAGCTCCCGCAATCCTGGCTCAGGAACCTCCAGCCGGACAAGGGCGCGGCGGAGCAGGTGGCGGCCGTGGTGGGGCCGGTGGTGCCGGCGGTGGTGGTGGACGCGGTGGCGCTCCTGCAGCGCCCGCAGGGCCGGTGAAGCGCCTTGCTAACGGCAAGCCCGACCTCAACGGTGCGTGGAGCGTTCGCGGCGGACTGGCGAATATCTCGAACAACATCGTCGATCCAGCCGACAAGGTGATTCCATACACACCAGTCTACAAGCAGCTTCGAGCCGAATCGCCGAAACGCATGTTTGAGGAGCCCGAACTGCACTGCTATCAGTCGGGAGTTCCCAGCCACATGTGGCGGCAAAGCTACAATGGCGCCGGCATGGTCATTCAACAGACGGCCGATCACATCGCGTTCATGACGGAGTTCCAGGGATCGTACCGGATCGTTCCGCTTGATGGTCGTCCGCACATCCCGGAAAACATCAAGTTGTTCATGGGCGATGGCGTTGGTCGTTGGGAAGGCGACACGCTCGTTATCGAGACCGCGAACAATAACGCGATCACGTGGCTGGATAACGATGGCGACCGGCATTCTGATGCGCTGACTGTCGTTGAACGGTTCACCCTGACCGATGCAAACACCGGAACGTGGGAAGCGACGTTCACCGATCCAAAGGCGTACACCCAGCCATGGAAAGTAACGGCGCCGATGGCGCGAAACGCCAACCCGAATGCCGAGATCCTGGAGTTCGCCTGCATCGAAGGCAATACGGATATTTACTTCTATCCGGAATCGTCAGGCGGCCGAGCGAAGGAAGCACCAAGCGCTGCTCCTCCGGAGTTCGCTGCTCCGGCTCGCGGTGGCGGTGGTGGTCGCGGCGGAGCCGGCGGTGCCGGTGGTGCTGGCGGTCGAGGCGGTCCGCCGGCGGGTGATCCGCCTAAGTAAGGACCGTTGACCGATTTCCATTGGTCCTGACCCATGGCCCATGTCATTGCACATTGAAAACTGATCAATGACATGGTCCATGGGTCAGGACCAACGGACATGTAACAACTACTTCCCCGCCAGGCCCTCCGTCAGTTCAATCCTTGTCCCCACCGGATCCACGATAAACGCGACCTTCAGTCCCAGATTCGGCATATCCCGGTACGGCGCCTCGATCGTTATTCCCGAACCCTGCAATCCCTTGACGAACGCCTCCAGGTTCTTCACCTCAAATCCAATGTGATCGATCGCGCGGCCTCTTGTCGGCGCCGGCGCTGTCGTTCCGCCTGCAGGCTGGAAGTCGATTTCATTCCCATTGAACGTCGCGCCGAACGTCTTGACGTACCAGCGTCGCAGGACCTCGCTCTGCTGGCTTGCAAGATGAATGTGATGCATGACCACAGGAATCGTCTGCCGCGGCTCCTCCAGGAGTTCCACTCGCACGCCATCGGGCATAGCCGCAAACGTCCCCTGAACCGTGACGTTCACCGACGCAAGTTTTGCTTTGATGCCGTTGAGATCTTTCACCGATAGCCCGATGTGATCCACCGTAGAGCCCGCAGAGCCGGCAGTGGGCTGCGCCCTGTTGATGACGATATAAACGCCTGGCAGCCGCAGCAACTCGAGCGTTCCCGTCTTCGTTGCCTGCGCTCCGAAAGCTTCGATCCAGACCTTCTTCTGCGCATCCGGATCGGCTGACAAAAGATGGATGTGGCCGATCGAAACTCCGTTGTCATTGGGTGTGGTCAGCTGCGTGAGGAGGACAACGCTGATCGCAAGAATGTGCCTGAACATGGCGGGAAGCTATCACGGATTCGGCGACGTACCAACCATGCAGCGGCCGGTTCGCATGTGATGACTGAACTCGTCGCCGAACAACCGCAACGCGCTCGTGATCGGCGGGCCGGGCATGTGAATGAGGGCGCAGTACCCCTTGCCCCGATTGAAGTCGAGGATCTTCTGGAATTGGGGGAGCAGCGCCGCGTCGCCCTTGCCTTGCTGGATCCGGTCCAGCATGGTCGAAATCATGTTCGTCTCCATGCGACACGCCGGACACTGGCCGCAGCATTCTTTCGCGAAGAACTGCGCGATGCGTAACGTCTCTTCAACCATGCACGCTCCTTCGGGATAGAAACGCATCACCCCGCAGCCCAGAGTGGACCCGACTTGCTTCAAGGATTCCGGATCGAGCGCAACATCGAGTTGATCGGCAGTCAGGAACGCGCAGGAGGGACCGCCTGGAAGAATCGCCTTCAGTTTCGACTCACCTTTAAGGCCGCCGCCTGCGTTCTCGAACAAATGACGGAGACGTGTGCCCGTCGGCAGTTCGTAAGCGCCCGGATGGTTCATCTCATCGCCGAGGCAGAAGATCATTGTGCCGGGACTTTCCACGGTGCCGAAGTTTCGAAACCATGCGGAGCCGTTTCGCACGATCGGAGGGATATTGGCCAGGGTTTCGACGTTATTAACGACGGTCGGCTTGCCGAACAGGCCGGAAACAGCCGGATACGGCGGCTTCTGGCGTGGCTTCGCTTCTCTGCCTTCGAGCACTTCGAGGGTGGCGGAATCCTCGCCGGCAACGTAGACGGTGGGTGCTTGATGGATCGTGACGGTCAGGCCGTCCAGATATCCGGCGCTTCTCGCTTCGTCGATCGCGGATGTCATTCGGGAGAAGCAATCGTCGTAGGTTTCGTTGAGATAAAGATATGCGTGTTGTGCGGAAATGGCCCGAGCCCCGAGAATCATGCCCTCGAGCACAAGGTGGGGCCTGTGCTCCAGCAGCACTCGATCCTTGAAACTGCCCGGCTCGTCTTCGCCGGCATTGCACACGACGTATCGCGCGTCCGACGGAGTCGTGGCGGCTATCGCCCATTTCCTGCCGACTGGAAAGCCGGCGCCGCCGCGACCGCGAAGGCCCGAGTCTGTTACTTCCTCGAGAATGTTTTTCGTTACCGGTTGATAGCCGCCCGAAGCGCAGTATTCCTGGAACGTTTCACGATGCGTCGGCCGTCCGTCGGGAAAAAGAATCATAAGAATGGTAGGTCCGGTTCACTGTAGGCGCGGTCTATGACCGCGCGCAGTTCGCTGATTCCAGGAAAAATGCGCGGCCATAGACCGCGCCTACAGTGAATCAGAGGGCATCAGAACAATCCGGCATCCAGCAACTGGTAAATCAGATCCTTCAACGGCTGATCCACGCCATCTGTCAGACGCTCCACAGCCGCTCCGCCCTGAGCATGCGCCGCGATCTCGTCGACGTCGCCGCGCTTCACTCCCGCGTACCAAACCTTCTGTGGATACAAAACGATGTTCGGCCCGGCCTGGCATCCGCCGAAACACATGTATGGCCTGACTTCGACGTCCGGAGAACTCTTCAGCTTCTCACCGAGCTTCTCCAGCAACTCGCCCGAGCCCCGTTGTTTGCAATCTTCGTTTTGACAAACGAGCACGTAGCTGCAGGCCATCCTTATACCGCCAATACCCAGTCTTTCTCTTTGAAGATGGCCGCCAGCCGAACCTTGTCTTCGCCGTTCGGCAGGACCTGTTCGAGATGCTTCGCGTAGGCTTCCGTAGTCAGCAACTCACCTTCAACGCTATAGGTCTTCTCCGCGTACTCGCCGATCGACCGGTGGAACTTCAGATCGGGCAGCCTGAGCTTCGGCTGACTTTCCGGAATGAGCCTGTTAAGAGCGTCCATCAGACCAACAACCTCTTTTTCATAATGCTGCCGCGAAAGCTCGTTGAGCCGATCGCGGTCGGCCGGGACATCGGTTTTGCCTTCATCGTAGCGGCCCTTGAGGCCCCACACATAAAACCAATACGCCGAAGACGACGCATCCACGCCGAACAGATCCAGGGCGACCGAGAACCATTTGTTGATGTGCTTTTGAATAAGGTCGATCGGCACTCTTCCGGCCTTGATCACGCGACTCAGTCCCGTATGCCCGGTCAGGAGATGGTAAAACTCCTCCTGGAGCATCGGAGTCATGCTGGCCCCGAGTGGCTTGAACCCGGAGTGATTCAACATCGTGAGCTGGTACTTACCGTCACGGTCCACGAGTTCCGTGTAGCAATAGAAATCGAGCCAGTCCTGAACGTCCTGATTGAACGCTCCAAGCAGCCGGCTGTTGTCGAAGGCGCGTCGCTCGAGCAGCTTCTGGGCTTCGAGTTTCCCCGACGTGCCGAAGTATTTCACGAGCAGATAGCTCATCTGCGTCCCGTGCCGCATTTCCTCGCGCATGATCTTCACGGCCGATTGCAGGTCGTAATCGCTCGGAGCGGTGTTCAGCAGGTTGCGCTGCTGCTCGACAGAGGCGAACTCCGTGTCGCCCTGATACGTGATCAGATGCAGCAGCGAGTCGCGGACACGCTGATCCGGAATCTGCAGGACCGTTTCCCACTTCGGCCGGCCGGCATAATCGCCGAACTCGATGGCCTCGCCTGGGACGGCGCCGAACTTCACTTCGAATTTGTAGTCCGCGAATTTCGACGTATCGAGGCCGATGTCTTTCTGCCACTGGCGGAAGTAATCCGTCCAGTCGTCGAATGTGCTTATTTTCGCCATTGTTATTTCCCCTCAAATTTCGCGACGCGCTTCTCTCTATAAGCGCTCAAACCTTCTGCCGCATCGCCGCTGGCAAACGCCTGGGCGAGCAGTTCGCGCTCAAATGCGAGGCCTTCCCATTGGCTGCCCTGGAGGCCCGTCTGGATTGCTCGTTTGATCAACCCGACGGCCTTGCTCGGTTTGTTCGGCGCGACGAATTGTCGCGCGTAGTCGAGCACCTGGTCGAAGAAGTCCTCGCCTTCGAAGATCTCGTTGATCAGGCCAAACTCGAGCGCCTCCTCGAAGGCAATCATGCGGCCCGTCGCCGCCAGATCGATGGCACGAGCCTTCCCGACCAGACGCGGAAGACGCTGTGTGCCACCCATACCGGGAATGACGCCGAGATTGACCTCGGCAAGGCCGGTACGCCCGGCATTTTTCTTCGCGATGCGGATATCGCATGCCATCGCGATCTCGAGACCTCCACCGACGCAGTGACCGTTGATGGCCGCGATCACGAGCTTTGGCGTGTTCTCCAATCGGGAGAGCGTCTCATGGCCATACAGCGCGAACTGATTTCGAAACTCGTTCGACTCCTTCGAGAGCATGTTGATATCTGCGCCTGCACTGAAAAACTTGTCGCCGGCGCCCCGCAGAACCAGCACCTGCGCGCTCGTATCGAACCGCGCCCTGACGATCGCTTCGTCCAGCGTCTTCAGGCTTTCGAGCGTGTACGCATTGGCAGGAGGATTGTTCAGCTCGAGAATCGCAACACCGTCTTGAACTCGATATTCAATCAACGCCATAACATTCCCCTGTCACCGTCCCGGTCCGCGCGAAACGACGACCGATTTCGTTTCCATGTAATAGTCGAGCGCTTCCTCACCGTGCTCTTTGCCGAGGCCGCTCTGTTTCACACCGCCGAAGGGCAGTTCATCGAAGATGATCTGTGGCGAATTCACCCAGGTATAACCCGCTTCGAGACGTTCCGCAGCCTGCGTGGCCGTATCGAGGTCTCGTGTCCAGATCGATGAGCCCAGGCCGTAGATCGAGTTATTCGCCTTCTCAATCGCTTCCTCGAGATTTTTCACACGCATGATCGGCAGCGCCGGACCGAACACTTCTTCCTTCACGACTCTCGACTCTTCGTCGACATCGACCAGCAGCGTCGGCGTGTAGAAATTTCCCTTCGCATACGCTTCGCCGGCCGGACGCCCGCCTCCAGCCAGAAGACGCGCACCTCGCTTCACCGCATCATGGACCTGATCTTCTACTTCCTGCCGCTGCGCCGCCGTGTGAAGCGGACCGACGATGATGCCCTGCTCCATCCCATTACCAACCCGCAGTTTTTCGACCTTGGCGACGAGACTCGCCACGAACTGGTCGTGGATTTTGTCGAAGAGGTAAAGCCGCTTGATCGCCAGACATGCCTGGCCGCAGTTGAAAAACCGTCCGACGGACGCGGCGCTGACGGCTTCGTCCAGGTCCGCGTCGTCGCACACGATCATCGGATCGCTTCCGCCGAGCTCCAGCGTCACGCGCTTGATGTTTTGCGCAGCAACTTCCATCACGTGCCTGCCTGTGGAAGTTGCGCCGGTAAATCCGATCTTCCGGACGCGCGGGTCTTTCAACAACGATTCGCCGACGATCCGCGCCGGGCCCGGAACAATATTCAGAACTCCCGGAGGAAGGCCGGCTTCGTTTAAAAGCTGTACCGCCTGAATGTCGGTGAGCGGCGTCGTTGCGGCAGGCTTCACAACGACAGTGTTTCCCGTCACGAGAGCAGGTCCGATCTTGTTGCCCAGCAGCGATACCGGAAAATTCCACGGCACGATCGAACCGCACACACCGATCGGCTTCTTGATGATCATCCCGTACCGGCGATCATCGAGAGCCGGCACGAAACCGCCTCGAATACTCTTCGCCAGACCCGCGTAATGCTCGAGCGTATGAGCGAAACGCCGAATCTCGAGAACCGCCTCGCGTAACGGCTTGCCTTGCTCCTGCGTGAGCAACCGCGCGAGATCCTTTTCGCGCTCCTTCAGCAGGTGCGAAGCCTTGTAAAGGATCTCGGCGCGCTGCGGAGGCGCAACGGCCGACCATTTCCTGAACGCAGATTCCGCTGCATCGATCGCATTGTCGATGTCGTTCTGTGTGCCGGCAGAGACGCGGTCCACGACATCGCCGGTGGCGGGATTCCGAATTTCGGTCGTTCCACCGTCGGATGCTTCGCGCTGCTCTCCACCGATAATCAGCTTTGCCATGCGTGTCCTTCTTACCGGCGCGCTTATGGGGTCGCGACCACGACGCCTTTTGTCTCCAGGTAATACTCCAATGCCTCCGGACCGTGCTCGCGGCCGATACCGCTGAACTTCACCCCGCCGAACGGCATCTCGTCGTAGCCGATGTGCAATGAATTGATCCAGACGTTCCCCGCCTGCAGACGATCCGCGGCCCGCCTCGCCCTCCCGAGATCTTTCGTCCACACGGAAGAGCCGAGGCCCCACTGAGAGCTGTTCGCCTTTTCGATTCCCTCATCAAGATCCTTCACCTTGAACACCGGAAGTACCGGGCCAAAGGTCTCTTCGGTAACGACACGGGAGTCATGCGGAGCATCCGTGAGGACAGTCGGCAGATGGTAAAAGCCCTTCTCGAACCCGGCGCCCTCCGGCCTTTTGCCTCCAATTACTATTTTCGCGCCACGCTTCACGGTGTCGGCGATCTGAGATTCGATTTCCTCGCGTTGCGATTTGGAATGCATCGGTCCGAGCCGGGTGTCCTTGTCCATTCCGTTTCCGACTTTCAACTTCTGGACCTTGCCCACGAGTTTCTCGACAAACTGGTCGTATACGCTCTCGACCACATACAGACGCTTCACGGCAAGGCACGCCTGCCCGCAGTTGTAAAAACGACCGACAGAGGCTCCGGTCAGGGCCTTATCGATATCGGCGTCCTCGCACACGATCATGGGATCGCTTCCCCCGAGCTCGAGCGTTACCCTCTTCATCTGGCTTCCGGCCACTTCCATGATGTGTTTTCCCGTTCCGCTCGCGCCGGTGAAAGCCACCCGCGCCACTTTGGGATTGCGCAGGATCTCTTCACCGACGACGCCGCCCGGCCCGCTGACAACGTTCAACACGCCCTTCGGCAGACCCGCCTGATTCAGAAGTTCGATGATACGCAGTGTCGTCAGCGGTGTTGTTGAAGCGGGTTTGACGACGACCGTGCAGCCTGCCGCCAGCGCCGGACCCACTTTGGTGCCCATGAGCGTGATCGGAAAATTCCACGGCACGATCGCGCCGGTCACACCGACAGGCTGTTTCATAACCATGCCGTACATCTTGTTGTCCGGAAGCGGCACGTAGGAACCGCGAATTTTCGACGCAAGACCGGCATAAAAGTTCATGCCGTGCAGGAAGTGCTCGATCTCGCGCTGCGAGTCGCCGAGCGGCTTGCCCTGTTCTTTGGTAAGGAGAACGGAGAGTTCCTGGATCTCCTTCTTAACAGCGTCAATGCCTTTGAGGATCAACTGCGCGCGCGCTTCAGCGGCTGTTTCGGACCACGCGGTAAACGCACCATGCGCGGCCTCGATAGCCGCTTTGGCGTCGCCTTCATTGCCTTTCGGCGCGGAATCCACCACTTCGCCTGTGGCGGGGTTGATGACATCGTAAGTCTGACCGGACGCCGAAGCCGTGGATTCTCCGGCGATGAACATTTTCGCCATGCGTCCCCCTGTTTGGTTGGTTTGTCAGATAAAAAGGTTTACAGCCGTACTATATTGCCGGTGCATAGGGCTGTCAACATGCAGTATAGTGCATGCATGAGTCAGGACGCGCTGCTTGCCCATATCGGATCTCTCGTCAGACAACGCCGGACGAGCAGGGGATGGACACTTCGGGAAATTGCCGAACGTTCGGGCGTGTCGTCCCGCTTCCTTTCGGATCTGGAATCGGGCAAGGGAAACATTTCGGTCTCCAGGCTCGCGGACGTCGCGCGCGCGCTGGACGTCCCGCTGGTTTCACTGATGCCGTCGGAAGAGAAGCAGAGTACCGTCGTGGCGCTTGTCGGATTGAGAGGGGCAGGCAAATCGACAGTCGGCAAAGCGCTGGCGAAACATCTCGACGCGCCACTGTTCGAACTCGACGCCATGATTGAAAAACAGGCGAACCTCAAGCTCGGCGAGTTGTTTGCCCTGCACGGCGAGTCGTACTACAAGCGTTTGGCCTACGACATTCTCCTCAAGCTGCTCGCGCAGACCGAACCCATGGTGATCGCGACCGGGGGGTCCGTGGTCACGGACCCCGAGACATGGCAATTGCTCAAACGCCGGACGCATACCGTCTGGTTGAAAGCGACTCCCGAAGATCACTGGAAACGCGTTCTCGGCCAGGGCGACACCCGGCCAATGGCAAATCGCGCGTCGGCAATGGGCGAACTCAGGTCTATTCTGGCTCTACGGGCCCCGCTGTACGCGGAAGCAGCCCAGATGATCGACACAAGTTCAATTCGAGTAACCGAGGCCGTCCGGACGATTTCGGCCGCTCTGCGCAAGAAGGATGAACGCGTTGGCGCCAGGAAATCCCGCTAGTCAGTTCCTGTCGCGAGACTCACCCCGAAGGGGTGGCCGGAGATCAGCCAGGGGTTGAGCGAAGCGAAACCCCTGGAGGAAAACAACATCGCGTCAGGTCGCACGCTGGAAACGTGCGAGGATGCCTCGCGCCCTTTCAGGGCGCGCGTTTTTACGCATCCGCCACCCCAGGTGTACGCGAAAAACGCGTACACCTGGCTAATGTTCTAGCACCGCTCCGCGGTGCGCAGAATCCGTGAGCTAGTTCACTTGATAATCACCGTCACACCATTCGTAACGAACGAAACCCGTGCGGATCTCAGGACCTGACAATCTTCGCTGCCGACCGCGGGGAAATGGAGTAAGAAGCCGTCGTGTCCATCTCGACCGTTCCGGCAATCGTTGTGTCTGTGGGATTAACAAGAAGGACTTGTGTCGTCCAACCGCCGCCGGAGGCATAGTGGGGCAGAACGACCGTCGAATCAGCGTTGGACGAGAGCGACGCAACCGGCAATGTCGTCATCAGAAAGTCGGCTGAAACGCAGGAACGGCAAGGGTGTCAGCCGATGTCGTCAAGAATTTTGCAAGCGGAAAGCCAATTCAAGACATGCGGTGAGATGCCTGTTCGAGGGCGCGGCGAACCCAGACTTCGACCATGGAGCGGCGCCATGAGAAATCCAGATCGGTGTTGTCGAGCGGTCGAGAGTCGAGGCGGGCCGCGACCGCTGCCGCAGCGATCACATCGGGTGTCAACTCGCAGCCAACCAGCGCATTTGCGGCAGGCAGCGAAAGAAATGGGGACGAGGTGATTCCGCCGATCGCGATACGGGCCGCTTCGATCGTCCTTCGGTCTCTTGTGAGGCGAAGCCAGACCGCGACATTCAGGATCGGGAAATCGATCGAACCGCGCCGCCGGAGTTTCCGGAACGACGTCACATCGCCGTTGATTGCCGGAAGATCAACGGCAGTGACGATCTCATTGGGGCGTTTCGAGAGGTAGGCAATCCCATCGTTGTTGTACATCTGACCGGCCTCGATCGTCCGCTCGCCGTCTTTCGAGAGCAGGTGAATGCGCGCATTCAGCGCGAGCATCACCGGCGCAAGGTCCGTCGATGACACGGCCCAGCATCGGCGACTGCCCGGTGCGACCCAGCAGGTGTCGCCGTCTTTCTTCAGGCAGAAGTGTATCGATTGCCTCCATTCGTGGGTCTGGTCGTAATAAAAGCATCGCGTGTCCACGCACAGGTTGCCGCCAAGCGTGCCCATCGTCTTCAGAGGAGGACTCGAGATCGAACGCGCTGCCTCCGCAACCGACGGGTACTTCTCAAGCAATAACGGATGCCGTTCCAGTTCCCGCAGGGTAAGGTTGGGACCAAGCGTGAGGCCTGCTCCCGGAGAACCTGTGACGCCGCGCAGCTCCGCAAGATGCCGCAGCCCGACGACGACTCGCGGCTCCATCTGTCGCCGCTTCATCTTCGGCCAGAGATCCGTCCCTCCCGCAACCAGCATCGCTGCCGGACCTTCGCCGGCAAGGATTGTCGCGGCCTCTCGAGCGTTTTGCGGACGCCGGTATGTGAATTCAGGGAGTCGCAACATTTTACGTTCCCTTCCGTGTGTACTCTGGCTCATTCATAGCGCGGCCATCGCCACCTTCCCACGGCGGCATGACAAACACCGGATCCCGATACTCGACGGACGGAAACGAAGACGGACCATAACGGCCATCTTTTCCCTGCGATTTCGCTTTCAGGGCGGAGAGGATCTTTTCCGGCGTCACAGGAATTTCATCGATGCGAACTCCGACGGCGTCGTACACAGCGTTACAAACAGCCGGCGGTATCGGAAGCAGCGGCCCCTGTCCGACCTCCTTCGCTCCGAACGGTCCGATCGGATCGGGCTCCTCCACCAGAATGGTCTCGACCGGACAGATGTCCATCGAAGTCGGGCTTTTGTAATCCAGCATGGAGGGCGTCTTGTGCACACCAAGCCGAAACTCGTGCTCTTCCATCAACGCTTCGCCCAACCCCATGTAGACACTGCCTTCGACCTGCCCCAGCGCCAGCAATGGATTGATGGCGCGTCCGATATCGTGCGCGATCCAGGTCTTCTCGATTTTGATGATTCCCGTTTCGCGATCGACAGCCAGTTGCACGACCGCCGCTGAAAAGCTGTAGGTCGGACTCGGCCCGACGCCGCCGCCTTTGAATTTCGCGGCGGATTTAGGCGGGCTGTAGCATCCGGTTGTTCCGAGTGTCCCGAATCTGGCTTCGGCCAACTGCACGGCCTTCGCGAAATCAACCGATCTGGACGGGTCTTCTGCATCGAACATCCGCCCTTCGGCAGCAACGATCCTGTTCCTGGGAATCTTCAATTCAGCGGCCACGGCCTCGTCAAGCAGGTCGCGCGCTCGCTCGGCCGCTTGAATGGCGGCATTACCCGTCATGAGTGTCACACGGCTGGAGTAGCTGCCGAGATCCACAGGAGTCAGATCCGTGTCTCCGGTGACAACCCGGATGGATGAGCAGTCGATGCCGAGAACTTCAGCGACTATGTAAGCAAGAATCGAGTCCGAGCCCTGGCCGATATCGGTGCTGCCGCAGAAGATAGTGACAAGGCCCGACCTGTCGAATTTCAACTGCACGCCCGATTGCGGCATGTTGTTCCAGTAAATCGGCAGTCCCGCTCCGGTGAGATAACAACTGCAGGCGAGGCCGACACCGCGCCCGTATGGAAGCTTGCGGAACTTGTCCTTCCATCCGGAAGCCTCCACGATTTTTTCGATACATCGCCGGAGTCCGATGGTTCGAATGGTCAGCCAGTTCACGGTCAACGAATCGGCAGGCACCAGATTCCTGAGACGCAGGTCTGCGGGATCGATGCCAAGCAGCTCCGCGGCTTTGTCGATCTGGATTTCCAGACCGAGACGCGGCTGCGGCGTACCGTGCCCGCGCTTCGGACCGCAAGGCGGCTTGTTGGTGAACAGCCGCGCGCCTTCAAATTTGTAAGCCGGGAGGTGATACGTGGTCGTCTGGAGAGCGCCTGTGTAGTACGTACTCGCGACGCCATAACTGCCGTAAGCGCCGCCGTCGAGGATTGTTTGAAAGCTGAGTCCGGTGAAGTTGCCGTCTTTACTGACGCCGAGCTTCGCGCGCATCAATACAGGATGCCGTCCGCGGTGACAATAGAACACCTCTTCACGCGTAAGCGCGATCTTGACAGGCTTTCCTGCTTTCATCGCGAGCTTTGCGACCGCGATCTCGTGGCTGAAAGGATCGCTCTTGCCGCCGAAGCCACCGCCGTTCGGACACGCAATAACCTGAATGCGATTCGGCGTCATCTCGAGCACGCGCGCCAGCGCGCGATGGACATAATGCGGCGTTTGAGTCGAAGACCAGAGCGTCAGCCTGTCCTCGGGGTGATACAACGCGACGGACGCGTGCTGCTCCAGAGGCAAATGTGTATTGCCCTGATAGAAGAACAGGCCGTCCAGCACGAGATCCGCCTTTTCGAAGGCCGCGTCTGTGTCGCCGAACGTGAACGACACGGTTTTGTGGATATTCCCGTCTTCGGCATACGCCTGAATCGGCGTATCTGTGGGTTTCAATCCGTCTTCGATCGACATGATCGGAGGCAGATCCTCGTATTCGACCTTGATCCGCCGGACCGCCTCTTCGGCGGTTTCTTCGTCGACTGCAGCCACGGCGGCAACCGGCTCGCCGGCGTATCGCACCACATCGATAGCAAGCGTGTGCTCATCCTGCGAGACCGGCAGAATGCCGAACGTGATCGGAAGCTCGCGGCCGAGCAGAATTGCCTTTACGCCTTCGAGGGATTCAGCCGCGGACGTGTCGATGTTTCGAATGCGGGCATACGGACGCGTGCTGCGAAGGATCTTCGCGTAGAGCATCTGCGGAAGAACAATATCGTCGGCGAACATGGTCCTGCCGATGCATTTGGAAACGGCGTCGACTTTTCTAAGCGGCTTTCCGATGATGTTCATTTGCTGCGAGTTCGATCGCTTCGAAAATCTTGAGATAACCCGTACACCTGCACAGATTGCCGCCGAGCGCCTCCTCGATTTCGGCCCGCGAGGGTTGTGGGTTTTCAGCAAACAGCGCTTTCGCAACGAGCAGGATTCCGGGAGTGCAGTAGCCGCACTGGACCGCGCCGAGATCCGCGAACGTCGTCTGCAACGGGTCCAGCCGGCCGGCATCGGACAATCCTTCAATTGTGGTGATGTGATGATCTTCCAGTTCGGCCGGCAGCAGAAGGCAGGAAAGAGCAGGCTGACCGTTCAGCAGCACCGCGCATGTGCCGCATTCGCCGACCTCGCATCCGTGCTTGGTGCCGGCAAGCCCGAGGTCTTCCCGCAGGACTTCCAGCAAGGTTCGCGTCTGATACGCTGCGACCTCGCATTTCTGACCGTTGATCGTGAGTTTCAATAAATGCTTTTTGCGCACTTATGAATTCAGTATCACGAGGGCAAATCAAAGACGGACGAAGGAATACTGGTCGATCGTGGCGGAAATAACGGGATATGTTCCCTCGCAATGCGGCAACTCGACACGAATGACGGTTCCCGTGCACACCAGGTTGCATGGATCCGCGGCAGGCATCCGGAACACCATCTCGATTTTCGTGTGCGGTTCGATCCACTCGGCCGCGCGAAACTGAACGCCGTATGACCCAACCTGTTCGGTGTAGCCGGAAAGCCACATTCCTGCGCCCATGCGGCGGAACTCCAGCTGTAGATTCAGCGCGAATTGCATTTTCACGCGCGTAAGGATGATTCCGGCGTGATCTTTCGTCCATCCAACTAAAGTTCTAGAGAGCAATTCGGGGACGGTCGCCTAAATTCCCTAATTTGAACTGCAATTAGGGAATTTAGGCGACCGTCCCTAGTCTTTCGGAACGAGACCGTGATTGATGGCAAACAGCGCGAGTTCGAGACGGTTGGAGACGCCGGTTTTATCGAAGATGTTCCGCAGGTGATGCTTCACCGTTTGCTCGCTGATCGAGTACTTGGCCGCAACATCGCGATTCGTGTAACCGGAAACGATGCAGCTCACGACATCGAGTTCCCTGCTCGTTAAACCGAACTTCTTCTTCGACTGTTCATCAGGTGGATTCAGATACGGCCGCAGCGCCTCCAGCAGATCCGCAACCTCCCTGTCGCCCACCCAGAACTGACCGTCCACGACGGTCTCGATGCTGCGAAACAGAATGTCGGTCGGCGCCTCCTTCAATACGATGCCACGAGCGCCGAGCTGGAGCGCCTGTGCGATTTGTTCTTTCGCGATGCTGGCTGTGAGGAGGATCGTGCGCACATCGGGGCCGTCAGCCATTTCACGGAGTGTCTCAAGGCCGGTAAGGCCGGGCATGACGAGGTCCAGCAGAAGAACGTCAGGCCGAAGGTCCTGCAGCATCTTCAGAGCCTGCCGGCCGTCCGTGGCTTCACCGACGACAGTGAATCCAGGCCTGGTCCTGAAGATAGAGATCAAGCCCTGCCTGAATACAGGATGATCGTCTGCAATCAGAATTCGTACGGGCTGCTGCATACTTCGGATGCCGCATCGGGCGTCTTCTCCGCCGTCTTCTCCCCAGGCAGCGTATACAGATTCACGTTTCCCAAAGCCGCGATAATGGAATCGGAAATCCCAACGTGGCGGGACTTCATGGCGTCCAGAAACTCGCGGATCTCGCGGCGCACGCTTTCCTTTTCACTGCACACGCAGGCGATCGGCAGAAAACCCTGGGCGGCGGCATATTCCGTGGAAAGATTCTCTGTGACGTAGACGAGCGGGCGAATCAGCCGCAATGTTCCCTTCTGAGATTGAGAGACGGGAGGAAGCGACGCGATACGACCGTTGAACAGCGCGTTCCGCAGAAGCGACTCGGCGCAGTCATCGGCAGTGTGCCCGAGAGCCAGAACGCCGCACTGAAGCTCAGAAGCAATGTTGTAGAGGTGATACCGCCGGTGCCGGCTGCAGACATCGCACCCATGAGGGACGTTATCCTCGATCAGCCGGAGCGTCCGATCGTCCTGTCGGATAATCCATTCGACTCCCAGACGGCGGATCTTTTCTTCCAGCGCGATGATCGGCAGCTTGAACTTTCCCTGCTCGAGGGTGACTGCAACGAGATCGTATGGAAAAGGCGCTCGCTTTTTGTATGCAACGAGCGCGTGCAGAAGGGTCAGGCTGTCCTTGCCGCCCGAAACGCCAACCGCGACTCGATCGCCGGGCCGCAGCATTGCGAAGCGGCCCATGGCGCGTCCCATGGCGTCGAGGACCTTTTGTTCGACATCAGGCATCGACAACAATGATACCTGAAACTTTCCTGCTTAATCGGACCAGGTGACTATCGCTCCGCCGTTCACAATCGTCCTGGGATTCCCCTGCCCCGGCGGGATGTACGGACTCGTGTGCATGATCAAACGAAGAGCAGCGTCCAGGGGATTTGTATCCGTCGCGTTGACCAGGTAGCCTGTCACCGGAACCCCCTGAGCGTAATTCACGTTGTAGAAATTGAAGGTCCCGGTGGGGCCGCTCACTCTAAGGCGCGTCGCTGAATCGGCGTAGTTAGAGAAAACGAGATCGTCGGCATAAAGGAAGTCGAACTGGCCGGGCGTGAGACTCAACAGGACATTATCAAGATCCAGACCCTGGACGTAGAAGCTGTTCACCGTGAGTGTTCGCCCATTGCCGATGATCCTGCTGTTGATCTCCCCGTTTTCCAGTACGTACAGCTGACCGGCGACGAAAATATTGCTTCCCATCGAAACGCCGGCCGTATTGAAGATCTCCAGGTAGGAGAAGCGCTGGCTGTTCACTCCTGGGAGGGCCATGGTCACTGTCTGTTGAACAGTACCATCCAGAGACACAATGAAATTGTTTCCAGGCGCGAAGTTCGTCGCGTTGCTGTTTGTCGCTGTAAAGTTGCCCAGGAGGAGTAAGTCGCCGTAGTCGAGCAATCCTGATGTGCTCCCGCCGTCAAACGTCGCGTTCCCCAGGATGCCCAGGGTGCCGCCGCATTCCCCACCTCCCATCATCATTTCGAGCCTTCCACCGGAAGTGGTTGAGAAGTTACCGGTGACGAAGATTTCGAAACAGTTCACATCCAATTTCGCGCTCGCCCCGGAAACAATGACATTTCCGAACACATAAGTGTCATTCGGCAGGGATGCCGTCCCGGTAAAGGTCAGGCTCGTGGTCATGACGTTGGGGATTGCTGATGGATTTCCAGTCAGCGTGGTTGCCGCAGGCTGCCATCGGTTGGCGTCAGGCACATCGTAGATGTTGCCGCCGATAATCACCGGGCCCGTGCCGCTCGCCACTCCCGCGTTCAGCATCACATCTCCATTGATCTGCACCGTACCGAAAGACGCGCCGGCCGCGTTGTTCAAGGTGAGATTCTGGAAACGCTGCTGTGTGGGATTCGGGAAGCTCATACTGACCGACTGGGCGAGAACGCCGTTCAGCACAGTTGTGTGACTTCCGGACGCCGCAAAGGCCTGAGCATCGGCGTTCGTGGCTGTGAAGGCGCCCTTCACGTTCAGTGTTCCGGCAGTCAGTTGGCCATTCGTGCTGCCGCCACCGAACGTCGCGGCGCCGTTGACCGTAAGACTGCAGCCGAAATGATTCATCTTCAGAATTCCGGAGCCGATCGTCGTCAAGCTGCCCGTCACGAGCGTCGTCGTGTAGGACGACGTGTCGAGACTTCCGCTGATGGTCAGGTTCCCTGTCAGAGTCAGACTGCTGTTAGGCGCCAGAGTGGCTATCCCGGAAAACGTCAGATTCGTCGTCAATGCAGTTGGAATCCCAACCGGCGAACCACTAAGGATCGTTGCCGCCGTCCGCCACCGGTTACCGACAGCGTCGACCAGGTTGCCGGCGATCGTCACGGGGCCCGGGCCGCTGGCAATGCCTGTTGAAATCGTGGCGCTTCCATTCACCTGCGCCGCCGTATTGAACAGCAGCCCCGCTGCATTGTTGAGCGTCAGGTTCTGGAAGCGCTGCTGCGCCGGGGTCGCAAACGCCATGTTGATACCTTGAGCCGAGCCTCCGTTGAATACGGTCATGTGCGTTCCGGAGGCAGCGAAATTCGTGGCATTGCTGTTGGTCGCAACGAAACTGCCCTTCAGGTTCAGCGTTCCTGCGGTCATGTTGCCGTCGTTGCTGCCGCCGCCGAAGCTCGCATTTCCATTGACCGTCAGATTCCCGGCGACATTGTTCATCCGCAGACTGCCGCCGCCGGACGTCGTCAGAGTACCCGTCACCAGACTCGTCGTGCCCGCGACATCGAAACTGCCGCCGCCGACAATCAGGTTGCCCGTTAATGTGAGATTGCCGGGAAGCACAAGCGCTCCCGTCGTAGTCAGGTTGGTCGTCAACGTGGCCGGGATTACCGTCGGAGAACCGCTCAGTGTCGTGTTCGTCGGCTGCCACCGATTTCCGACGGCGTCCGTCAGGTTGCCCGCAATCGTCACCGGCCCCGCACCCGTCGCGTTGCCGGTCGAGACCAGCATATTCCCGTTCACCTGTATCGTGGAGAACACCGCGCCGGCCGCATTGTTCAGCGTGAGGTTCTGGAAGTGTTGCTGAATCGGGCTTGGAAACGCCATGCTCAGGCCCTGAGACACGCTGCCATTCAGGATCGTCGTATGCGTACCCGAAGCGGCAAACCCCGTGACGTTGGCGTTCGTCGCCGAGAAGTTCCCTTTCAGATTCAGCGTTCCTGCGGTCATGTTGCCGTCGTTGCCGCCGCCGCCGAATGTCGCTGCCCCGTTAATCGTCAGGTTGCCCGCACCATGCGTCATCTTGAGGCTGCCGCCGGCAGTTGTCTGGAAGGTACCCGAGACCAGCATGGTGGTACCCGCCACTTCGAGGCTTCCACCGCTGACTGTCAGGTTACCGGTCAACGTCATGTTGATCGGCATGACCGTGTTCCCGGTGATCGTGAGATTTGTCGAAAGCGTCGCCGGCAGCACCAAAGGCGATCCGCTCAACGTCGTTGAGTTGACCTGCCATCGGCCGCCGACGAAATCGGCCAGGTTTCCACCGATCGTTACCGGTCCCGCACCGGTAGAGTTGCCTGTGGACACAGTAAGGTCTCCGCCAACGTGCGCCGCCGTGCCGAAAGCGAAGCCGGCCGCATTGTTCAGAATCAGATGGTGGAATCGCTGGTTGGACGGGCCCGCATTATTGAAGCTGATGGTCTGGGCGGCGCTGCCGGTCAGCGTGGTGATGTGGGTTCCGCTTGCCTGGAAGTTCTGTGCGCCGCCAGCAACAGTGAAGTGGCTCTTCAGATTCAGCGTTCCCGCCGTCAGTTGGCCTGCGCCATTAATGTTATTACTGAAGGCAGCTTGCCCATTCACGTTCAAAACCGATGCGGCGTCGTTCATCTTCAATCCGCCGCTCGAATTGACCGTAAAAGTTCCAGTGACCGTTAATGTCGCGCCGGCGATGTCCAGAGACCCGTTGGCTATTAGAAGGTTTCCTGCAAAGGTTGTCGTTGAGGCAGGCGGTAAGCTCACGGTTCCCGACACGAAGACCGTCTGGTAACCGAGCCCCGCCTGGATAGTCTGGGGATTCCCCACAAACGCGGTCTGGGCGGGTGAGAAGCTGCCCGACACCGCCATTGCGCCCTGCAACGTTACGTTGGGGACAGTGACGGAACTGCCGGCAACCGTCGTGAGGGCTCCAACAAGGTCCAGCGCTCCGGTGCCTGACAGAGAGCCGGCGGCATTGATTTCCAGACTGCCGCTCACGTGCACATCGCTGCTGAGCACTACGCCCGCGGTGTTCGTGAGGCGCAGATTCCGGAAGTGCTGATTATTCCCACTGGGGAAGCTGAAACTGATGGCCTGCGCAGAACCTCCGTTGAACACCGTCAAATGGGTGCCTGAAAGAAGGAAGTTCTGGTTTGTCCCCGTGTTCGAGAAGTTCCCCTTGATGTTCAGCGTTCCGGCAGTGAAGTGCCCCGTGCTGTTCACAGTGCTGGCAATGGTTACGATGCCGTTCACAGTCAACACACCGCCCGCATTGACCATCTTCAGCGCGCCGCTGTTCAGGGTCGACATATTGCCCGTCACGGTTGCATTGCCGATGACTTCGAAACTGCCGGTGCTTTGAATCGTCAGATTGCCATTGATATTGGCGATCGCGAGCGCCGGCACCACAGTATTCCCCATGACCGTTACATTCGGCACCGTGCCGGTCAGCGTGCCGTTGCCGGTCAACAGCAACGTTCCGTTACCGGTGATCGTGTTTCCTGCATTCACATCGCCGAATACAGTCAATGTGAAGCCGGCCGTATCCAGAGTGGCGCCGTTTTCAACAGTAATGTTGAGCGCGAACGAATTGGCCGTCAGCACGGGTTGGCGTGGTGCTGCCGCGGAAATCAAAACGTTCGTGGTCGCATCGGGAACGTTACCGGACGACCAGTTCAGGGCGGTGGACCAGTTCGTGGAGACCGCGCCGGACCAGAGTGCGCCATTGAAGGCCTGAGTCACCAGGAATGGAGCGATATTACTTGTGCCACCCGGTGTGGTCACCGTGACATCACGCGTTCCGAGCGCCGCATTGGCAGCGATCGTAAAGGTGGTCGTAATCATCGTCGGGCTGACGACGATGATTACGCCCGCTGTTACGCCTGTTCCCGAAATCGTGACAGTAGCCGGCGCCGCGAAGTTGAGCCCATTGAAAATGACAGGAACCTGAGCGCCAACCGCTCCCGCGCCGGGACTGATCGATGACAGCACCGGCGCCGCCGGATTGATCGTGAACGTCTGATTGCCGCTCGTTCCGCCGGGCGTCGTGATCGAGACGTTGCGCGCGCCAATCGCAGCGTTCGCCGCAATCGCGAAATCTGCAACGATTGTCGTCGGGCTCACAACATTTATCTGCGTGACTGTGATACCCGTACCGCCGACATTGATGGTGTTTACGTTGAGCCCCGGCAGGATATTCGTTCCGGTCAGAGTCACTCTGACAGTGGCGCCCAGCAGACCTGTGGCCGGGGTGAGATTGGTCAACGTCGGAGCCGGAGGAACCGTCACGTTGAAGGAACCGTTGACGGATCCATTCTGAGTAGTGATCGTCAACGCGCGATTCGACACCGCAGCGTCCAGATCGATGACCAGCGTCGCGGTAACCTGAGTCGAGCTCACGACGTTGATGTTGTTCACGGCCACTTTTCCGCCGCTGATGGTCACGTTCGTACCCAGATCCGGATCGATGCCCTTAACGAAATTTGTACCAGTGATCGTGATATTCACTGTCGAACCGGCGGCAGCGCTGTTCGGGTTCACGGAACCGAATGTCGGTGGAGCTATCGGCAGAACCACGTTGTCGGTCCTGGCAACTCCGGCCAGAGGCTTGGTGTTGGATTGATCAAACACGAGGGCCAGATCGTTAGGTCCGAGCGTCAGCGATGACGCGCAATCAACGGCCAACTGCGTCATTCCCGCCGTGATCTGATGAGGCCTCAGCCGGTCGGCCCCAAGAACGGCGCCTTCGCAATGAACGTAGTCACTGACGCCTCGCATCGTAGAGCCCATCTTCACCATGAGGTCATCAAGCGCTGTCATGCCGTAGTCCTCACCGTTTTCGCCGACAAACACAATACGGCCGCCTTCGGACATGAAGGTCTTCAACGTGTTGACTTCTACAGGAGTGAATGGCGAAACCGGCCTTAACAGGAATAGTACCTTCACGTCAGCTGGAATATTGGTCAGGGTCCCGCTGGACGAATCCACTCGGATCACCGAAAGTCCTGCCGCTACGATCTCAGCTCGCATTGTGGTGGTGAACGAACACTCCTCGCCGAAGAACAATCTGCCGCAATCCAGCCGTGCGACGGTCGCACCTGCCCTCGGCCCGACGGGCGTGAAGTTCACAAGGTTGCGAACCATCAGTTTGTTGTTCGCATTAGCCATGGCGGTTTCGAGGAACGGATTCAGGTCGGCAACCACGACCAAATCCTGTCCGCCCCCAGGAGCGGCATTGATCGTCACGATGCCGCATGCAAGCACGGACGCGTTATTGGATACACGTGCGCAAGCCCGGAACCTGGAAGGCGTCGGCACCGTGTTGGGAGCCGTATAAAGGCCGCCCCCGCTGATCGTTCCAAATGTCGAATTACCGCCGTCGATGCCATTGACGGACCAGACCAACGACACATCGCCTGCCGCCTCCAGGAACTGCTGCCTTTGACCCACTGACAGGTCGACCTGGAAAGGCGTCAACAGGAACGCGTTTGCCAGGAAGTTCGATGTCGCTGATCCGCCGCCCGGCGCGGGATTGAACACTGTGATGACCTTGTTGCCTCCAGGCGACAGCAACGCAGCCGGGACAGAAATCACCAATGTCGTCTGCGTCCGGTTCAGGATATTCACACTCGCATTGCCGAACATGACGGTCGTGGTCGCGTTGAAACCGGTTCCGGTGATCGTCACCGTTTGATCGGGCGATCCAAACTGAACATGGTTCGGCGAAACATTCGAGATCATCGGCACGGGATTGTCTACCTGCGCCGGTGTCACGATAAACAGGATGGCATTCGAAACGAGCCCGCCTGGATTCGTAACGGTCACATTCAATACACCAGCGGGGCCAAGAGTGACCGATGCCATCAACGTGGTGGAATTCACGAAGGACGTCGTGAGCGGCTCCGGGCCAAAGAGGATGCGCGATCCTTGGAAAAAATTCGTTCCAGTGGCAACCAGGGACACGACGGTACCGGACACGCCGGTGCTGGGTGTCAAACCAGACAAGACCGGTGTGGGATTCAATATCGTGATTTGAAATGGCGCCGAAACCTGTGGCGGACCGGCGTTGATGCCGGGGTTGCTCACCACGACATCGGCACTTCCGAAGGCGATCTGGTTCGGGATCGTGGCCCTTAGTTCTGTCGGAGAAACGAAAGTGGAGCCGATATTCGTGCCACGCAGGAACACGAAGGAATCGGACCGGAACTTGCTTCCCAGAATTCGGATGACCTCGCCCGGACGCGGCTGATTCGGCGTGACAGATGAAATCTGCGGTATCGGCTCCGTCACTCTGAAACTACCGCCTTCCGCGGATCCACCGCCCGGCGCCGGATTCGTAACTCCGACGCGGGATTCGCCGAGCTGGGCCAGCAGGTTTCCGGGTATAGCGCCGGTCAATTGGTTCGGTGAACCGAATGCCGTTGGAATAGGCGTTCCAGCCAGCGTGATGACGGAGTTATTGCGGAAGTTGGACCCGCCGACCTGCAACGCCACCGACGGCGTACCGATCTCGGCGCCTCCGGGCGAGAAACCTCCGACACTGGGCGCCGGATTCAGAACATTGACGACGAAGTTCGCCGTTCCACCACCGGGTGCGGGCGTGGATATCAATCCGTTCAACGTTCCGGCGTTTTCGGTGTGGCCCGCTGTAAGCGCGAACGTCAGCGTGTTTCCGGCAAGAGTTCCGGCAACGTCGGCGAGAGTTCCTGTCGTGGAGTTGATCGATCCGCTTACAGTCACCACCACACTCGTGGGGCCGGATCCGGACACAATCGAGCCCGGGCTGACACTGATGATTGCCGGCGCCGGATTCGCGAGTCCGTTCACACGGAACACCAATGCGGCCGATATTCCGCCGCCTGGGGCCGGATTGATCAGAGTCACCGCCACATTTCCTGCAGCCAGTTGCGCGCGAGGAATGAAGATTGTCATGGACGTCGGCGAACTCGAGTCGGGTGAAAACTGCAGGTTGCCGAAGTTTGCGATCGTGGTGGCGTTGATATTGTTTCCGTTCAGCGTCAGTGTCAGGTCGGCGTTCACGGGAGCTTCCGTGGGCGAAAGGCTGATCAACAACGGGACGGCGTTCAGAGGCTGGATCGAACCGGCGGCAGGATTCTCCGGCGGAGGATTCTCACCGCCCCCCGGTCCGGGGTTCGAGACGTTGATATTGAACTGCTGGGGAATGACTGCCTTGGAAACCGTACCCTTCTCGTTCTCGACGCTGATGTTCCTTACCTGCAGCAACTGATCGATCATCGCGGCCGAAATCGTTCCGCGCAGTTCGGTTGAAGAAACGAACACGGTCGGTATTGGTTGCTTGTTGAGCGTCAGGACTGACGATGCGATGAATCCGGTGCCGCGCACCGTAATCGTAAAGCTGCTGCCCGCAGCCGGGAATGTCTTCGGGTCGATGTCCGTGATTCGCGGCACGGGGTTCGGAATTCGGACCACCGTCACATCGTTGCTGCCGAAATCCGCCACAACGGCCAACTGCCGTTCTTCGTCGACCGCGACGCCGAAAGGCGCGCTTCCGGCGGTAATCGTCGCCAGCACATCACGACGGTCAAGGTTGATCACGGAAACGGTCGAAATGCCGCTCACATTCGTGCTGCCGCGCGTCACACCACTGTTCGTGACAACCACGCTGTTGGTCGCAAGGTGCAGCGCGACACTGGTCGGACCTGTCCCGACATTGACCGTACCTTCAACAGTCTGGCTCGTCAGATTCAGAACCGACACCGAATTGCTGTTCGCATTCACCACAACCGCCCGATTGCTCTGCGGATGAATGACGACGCCGCGCGGAAAATCGCCGACGGCGATGGTAGCGACCCGGGTCCCGGTGTTGAGATCGATCAGGCTGACGTTGTTTCCGCCCCGGTTCGTCACGACCGCCTGATTCGTGGTGGGGTTGACGGCAATGTTCGATGGACGCGACCCGACGGGGAATGTCCCCAACACATCAAACGTGTCCAGGTTGATCACGCTGACGTTCTCGTCTTCGCCATTCACAACGTAGGCACGGTTTGTCGCTGCATTGACGGCGACACCAATTGGAAACCGGCCGACCCTGAGGGTTCGCGACACGCTATTCGTCTTCAGATCAATGACGCTGACGTCGTTGGACCCATTATTCGCAACCAACACGATCTCTTTGCCGGGATGAATGTCGATACCTTCCGGACTTCGTCCCACCCGGATTTCACCAGCGGCCTGGAAAGTCGACAAGTTCACGATCGTGACGCTGTCTCCGGATTGATTCGTCACCAGCGCCTGACGGCGCGTCCGATCGACAATCACGCCTGCGGGGAACGAACCCACACCAACTCGTCCGGCAATCAGGGGATCGCTGGGAACTGCAATCACTTCAAAATTCAAAGAGAGCGATACACCCCCGCCGGGAGGTGGTGTTTCAACCGTGAACTGAAGCGTTGCCGTCCGCGATAACAGCGATGAGGAAACCGCGGCCGCCAATTCCGTCGAATTGATGAACGTCGTGGGCATCGGCTGGCCGTTGATGTGAACAACAGACAATGCCGAAAAACCCGACCCGATCGCCCGCACGCTCATCGACGAACCGCCGGCGAAGACCGTTGCTGGAGAAACGAAAATCAAACTCGGGGCGCCTGCCGGCAGGAGGCCGCCGGCTTCGAAATCGATCGCATCGACGTTCTGCCGGTCAATGGACACGCTTCGCTGAGCAGGAACGACCGTCGCGCCGATCCGGTTCGCAGCAACGGTGTACTGGCCCGCCGGCAGCTGCGTAAAGACGTAGCGGCCCGCCTCATGTGTGGTTCGGCGCGTCTGGACCGGGCCGTTTAATGTGATCTCGACGCCGGCGACTCCCTCGCCTCCGGAACGGACGGTTCCAGTAATCGATCCGGTCGTTTGCGCCGGAGGAATAAAATCTCCCGCAGGCAACTGTTGCGGAACGTTCGCGAGCGCAAAACCGTTCGACGAACCAAACAGGACCGCTCCGACAACCGGACTCGACGACCGCAACAAGCCCCAACCGCCAAGCTGCTCGAAGCTCGCCGGAAGCAATTCGCGAAAGAGGCGCGCGACCTTCTGATTGGGACCGATGGAAAACGTCGAGCGTCCGACCGTCGTTCCATCCGCGCGCAGCGTGTAAAACTCGACCTCGGCTGTTTCAGTTCCCGGATTGACCACGGTCAAACCGGTATAGAAACCGGATCCCTCGGCCACATGCGAATAGACGGCATAACGCGAGGCCTGATCTTTTTGGGTGGCTTCAACCAGGGCAAATGAAGGACTCAGCGAATTCCCATAAGCGCTGTAAGCCGTCAGAAAGCCCTGAGTCGTCGCGACCTGAATCCAACCCGTGTTCAGGACGTCGTCGGGAAACCCGAACAACTCGCCAACCGTGGCGCGCAGCGCTGCATTGCCGGCCAATGTCACGCGTTTCGGATTCGTACCGGTCTGCCACAGGGCGCCGTCTTCCTTGTATGCGGTCAGTGTGACTTCCTGCGCTGTCACGCTCGCATTAACCACGCCCAGAAGCGAGAGCCAGCCGCCGCCGGTCGCGAATTGTGGAACGATATAAGTTGTCGCAGACGTCGCTGCATGCCCTGTCAACGCCGCCGTCTCGCGGCGCAGGTCAGTGCCGGGCATCTGAAAGTCGGCTACCACTTCGTGAGCGACTACCGGGCGATCAGCCCGAACTCTCAGGTGAGAGGCGCCATTGAAATCGCCGAGTCCCAGAAGCGTGGCAAGCGTTTGCCGCGTCAGACCCCTCGGCGGCAGAGACACGTCTTTCGTGGCCATACTGCTGCCGTTGATCGAATACAACGTGATTGTCGCTGTCGCAGGCTCGGGATTGACGTTGAGGATCGTGACTTCCGTGCGAACGGCAGCGTCCTCGGCCGCGAGGGGCAGGATCACATCCACTCCAGGTGTTGTGGAGCCGGCGCCATCCAGATCGGTGAGCGTAGTATTGCCGTTGATCGCAAAACCGGTCAGACCCGGAGTCGCACTCGATGCTTGTACCCACCCATTGATCGCGCCAACACCGAAAATTTCGGGAATCAGGCGCGCATATTGGCCCGCCGCGGGAACGGTCACCGTCACCGGATTCCGAACGTTGGCTCCGGCCAGCACGGTCCCATCGAACTGGAAGGCCGTAAAGGTGACACTCGCCTCACTCGACGTAGGGTTGCCGACGGCGATTCCCGTATACACGTCCGATGTCGAGATAACGCGGGGAAACTGAAGGACGCTTTGCCCAAACAGCGCGGACGGGCCCAGCAACAACAAGAATAAGAGGGGTAGGTAGTGGCGTCTCACGGGCCATAATTCTTGTCATTTTTGAGGATTTAGCTACTGAAATTTACCCGTTAGGTAGATCGGGAATTCCTCAACTCCGACCTGCGGATCTTGCCGGTCGTGGTCTTCGGCAATTCCTGAACGAACTCGATTTGCCGCGGATACTTGTAGGGGGCCAGTTCGCCGCGGACGAATTCCTGGAGTTCCTTTTTCAGGCCGTCAGATGCTTGAAACGCCGGCTGAAGAACGATAAAGCCTTTCGGGATCATTCCGTAGAAGTCATCCGCAATACCGACCACGGCAGCCTCGAACACCGCCGGATGCTCCAGCAAAACACCTTCGATCTCGGGGCCGGCGATATTAATGCCGCCGCAGATGATGATGTCGTCGTTGCGGCATTGATAGCGGAAGAAGCCGTCGCTGTCGCGTATATAGATGTCGCCGGGGATGTTCCATCCCTGCCGGACATACTGCTGCTGCCGGAAAGTCATCCGCAGGTAGCGGCACCCCGTCGGTCCCTTCACGGCGAGAAGCCCAGGCTCACCGCCCGGGACGGGCTGCATGGTCTTTTCGTCCATGACGATCGCCTGGTAGCCGGGCACGACTTCGCCCGTTGTGCCCGGACGCGAACGGCCTGGACGCGAGGAAATGAAGATGTGCAACATCTCCGTCGATCCGAGTCCGTCCAGGACTTCGATGCCGGTCGATTGATGCCACGCCTTGTGAACCGAGGCCGGCAGCGTTTCGCCCGCGCTGATGACCAGGCGCAAGGACGCCAGGTCCTCTTTCAACGATGCTCGCTGTTTCATCATCAATCGCAGACTGACGGGCGCGCAGAACGCCACCGTTACTTTGTTGGCACGGATGGAGTCGATCATGGCTTCCGGCGTAAACCGATCCAGCAGGACCGTCGAAGCGCCGAATCGCAGCGGAAACAGAAGCAGTCCGCCGAGTCCATATGCGAACGCCATGGTCGGATGACCGCCGAAACGATCGTCCGGAGATGGCTGAAGGATGTAGCGCGCGTAGCTGTCGCAGGTGGCAAGCAGGTCGGCGTGAGAATGCATACAACCCTTCGGCACACCCGTAGTGCCGGACGTGTACAGGATGATCGCCGGATCATCCGGACCGACGGAAACACAGTCCCGAAAAGGAGAGCCTCGCTTTAACTCGGTCACATTCACGCACGCAACGGAATCCGGCTCGAGTCGCTCCAACTCGCCCCACAAGTCCGTTTCGGAAATCAGCATGACGGGCTCCGCGCTCTCGACGATCACGCTGATTTCGCGCTGCCGCAGCAACGGATTCGTGGGAACGGCAACCGCGCCAATACGTAGTACCGCGAGGAATGTGGAGATGAAGTGCGGTCGATTCAGCAGCCGAAGGACCACACACGATTCAGGCCGTACGCCGCGTTCGCGAAGCGACCCGGCTATGGTCATCACTTCTTCCGCGAGTTCCGCGTAGGTCATCACGGAACCCGCGAAATGGATTGCCGGAGCAGAACCGCGCGCCTGCGCCAAGTGCGCATCCAGGAGTTCGTGACAGGCATTGAGCGTTTCCGGATAGGAAAGCTCGGGAAGCGTGTAGATCTTCTCCGGCCACAGTTCCCGCGGCGGATACGAGAGCATTTCTTCTAGTGCGCCGCTGTTACGGTCGCAGCTTCCGCAGTCACCGCTCTTCTCGGCAAAGGTACCCGGCGAAGAATCAACGCGCCCACGGCTGCTGCGAAAGCCAAACCGGCACAGCCGTAGAAGACCATGTCCCAGTTTCCGTACGCCTGGAACATGCGGGCCGCGATGTACGCTCCAAGAATTGTTCCGACTCCTTTCGCCGTGTAGACGACACCGTAATTGGACGTCGCGTTCCGGCTTCCGAAGTAATCGCCTACAGTGGACGGGAAGAGCGAATACACCTCACCCCATGTGAAGAACGTCAGCGCGACAGTGATCGTGAAAAAAAGGCCGGAAGTCTGGCCGATGAAAAGAACTGCAAGCAGGCACACTCCTTCCAAAGCAAAGGCAATCGCCATCGTCTTCTCACGGCCAACTCGATCCGAGATCCATCCCCAGGAAATACGGCTGGCCCCATTTGCGAGCGGGCTTACCGTCGTCGATATCGTGAGAATGGCCGCGAGTTGCCAGAACCTCGTCAGCGCGCCCACGTTCGCGGTCAGGAACAGACCGCCGGTAGCCGCGGCCAGGAAAATCACATAGATCAGGTAAAAATGCGGGGTCTTCAGCATCTCGACAGTGGTGAACTGTTCCTGATTCTTTCGGGTGGAAGCTTTCGACGTCGACTTCGCCGGCTGCGCTGAAACCGACCCCGGCGCCGGATGACGCAGAAACTGCGCGAGGATTGCGATGACCGATCCCTGAATAATCCCGGTTACAAGGAACGCGCTGCCGTAGCTCTGGTTATTGATGAGGTATTGAATGATCGGAATAAACAGCGCAGTACCGCCGCCAAATCCAGCCGCGATGATTCCGGAAGCCATGCCGCGACGATCCGGAAACCACTTCAACGCCGACCCGATACATCCGCTGTAAACAAACGCCGCGCCGACTCCGGCGATCGCATAAAAGATATACAACTGAGTGAGAGACGTCGCAAAGCCCATCGCCGCCCAACCGACACCGCAAAGAACACCGGCTACGGTGATGAACAATCGCGGTCCCATTTTGTCGATGAACCATCCATCGACCGGCTGTACGAACGTCTGGAAATTAATGAAGATCGTAAACGCCAACTGGATGTCTGCCAGTTTCCATCCACCCGGAACCAGCGACTTGCTGGCTTCCTGAAGCGGGCCGGTGAAGAGCGTCCACGCATACTGCAGATTCGCGATCATGACCATCGCAATCACAGACGCGACGAGTTGAAACCAGGGGTTTGTCATGGCGCATATTCAAGCACAGACTTGGGTGCTCCTTCAAAAATTGTTACATTTGAAACCCTTATGAAGACTCTGTACATCAAGGAACACGAAGTCGAGCAACTCGTCACCGTCCGCGAAACCATCGACCTGCTGGAAACAGCGTTCCGCGATCAGGCTGCGGGCCGCGCATGGAACAACCCGCGCAACCGTCTTCGTCTGCCCGGAACGACTCTGCATATGATGGCCGGCGCGATTCCCGGATACTTCGGCTACAAGGCATACACGGTGACCGCCGGCAAGGCGCGGTTTCTCGTCTTTCTGTACTCCGCAGAAACTACAGATCTGCTCGCGATCATTCAGGCCGATGCGCTCGGTCAGATACGCACAGGCGCGGCTAGCGGGCTGGCGACGCGCGTGCTCTCGAAACCCGATTCCCGGGAAGCGGCGATTTTCGGCGCCGGCTGGCAGGCGCAAAGCCAGCTTCTCGCCATCGATGCCGTGCGGGATTTAAAGCGAGTGTCGATCGTGAACCGCAGACCGGAGCGCAGGGAAGCATTCATCAAGAAAATGCAGCCGCTCGTGAAGGCCGAACTCGTTGCAGCGAATTCACCTGAAGAAGCCGTGCGATCAAGCGACATCGTGACCACCGTCACAACCAGCCGCGAGCCGGTACTCAAAGGCGAATGGCTGCAGCCTGGCGTTCACATCAACGCAGCCGGCGGAAACCTGCTGCTTCGGCGCGAAATCGATGATGAGGTCGTAATGCGATCAAACCGCCTGGTAGTGGATTCACTCGATCAGTCGAAGATCGAGTCCGGCGAGTTCCTCGGCGTCATCGAAAGCGGACGCCGTCACTGGGAAGACTTCATCGAGCTTCGCGACGTCGTCGCCGGTTTCAAACCCGGGCGGACGGCCGCCTCGGACATCACACTGTTCAAGTCCGGCGGAGTCGCGATCGAAGACGTCGCGGTCGGGAAGGTCGTCTACGAGCGAGCTCTGGAAAAGAAGATAGGCCGCGAACTGGATCTCGAAACCTGAACATTCATACTTTCGTTGGAGGGAGTCATGCTGGGAACAACAAAGTTCATCACGTTGGAGGCCGCCAAAACGATGATGGCGGCGGGAGAGGCTGAAGCGCGGAAGAACGGCTGGACCGTCGCGATTGCAATCGTCGATGCGAACGGCAGCCTCATCATGTTTCAGAAACTCGACGAGACGCAACACGGAAGCGTCGCGGTGTCGCAGGGCAAGGCCCGGACCGCCGCGAATTTCAAAAGACCGACGAAGGCTCTGGAGGAAATGATTGTCGGAGGCAAGACGGCGTTCCTTGCCGTCGATGGAGTGGTACCGTTGCAAGGCGGCGTTCCCGTCGTCGTCGAAGGAAAAGTGATCGGCGCGATCGGGGTCAGCGGCGTGACGTCAGTACAGGATGAACAGGTCGCACTGGCTGCGCTCGCCGCCCTCAGCGTCTGAACGCTTCAACGCGCGGCGCGATTCTTTCCCAGACGATCATCCACCAGGCGGACGATCTCATCGAGCGTTTCGGACTGTAGTCCCTGCTGGCTTGCAATCCGACGGACCAGGCAATCGACCCGTTCGATATGCTCCGCGCCGCCGAACAGCGCGCGGGCCGCAGATGACGGCTTGCCGAGGCCTTCCGCGGCTTTGGCATATTTTTCGAATGGCACCAGATCTTCCGCGTCGGCGCCCAGCCCGATGCACAGCTTCGACACCCAGTCGTACACCTCACGCGACTTGTCGAGGTTTCCATGAACGGCGTCTTTGATCGGAATCATCTCGGTCGCGCGAACGCAGCGGTAGTTCCCTGCCATCAGCATAGGCCACTTGGCGAGCGGCACAAAGACCGAGTCGTGCACTTTCAGCTTCACGGGAATTTCAATGGCGCCGTCGCCCGTATCGAACCGGGCTGCTTCAATATCGGTTTCCAGTTCACGGAGCAGCGCAGTCGGCGCATCCGACTCGAAGCGCGCCGACTTGAAATTGGTTGGCAGTCCGACCTGAAGGACATTCTTCGGCTGATCGGGCGGTCGAAACGCCTGTGGATCGGGGCTGGCAAGAGTCACGAGTCCTGCCTCAAAACCCTCCCATGCTGCTGGATCCGCGTAGCAACCTTCGAGCGCCTGCGTCGAAAGGCCGGGAATCCGTTTCAAATACGGAAAGGGCGGCATGTTCATGATCGCCAGGCACGGCACGCGAGACTTCGCGATCCGGCCCATGAGTTCGCGAACGCCTTTGGCCCCATACTGCGCTTCCTGCATACCGAGGACGATCAGGTCGAAGTCCGATGGGTTGACGTCATTTGGAGTGCTCGCCGAAAGCGAGCCGGAAAGTTTCTTCGAGGCGACATCGAGCAAACCTTCGCGGCCCTTGATCGGAAAACGGACGATCGTTCCATCCCGATTAATAAGGTCGGCCGTCGGCCCAGTACAGACCAGCGCGACCCGGTGCCCTGCCATCAGCAGCTTGGTACTGAACAGCGACCCGTAGGACGCCCCTAGAATCAATACGTTACATTTCACGATGTGATCCTCCGGTTTAGATCGCGCCCTGTGCGCGCGCAGCGCTGATTTCGTCGTCATTCATGCCGAGAACCTGACGCAGAACCTCATCCGTGTGCTCGCCAAGCAGCGGCGAACGCACGACTTCCGAAGGCGAATCCGACAGCTTGATCGGGTTGCCGACCGTGAGGTATTTGCCGCGCGTGGGATGGTCGACCTCGACCACGGTCCCGGTTTTACGCAGCGCCGGTTCCTCGGCCAGTTCTTTCATTGAAAGGATCGGGCCGCAGGGAACGTTCAGCGGATTGAGCGTGGCCATCACTTCCATCTTGTCCAGCGTCATGGTCCACTTTTCGATTTCGGCGAAGATGTGATCCAGCTTGTTGAGCCGGGCCTCCGGGGTGTTGTATTCCGGATCCTCGAGCCAATGCTCGTGGCCGCTGGCTTTTGCGAGAGCAGGAAATGCCTGTGCCTGGGTGATGACGTAGATGTAGGCATCCGGATCGTTCTCCCAGCCTTTGCATTTGACGATCCAGCCGGGGTGACCTCCCCCCGACGCATTGCCGGCGCGGGGCACGGCAACGCCGAATTTACCGTTGGGATACTGAGGATATTCCTTCATGACGCCGGTGCGCGCCAGACGCTGCTGATCGCGCAATTTTACGCGGCAGAGGTTCAGCACCGCGTCCTGCATCGCGACAGTTACTCGCTGGCCGCGCCCGCTCTTCTCTCGATGAAGGAGCGCTGCAAGGATACCTGCGACCAGGTGGATGCCCGTGCCGGAGTCGCCGATCTGCGAGCCGGTCACAAGGGGGACGCGACCGATCTCGCCCGTCGTCGAAGCGGAGCCGCCCGTGCACTGCGCAACGTTTTCGTAAACTTTGCAATCTTCGAACGGACCGGGACCGAAGCCCTTAACGGACGCGTAAACCATTCGTGGATTGATCTGCTGAATTTTCTCCCAGGGAAAGCCCATGCGATCGATCGCGCCGGGCGCGTAGTTCTCCACCATGACATCGCACTTTTCGATGAGTTTGGTGAAGATCTTCTTGCCGCTTTCGGTCTTCGGATTCAGCGTCACTCCGCGCTTGTTGCTGTTCAACATCGTGAAATAGAGGCTGTCGACGCCTGGGATGTCCCGTAATTGGCCTCGTGTGGGATCACCCTCACCCGGCCGCTCGATCTTGATCACGTCGGCGCCGAACCACGCCAGAATCTGAGTGCACGTCGGTCCGGATTGAACGTGCGTCATATCCAGAACTCGTACACCCTCCAGAGCTTTTCCCATGATTACCTCTCCAAAAGTGTTCTAACTCGCCGAAGCGAAGTCGCCAATTCTACCATCTCAGAGTGTCTTCTGTAGGCGCGGTCTATGACCGCGCGTCCGTTGGCTAGCCTTCCTTTTTCGACTGAACTTTAGCTACAAGCGTTCCCTTGTGCAATCGGACAGTCACGTCCGTATCGATTTCCACCGCCTCCGCCGATCGGACGATGCGGCCATCCGGCGTCAGGCATATGGCGTACCCGCGCTCCAACACGGCGAGCGGACTCAACGCATCAAGAGTATGTGCAATGCGGGCAAAGGATTGATGCCACTTCTTGATGTTCCGGTCCATTACGGCCGACAACCGTTGTTCGCACAGTTCGACGCGATGCGCACGCGTTCGTATGAAGGCGCCGGTCCTGCCGGACTGTTCCAGCCGGAATGCGAGGTCGTCCACACGCTGGCCGAGCCGGCGAATCCTGTTCTCTGCGACAACGAAACCACGGCTCCCGACCTTTGTCGCGAGGAAGCCGCGTAGTCCACTCAACCGGTATTTCACGATCGACTCGAGGCGCGACTCGAACTGTCGTACACGATCGCCGATCTCCTCCTTCGACTTGATGACAATCTCCGCCGCGGCGCTCGGTGTCGGGGCTCGAAGATCGGAAACGAAGTCGCAGATCGTGAAATCCACTTCATGGCCCACAGCCGAGATCACGGGTTTGCGCGATCGTACAATCGCCCGCGCAACCCGCTCTTCATTGAATGGCCACAGATCCTCCATGGAACCGCCGCCGCGAGCGACGATGATGACGTCCACATCCGTCGATCGGCTCAAGTAGTCGATGCCTTCCATCACCTGAAGCGACGCCCCGTCGCCCTGCACCTCGGCTGGAAAAATAAGGACGTTGATGGCGTTGTGCCGGCGTTTGAGAACCGTGAGGATGTCGCGCAAGGCCGCGCTCTTCGGCGACGTCACGATGCCGATTTTTCGCGGAAATGCCGGGATCGGCCGCTTTCGATCCTGTTTGAACAAGCCTTCTGTCTCGAGCTTTTCCTTCAATTGATTGAACGCCAGCTGCAGCGCGCCCAATCCCGCCGGTTCCAGGACTTCGACAATCAACTGATACTCGCCGCGACCCTCGTACGTGCTGACGCGTCCGCGCGCTCGAAACACCTTTCCGTTTTCCGGACGAAACCGAAGCAGCCGCGCCGTGTTCCGAAAGCAGACCGCGGCGAGCTGCGCGCGATCGTCTTTCAAAGTGAAATAAAGATGCCCGGCAGTGGAGGTCTTGTAGTTTGAAAGCTCGCCTTCAACCCAGATGTCGACGAACCGGCGCTCGAGCAGGTCGCGGATCTCGAGGCTGAGTTCCGAGACCGAATAGATTTTTCGTTGGAAATCCGCGTTACGCACAGCGGCAGTATAGTCGATACTCAACGCATGAAAATCGCGATTTCCCTCTCGATATTGGCCGCCATCCTCGTCGTCGGATCACCACAAGTGCCGCGGGAAGGCCCGAAGTTCCGCGTCGACCCGGCCTGGCCGGCGATTCCCAACAACTGGCAGCTCGGGCAGGTGGCGAGTGTCGCGATCGATGCGCAGGATCACGTTTGGGTTTTGCAGCGGCCCGGCACGCTTGCGCCCGAGGAGAAGCAGAAGGCGGCTCCTCCGCTTCTGGAGTTCGATCCGAGTGGAAAGCTGATCCAGGCGTGGGGAGGACCGAAGGCCGGCTATGAATGGCCGAATTCCGAGCATGGCGTTTACGTGGATCCCAAGGGCTTCGTGTGGGTTGGCGGCAACGGCACGAACGATCATCACATTCTCAAATTCACCAGGGACGGAAAGTTCGTCATGCAGATCGGACGAGCCGGTCAAAGCAAAGGTAATGCGGACACTCAGAACCTGAATCAGCCGGCCGACGCGTTCGTGTATGCGAAAACAAACGAGCTCTTCGTTGCGGATGGTTATGGCAATCGCCGGATCATCGTCTTCGATGCGGATACCGGGAAGTTCAAACGCATGTGGGGCGCATTCGGAAATTCTCCAACCGACGCGCCCCCGAATCCCGCCCTTCCCGACGCCGACGAGAAAGGCGCCTCCCAGTTCGTTCAACCCGTTCACGCGGCGCGCGTGTCGAATGACGGCCTCGTTTACGTCTCGGACCGCGGCGGCAAGCGCGTGCAGGTATTCCGAATCGATGGCACGTACGTGAACCAGGTCTTTATCGGCCGTGAATGCAAAGCGCCGGAATGCGGAAATGGGACCACCGCCGCGAGCACGGCGTTCTCCACGGATGCTGCACAGCGATTTCTATACGTCGGCAACAGAAGCCAGGCCAAAGTCATGGTCTTCGATCGAAGAACGCTGACACTGCTCGATTCATTCGGAGAATGGGGCTCGTTGCCGGGGCAATTCGGCACGCTGCACCACATGGCCGCCGATTCGAAGGGCAATCTCTACGTTACAGAAGTCACTCCACTACGGCCGGAAAACAGACGGATTCAGAAATTCACTTTCCTCGGGTTGTCTTCATCGCGCTAGCTAGCGCACCGCGGAGCGGTGCTAGTACATTAGCCAGGTGTACGCGTTTTTCGCGTACACCTGGGATGACAGATGAGTTAAAACCCGCGCCCTGAAAGGGCGCGAGGCATCCGCGCACGTCTTCAGCGTGCGAACTGACGCGGTATTTTCGTCCAGGGGTTTCGCTTCGCTCAACCCCTGGCTAAGTTCCGGCCACCCCTTCGGGGTGAGTTTCGCGACAGAAACTAGCTAAGCTAGCAGTTATGCACGGCGATTTTCATCCCGGCCAGCGATGGGTCAGCGAAACGGAACCGGAACTCGGGCTGGGCTCCATTCTTCAGGTCTCAGACCGTCGCGTCACCACCGAGTTTGCCTCCGCGGGAGCGCGCCGCGAATACGCTCGCGCGAACTCTCCCCTGCGGCGTGTTCGATTCCGAGCCGGGGACAAGATCAAGAACCGCGCCAACAAGACACTGGTCGTTGAATCGGTCTCCGAGGAAAAGGGTTTGCTGTTTTACCGCTGTGCTGGACGGGACCTCTGCGAGACCGAACTCAGCGACGCGATCAGCTTCAATGAACCCGCGGAACGATTGTTCGCACGACAGTTCGATCCGCCGCATCTGTTCGATCTCCGGATCGCCGCGCTCGAACATCAACACCGGCAGCGAAAGTCAGCCGTGCGCGGGTTTGCAGGCGCTCGAATCAATCTGATCCCGCATCAGCTTTACATCGCGTCCGAGGTTGCCGGCCGGCTGGCGCCGCGAGTCCTTCTTGCCGACGAAGTCGGCCTTGGCAAAACGATCGAAGCCTGCCTCATTCTTCACCGGCTGATCCTGACAGGCCGAGCCGAGCGCGTCTTGATTCTGGTGCCGGAAACTCTCGTCCACCAGTGGTTCGTCGAACTGCTGCGCCGTTTCAATCTCTGGTTTCATATCTTCGACGAGGAACGATGCGCAGCGATCGAGGCCGTCGAGCCAGGCAAGAATCCATTCTCCGATGATCAGCTCATCCTGAGCAGCATTGGGCTCTTCGTAAACAGCGAAGGGCGTACGCAGCAGGCATTGGCAGCCGGCTGGGACATTCTCGTCGTCGACGAAGCGCATCATCTGGGGTGGTCGCCTGAAGCGGTCAGTCCGGAGTACTCGCTCGTCGAAGCGCTGTCCCGCAAGACACCGGGACTGCTTCTGCTGACGGCGACGCCCGACCAGCTCGGCATCGCCAGTCATTTTGCCCGGTTGAAGCTGCTCGATCCGGATCGATTCTTCGACTTGAACGAGTTCATCGACGAAACAGAGCATTACCGGCAGGTCGCGCGCAGGGCGGAAGGCATTCACGATGAAACCAAGCTTGCGGACCTGCTCGACCGGCATGGGACGGGCCGCGTCAGTTTTCGGAATACACGGGCAACGATCAAGGGATTTCCGAATCGAGTTCCGCAGCTCGCTCCTCTGGAACGGACATCTTCGCAGGATCCTCGAATCGAGTGGCTCGCCGCTCTGCTGCGAAGTCTTAATCCCGCGAAGGTCCTGCTCATCTGCCGGACGCAAAAACTCGTCGCGGCCCTCGACGTCGCGCTGCGAGAACGAATCAAGCAGGTCAAAATCGCTGTCTTTCACGAAGGGCTTTCGCTGATCCAGCGCGACCGCAACGCGGCATGGTTTGCCGATCCTCATGGCGCGTCCGTCCTGATCTGTTCCGAGATCGGAAGCGAAGGCCGGAACTTCCAGTTCGCTCATCATCTCGTGCTCTTCGATCTGCCGCTCGATCCGGAGTTATTGGAACAACGCATCGGACGGCTGGATCGCATTGGACAGACATCGGAGATCCATGTCCACACCGCATACGGCATCGGGAGTTCGATGGAGGTCCTGGCGCGCTGGTATCACGAAGCCCTGAACGCGTTTGAACAAAACCTCGAAGGCGGCAGCGAGTTGCTGGATCGCTTCGGCGCACGCGTGTACGACCTGGCTCAGGGTTTTCCGAAAACGAAGAAGACACCATATGCCGAACTCGAGGCGCTCATCGAACAGACGCGACGGGCTCACGCCGAAATCAACGAGCGTCTGCAGCAGGGACGCGATCGGCTGCTCGAACTCAACTCGTTTCGGCCTGCCATCGCAGCGGTGCTCGTCAGTGATATCGAGCGTCAGGATGAGGATCGGTCGCTGGACGAGTTCATGCTTTCCGTCTTCGATCAATACGCGCTGAATGTCGAAGAGATTGCTCCACGAACGTTCAAGCTCGGTTCCGCCGGAGCGCTGACCGAATCGTTTCCGGGATTGCCGGCGGACGGTCTGGCCGTCACGTGCGATCGAGGGCGGGCGCTCGCGCGGGAAGACCTTCAGTTCCTGACGTGGGATCATCCGCTGGTCACAGGCGCGATGGATCTGCTGCTCGGCTCGGAAAAAGGCAATTGCGCGCTCGGCGAAGGAGCGGATACGAGTGCGATGGGATTAACTCTCGAAGCGGTGTACGTGCTCGAGTGCGTCGCGCCTCCACACCTTCATGCGGATCGATTCCTGCCCCCGACGCCGATCCGGGTGGCAGCGGATCACGCGGACGACGATCTTTCGCAGGAAGTCCTTTCCACCATGCTCGAAGAAGCAACACATCTCGCCAATGCGAAAGTCCCACCGATCGTGACCGCGGCGCGCAAAGAGATGAATATTCAATTGACGCATGAGATCGAGCGGCTGAAACGATTGCGCAAGGTGAACCGGAGTGTCCGCAAAGAAGAAATCGAGATGCTTGCCGCCCACCAGCACGCGCTGGAACATCATCTGAACGGCGCGCGGCTGCGTCTGGATGCCGTTCGCGTCCTGCAGCAAACGGCATAAAACACAAAGGCGCTAAGGCGCAAAGAAAACCGGCATCCAGCGATCTTGGTTGCCGGTTTTCTTTGTGCCTTAGCGCCTTTGTGTTTTTAGTTGTCTTCGGCTCGTTGCACGGAATCTCCCGACGTTGGCTGGGCAACTTGAAACGCAAGAACCGTTATTGCGGCGATGAGCCGGATCACGGCGCAAGTTCCTCCAGTCGCTTGCCACCTTCCAGCGTCTTGCCGCGGAGCCCGGGGGAGTCCGGAGCGTAACGATAGGCCCGGAAAACCGTGCTCCCCTGCGCACCGCGTCCACCACGCGCTCCGCCTCCGCCTGCTGCGCCGAACGCCGGAAGGTTGTATTGCCAGACGACCTTGTTTTGTGGAGTCACTTCGAAAACTATTCCCTGCGCGCCCGAACAGATCAGTGTGTTGCCGTTCGGCAATCGAATGGCTCCCGAGATGTTTGCTGAATAGAAATCGGGACGGTTCGCCGCGGCGTAGCTCCATACGGGCCGTTCCGGGCCGTATCTCTTAGCCGGACCAAGCGTGTAACGTCCATTCGCATCCGCCGGCAGAACAATTTCTTCCACACTCGAGTACCGCTGCGTGGGCCGCGTATCGCCGTTGTTGAAAATGAGGATGTGGCCTCCGCCGGCTAATCCGCGGGGAATCCAGTGGGCGTTATGCTGACCGAAGAGCTGCTGGTCTTCGGCGGTTCCGGACTTGTACGTTCGTGGATTTCCCCACCGATAAAGAAGATCGCCGCCTTTGCCGCTGCGGCCGCCGGTTTTTCCCGCGGCCTGTGCGGTTGTCGTGCTGTGATCGATGACCCAGATTTCGCTGAAATTCCGCAGGCTGATCATGACCTGATCGAGTTCCACGTTGTACGCAACGGCATTGGCATGCGTCCAGTCCGGGTTGCTGCGTTTTCCGGCAATCACGTTGTAGTTGATGTCTATACGTTCAGGATGGGCGGCAACATCGCCAAAGTTGGCTTTTGTGTTGTCGTGGTCCTGAATCAGGTGATCCCACACATGCCATTCCCACACGACTTCGCCTGTCGTTTTACCGGTGGGTTTGATTTCGACGAGACTATCCGGCCGTACATCAGTGCCCTCGACGGTCGAAGCAATTCGGCCTGCGGCTATCGCTTCCGTAGCCGTCTTCTTCTGCTGCACCAGGAGCAGCACGTTGCCGTTCGGCAGCCGTGTGAAATCGTGATGCGGAAGGTTTGTGGCAGTGGAATACGTGAAGTCCCATACCGGCTGACCGTTCCAATCGAACTCCTGAAGCCGGCCGCCGCCGCCCGCGACACCACCACCGTACGGCGAACTCATCTGCACTCCCGCACGCAGAATATTGCCGTTGTCGAGCAGGTAAGCGAGGCTCGATGGCGTCGAGTCCGTCTCCCATGAACGGACGACACGGCCGTTCATGTCGATGAGGAACGTCGTTCGGGATTGCAGCGGAGAAAGCAGCGTGTATCCCTGGAACGCTCCCGGATCATTTCGTATCAGGCCGATGCCCTGGGGTACCGGACCATCATTGTTGCCGGCTGGCGGAGTCTGAGCGGCCATCGCAGCAACGAGGCAAAACAGGAGTGAAAAGAGAAGGTAAAAGCGGTATCGCATGCGAGGCAGTATAGTCTATCGAACTTATGTCCGACTCCGTCAGATGGCTGCCGGATGGAAATCGAACGCCCTGGGAAAATCTGGCAGCGGCTATGAAGAAAGGCGCACTGGTTCCTGCCGGCTACGTCGTTTTACCCTCCACGCCGGAACAGGCGATTCGTTCAGCATACGAGGACCTCAAGATTCGAGAGAGAACACACTTCCTCGCAGTTCGCGGTCCTTCGCACACCGTGCTGAATGTCATCGGACCGGATCCGCTGATCCACACGCTGCGGCGGCTCTGGGCAGAATCCGCAGGCGAGCCGGTGCTGATCCAGCGCATGGTTCACTCGATGTGGTGCGGCAAGGCGCACTGGCATCGGAAGAACGTGCGGATCAAGGCAAACGAAGGAATGATGGCCCTCGATCCGGACACGTACCTCGTGAATACGGAAAACGGAAAGTGCACGCGCCGGACCCTGGAGCCGAAGCAGAGAAAAATGATCCGTCATGTCGATGGGTCGGCGAGGGTGGTGGAGCGGGAAGGCGAACGTGAACCACTATCGGCGGAGCACCTGGCGGAGGTCGCGGAGCTGGCGGTTCGGGTCGGCAGTGATATTGGTTGGGCGATTGATGACAGGGAAAAGGTCTGGCTGGTCAGCGTGTCGTAGGGTCTTGAATTTCCATTGTCCGATGGTCATCTAAAGCCTCACGCCACCGTGACTTCTTTCGTCAGGTACACATCCTGGATCGCGTTCAAAAGTCCAATGCCTTCCTGCATCGGGCGCTGGAACGCCTTTCTTCCGGAAATCAGTCCCATACCACCCGCTCGCTTGTTGATCACGGCGGTCTTCACGGCTTCCTTCAGATCGCTTTCACCGGACGACGCTCCACCGGAATTGATCAGCCCGGCACGCCCCATATAGCAATTCGCGACCTGATACCTCGTGAGATCGATGGGATGGTCGGTGGTCAGATCGGAATAAACCTTCTTGTGCGTCTTTCCGAAATTCACCGCGTTGTATCCGCCGTTGTTCTCCGGCAGCTTCTGCTTGATGATGTCCGCCCCGATCGTCGCACCGAGGTGATTCGCCTGGGCCGTCAGATCGGCGGACACGTGATAGTCCTTTTCCTTCGTCTTGAAAGCCGGATTGCGCAGATAGCACCACAGGACCGTATACATCCCCAGTTCGTGCGCCTGATGAAACATCTCCGTGATTTCCTGAAGCTGCCGCTTTGATTCTTCGGAGCCGAAATAGACCGTGGCGCCAACGCCGGTGCAGCCCATTTCAAACGCCTGGCGGATATTCGCGAAGCGGATCTGGTCATAGGTGTTCGGATACGAGAGGAACTCGTTGTGGTTGAACTTCAGCAGAAACGGAATCTTGTGCGCATATTTCCGCGCGACCGCTCCCAACACGCCCAGCGTCGACGCAACCGCGTTACAACCGCCTTCGATGGCGAGCTTCACGATATTTTCAGGATCGAAGTAGAGCGGGTTCGGGGCAAACGATGCGCCGGCGGAGTGCTCAATGCCCTGGTCGACGGGAAGGATCGACACATAACCGGTATTCGCCAGCCTGCCGGCTCCGAACAATTGCTGAAGCGAGACCAGTGACCGCGTTGGGCGATCGGTTGGGACGAAGATTCGCTCGACGAAGTCCGGACCGGGCAGGTGAAGCTTGTCCTTGGGAATCGTCTTACATTGATGGTTCAACAAGCCGTCCGCTTCGGATCCGAGAATCTCCTGAATCCTCCCGATCATGTATTCCTCCTTACCTTCGATTCAAAAGTGAAAAAACCAATGTGAGCACAAGGCTCAGTACGATCGATGTGCCCAGTGGAAAATAAAAAGAAAAGTTGTCGCGCTGATAGTGAAAGTCCAGTGGCAAACGGCCTATCCGGAAGGGCAACCTCGGGCCCAGCATCAAAATGACGCCAAGCACTGCCAGAACGATGCCCATGATCAGAAGCATCCGGCCGATGTTATCCATGTCCTTATTCTAGCGTTACGAAACTTCCAACTGGTTGAAGAAGTAGCTGATCTCGAACGCCGCCGTGTCCGGACCGTCAGAACCGTGGATCGAGTTGCGCTCGATGTTTGTTCCGAACTGTTTTCGAATGGTTCCGTTGTCGGCTTTGCCGGGATCCGTCGATCCCATGACCTTTCGAAGCTTTTCGATCGCGTTCTCCGACTCCAGGACCATCGCCACGATCGGCCCCTCGGTCATGAACTTCACGAGACTTCCGAAAAAAGGACGCTCCTTATGAACGTGATAGAAACCCTGTGCCTGGGCTTCAGTCAGGTGAAGCATCTTGAGAGCCCGGATCCGGAATCCGGCTTTTTCGATTTCCGCAAGAACTGCGCCGGCTTTTCCGGCGCTGACTGTATCGGGCTTAAGAATAGAAAATGTTTTCTGCATATGATTCCTACTTGAGACTTGCCTGCATCGCGTCACCGATCTCCGCCGGACTTTTCACGACACGAATTCCAGCGGCCTCCATTGCCGCCATCTTTTCCACAGCCGTTCCCTTCCCCCCGGCCACGATCGCACCCGCATGACCCATTCTCCGGCCCGGAGGCGCGGTCTGTCCGCAGATGAATCCGACGACCGGCTTCTTCACGTTCGCCTTGATGTATGCCGCGGCTTCTTCTTCGGCCGTGCCGCCGATCTCGCCGATCATCACGATGCCGCGTGTTTCCGGATCTTCATTGAACAACCGAATCGCATCGATGAAGTTCGTTCCGATGATCGGATCCCCTCCGATGCCGATGCAGGTCGATTGGCCGATCCTGCGCTTCGTAAGCTGTCCGACGGCTTCATACGTCAATGTTCCGCTTCGCGAAACAACACCGACGTTTCCTTCGAGGTGAATATGGCCGGGCATGATGCCGATCTTGCATTTGCCTGGAGAAATGATGCCGGGACAGTTCGGCCCGATGAGCCGCGTCTTCCGGTCTTTGAGAAATGCGCTGGCGCGAATCATGTCGAATGTCGGAATACCTTCGGTGATGCAAACGACGAGTTCAATGCCTGCCGCTGTGGATTCCATGATGGCGTCCGCCGCAAATGGCGGCGGCACGAAAATGACCGACGCATTCGCTCCAGTCTTTCGCCGCGCTTCCTCGACCGTGTTGAATACATCAATGCCTTCGTGTTTTGTCCCACCCTTGCCGGGTGTGACGCCGCCAACGACCTGAGTTCCGTATTTCACGGCCTGCAGCGCATGAAACGTACCCTCACGCCCCGTAAAACCCTGAACCAGCAGTCGCGTGTTCTTATCGACGAGTACGCTCATTATTTGCCTTTCCTTGATGGCTGCGCGCTATCGCGCTTGCATTCGCTCCGCTCATGTCGCCCTGGTTGCGGCCACTACCTTTTCGGCCGCGTCCTTCATCCCTTCCGCCACTATGAAATTCAACCCGGACTTCCGCAGGATCTCCTGACCCTGTTCGACATTCGTTCCCTCGAGGCGAACCACAACCGGAACCTGAATTCCGATCGCCTTCGCTGCCTCCACGACGCCGGACGCCACAACGTCGCAGCGCATGATGCCACCGAATATGTTGATGAGCACAGCCTTCACATTCTTGTCGGAAAGAAGAATGCGAAACGCGTTCTGCACCTGCTCGGCCGAAGCGCCGCCGCCGACATCGAGAAAGTTTGCGGGACTGCCGCCGGCAAGCTTGATGATGTCCATAGTGGCCATCGCGAGTCCGGCGCCATTGACCATACATGCAACGCTGCCGTCGAGTTTGATGTAGTTGAGCCCGAATTTGCTGGCTTCGATCTCGAGCGGATCCTCTTCATTCAGGTCGCGCAGCTCTTTGATGTCTTTGTGGCGGTAGAGCGCGTTGTCGTCGAAGTTCATCTTCGCGTCAAGCGCATAGACCTTGTTGTCGCCCGTCACCAGGAAAGGATTGATCTCCGCAAGCGAGGCGTCCGTATCTTCGAACGCGCGGTACAAAGCGACCATGAACTGCACCGCGTCGTTGATGAGTTCCGGCGCCAGCCCGAGTCCGAACGCCAGGCGTCGCGCCTGAAAAGGCTGCAGACCCAGTCCCGTCTCGATGTGTTCCTTCAGGATCAGTTCCGGATTTTTGGCGGCGACCTCTTCGATATCCATTCCGCCCGAAGCGGAAGCCATGAATACGGGCTTTCCGGTCTGCCTATCGATCACGATGCCGAGATACAGCTCCCGGCGGATATCGAGTCCTTCTTCGATCAGGACTTTCTGAACGTGGCGCCCTTCCGGTCCGGTCTGCGCAGTCACCAGATTCATGCCAAGCATCCGCGCGGCAAGGTCCGCCGCTTCATCGGCGGACTTCGCGACCTTTACGCCGCCGCCTTTTCCTCGTCCTCCGGCGTGAATCTGAGCCTTGACGACGACAGTCCCGCCGATCCGCTCGGCAAGCTGCCTCGCTTCTTCTTTTGTGTAAGCAACTTCTCCGCGCGGAATCCGGACGTTGTAACGCGCAAGAATCTGCTTAGCCTGATACTCGTGTATTTTCATCCTGCTCCTCGTTCGAAATTCTGTGGACGGCGCAATCGGACAATTTACAGGCTGCGTTGAGAGCGTGTCAATGCACCGCTCGTGCTACCATTCGCACCATTATGCGGAGCAGTATCAAAGCGTTACTCGTCGTCATCATCCTTACCGCCGAAGTGTCGGCTCAACAGCCATACCGCGCGCCCCGAACGAAGGATGGGAAGCCCAACCTGAGCGGGATCTGGCAGGCGATCAACGAAGCCAACTGGGATATCGAAGCGCACAATGCGGGATCTGGGACGGTGCTCCAACTGGGTGCGATCAATGCGGTTCCGCCGGGTTTGGGTATCGTCGAAGGCGGCACGCTTCCTTACAAGCCGGAAGCGCTGGCGAAAAAGAAAGAGAACTTTGTCAATCGAGGCAAAGGCGACCCGGAAGCGAAGTGTTATCGCCTCGGCGTTCCGCGATCAATGTATGCACCCTATCCCTTCCAGATCCTCCAAAGCACCGATCACATCATGATCGTGTTTCAATTCGCGAATGCTCTGCGCACTGTGAACATGAACAATCACAAGCCGGCGCCTGCGGAAAGCTGGATGGGCTGGTCGAACGGACGATGGGAAGGCGAGACGCTTGTCATCGAGACGACTGGATTCAACGATCAGACCTGGTTCGACCGTGCCGGCAATTATCACAGCACGGCTTTGAAGGTGGTCGAGCGGATCACGGCACGAAGCGCCGACACATTGAATTACGAAGCAACGATCGAAGATCCTGAAGTCTACGCGCGGCCGTGGAAGATCAGCATGCCTCTCTATCGGCGTGTCGAAAAGGACGCCCGTGTCCTTGAATTTAAGTGCATCGAATATACGGAAGAGTTAATTTACGGGCATCTGCGCAAGCAACAAGGCACCAAATAACGAAGGAAACTTATGACTAATCGATATCGCGTATCACTGGCCGGCTTGATCGCAATCGTTTTACTGGTTTCTGCTGACGCATCTGCTCAATCCAAGCAAGGCTGGACGAAGAAAATGCCCGACGGCCAACCCGACATCCAGGGATTCTGGTCGTCCTCGACGACCACGCCGCTCGAAAGACCGGCCAATTGCGGAACGAAGGAATTCTGGACCGAAGAGGAAATAGCGAACAACGTCAGGACCTGCCCTGCCCCCGCGGGCGCTCCGCAGCGCGGCGCTGCCGGTCAAGGTGGCGGGGGTGGCCGAGGCGGACGTGCTGGACGGGGTGGTACAGGAGAAGTCGATCCTCATTACGATCTCGCTCAGTTCGGTCTGAACCTTCGTACAACCGCAGTCAACAACCGCACGTCGCTTATCATCGGGCCCGAAGGCCGCATTCCTGCGTTGTCGCAGGTCGGTGAGAAGCGGCAGACAGAACTGGCCGCAACGCCGAGAACCAACTTTGACAGCGCGGAAAACCGGCCGCTGACCGAACGCTGCATCATCTGGACTGCGCAGGGACCGCCGCTGATGTCGCCCGGTTACAACAGCAATCTTCAAATCGTTCAGGGCGAAGACTACGTGATGATCATGCCGGAGATGATGCAGGATGCGCGCCTGGTTCCTCTGAAACCACGCGGAAAACTGCCGGAGAACATCCGGCTGTGGGCCGGCGATTCGCAGGGCCGATGGGAAGGCGACACGCTCGTTGTCGAGACCATCCAGTTCAATGGCAGGAATCCATTCCAGCGCGTCGGCAGCGACAAAATGAAGCTGACCGAACGGTTCCGCAGACTCGACGAAAAAACGCTGCTCTATGAATTCACAATCGATGATCCCGTCTGGACGAAACCATGGACCGTTCAGGTTCCGTGGGCAAAGTCGGAAGGGCCGATGTTCGAGTACGCATGCCATGAAGGAAATAACGGCATGTACAACATCCTGAGTGGCGCTCGCGCGGCAGAGAAAAAAGCGGCAGAAGCCGCGACACAGAAGTAGGAGAGGATCCATGCGTAAGACGTTTTTACTGATGGTCGCTGCCGCTCTGCTATTCAGCTCTTCGGCGCCGCTCTGGGCGCATCATGCCTTCGCCGCTGAATTCGACAACACCAAACCGCTGAAGTTGCGCGGCACCGTGAAGAAGGTCGAATTGATCAATCCTCACTCCTGGTTCCATATCGACGTCAAGGATAAGGACGGCAAAGTCACGACCTGGGCGATCGAAGGCGGCAGCCCGAATGCGCTCATCCGCCTGGGCTACACACAACAGTCGCTGCCGATCGGAACCGAAATCATCGTCGAAGCCTTTCAGGCGAAGGATGGATCGAACAAAGCGTGCGGCGTCGATTTGATTTATGCCTCCGACGGGAAACGGTTGTTCCTCGGTGGGTCCGCTCCGCCCCAGCAATAGTATGAGCCGGGCCATTGCCTCATCCGCACTGGCGTTAACGGCGCTTCTCGTCGTCACCGTATTTACCTTTGAAACACAAGACCGCGGACGAGGCGGCCGCGCGGCAGCTCCTGCGAACGTTCTTGGCGACGGTCCCTGGGACTTCGACACCGAGCAGGCGCGCATCCGCGTGTCGGTCGTCACGAAGGGACTCGACCACCCCTGGGCCCTGGCTTTCCTGCCGGAGGGCGGCATGCTCGTCACCGAACGTGCCGGACGCCTGCGGGTGATCCGGGACGGCGTGCTGAATCCGGAGCCGATCGGTGGCTTGCCCCAGATCCGGGCGGTCAGTCTCGGCGGTCTTCTCGATATCGCGCTCCATCCCCGCTTTAACGAAAATCGGCTGATCTATTTCGCATATTCAAAGCCCGGCGTTGAAGAACCGGCGCGAGCGACGCTTGCCGTTGCACGCGCGCGCTGGGATGGCGGAGCGACGCTGACCGACGTGAAAGACATTCTCGTTGCCGACGGCTATCACGGCGGTCGTGGCGTGCCTCGCGGCTGTTGCGGACAAGGTCCGGCCGATGGCAGCTACGGATCGCGCCTGGCATTCGACAGGGCTGGAGTCCTTTACGTCACATCCGGCGATCGAAACTACGGCGAAAAGGCGCAGGATCCGTCGTCGCACATCGGAAAGATTCTCCGCATTCGCGATGACGGAACCATTCCACCGGATAATCCGTTCGTCGGTAAGGAAGGATATAAGCCGGAGATTTTTTCGTTGGGACATCGCAATCCTCTCGGCCTCTCGTTTCATCCGGTGACTGGAGAGTTGTGGTCCACAGAGTTCGGCCCGCGCGGCGGAGATGAGTTGAATCGAATCGGCGCCGGTAAGAACTATGGATGGATCCTGGTGACCAACGGCAATCACTACAATGGCGAGCCGGTAGCCAGAGGCGCGAATTCGGTGCCTGGAATGGAAGACCCGGTATTGTTCTGGGCGCCGTCCATCAATCCCGGCAATCTGGTCTTCTATAACGGCGACAAGTTGCCCGCCTGGAAAGGCAACATGTTGATGGGCGCGATGACGCGATCGTTGCTCCGCGCCACGTTCGACGCGCAGGGAAAACCTGTGAGCCAGGAAAGAATGTTGACCGACCTTCGCCAACGCATCCGCGATGTTCGTGTGGGCCCCGATGGCTTAATCTACCTGCTGACGGATGAAACGGCGGGTGCGGTCCTCAAAATCGAACCCCGCAATTAGTGGAGGCTTACATCATGCGAGTAACGAGACACATGATTCTTCTTCTCTTTGTGTTCGCTGCCCTCATTGCCGACGTTACGGCTCAGCAACAACAGCCGACCCGCGCCATCGTGAACGTTACCGGACAGCTTTACCGGGCCCAGAACAACAATCACTACACGGTCTTCCTCGTGACCCCGGAAGGCATCATCATGAGCGACCCGATCAACCGCGACTTCGGACGCTGGCTCAAGACGGAGTTTGCCGGCCGTTTCAAGGTGCCGGTCCGGTATGTGCTCTATACCCATCGCGATTGGGATCACGCTTCCGGCGGAGTCGTTTTCGCCGACACTGCCGAATTCGTCGGACATCGGAACATGCTCGTTGCGCTCGCACCTCCCGCCGGCAATCCGCTACTCACCGCCGATGCATTGAAGATGGACTCCAACAAGAACGGCCTTCTCGAACGCAGTGAAGCGACGGGTGACATGGCGGACCGGTTCGCGCTTTTCGATTACAACCGGAACGGCGTTCTTACCGGCGCGGAGCTGGCGCGCGGATCGGTCAGCGATGTCTACGCACCGACGATCACCTACTCGGACCGACACACCGTGACGCTCGGAGGCAAGACGGTCACTATGACCTACCTTGGAGTCGCGCACGCAGACGACAGCTCTGTGCTCCACTTCCCGGCCGAACGCGCGGTATTCAGCGCCGATATTCTTCAGGTGCGCCGGTTACCCGGCGGACTCGCGCCAACCGTTGGCGCGTGGATCGACGCGCTGCGAACGATCAACGCCATGGATTTTGACCACGCGCTGACCGGTCATGCCCTTGCCGGGACGAAGAAGGACGCGGCGGACCTTTTGCGCTACCTGGAAGATATTTCCAGCGGCGTTGCGGCAGGTATCGGCGCCGGCCGAAGTCTTGCCGAAATCCAGAAGACACTCACGCTGGACGCATACAAAGGCTTTGAGCGGTGGGACACGACGCGCGAGGCGCACATTGCAACCGTCTACGCAACCTTTAAAGGCACGCGCCCGCGCTGATCATGAGAAGACATTTCGTTTCGATTGCGATCGGGCTCGTCGCGACGATTCTTTTCGCTCCGTCTTTCCAGGCGGCGGACACGCTTCCGGCCGGAATAAGCGACAAAGAATTCTGGGGAATGATTACGAACTTTTCCGAACGCGGCGGATCGTTCGATTTCGAAATGTTCATGTCGAACGAGGTGACTTTCCAGGAGATTCTACCGAATCTCGTCAAGACCGTCGCGCCCGGCGGCGTCTACCTTGGCGTCGGACCTGAACAGAATTTCACCTACATTTCTTCGCTGCGTCCGAAGATCGCCTTCATTGTCGATATCCGCCGCCAGAACATGCTCGAAATGCTGATGTACAAAGCGCTGTTTGAGACATCGCCGACGCGCGCGGATTTCCTCTCGCGGCTGTTTGCGCGAAGGCTGATCACGAATGTGGACGCGCAGGTCCCGGTCGAAAGGATTTTCGCCGCCCTCGACAGACGGGATCCGCAGTTGTTTTCGAAGAATCTGCAGAGCATCAAAGACCATCTGCAGAAGACCCGTGGATTCCCGCTGACGCCGGAAGACAATCGCAGCATCGAATACATCTACACCGCCTTTTACCAGGGCGGCCCCGAGGGTTCGCTAACGACCTTCGGTACGTCTTACAGGCATCTGATGAGCTACACGGATTCGCAGGGCCGCAATCGCAACTTCCTCGTATCGGACAACAATTACCAGTTCGTACGGGAACTCCATCGCAGAAACCTCATCATTCCGGTCGTCGGGGATTTTGCCGGTCCCAAGGCACTTCGCGCCGTTGGCGCATACCTCAAGCAACACCACGCGGAGGTGTCGGCGTTCTACGTTTCCAATGTGGAGGAGTACATCAGCTCACCACGAAGTACATGGAACGCATATTGCGGCAATCTCTCGACATTGCCTGTCGGCGTTGCAAGCACCTTTATCCGATTCGGCCGCGGAGGCCGCGGCTCTTTCCTGGGTTCGATGGCTCCCTTCATCAAGCGAGGTTGCTGAATATGCGAACACGTCTGGTCGCAACAATGATTTTGACCCTTCTTGCCGTCGGCTCCGTGTCCGCCGCCACAGTCGACGGTATCACCATCCACTGGATATCTGCGGGAACCGGGCCGCAGACGGTTGTTCTCGTTCACGGGTGGACATGCGACGAAACCTCGTGGCAAGGACAGATACCTGCGATCAGCCAGAAGTATCGCGTGATCACGCTAGACCTGCCCGGCCATGGCAAGAGCGGATCCCCGAAAGACGGGAAATTCTCGGTGGACCAGTTCGCACGCGCTATCGAGGCAGTTCGGATCGAGGCGAAGCTGGACAAGGCGGTCTTCGCGGGTCACAGCATGGGAACACCGGTCGTCCGGGAATACGCGTTGAAGTATCCGCAGCGGGTTGCCGCCCTCGTGCTGGTCGACGGTCTTGTTCTGGTGGCGGGAAGTACCCGGCCGTTTCCTATGGGCACGATGACCGGCCCCGAAGGTTTGAAAGCTCGAGAGAACCTGATACGCAGTATGTTCAGCGCTGCGACGACGCCACGACTTCAAAAACAGATTCTTCAGATGATGATGGACACCAAAGAGGCAACCGCAGCGGGAGCGATGCAGGCTACATGGGACTCGTCATGGTGGAAGAACGATGTCATCTTGGTGCCTGTACTGGGACTCTATGCCGATCGGTCCGGACTTGCCGACAAAGCCGGCTTGAACCGGCTCTACCCGAAGCTCGAGTATCACGAGATCGCCGGCACCGGCCATTTCCTGATGATGGAGAAGCCGCAGGAGTTCAACAGGCTGCTCACCGACTTTCTCGCGAAAGTGAGGTTCTGACGGGTGGAGAACGCTATCGCCCACGATCAATCCGAAACACGGGATAGCGGTTTGCAATCGCTTCGAAATCCGCCAACGGCGCACTCGCCGGCATCGGGAAGTGTCGTCGGCCGCTAGTCGCAATCCGCACGTACTCCTTAAGGATCGGTGCCCTTTGATCCGCCGGCACTGGGACCAGATGCACGGGCATTCGGCGACCCTGACGGATAACGGCCTCGCCATGTGCCGCATCCACATTCTTTACCCAATCGGAATCCGTGCCGAGCATCGATACGAGATAACGGTTCCCTTCTACGGTCGCAATCACGACCGGATTCGAACGTCTCAGGCCGGATGTGCGCCCACGCACTTCGAGAGCAGCCTGAAACGAAGGTGGTAAACCAAGGCGCGACCACCAACCCGCAAAGCGATTGACCCACTTGCCGACCCGCGTCGGGCGCCAGTTGCGGTAAAGAAACCGCATGAGTGCACTATGTTCAGCCGGGTCGGAATGCGTCAACTGGCTCATAGATTACTCTCACTATATCTTCCGCAATTGCGTCTCGGCCTGTCCGCGGAAGTGACCGCTCCTCTGAAAGGAAAGGAGCCGTGGCCGCCAGAGCGATGACGACGACGGCGAGGCCGAGGTATTCGGTGAGTTCGAACGGCCCGATGGCGTTCACGATCCAGTCGTACCGCATGGCAGATCCTAGTGCGATCGTGTTGCTGACAAGCAAGGCCCACCATGCCCAGCGATCGCCCCGGCGGAAAGCCGTGACAGCGATGGCACTCCCCATAAGCCCGAACAACACGCAGTAGATGCCGTACATCCTAAAAAGCAACATCATGTAGTCGGCGGTCATCGGGGATGTACGCAGAAGTTCCGCCCAGGAACCTCCCGAGTAGCCCTCGTAGCCGGCGGGCAGAATAGCCTTGCCTCCTGGCCCGAGCAGGCCATCGGGCATTACAGCCGCCATGGCGCCCCACGCGATGTATGCCGCATCGACGGTGAGTATGAGGATCCAGGCAATCTGGCGCCGCTTCATGTAGGCAATCCTCTTGTGAGTTTGAGAATCCAGCGCAGGCAAGTGTGTCCGAAGTCCACGCCGTCGCCGTACATCATCGGGCAGGCACCAGCGATCACGCTGATATCGTGTTGACGACAGTATTCGACGGCCTCCGGCGCAACACTCGATCCCTTCCTTACCGATTGGTGCATCCACACGCTGCGGACGCCCGCTTCGTTGCAGTCGTGCACGATCTGCGCGGTGACCTCAGGTCGCGTGATGATCACCACGCCATCTACTCCGCCGGGGATGGATTGCAGGTTGGGATAGCACCGATCGCCGTCGAATGTCTGGATATGCGGATTCACGGGGAAGACCTCGTGTCCGGTCCTCTTCAACCGGCGATAGACCAGATTGGCAGTCGGGTGGCGTGAGTTGTCGCGCGACACGCCGGCAACCGCGATCCGCTTATGAGCGAGAAAGCCATGTACTTTCGTGTCGAGGTTTGATGTCCTCATAGCGACGTTGCTCATACGGCCTGCTTTGTCTCGGCGGACACCACGGGAATCCGTGACGGGCCCCCTCGGGGCCGGTATATGCTTCATGAACCTCACACTCAGTGCCGTCACTCGAGATGAACCAGTCGTAGCGCAGTGTCCGCGTGTCCTTCTCTTTGGTGATCCTGATGCACTCAGCCGCCTGTTTTTTGAAGCCCTCCAGTTGTCCGGGTCGAACTGTCAGGTGTGCGAAGACCTCAAGGACCATAGCCCCTCCTTCCAGCTACGCGATCCGGCAGCGTTCACCGGGTCTTTTAACATTGCAGGCACGAAAAGGTCCGATTGAAAGCCGCCAGCGGCGAGACGGGATGTTCTTGGCCAACATACAAATAGCGAACGTAAGAAGTGCGTCAGATTTTGCTGCAGTGACAGATTGGCTAGGGAACACAGAAAACGCGCAATAATGCCGACAAGCCGGCAAAACCGCATGCCTTGTCAAATGCCGCCGACATTCGATAGTGTCTCAGTTCGAATTTGCGGTGCGAAAAGAGGGGGAATGAAACGGATCGGAATGGGAATTGTCGGTGCGGGCTTTGTCGGGCCGCATCATATCGATGCTGTGAGGCGGCTCGGTTACGTGGACATTGTGGCTGTCGCGGGCAGCAACGAAGAATCCGGAAGGCGGAAAGCCGAACAACTTGGGGCGCTGAAGGGTTACGGCAGCTATCAGGCGCTCGTCGAGGACCCGGATGTACATGTCGTGCATGTGGCCACGCCGAACTATCTTCACTACGACGTGATCTCGGCGGCGCTTGCCAAGGGAAAACACGTGGTATCCGACAAGCCGCTTGCCGCTACCGCCGCGCAATCCAAAAAGCTCGTCGAGCAGGCGCGCCTCGCAAAAGTCGTCGCGGCCGTAACGTTCAACTACCGCGGCAATCCGCTGGTGCAGCAGGCGCGGCACGCGATCGCGCGAGGCGACATCGGCACGCCGACATTCCTGCACGGGTACTACCTCCAGGACTGGCTTCTTCACGAGACGGATTACTCGTGGCGCCTCGATCCTGAGAAAGCCGGCGGATCCTCGGCTCTCGGCGACATCGGCTCGCACTGGTGCGATCTAGCCCAGCACATGACCGGCCTCCGCATCACACACGTCCTGGGCGATATCACGACCGTTATTCCAAAACGAAAACGGCCGCGCGGATCACGCGAGGCGTTTCAGACCGGCGGCGCTGGTGAAGACCTGGAAACAGTCGAGGTGCGTGTCGAGGATCTTGCATCCGTCCTCGTCCGTTTCGACAACGGCGCCAAGGGATCGTTCACTGCCGGCCAGGTCTGCGCCGGCCACAAGAACGATCTCGTTCTCGAAGTCTGTGGATCGAAAGCGGCCGTCCGCTGGCACCAGGAACATCAGAACGAGTTGTGGATCGGACGCCGGGAGAAGGCTAATGAGATTCTTCAGAAGGATCCGTCGTTGATCGATCCCGAAGTCCGCGGCTACGCTCGGTTGCCGGGAGGCCACCAGGAAGCCTGGGCGGACGCTTTCTCGAACCTCATGCGCGATGTCTACGGGCACATCGCCTCGGGAAAAGCGGGCGACTCTCCGTATCCACCGACCGTCGCTACGTTCGAAGACGGCTACCGATGCAATCGCATCGTCGAGACGATTCTCGATAGCGCGAAGCGCGGTGGCGTGTGGGTGAACGTGGAATAATTCCGGGACGGTTGCGTCGTTTCTCTAATTCTTGAAGAGCTCGAATTAGAGAAACGACGCAACCGTCCCGGAATTATTCACCGACCCCGAGCAGGGGGAGCCGCATCAAGTGGGTTCAGACCATTCCGATACCCCGGATCCATCGCTGCCAGATCCGCTCGATAGCTCACAACATTCGCTGAAGGAAAATCCGCCGGCACCTTCTGCGTGACAGCGCCGGTGGCGGCCCATTCGGTCCCTCGCTGGAACGTGACGACAAAACCTACGGAGGCGAGCGCGTTGATGTCGTGGCCGAGCGTTGTGTGGAAGACCCGGCCTTTGCCGTAGTTCAACGTCATCAGCATCGGCTCGTCGCGGCCGGTACCGGCGTTGCCGGGATCGGAAAAAGCCGTCGCGAGCACGGTCATGTTTTTTCCGGGCCCCCGAAGCCGCGCATACAACTCGTCTCCCTGATGCATCCACATCTTCGGTAAACCATTCGTGATGGGATGATTTTGCCGAACGACAACCTGAAACGGCGTGCGGCGACCGTGACTGCCGGCAGGACCGGAAGCGTTTTCGGAAACCATCTTTCCGTCCTTGAAATACCAGAACGGTCCTGCCGCTTCCCTGCGATCGCGCCAGCCGCCGACTCCGATCATCTCGTTAAAGGCAATCCACCCGGGGAAAGCATTGTCAGTCGCGTGCACGCTCACAAAGCCACCGCCGGCCTCCATATATTTTTCGAACGATGTTTTCAGTTCGGCCGGCCACCGGTCATCCGGCGCGTCGTAGTTGAACACGACGACCCGGTACTTGTTGAAATCCGGCCTGAAGCTTGCGAAGTCTCCTCCGGCCGGCGGAGCCGTGACGACGTCCACGTCAAACAGACCCGTCTCATCCAGCATCTTCTTCAGAACGGGCGTGACGAGCTGCCACTTGTGATACGTTCCGCCGCTCTCACCATCGAGGATCATGACGCGAACAGGCTTTGCGGCCTGGCCATACAGAGCAACACACGCCAGAACGATGAATACCGCTTTTATCGTGAGCTTCATAAGGTCTCTCCGTTCACTGCGGAAGCGCGAATGCGACCAGTGAATTGCCTCCTCCGAGGAGAACAAACTGCCGGCCATCGAGTTGATACGTGACAGGTGGGTTACCCATTCGCCCGACCTGCGCGTGCCACAAGGTCGCGCCATCGGTGGTTCGAAGCGCCATTGCGTTACCCGGGACATCACCCGTGAACGTCAGGCCGGAAGCCGTCGTGAGAACTCCGGCGGCCGCGGCGCCATCACCGAGCGGATGACTCCATCGGATCTTCCCGGTCTGGTAATCGATCGCGCGAAGGAACGCTTTTCCCGTGAGGTTGTAATCCGCTCCGGCCCAGCCGTAGGCTCCGTGTTCTTTCTTGAAGAAATAAATCCCATAGCCGTCCTGCGCGCTGACGATGAGCGACCCGGTTGCCGGGTCGAAACTGGGAGATCGATAGTTCGTCGCGCCGGCCTCATTCGGCGCAACCAGCACGCCGTCGGGTTTCGGCTCTTTGTTCGGATCAGGAATGGGCCGGCCGTCTTTGTCGATCTCCTTCGCCCAGTTGACTGTTGCAAAAGGACTCGTGAGCAGGTTCTTGCCGGTAGTGCGGTCGAGGACGAAAAAGTATCCGTTGCGTGACGCCTGCATGAGCATTTTCCGCGGTACGCCATTGAAGTTACCGTCGACGAGAACCGGAACTTCAGCCGCATCCCAGTCATGGGTGTCGTGCGGCGACGCCTGGAATCCCCAGACAAGTTTTCCCGTATCCGGCTTGATCGCCACGATGGCACATGTCCACGGGTTATCGCCCGGACGCGCTTCGCCGTTCAGGACAGGTGTCGGATTTCCGGTGCCGACGTACACGAGATCCAGTTCGGGATCGTACGTTCCCGTCATCCACATCTGGCCGCCGGTCGCGCCCCCGCTTGGCGGATCGGACATCCCTGCCGGCGGGGTGCTGTAGAAGATCCACTGCGTCTTGCCGGTGTCTGCATCGACGGATTTCAACTGCCCCGGCACATTGTCGAAGTCGCCGGAGACGCCGACCATCACGTGATTGCCTACGACCAACGGCGCATTCGTCGACCAGAAGCCCTTGTTGGAATCCGCAATCTCGACGTTCCACTTCACGCTTCCGTCTTTGGCATTGAGCGCGATCAGATGCGCATCGGGCGTCGTCAGGTAAACAGTATCCTTGTACACCGCGACGCCGCGATGACCGATGTGGAAGGCATCGTTCTTCGGGGAGACGTAGTGCCAGAGTTCGCGGCCGGTGCGCGCGTCGAGCGCCCACAGGTTATCCGGCGTCGTTATGTAGATGACGCCGTTAACCAGAATGGGCGACGCTTTGATTTGCTGTGGCGCGCCTGCCTGCCACCTCCAGACCTGCGTCAGCCGGCTCACGTTATCCGGCGTGATCTGCGTCAATTTGCTGTGCCGCTGACCCGAGTAATCACCGTGGTACGTAGGCCAGCTGTCGGAGGGAGGTTTCAGCAGCATCGCCGGATCGACGCCTTGAGCGACAGCAATCACAGCGAGAGTCGCCGACATCAGCAATCCAGTAAAGAAACGCATTTTCAAGCCCCGCTTATAAGAGTGTTTTCAAGTAGGCGTACACGTTATGCATATCCTCATCGGTGTACTTGCCCAGCAGTTCGAAGTGCACGCTCACCGGATCGTCGATCGCAATCTTCACTTCTTTCGCGAGCCATGTGCCCGTCGCGCCGGATGCATCCCGCAGTGAAATCCTGAACTCGTCGCGCGAAGCGAGCGAACCGGCGACGACCTCTCCGGCTGAAGTCGTGAAGGTGACCTTTGCCGGAGCGGGCGAAGGACGAGTCGTTGTCGGCGAAAGAAAGCGCTGAAGCAGCGGCAGGCCGCGAAAGCGGGTCCCAAGCCCCGCAAGGTCGCCCGTCGGCGAATGGCAACTGGAACACGTTCCGGCGCCATTGAAGTAGCGTTTCCCGGCCTCCGCATCGCCGGTGTCGAGATCCGACGCATCCACCGAGCCGCGACCGCCTGCAACGAGTTCGCCTTTGGTTTTCTGATCGTGGATGAAGGCGACGATGGCTTCCAGATCCGCAGCGTTCAGAGCAAACGCCGGCATGCCTCTCTCGATGAGTCCGGCCCGCAGCAGCGGAATAATCTTGTCGCCTCGCGCGTCCTCGGCAACGAAGGTGGAACGCGTCAGGTCGGGCCCGGTTTCACCGCCCGCCGTATCCCGTCCGTGACAGAAGCCGCATTCGGCGCCGAAGCGCGCCTCTCCGGCGCGGATCAATTCCGGCGCATAGGTCTGCGGCGTGACCGTCTGCGGCGGCTTCCGTGAAGCCGGACTCTGCTGCTGCAGACCCGCGATGATGAGATAGATGAAAATGAGTTTCATGCGACAGCAATACTAAACCAGCACGCCTTGGAGGTGATATTTTACTGCGCATGCCTATTCACAAATTTGAACCGCGCTTCATGAAGATCGGAGTGCTGACCGCAGCTCTTCAGGAGTTGACGCCCAGGGAGGTCCGCGACAAGGATCCGGACCGCGCCACCGAAGAGTGGCTCGAGTTTGCGCGTGAGCTCGGCGTGGACTGCATCCAGCTTTCAGCAGCCCTCCACCCATCCGAAGCCGACGTTCCGCCCGAAGCCATGCTCGATCCCGTCGCGAATACGCTCGACCTTCGGAAGCCGTTCGATAAAGAACGCGCGCGTCGTGTCCAGGCTGCGATGAAATCGACCGGCATCGGCCTGTCGGATCTCGCCTATTTCGACAACATGCTTCATCACGATCCCGCGATTCGAAAGAAGAAGCATGACTTCATGATGCGTGTCTTTGACGCCGCATCCCTGCTGGGGGCAAATGCCGTTTGCGGTTTTGTCGGCCGGAATCAGGAACACAGCATGGATCAGAACCTGATCGACTTCGAACAGCAGTTCATTCCAATGCTGAAGGCCGCCAAAGAGCGCGGTCTCACGTTCCGCGTCGAGCAGTGTCCGATGCCGGGCTGGACGACCGGCGACAACTACCACAACAACATCGGCTACACGCCCGGAGCCTGGATCGCGCTGCATCGCATCTGCGAGAAGCATGGTGTCGGCGATCAGTTCCGGATTCATTACGACCCGTCCCACGCCATCCTGATGGGCCAGGACACGAGATCGCTTTTTCAATACTTGAAGGACGAAGGTTATGGATTCCTGATCGGCGGCTTCCATGTGAAGGGCCAGGTCATCAATGCCAAAGGCGTCGCGGCATGGGGCTACGGCGGCCAGACAATGGAACGCGGCGACTGGCGCGGCGGCAGGCCGTCGGAGAATCCGGCGGATCAGCTCAACGCCTGGAAGAAGCAGGTCGTGTTATGCGAACACGAGCTGCCCGGCACTGCCCGGCACGATCCGCTTGCCTACCTGCAGAACCGGACGGTCGACTGGCTCGATCACCAGCTCGCAGCGCGCGAACTTCTGCCCCTCGATCCTGCAAACACGTACCTCATCGTCGAACACGAGTATCCGCGCGCGCGTATCCAGGATCGGGAACGCCTGAAGCCGATTCTCCAGGGATCCATCGCATTCACGCGCCGCATCGACGAGGCCGCTGCGTGCATGTACGCGCTCCAGCACGAAGTGCTCGCCGCGCAGGACATTCCGATCCAGGGCACCGGACGACAGGCATATCGTTCCTGAAAGGGACAACCACCGATGCGAAGAACGCTACCACTGGCTCTCACACTGATCATGTCTATTGCAGCTGCTGTGAATCTCGCTCAGGACGCGCAGCAGAACGAGCTCCGCGCTGCAGACGATCTCTGGAACGACGGTAATTACATCGCCGCGATAACGGCTTATATCCGGCTGCTGAATTCGCCGGCAGGCGAACGGTATGTCGAGCGGATTGCGCTCCAGACCGGTGAATTGTTCGTGACCGAGGAAGTCACTGCGGACGGACGTAATCCGCGGCTGAGTTCTGACGGCCGCTACGTCTCCTACGAAACGGGACCGGCGAACGCCCTCGTGACCCGCATCCAGCGGACCGATGGGAACCGTCCGCTTGTGACGGAATTCGCGGGAACGAATGCCGCCTTCTCCCCGGACGCTTCGAAGGTGGCTTACATCAGAATTCCGGTGACCGATGAGCTGACGGAGGCCCAGAAGACAGTCGAGAAACTTGCCGAGCAGAGCCCGGAACGGACTTATGCGCAGCAGGTTCTCACGCGGCTCCAGATCAGGGCATCGCGCATCGTAGTGCGGAACCTCGCGAGTCAGGCGGAGACGGAACTCAACACAGGAGACCTGCTGAAGCAGCCCGGCATCGTTTTCGGTGCGGACAACGAGACCGTTTACTTTGCCGGCGCATCGGAGAGCGAAAGGCGCCGCAACGATATCTATGCGGCAACCGCGGCAACCGCGCCAACCGCGGCGACGGACCCTGTCGTCGTAACGGATGCCGATGGCTTCAAGACTGCGCCGATCGTTTCACCTTCCGGCAAAACGCTCATTGTGAACCTGCCCAATCAGACACCGTTCCCGGTCCCGCAGCCGCCAGCTCCGGCGAACAATCCTCCGGGACAAGGCCAGCGCGCGCAACAACGGGGAGAAGGTAATGCAGCACAACCCGCACAACCTCCACCGCCACGATTCGGAATAGTCGACCTCGCGACCCGTAAAATCACGACGGTCACCGGCTCCGCGCCTGCCTTTTCAAAAGACGGCGGCGTCATCGTCTATCTCAATTCATCAGGCGCCGACAATTTTCTGCTGGCCTTGCCGGCTGGCGGCACGGCAACGACAGTTCTGAAAACAACAAGCCGGCTGGCAGCCCCGACTTTCTCTCTCGACGGCAACAAGATCGCGTATCAACGCATGAACCGCGAAGACTGGGAAGTCTTCGTCATCGATGCGGACGGCAAAAACGAGCTTCGCGTCACGCGCGACATCGGCCACGACGTGCTTCCCCGGTTCATTTCCGAGAATCGTATTCTCGCGGCCAGTGGCGAACCGCGTCACCGCCGCTCATTCGTTTATGACCTGCCTTCGATGCAGCAGATCCGGCTGTTCGCGAACACCAGTGTCCGCACCATCGCTCCCGAATATTTATGGATGCCGGCGCCCGATGGCTCGAAGATCTTTGTCTCCGCCGATCGCGACGGCGACACGATTTCCGTCGACCGAGGCCTGTATCTCGTCGATCTCAACCGCAGGATCGACAAGGCGAAACTGAACGAGAGGCTTCAGAAAAGCCTGACGTCGGAAACGTTGTTGAAGGAGTTCGGCCAGCGCATCTTCGAGCCCATCGACGATCACGTCCGCAGGGTCGTTGCCGGCATCTCGGAGTCACGTTTGTACGACTACGAAAAGATGCTGACCTCTTTCGATTCGAGAAACGTCTCTCAGCCCGGCAATGCGAAGGCGATCGAATACATCAGCGAAACGTTGAAGTCGTTCGGTTACGAACCCGAACAGCAGTGGTTTCAACTCCGAGCGGCATTGGGAGGAAAGACCGCGAACGTGCTGGCCCGGCTTCCCGGGACCGAGAGTCCGGAAGTCCTGTACATTCTGAGCGCTCACCTCGACTCTGTCGCCGCAGGACCTGGAGCCGATGACGATGCGTCCGGCATCGCCGCACTGCTGGAGGCCGCGCGTGTCCTGAAGAACAATCCCATGCCGGCGACGATTCTATTCGCCGCATTCACGGGGGAAGAGTCCGGAACGCTTGGCAGCCGCGAATTTGCGCGAGTCGCAAAAGAGAAAAAGTGGAAAATCGCCGGCGGTCTTAACAACGACATGATCGGCTATGCCAATGACTACCGGCTCGACAACACGATCCGCTATTCCAATGCCGGCATTCGCGACATCCAGCATTCCGCCGCAATGGGTTTCAGCAGGCTCATCACATATGACGCCCGGTACTACAGAGGGACCGATGCGTTACCACTGAACGAAGCATTCGGCGAGTTCTTCGGAGGAATCGGCGGGTATCCGATCCTGATCAGCCCTCACTATCACCAGGCCAATGACGTCATCGAGACGCTGAACTTCGCGCAAATCGCGGAGACGGCAAAAACGACCGTCGCGTCGTTGATGTATTTGGCATCGGCTCCGGCGCCGGTGAAGGATCTTGCTGTCAAAGGCACGGAAATAAGCTGGAGCCCGTCCCCGGAGAAAAACATCCGGTCGTATACGGTGTCCTACGGCCGGCGCGAAGAACGGGTGTCGCAGCCGCGGATGAATCTCACCGGCTTGAAGCCGGGTGACGTTGTGATGGTCCGCGCTACCAACTCGCGCGGAATGCAAGGGTGGGATTGGTCGAGGGTGACAGTTCCGTCGCGGTAGTCCGTTCCCCCACTTGAGAGTTTATAGATGACTGTTGTCCGTTGACTGTTTCACTTGTTGCGATAGTGGCATTGATCCGATCGGACTATCCGGACAACGTAACAAGTCCAACTCTCAACCGACAAGTGAGGAACCCTCTACTTCACGCGGAACGGCGAACGATCCACTGACGCTCCCGTCAAATACACAGCGGATATGCGTCGTGTATTGGTAATGTCCTCCAGCGGATTCGCATCCAGGACGATGAAGTCCGCGCGTTTGCCCGATTCAATGGTTCCGGCATCGGTCAGTTTCATGAGTTCCGCGGAATTCCGTGTTGCCGCGACGATCACCTGGGCCGGCGTCATGCCGGAAGCGACCATGTCCGCCATTTCCACATGTGCGGCATACGGTGTGTTGCCGTCCGTGCCCAGCGCGATCTTCACGCCGGCGGTATTCAACTTTGCGAGGTTGCGAGCCTGGATTCCGAATGTCGCCTGAACCGGAGGCCGATCGGTCGCACCGGCCTGCAGCTTCTGCAATTCCGGAGCGGCAATGCTGTCGCGCAGCCAGTTCATGTCTGTCGCGACACCGCGATCCGGCAGGTTCGGGACCACGATCACGTTGGAACGCTGTTTGAATAACGTCAGGGTCTCGTCGTCCATATCCTTGTCCCGAACGCCGTGCGCAAATGCATCGAGTCCGGCTCGCAGCAGGCCTTTGGCATCCTCGCCCGTGAAGATATGAGCTGTCACGCGCAGGCCGCGCCGGTGCGCCTCATCGATGACCGCTCCATAAAGTTCGGGAGTGAGCTTTTTATACTTGCCGTCCCGGTCATCCACCCAGATCTTGACGATGTCCACCTTGCGCGTCGAGAGTTCCTCCACCGCTTTCCTGGCCTCTGCCGGCGTCGTGATCCAGTACGGAACCTCGGTTCGCCCCGGTTCCGGCGCTGTGATGCCGCGGCCGGCCGTGCGGAAGCGCGCGGCATCCGGGATCGTTTCGGCGCGAACCTGGAATGCGAGATCGCCGGGATCGCTACCAAGACTCATTGCAGCCGACACGCCGTAATAGACGCGCCGTTTGAGGTCGCTGATGAGCGCTTCGCGTGTCGTACTGAGGTGTGTGTGCGTGTCGATAATCGTCGGCATCACGGTCTTGCCCGCCAGGCTGACTCGCGCCGCTCCTGCGGGAACCTTTACGTCACCGCTCCGGCCGACCTGAGTAAAACGCCCGCCATCAATGACAAATGCGGAGTTCTCGATGGGCGCGCGTCCGTCGCCGATGATGAGCCTTGCGCCCTCGAATACGGTAACGGTCGCCGCCGGCCGCTGCTGTAAAGCGAGCACGGAAAACGACAGAGCGATCAGAACAAGAACGGATTGCTTGATCATTCGACGCATTTGAAACCTCCTGACGGGCCATTCGGTTGTCTATTTGGATGCCCGCACTATATCCCGAAGCTGGAATATAATCTCCCGCAATTCCCATTGCATGAGGAGCCTTATGGAAGCTGTCATTTCGAATCTCGTGAAGCAGTTCGAAAAGGGCGCGGTGTCGCGCCGGGAACTCGTTCAGACGCTCGCCGCCCTCGCCGCCGGAGCGAGCACGGCTGCGGCGTTTCAGGAAACGCCGTTCAAGTCCACGCGCATCGATCACATCAGCATTCAGGTCACGGATCTGCCTCGTTCGATCGCGTTCTATCAGAAGATCTTCGGACTGAGTGTCCTGAATGAAGACAAGGCGAACGAAATTGTCCGCATGGGAACAACGAGGACCATCGTCTCGCTGCATCACAAACCGCCGACCGGCATCGTCGATCACTTCGCAATCGCCATCGACGGTTTCGATCGCGACGCCGTTACGCGCAATCTGAAGCAGCAGGGCCTCACAGCGGAAGAGAATCTGGACTATGGGTTCTATGTAAGGGATCCCGAAGGTGTACCGGTCCAGATTGTCCGTTCCTGATCGCTACGGCCGTATCTCGAAAACACGATATCAGTACGCGTTCTTCCAGAGATCCTGTTTAAGGTCGACGATCTTCCAGGCTGACAAAGATTCCCCCCCCATGCGGTGTGCAAGTTTGCACAGACACCGTCCTTGCTTATCGCCAATAGTCTGAGACTTGGCAGTTCTTCATTTGGATCGAAGTACCCCCAGAAAAGAGGCCCCATGGCAGCGGTGATGGTAACAAAGGTGACACCCACGCCCACGGACCCCTACGTGGCGACCCTGCTTGCGAATATCTCAGAAGGCAAGCATGAGATGAGCGTTCAGAAAGGTGAAACGATCTTTTCCCAGGGCGACAGCGCGGACGCTATCTATTTTGTTCAGAGCGGCAGAGTGAAGGTCAGCGTCGTCTCATCTGCGGGAAAGGAAGCCGTGCTTGCGATGCTCGGGCCTCACTCCTTTTTTGGTGAAGGCTGTCTGGTCGGCCAACCTTTCCGGCTGAGCACGGCGACGGCGCTCGAACCGGTGACGCTGTACCAGGTTGAAAAGCGAACGATGCTTCGCGCGCTTCACAATCAACCGGATCTCTCGGAAACCTTCATGGCCACGCTGTTAACCCGCAATCTTGGTCTCGAAGAAGATCTCTGCGATCAGCTTTTCAACCACAGCGAAAAGCGGCTGGCTCGGGTTCTGGTGAAACTGGCGCGTCTGCATGAGCGCCCCGGAGTGCCGGATACCACAATGCCCACAATGAGCCACGAGACCCTGGCCGAAATGGTAGGCACCACGAGGTCGCGCGTGACTCACTTCATGAACAAATTCAGAAGAATGGGGCTGATTGAATACAAGGGGCAACTGACCGTGAAGACAAAACGGTTGTCCGATGTAGTTCTGGCCGATTAAGGCACTGGGCGCCGCAGAAAATCGCTGTAGTTATGATTTCCGAAGACAATTCGCTTGTTGAATTCCTGGACGACTATTTTGCCGAGTCCGAAGAACACCTCGGTTCGATACGGCGCCAGTTGCTTCTGATGGAGAGTTTCGTCGACCGGAAGCGCGCGGATCCTGACGTCGTTGACAAACTGCTTGCCGCGTTACATTCCTTGAAAGGATTGTCCGCAATGGTTGGTTTCAGCGACGCCGAACAGGTGGCGCACGCGATGGAAGACGCTCTCCGCGACCTCAAGCTGGCCGGCGCAGGCTCAGGATGCCTGACGGCGGACACCATGGAAGCTCTGGCCGGCGCTACCAGCGTTATCGAGCAAGTCCTCACGGCCCGGCATGATCAAACTCCGGGGCCGGACATCAGTGCAGTTCTGTCCCGCCTCGCGACTGTTGTGGCACCACCGGAACGACTCTGGCGCTTTCAGTTCACTCCCAGCACGGAACTGTCGGCACGCGGTGTCAATGTGAACAGCATTCGCTTACGGCTGCAGGAAATCGGCCGGATCGTGAACGCGACTCCACACATCGCCGCGGGCGGCGGGATTACCTTTGATTTCATCGTCGCAAGCGATCTTGATGAAAGCCGGTTTTCCGGCCGGCAATTGGATGGGTTGACGGCGTCGCCTCACGAATCGTCAACAACGGCTGAGGCGGCTGAGGCGGTGAAGGGGTATGGAGTAGAACCGGTCGTGCCGCCACCGAATGTGGTGCGCGTCGACATGAAGCGCCTCGACCACCTCATGACAATGGTGGGCGACCTGGTCATCACTCGCGGCCATGTGGAAGAAAGCCTGCGGCGGCTCGAAACCATCCTGCCGGCGTCCGCGTGGCGGGAGCTTCAGGAAGCCAATCTCTTGTTGCAGCGCCAGCTCCGTGCTCTCAGCGAAGGTGTCATGCGTGTGCGGATGGTGCCCATCGGGCAGATCTTCGAGCGAATGCGTTTTGTGGTCCAGGGCTTCGAGCGGGAGAGCCAAAAAGACGTTCGCCTGGAATTGACGGGTCATGACACGGAGATCGACAAACTTCTCGTGGAACGGATGATGGACCCTTTGCTGCACCTGGTGCGTAACGCCATCAGCCACGGATTGGAACCGGTCCAGGAACGCATCGCTTCGGGGAAGACACCTGAAGGTCATCTGCAGCTTCGAGCCTCGACGGAGGGAGAGACCGTAGTCATTGAATTAGAGGATGACGGGCGTGGCGTGGACAGCGGGCAAGTCGCGAACCGCGCGCGGACCTTAGGGCTGATAGAGCCAGACGAACACGCCGCCAGTGCAATGGATAGTTCACGCCTTTTGGAGATGATTTGCGCGCCGGGTTTTTCAACCCGCGAGGAAGCCGACCTGGGTGCGGGGCGTGGCGTTGGGATGACCGTGGTCAAAACCGCGATCAACCGTCTCGGCGGCACTCTTGCCATGGACACGCAGCCGGGTAAAGGGACGCGGTTCACAATCCGGCTGCCGCTGACTCTCGCCATGATGCAGGCTCTGATCGTTTACATCGATGATCAGCCGTTTGCCGTGCCGCGATCCCTGGTCCAGGAGGTTCTTCGCGTCGAGAGGTACAGGGTGACGATGGTGGAAGACAAGGAGGTCATTCCCTACCGCACCGGCTTTCTGCCAATTGTCTACTTGAACCAGCTTTTCCGGATGAACGGGAAATCAAGGGTTTCGTTTCATGTTTTCGTTGTTGGCTCTGTTCTTGACCCTCTGGGGATTGCCGTGGACAGGATTGCAGGGCAGCGGGAAATCGTCGTCCGGTCGATCGAAGATTCCCTGGTGCGCGTTCCAGGTATTGCGGGCGCTACTGAACTCGGTGATGGCCGGCCCGTCCTGATTCTGGACGTGGCCGCCATCGTTGACGGTATTTCGTGAGCAACTCGAACCATTCGGAATCCTTTGTCCTGTTTGAACTGGCCGGCAACACCTGCGGCGTGCGAAGTCAGGTGGTGCAGTCGGTGGAGATGGTCGAGCACATCACTGCTGTTCCGAATGCGTTGCCGTTCGTCGAAGGTCTGACTTTCAAGCGCGGGAAGGTCATACCCAGCGTCAATCTGCGTATCTGTTTCGGGTTTCCCAGGATTCCCGTGGACCTGCGGACCCGCATGTTAGTGGTTCGTTCGAAGGACCGCACAGCGGGAATGCTGGTGGATAGCGCCCGGGAGTTTGTCTCCATACCGGTTGATGCGATTGCACCGCCGCCTGAAGCGACCCCCGGCTTCAGCCTCAGATACGTGGAAGGAATCGCAACGTTAGGGAATCGGAGCGTATTGCTCTTGAACCTGGAAGAAGTAATCGAAGGAGTTTAGTTATGCCGACTCAGTCCGGAAACGGCCGAAGCCTGCGTGAACGCGCGGTACATGTCACGGATACTGCCAATCGGATGACCGTTTCGTTGAAGGAAACAGCCGGCCTTGCCGAATCGGTTGCCGGCTCCGCGGAAGAGTTCGCTGCCTCGGTCAGTGAAATGGCAGCATCCATAGAGCAGGTAACGGGGAGCGCGGCCACGCTTGCGTCATCTGCAAATCAGACAGCGTTATCGATTGAACAGTCGAGCGCCTCCATACGATCCGTAACCGATATGGCGCAGGAGATGGCGGCATCGGCGCAGCAGGTAACGGCATCGATGAATGAAATCGCTGTTTCAATCCGGACCGTCAGCGGCGATACGGAAGCCTACTCGATTTCCGTGGCCGAGATTTCGACCACGATCGAACAAATCTCGCGCTCGATCCAGAGCGTTGCCGCCAATGCCAGTGATCTGACGGTGGCCGCTGAAGAAACGTCTTCTTCCATAAACGAAACGGCTGCGTCAATCGAACAGGTCAGCGCGATGACGGAAAGCCTCGCTTCATCGGTCGAACAAGTCTTCACTTCGACGGAGGAACTGGCGCGCTCGGTGGAAGGCGTTTCCACCAATGCATCGAAGATCACCGACGAAGCTACGGCCGCGGCTTCCAGCGCCGCGCAGATGGACCGTTCGGCGCGTTCGGTGGCTTTTTTGACGAAGTCCGCCACGGAGACTACCGGCCGGTTGGCACGTGACGCGGAGGAAAGCGGGGCGGCTGTACAGAAATCCATTCTGAGCCTCGCACGGATTCGTGAGTCCATTTCCCGGTCTTCAGGCGTGAGCCGCGAAATGGGCAAACGCGCTGGAGAGATCAGCAGTATTGTCGACACCATCGACCTGATCGCCGAACGCACAAACCTTCTCTCCCTTAATGCGTCCATCGAGGCCGCACGCGCCGGGGACGCCGGGCGGGGCTTTGCGGTCGTCGCTGAGGAAATTCGTAATCTGGCCGACCGTTCAGCGCGAGCGACGTCGGATATTGCGGGGATTATCCGTGGCCTTCAGGAAGTGATCCAGGACGCGATAGCGGCTTCGAATGAAGGAGTGCGCATTGCCGACGACAACGCACGGCTGACCGACGACGGCATGAGCGGACTGAAAAAAATTCTGGCGGGAGTTCAGGAAACGACAAAGGTAGTCGGCCAGATCGCTGTGGCCACGGACCAGCAGATGGAAGCCGTGCACCACGTCGTCGATTCCATCAACGCTACCGCAGCGCAATCCAGACAGGTCGCCACGGCCACTGCCGATCAGGCAAAGTCTGTTCGAACCGTGCTGCAGGCCGGCGCGGAAATGCGCAAGATTGCTAAACAGGTCAGCCAGGCGATGGGCGAACAGGCCAAGGCGGCGCGCGAACTGATCAAGGCCGCACAAAATACAACATCGATCGCTTCCCACCTTCGTTCCGCGACTGCCGAGCAGGCAAACGCTGCCAAACACATCGTGGCGGCTCTTCAGGACATGCGCCGCGGGACGGCTGCGACCGCAAGGACCCTTGCTGAACGTGTCACGGCGGGAGACGTCATCTCCGCGGAGGCCTCCCGGCTGGCCGGTCTGATTACAAAAGTGACCCGCGCCCTGTCCGATCAAGCCAGGTCTGCAGCGGAAATCGCGAAAGCGGCCATCGAGACAAGGACTCAATCCGGCCAGGTTGCAAGGGCAATGTCTGAACAGGCGCGCTCGGTGAAGGAAATGACGGCGGCCGCCCAGAATGTTTCGCGCCAGATCATGGCAATTACTCGCGCCAACCGTGAACACTCGAGTACATCCGCTGCGATCGTGACATCTCTTTCAGCCCCTGCGGCTGCAAGATCTTCCTCAGCTAAATCGAATGGGACTAAAGCTCAATGAGTCTCTCTCTCAATCCGGACGTCCGGAAGCCTCGGGGCGCTTTTGTGCTTCTGCGGAACCTTGTCCACGAGCGGACCGGCTTGTACTTTGACGACGACAAAAACGACATATTCCTTGGCAAACTGGAGCCGCTGGTTGTCGAACGGGGCCTTGCCTCGCTGTTGGATTACTACTACCTCCTCAAGGACGACCCCGGCTCAGCAGATGACTGGCATAAGCTCTTTGGGGCGCTGACGGTTCAGGAGTCGTTCTTTTGCCGCGAGATGGAGCAGATACGCGCTCTCGTGGATCATATCGTTCCGCTCTATTTCCTGACCCACCCGCACCAAACGTTGAACATCTGGAGCGCGGCATGTGCCGCCGGCGAGGAGCCGCTCACAATCGCGATGGCGCTCCAGGAGGCAGGTTGGTTTGACCGGGCGAGGATCAATATTTACGCAAGCGATGCCAGCCCGCGGGCCATCGAGGCGGCGCGGAACGGCATCTACCGGAAACGTTCTCTCAGAAGCCTCGCGCCCGGATTGAGAGAGAAATACTTTGTCAGTGCTGACGGCGGCATCGGCAACTCGTGGCAGGCAGCCGGCGAGCTCCATGCAAGAGTTCACTGGCGTATTGCGAACCTCACCTCGGAAGGCGACATTGCACTGGCCGCGTTGGCATCGCCCGTCATCTTCTGTCGAAACGTACTTATCTACTTCTCCGAGAGCGCTGCGCGCAAAACGCTCAGCGTTTTTGCCGAGCGGATGCCGAGGCCGGGTTACCTTTTCACCGGCTCCGCCGAATCGCTGTTGAATCTCACTTCTGAGTTTGAGCTTCGAGAGATCGGAGCTGCCTTTGTTTATGTCACCAGATAAGAAACGGTGCAATTGTGGACAGCCTTTGTCCGGGTTTGCACCCAGAGTTATGAAGCTCGTGTCAGAGGAGGCGTCTCGGTGAAAGGTGTATTACGAGTCCTGGTTGTGGACGATTCCGCTTACGCGCGAAAGTCGATCAGGCAGATTTTGTCTCGTAGTCCTTTCATCGAAGTCGTCGGTATTGCCGGGAATGGCGAAGAGGCGCTCCGGAAGGTGCAGGAACTTCATCCGGACGTCGTAACCCTGGACATCATGATGCCCGGACTCGATGGGCTCGGATTTCTGACAAAACAAATGGCGTGCTGTCCACTGCCGATTATTGTGGTAAGCGCCGCCAACGATCAACACGATCTGGTTCTCAAAGCGCTCGACGCAGGAGCCGTCGATTTCGTCCACAAGCGTTCCGCGCTGGCCAGCGAGACCATCTTCGAGATGGGTGACGAGCTTATCGAGAAGGTCAAGATCGCTGCAACAATTCGGCTGAAGCATGTCCAGCCGGTGCCGCCGGAGGCGCCGCCTGTAGCCACATCAGGGCCGGTTCACGCTGCAGGAATTGCCGACATCATTGTCATTGGTATTTCAACTGGAGGCCCGCAGGCCCTGAAATATCTCATCCCTCGCATCGCTGAGGATTTTCCAGTCCCGATTGTAGTCGTTTTGCACATACCAGTGGGATACACGGAAATGTACGCTGCCAAACTCGACGAGCTTTCGAAGCTCACAGTCATGGAGGCCAAAGAGGGAGATCCGCTGCGGGGAGGCGTGGTTCTGATTGCGCCGGCGGGACGCCATTTGACATTCCGACGGAACGCCGATGAGTCTGTCGCCGCGCATCTTGACACGCGGCCTTTCGACACCGTTCACAGGCCATCCATCGATGTCCTGTTCGAGTCAGCAGCCGAAATCTTCCGGGACCGCACCCTGGGGATTGTCATGACAGGGATGGGGTCCGACGGCAGACAGGGCGCTGCCCGGATAAAGGCGCAAGGTGGCCGCATCTATACGGAAGCAGAGGAAACCTGCGTCGTCTATGGTATGCCGGCCGCCGTAGTCGAAGCAGGTTTCAGTGACAGGTCGATACCGCTGAATCGGATGGCCGAAGCCATATTGGAGGTTGCACATGAGCTCAAGAATTTTGATCGTTGATGACTCTTCGATGTCCCGCAGAATCGTCCGGGGCATTCTGGAATCCGCAGGTCACGAAGTGACCGAGGCGGCGGACGGCATGGCGGCCATGGAGTGTTACTCCCTGGAGAAGCCCGATCTTGTAGTTCTGGATATGGTCATGGGCGGCATGTACGGCATCGAAGTATTGGAGAAGCTGTACGAGATGGACGAACACGCGAGGGTCATTGTCGCCACTGCCGACATCCAGAATTCAACGCGCGAGATGGCGGAACAAGCGGGATCGCGCGGCTTCCTGACCAAACCCATCAAAAAAGAAGAATTGCTGAGCCTCGTGAAATCTGTCCTCGAGGAGCGCCCCGAATGAAAGCCCTGAATGCCCGCCAAACCGACGCGTTGACGGAACTCATCAATATCGCGTTCGGACTTACAGCCGCAAAGCTGTGCGAGATTTCCAACTACAAAATCCGTCTCGAGCCGCCAGTCATTGCGATCCATCCAACGGAAGCTCTGGCCGCAGAACTGGGATCGTTTGGAACGGGTGAGGTGGCCAGTGTCCATCAGGTTTTTGGCGGGCCGTTTTCAGGCAATGCCGTTCTGCTGCTGAATTACGAGAGTGCAGTCAAACTCAGCAACCTGTTCCTTGAGCAGCACCTCCGATCGCAGCGTCTGGACTCTTCCACCGGAGAGATTCTGGCCGAGGTCGGGAACATGCTGCTGAGCGCTTGCCTCGGCGTGTTCGGCAATCTTCTCCAGGTGCGCGTCACGTTTTCAATGGCCCGGCTGCATCTGGATTCGCTCGAAGAGTTCACGGCTTCTATTTCCGGAGGCGAACTCCTGGACGCCGTTGCGATAACGACATCGTTCCATATCCGCGAACAAGGGATAGATGGACGAATCGTGATCGTTATGGACGCGTCTTCGTTAGAACAATTGACTCAAGCGGTCGATCGCTGGGAGAGCAGCCAGTCTTCCGCGCAGGTTTAGATGAGCGGCTGCGAATGCAAGCCCGACGCGAAGCGCAAGCGCGGCAGCGCGCAGCCTCAACACAGGGCGCAGCCATCAAGGAGAAGGAGATACCACATGGGATCGAGAGTTTTGATAGTGGATGACTCCTCGATGTCTCGGAGAATCGTCCGGGGCATTCTGGAATCGGCCGGTCATGAGGTGACCGAGGCGGCGGACGGCATGGCCGCACTCGAACGTTACTCTCTCGAGAAGCACGATCTCGTGCTTCTCGATATGGTCATGGGCGGCATGTACGGCATTGAGGTGTTGCAGAAGCTTCGCGAGATTGACGGAAAAGCGAGAGTCATTGTCGCGACCGCCGACGTTCAACACTCAACGCGCGAAATGGCGGAACAAGCCGGCTCACGCGGATTCGTGACCAAACCCATTAGAAAAGAAGAATTGCTGAGTGCCGTGAATTCTGTCCTCGAGGAGCGGCCATAATGAATGCTATGAATGCGAGCCAGGCCGATGCGTTGAAGGAACTCATCAACATCGCGTTTGGACTCACGGCCGCAAAACTTTCTGAGATTTCAGGCTACCGGGTCCATCTGGATGTGCCGGTTATCGGTATCCATCCACTGCATGCCCTCGCCAGGGAACTGAAACCGTTTGTAACCGGCCCGGTGGCCTCCGTACATCAGGTTTTCAGCGGGCCGATTTCAGGCGATGCCATTCTATTCCTGAATTGCGAAGGTGCAGTCAAACTCAGCAATCTTCTCGTCGAGGAACACCTTCGAGCGCAGCGATTGGACTCTTCCACCGTCGAGATTCTGACCGAGATCGGCAATATGCTGTTAGGCGCCTGCCTCGGTATGTTCGGTAATCTGCTTGAAGTGCGCGTTTCCTTTTCCATTCCAATGCTGCATCTGGATTCTCTGGAACATTTCCTGACCTCGCTGTCCATCGGCGGCGACGAACTGCGACACGCACTCGTCATCGCTGCATCGTTCAATATTCGCGAACAGGGAGTCGATGGAAGGCTTGTGATCGTCCTCGGCGTATCTTCGTTAGAGCGATTGGTTCAAGCTGTCGAGCGCTGGGAAAGCAGCCAATACAGTGTCGCGAATACCTAACTTGTGAACGATCCGCACATGGCGGATGCGAATGCAAGCCCGACGCAAAGCGCAAGCGCGGCAGCGCGCAGCCTCAACACAGGACGCAGCCATCAAGAAAAGGAGAGACTATGCCCTTATCAATTTCTAAGGTTTCGAAATTAATCCAGGAAGCCAGCGAAAAGTTGATCGAAAGTGAAGAGGATCAGGCAGGCAAGCACCTCAAGAAATCGGGTGCTTATTATGACGAAGCGGCTAAAGCCTACCGGAGCGGCGATCCGGAACGCTTCCCTGAGGCCGACAAAGCGGCCAAAAGGGGCGACGACGAAAGCAAGAAGGCGGGCGACATCGACAAACAGATCGAGGGGAAAAAAGAGATCCTGACTTTGGTGAAGCAGACTCTTAAAGCGGCGCAAAAGGTTTAAGCGAGCATTTATCCGCTGCAACGTATCTGATCGCAGCGCGGTGGCTGCGACAGGAACATCGGAAGAGCACAGGCAAATCTGGACTATGGGTTCTATGTAAGGGATCCCGAAGGCGTACCGGTCCGGATTGTCCGTTCCTGATCGCTACGGCCGTATCTCGAAAACACGATTAAACGGGGTTTCGGTCGCGCGTCTGAATCTCGTGAAGCCGGCATCCGCAGCGATCTTTTTAAACTCTGCATCCGCAGGAATAGTCCCCAGGGCAGTCGCGCCAGAAGCAAGCGCGTTCGGCGTGCAGCACAGAACGGAGGCTCCCGAGAAGACACGGCCAACGGGATTGAAATTATCCTCGACCTTTGCGCCTGCCATCGGTTCAACAACCATTACCGTTCCATCCTCGCGAATCGTCGCTCGAGCTCGTTTCAGCGCGGCGAGCGGATCGCCCATGTCATGCAGGCAGTCGAAAAAAGTGATGAGATCGTAACGCAGGTTCGGGAAGGTCTTCGCGTCGGCGTCCTCGAACTTCAACGTGTCGGACATGCGGCCCGCGATCGCGGCCTGCCGCGCGCGTTGAATCGACGGGCCGTGATTGTCGAAGCCATAGAATGTCGATTGAGGGAATGCTTTCGACATGATGATGGTGGAGGCGCCATGTCCGCATCCGATGTCGGCGACGGTCGCGCCACCCTCCAGCTTCAGAACCACTCCGTCCAGAGCAGGCAGCCACTTCTGAACGAGATATCCCAGATACGAAGCTCGGAAAAAACGTTCTGTGCCGGGAAACAACTCCGGGTCATGCTCGCCCCACAGCATTCCGGCGCCCGACTTGAAGTTTTTCTCGATACGCGGCTGAGCTTTCATGACGGCATTCGCAAGTTGAAAGCCGCCTGCGACAAAGAACGGGCTGTCTTCTTTGGTTAACGCCACGGCATGCTCGACGGGAAGGCTGTATCTGGCAGTGACGGAGTCGTATTCGATGTATCCGCCGGCGGCCTGATTGATAAGCCATTCGCGGAGATATCGCTCCGAGAGATTTGTTCTTTTAGCCAGTGTTTCTGAGGTAACGGGTCCCATTTCCGCTATCGTCTTATACAGGCCGAGTTTGTCGCCAATCGCAGCGAGGCTGATCGCCATGGCTGCGCCAAGGTCTCCTACCACTTTGCCAAGGAAAGCTTCCAGCTTTGCCTGATTGAATTGAGTCGGCTTTGCAGACATCGGTCCTCCCCGGTCTTTTGAATCGAGGCGCTAAGCGTATCACGTAACGGCGGGGTCACTCCTTCTCGGGCAGAGGGCCCATGATGCGGGCAATGCCGGACGCAAACTCGGTCCACTGAGAGTGCTCGCGGTGCAGCTGCTTTCTTCCAGCCGCCGTGAGCCGGTAGTACTTCGCGCGACGGTTAAACTCGGACGTTTCCCATTTGGAGGCGATCCACCCCTTCAGTTCAAGTCTCTTCAAGGAGGGATATAAGGACCCAAACTCGATATCGAGTGTTTCCTTTGAATTACTTCGAATCGCTTTTGCGATACCGTAGCCGTGCAGCGGCCCCAGGACCAGGGTTTTCAGGACGAGCATGTCGAGCAGACCATGAAGAGGTTCCATGCCACGGGAGTCTATATAGAGATAATCTGAATATCAACGCCAGGACAACGGAAAACGATCAATGGCGTGACAGCAGTCGGCGTGCTTTACGTTTTCGAATCGGGCGGATTGTCGTCGTTCTCTTCGGACTCGTCAGCGGCTTCGGCACCGTCGAACCATTCGGGACGCGGCTGGGGGCCCGGTACGATTCCGGCCAGATCAGGATCTTCACCAGGCCCACGCGAAGGCGAATTGGCTTTCTTTTCGCGCTTTTCCAGGCGTTGCTTCTGTTTTTCCTGATTTCTTTCGGCTTGCGCCTTTTCCCGGGCTCGTTTTCGACTTGATGGATTCTTATTCATCACTTACGAGTATACCGCCCAAATTTGAGATCACAACGGCTGCTTGTAGATGACGCCATTCTTCATCACAAAACTGACGCGCTCCATGGATCTTATGTCCTGGGCCGGGTCCTGAGGAGTCGCGATGATATCCGCCCATTTCCCAGTTTCGACGGCGCCCGCCTGTTTTTCGATGCCTAACAATGTGGCGGCGTTGAGCGTCGCAGCTCGAACCGCCTCGAGCGCGGGCATTCCGGCTTCAACCATATAACTGAATTCGCGCGCATTCTCGCCGTGACCGGAAACACCGGTATCTGTGCCGAAGGCGATTTTCACGCCTGCCTTGTACGCCCGCGCAAACGTTCCTTGAATGAGCGGTCCGATTTCGGCAGCTTTTGGACGAACGATCTCCGGGAAGAAGCCCTCGATCCTGGATTTCTCCGCAACCCATTTTCCGGCGACGATGGTCGGCACATAGTAGGTGCCGAGTTTTTTCATGAGAGCCATGGCCTCGTCGTCCATGTAAGTCCCGTGCTCGATCGATGCCACGCCGGCGCGCACGGCGCGCTTCATACCCTCAGCTCCGTGCGCGTGAGCAGCGACGCGAAAGCCGTAGTCCTTGCCCGTCTCGACGATCGCCCGGATTTCTTCTTCCGTGAACTGAGGGTTCTGGCCGCTCGAGGCAACACTCAAAACGCCGCCGGTGGCCGTGATCTTGATGAGGTCGGCACCGTCCTTGTATCGCTGCCGGACGGCTCGTCGCGCGTCGTCGATGCCATCCACAACGCCTTCCTCAGGTGACGGCTGCCGGACGAGGTCGGCGCGCATGCCATTGGTTGGATCGGCGTGACCACCGGTCGTCGCGATGCTGCGGCCCGCGGTATAAACACGAGGCCCCTTCACCAGTCCCTGATTGATGGCGTTGCGCAGCGCGATATTGACGTTCCCGGCGCCGCCGACATCACGGACGGTTGTGAAGCCGGCCATCAGCGTCCGTTCGGCGAAGACCGTGCTTCGAAACGCCAGGTCGGCAGGGTTGAGCCGAAATCTATCGATGTCGGAGTTCGCGGAGTATTCCTCGGTCAGGTGAACGTGCGAGTCGATCAGTCCGGGCATGCAGGTGTGCGTTCTTAATTCGACAACGCGGTCACCGGCCGCACCGTTTATGAAGCCCGCCTCAACTCGTCGTATGGTCTGCCCGTCAACGACGATCGACATCTGCGTTAAGACGCGCTGCGCCGAGACGTCGATCAGCTTGCCGCAATGCAGGATTGTCGCGGCAAAAGCCGAGGCGCACGTGAACAGAAGTCCGACGATCGTCGAAGTCAACAGCCGAAGTACTCGCATCACACCTCCGTCTATTTGTCAGGCGGGCGCATGGCCCGGTTTACGATTTTTGCCGCTAGATGCAGCGGCATCAATCGATTTGAAAACGCCATCAGCTTATTGATGAATCTGGGTACCACGAGACCGCCGCCCCTGTCGAGGCGCCGCAACGTTTGTTCGACAAGTTCTTCCGCCGGCTGAAATCCGCCGGGAAACCTCGAGCCGGAAGATTTGGCTGTGGACGGCGCGGTCTGGGTCGGGCCCGGGCACAAGGTCACCACCGTGATGCCATGGCCGCGAACTTCTTCCGCCAGCGCCATCGAAAAACTCGTCACGAAGGCTTTCGACGCTGCATAGACGGCCACCGAAGGCATGGGCTGGAATCCCGCCGTCGACGACACGTTGATGATTGCGCCGCGGCCTTTCGCGATCATTGCGGGAAGAAGAAACCGTGTGAGCTCGACGAGCGCGAGGACATTCAAGCGGATCATATCGGATTGGTCTTCCGCGGTCAGCTTCGCAACCCGTCCACGATCTCCGTGGCCCGCGTTGTTCACAAGCAACTCCACGTCGAGCCCGCGTTCCCCCACGATCCGAGCGAGATTGGCGGGAGCGCCGGATTGCGTCAGATCCATCGGAATCGCTTCAACCTGAACCCCGAAAGAACCGGACAAGTCTGCAGCGAGCTGCTCCAGCCGGTCCTTTGATCGCGCAACGACGATCAGATTCCAGGAGCGTGCGGCGAGCGCCTTTGCGAAGTATGTGCCGATGCCTCGCGAAGCTCCGGTCACCAGAACGTAGCCGGTCCGCGTCACAGGAACCTATCTGGCCTGTGCAAGGCGTTTGCTTTTGGGTCTCTGATGAAGTGCCCATCGTACGTGGTCCGGATACCGGCTCTTGAAGATGATGTCCCAGAAACCGTTCGTGACCCCGTAGCCGCGACCGATACCTTTCGGGCTGTGATGGTAGAAGTGGTGACGGCGCGCGTACCGGAAATAAGGATCCCGGAATTTGTAAAAGTGCATCGAATGGTGGATCCACTCGGTGATGATGTAGCCCTGAACATTCCCGGCCAGCATGATCGGCAGCGTGTAGATGGGAGCGATATAGCTCAACGGAGCTGCCACCACGAACAACGGCAGCAGGTCGCGAAGCCGGCCGCTGATATGGTGCCCGTCGAGCGGGTTGGCATGATGCCCGTTGTGGATCGAATCGAAAATCTTGTGCAGGTAGTGCTCGATGCCCGGCACGTCACGAAACTGATAATGGAACATCCAGCGATGCGACAGATATTCGATCAGCGTGTATGACGCCAATCCCGTGACGTAAAACACAAACCCCACGATCGGATGTTTCGATCGCAGGGTGAAGTAGAGCACGGCCATCGAGTACGTCGTGTAGAAGGCCGTCGTGTTGTAGAGGCTTTTTCGCGAAATCCGCGCCTGTTCCCTTTTGTAGTTTTCCAGTCCGAGTGTTCGCCAGGGTTTCTTCTCAATCTCAGTCATTGGTAAATCCGAGCGTGCTCCGTAAAAACAAAGGTTCACCAACATAGCAGAACTCTCAGGTAGTGGGTCAATTTGAAATTTACGCGCGAACAAATTTTCAAAATCCCATTCGCGAACAGATCTCCTTGAACCGCTCATGGGATCGAATGGGATCGAATGCGGGACGCACGTTTAACCAAATCAGGTCTGCCGCGCGCACCTCGACTGCCTGATCGAGATAGGCCAGAGCTTCGTCGGTGCTGCCAAGGCCGGTACATATCTGAGCCATGAGGACCGGAGACACGAATTTCGTTTTCGCTTCATGAAGCAGATCGCTCAGACAGTCGCGCGCTGCAGGCATGTTGGCGCTCGCGGCGTGGGCGTAACCGAGGAGGGACAATGCCTCGGGGCTGCCGTTCGTGAGGGTCGACGCTAATTGCAGACTGTCGATGGCATGCGAATACGCCTTCGCCTGAATGTACGCCTGCCCAAGGAAATAATGCGCCATACCGAATCCCGGATCCAGTTGGATGGCCTTCATGTACTCATCGATCGCCTGCAGGTAACGCCGTTCGACATAGCACACAAGACCTTTAGACACCGCGATCGCAGGCGCCTCCGGATCGATTTCTGCGGCAAGACGAATCTCGTT
>Ga0137465_1000070_pt1 | contig 89875 bp, 80 predicted proteins | sample EasRivERMGT828_2_FD_104906 | JGI IMG/M metagenome (GOLD analysis project Ga0137465, IMG submission 104906) | Soil microbial communities from meander-bound floodplain in the East River, Colorado, USA - East River MetaG ERMGT828_2 | ecosystem: Environmental > Terrestrial > Soil > Floodplain ... | reverse complement strand
GGGAGGTGGGGTGGGAGGAGTTGGAGGAGGAGTGGGCGGGGTGGGGGGTGGGGTTACTTGTCCGCTGTTGTATTCAAAAGCGCCAATGTCCGGGGCGCCGCCGTAAAGGACTTGGGTACCTTGGGAGTTGGAGTGAAGGTATACCGGGTCGCCGGAGGACCAAGATAAGGGAGAAGCTAAAGTGATAGTGTTGGAAGAGTAGTTGATTGCGGATATTTGGGCAACGTTACCGGTATAGCCTATGGATATTTTGTCAGGGTTAACACCTGCCCAACCAGGTTGGAAAAAGTGGGCATCATTGACTACAACTGTAGTGCCGGAGCCCGAGGAAACAGTTGTAGTTAAAGCGCTTCCCGCATCCTTGGCCGGCGAGGAGGACTGAAGGGTAAAATTGTCTGCGGACAAATTGTTAAAAAGAGGATCAATATTTCTTAGCCCGTGGACTTCAGATGCAATCGGATTGCCCCATGTAACAGGGCCCGTCGTCATAAAAGCCATGTTGTAATCAGCCACCGTAGTTCCGGAAGAATCTAGAAGATACATCTGCTTTAATCCGGAAACGGCATCCACAAAAATATTATTTAGTACATGGCTGTAAGCAACGGCATTCATAACGACAGCAAGATAAAAACCCGGATTTGAAAGATTGGCCCCGACAATAGTATTATTGTAAAATTTATGGTGATCGCCGTAGCTGGGATTGCCGGAAGAGGTGTCGGCATAATAAACTGCCGAACCGACATTATGGATGGTATTTCCCCGAACAATATTTGTACGCGTTCCGCCACAGGGCGATGTACCGTTGACTAAAGCAAAGTGAGAATGCGCGTCCGGATTATTTATGTAGATATTATTTTCCAAAAGCAGGTAGTTGGCCGCCGCGGGTATGGAAGCAGTGCAATAAGATTGCCATCCGTCTATGTGTTTATTCCCTCCGGCTTCTGCATATGCAGAATCATGCAGAATATTATTACGCACCACATTTCTTTCTCCGAATGTATTCATATAATCCCCCACTTCCGAAATATCATTATTTTCAATCAAGCTGTCGTTAACCCAGGCCTGTATGGCCACTGTATACCCGGCCCCTCCGGAAGAAATGGATTGGCCGGGTCTGGCAATAAAATTCCCGCTAATTTTCAAGCCGCTGGCAGGCACACTAGCCCCTCCGAACAAAGAACGGATGCCGACTCCGCCCGTGTCGTGAATATAGTTATTCAAAATTTGTACGCCAATGGTATTGTTGGCAATTATTGAAGCGGTTGCTTCGGGGGTCATATTTTGGTGCGTTATTTCCAACCCCTGAATTTTAATATAGTTTTTATTGGTTAAATCAAAAGCCCTGACCTTGGGGCAGCTGCCCCCAGGGACGCAAACACCGCTTGCGGACTTAAAAGTTATTGGGGCTCCCCCGCTGCCCGAATTATTGGGGAGGACCCTTTCGTCATAAACACCGGTATATATTAAGCAGGTCTCCCCGCCGGTTGCCTCGTCTCCGCAATCATTTACAGCCGTGCCTGAAGTATAGGTTTCCAAAAGAGAGCCGGCGCTGTTTAACCTGTCAACTTGCCCGGCTGCGCTAACTTTAGTGTATGGGAACAAACTCCCCAAAAGCACAAAAACAAGCAAAAAACTTAGAGGGCTTTGTAATTTTTTAATCATGAATTACATTACAAAATAAGAGAAGGTCCCAGTAAAGCCAAAATCATGCTAATTACGACAATTACCATCACTACCGCCATTATTTTATTTAAAAGTTTTCTGTTTCTAAACATAAATTTAATTTATTTTACCATAATTTTTTCCCCCGTCCAAATTTTCCGAATTAAAAACCATAAAGGCACCCGACTTACACTTCTTAATTTTTCCCTAAAATTTAACGGAATTCGACCGACAATTTTATTTTAAATTTAAAAAAAATCCTCTATAATATAGCCAGTATAAGAAAATTTCTCAGTAAAATCCCAAAATGATATACAAAAATTTAATACATCCTTTTGTAGTTGATACAAAAAATTTTGTGTTAGATGTCCTCTTCCCTATTTACTGTCTTTCGTGCGAAAAGGAAGGCAGTTTTATTTGTGCAGATTGCAGAGCAACGCTTACAGAACTTCAAAACCAAAAATGTATTGTCTGCCAAAAAGCGGCAATTTTTGGCTTAACCCATTCCGGCTGCCTTACCCCGCACGGGGCAGACGGGCTAATTAGTTTTTACGACTACCACGACGACAAAGTCGCCAATATAGTTATTGCCGGCAAATATTACTTTTTACCAGAAGTGTACAAAATCTTGGCCGAAATTATTTCCCAAAAGCTTAAAAATAACCACACCCATTTACTATCTCCTAATTCCTATTTCCTAACTCCTATCCCCTTGCATGCAAGCCGCCAACGCTGGAGAGGCTTTAACCAGGCAGAAATTTTATGTCAAAGTTTGTCCGAAAATTTAAACTTACCCTGTACTAGCGTACTAGTACGCTCCAAGGTGACCAAAACCCAAAAAGATTTAAGAAAAGAGCAGCGCATAAAAAATGTAAGCGATGCCTTTGCTGTCAATACAAAACTCCCCTCTCCAATTCATGGAGAGGGGTCGGGGGAGAGGTTAAATGTTAAAGATTTGATCCGAGGTAAAAATATTATTCTGGTTGATGACGTTACAACTACCGGAGCAACCCTAATGGAGGCCGCCAAAGTCTTAAAACGAAACGGCGCGGCAAAAGTTATTTGCTTAACAATTGCGAGAGATTAGTCAACATAAAAAATTAGCTCGCTTTGGCGGCAACTTCTCGCTCTTTGAATTTGTAAAAAAATACTCTAGCACCACGAGGATGCTAGAGTAGGTTGAACGAATGCTCTCTTAGCTACTTGGGAGCTACTCGCAGTAGAGGAGCGAAACGTCCGGTGAGAGACGGGAAGACCCTAACCAGATTCGTCAAAACCTCTGGTAGCGCCTGATGAACTATCTGGACGAAGTTTATTCCTACTTCGGGAGTCGGCCATTTGTTACCTGAAATAAAGCCGTAGATCGCTCGCTCGTCAAAACCATCAATACGGGCGTCCACACCAACAGCCTCTCGTTTCCACTTTGTGATCTTCCATTTCAATCCGGGCGTAGTGAACTCACAGATGACCTGACTGTAACTGAAGCGCAAAACATCCGCTTCTGTCAGGAAACCGAGTGCCATTCTGATTGTGGCGTCGATCTCCCACTTCATTTGATTGAGTCTCTGGGAGCCTGCCAGTATTTGCTGGATTTGCTCCATACTTACGGCTGTGCTTTCCATTGTACTACCTCCTGTATCCAGGACCCTATCGGGTTGTGAAAGTACTTAGTCGTGATGACCAAGCCTTCGACATTATACTATTTTTATGAATAAAATCAATAGTAACGAAAAAAGAAACCCGCATAGTTTCTCTTCAAAAATCCTTATGAAAAAATAATTAATTTTGGTTTTGACATTAAGGTGTTGCCCGGACTCTCTCTTGAAAATGTAATTTTCGTGGATATAAGAATATTGGTTTTATACTTCTTGAAAATGAATAAACCTCTTCTATGGATTCTGTTGTTTTTATACCGTCTTCACTTATTAATATTACCCCTTTGACTTTTTCGTCCTTAATTAAGGGTACCACTCCTACAATTTTCATGCTTCCATCTGCTTGATTAAATTGTAGTTGAAAGACAATTCTGCCTTTTGAATCCTTAACCTCAAAAGCACTTTCGTCGTAGTTGAATTCATTCGTTAAGTAACTAGTCCAGGTATCCCCCTCAATAACAAAAATTCTATTTCCTTCACTGTCTCGAATAGTGGCATTCAATCCAATCTTTCCATTTTCTAGTGTAGTTTCAAACTTGTCTTCGCTATCCCCTAAAATAACAGTTGACGTATTTCTGCGGTCTGGGCCAAAATATAATAATGGTTTACTATCCAGATTCCATGGAAAATTAAATATACCAACGTTGCTTTCTATTATTTTCTCCTGATGATCATGGTATGCAGAAATTGAGGAAATAATAAAACTGATAAACATAAAGGAAATAAAAATCACTTTCAAAGTATTATTATTTTTTACGTCAGACAGAGTACCGATTAAAGCACAGACTAATATAAGTGAAAGTTGTATATAAATCATAATTGGCGGAGGGGGATTCGAACCCCCGAAAGGATTTGACTCCTTTACCGGTTTAGTCAATCCTATATATTTATATGCTACTGGCGGAGAGGGGGGGATTCGAACCCCCGAAAGGATTTGACTCCTTTACCGGTTTAGCAAACCAGCGCACTAGGCCTCTATGCGACCTCTCCTCGTCGCACCTTGCTCCGAGCTTACGTCCCGATTACATCGGGACTCTCGCTCTCCGCAGGTGCTCCTCTTTCCTAAAAACGCGTGCTCATCCGCTTCGCGGATTGCGCTCCTCGTTTTTAGGAGTCGGACATCTTTAAATTGTTCTGTCTTCCCAAAAATGCACTGCATTTTTGGGAGCCCTAAAGAGCTTTAACCTTAGTATTTTACTGAAAAAAGGCCGTATGGTCAATTAATAAAAACGCCCTAATATGCTAAAATAACGAAAGTTAGAATTTGGTAAAAACCCCGTTATATTGTTTAATACTCCTTATTTGTAACAAATGAACCTCAATTCCGTCTTTAGTTTAAACTCTAATAATATTGGCCAAAATGACGCTTTAGCGGGCATTTTGCACCAGGCAAAAACCGGCGACACAGCTGCTTTTGCCGAGATTTACGAGCTTTACTTTAAAAAAATCTACCGTTTCATCTTCTACCGCGTAAGCCACAAGGAAATTGCCGAAGACCTGGCAGAAGATGTCTTTTTGAGAGCCTTTGCCAAAATCGCTTCCATCCAAAAAACCGAAGCGTTCGAAGGCTGGCTGTACCAAATTGCGAGAAATTTAATTATAGATTACTACCGGCAAAAACGCTCCACCGTTCCTTTAGACGAAGTCGAAAACACTTTAGAATACGAAAGCAATGTAATTGATGTAATAGATTTGGGTCAAGAGCAAAAAGTTTTATTAACACTCATTAAACAGCTCCCTCCCGACCAACAAGTGGTCATTAAACTTAAATTTTTTGAGGATATGGAAAATTCTGTAATTGCAGAATTACTAAACAAAAGCGAAGGCGCAATCAGAGTCATTCAACACAGAGCCATAACCAAGCTTAAAGAATTGATGCAGGACAAGCTAAAAAATGAATAATTTCGAAGACATCTACAATAAAGCAGTGCAAATGCTTAAAGCCGGACACTCTGAAGAAGAGGTGCTTTTGGAATTTGCCGAATATAAAAATGAGCTAACTCCCCTGCTCAAGCTTAGTGCGGCCTTAATGGCTATGCCGAAAAACATTGTACCCACGCCTTTAATGAAAAGAAAGTATGCCTTAGCGCCTGTAAAAAGCCTGTGGCTTACCTGGTTACATTTGTCCAAATTTGCAGCCGTGAGCGTAAGCGTAATGTTGCTGGTCAGCACTGTTACGGTAGTTGGCTACCAGGCCTCCAAGAGCTCCCCCGGCCAGACTTTATTTTCAGTAAAAAAATCTACGGAAAAACTCCAGCTCATTTTGGCGCAAGACCAAAAGGCTAAAGCCAACCTGCAAATTAAATTTGCAGAAAAACGTTTAAATGAAGCAGAGGCCGTTTTAAAAGACCCCGACAGCGACCAAGAGGAAAAAACTGCCGTGCTGGAAGAACTGGCTGACCAAACCAGCAGCGCCGTCGCCGAAGTAGACACTGCCACCCAAACCAACCCTGAACCGGAAAATACCCAGCCCTTGCTCGCCTCCTTAGACGGGATAGCCGACAAACAGCAAAGTTTGCTTGAAGAAATTGAAGAAGACAGCCAAATTAAGCCAGCTGCCGAAACTGCTTTGCAGACTCTGAATGAAAATACGGAAAAAATTTCGGCTATTAAATTAGTAGTCGCAGCCGCGGACAATGAAAAAGCTTTAGCTATCCTAAAAGCCGATGAGAATTCTGTTGCAATTTTAGGCAATGTGACTAAAATTTCTAAAGACAAAATTACAGTTGAAAAAACCGACTTTTTAATAAACGAGGACACGTTAATTAAAGACACTAACGGCGCTGTTTTAAACTTAAAAGATTTAGCCCTTCAAACCAAGGTAAATATTGTAGGCCAAAAAAACGAAACCACACTGTTGGCCAAACAAATAGTTGCCATTAAGCCCAAAGATTTGGATGCAGACAGCAAACAAGCCAGCACCACAACCAGCTCCATAACTTCTGTAACCTCAACCCCGGTTAGCCTAAAAAAACTTACTGAAAGCCCGTCTACCACGCCCGCTGTCCAAATAAACCCTAACGCGGCCATTGGTTCCTTTATATTAGAAGACCCGGCTCCGCAGTTTGTAAAATAACGCCGGGACACCTAAAGACGAAACATCACTTTTTCTGTTTCTTGATAGGATACAAATAATAGATCTTAAATCTACTTTTGTATCCACTTCAGGACAGCAGTAACCGAAGCTTTGAAACAAATAAGAAAAAACGGCCCCTTTCTAGAGATTGGGCCGTTTTTGTTTTTTGAATATTTAATGGTATAATATTTAAGCATAAATCCATAAAAGGCTCCCAAAATCAAGCGGGCAGTCACCGGCAGGTGACGAGCCTGACTGCCGTCAGGCAAGCACGGGAAGACAGAACAATTTAAAGATACCCGACTCCTAAAAACGAGGAGCGCAATCCGCGAAGCGGATGAGCACGCGTTTTTAGGAAAGAGGAGCACCTGCGGAGAGCGAGAGTCCCGATGTAATCGGGACGAAAGCTCGGAGCAAGGTGCGACGAGGAGAGGTCGCATAGTGGTTTAGTGCACCGGTCTTGAAAACCGGCAGGCCTTAACAGGCCACGTGGGTTCGAATCCCACCCTCTCCGCCAAGGTAAAAAAATAAAACAATGGCAGATCCTAATAAAACTATTTCCTGGCAGGCAAGCGAATTTAAATACTATCCAAAAAGTGTTGGCTGGTATGCCACTTTAATTTCTGTTGCCGTATTAATTATTGCTTTTTTTATTATTTTCCAAAGGGATATTTTTGCTGCCGTGTCCTTAGGGCTTATAGCCATACTTATTGCGCTTTTTTCCAAGCACACCCCAAACAAAATTAACATAGAATTAAACAGCAAAGGCGTAAAATTCGGACAGCTTTTTTACCCCTACAAGCAATTAAAATACTTCTGGGTGGTGCATAACGAACACCACCAGACCATAAACTTCCACACTTCAGCTTTGGTCAACAACATCTTAATTTTGGAACTGGAAGAACAGGACCCGGAAATTACGAGAATTTATTTGCTGCAATTTTTGCCGGAACACAAAGAAACCGAACCGACAGTTGTGCAAAAAATAATGCATAGGTTTAAATTTTGAAATACAAAGACTAGTCCCCGCTTTTAACACATGGACCTAGCCTCGTCTATTGAAAATTTACCCAAAATCCAAAAGCCGCAAATTGCGGCTTTATTAAAATTGGAAATTTTTACCGTGCAGGACCTGCTTTTATATTTCCCTTACAGGTATTTAGATTTTTCTCTTACAAAAAATATTAAAGACCTCAAACCGGGCGAAAATGTCAGTATTAAAGCAACCGTTAAAAGCATTGGCAGCCGGTTTTCGTTTCGGGGAAGGATGAGCCTGGCTGAAGCGGTAGTAAGTGACAGTACGGGATCAATAAAAATTGTCTGGTTTAACCAGCCTTATTTGGCAAAAAGTTTAAAGGCGGGCGATGAAATTTTTTTAGCGGGACAGCCGCAAATTTATAATTTTGGTTTGCAGTTAACCAATCCTATTTACGAAAAGGCATCTGATTTTCCCATCCATACTTCCAGGCTGGTACCGCTCTACCATTTAAAACAAAATATTTATCCCAAAACTTTCAGAAATTTTGTCGCAGAAGTTTTGCCCCTGGCTAAAGCTGTAAAAGATATTTTGCCGCCAAATTTATTGGAGAGCCAATTGCTAATGAAAATTGAAGATGCCATAAAAACCTCCCACTTCCCGGAAAATCATGAAAAATTGGCAGAAGCCCAAAAACGGCTTGCCTTTGAGGAAATTTTTATTAACCAACTCCTGGCGCAAAAACACAAAATGGAGTTGGCGCAAAAAAAAGCCTACGCTATAAAATTTAACCAAGGCTTGATAAAAACCTTTGTAGAAGGCTTACCTTTTAAACTCACAGCAGAACAAAAAAAGAGCGCCTGGGAAGTACTGCAAGACTTGGAAAAAGAAAGCCCAATGAACCGTCTTTTGGAAGGCGACGTCGGCAGCGGCAAAACCTTAGTGGCGCTCATTGCTGCCTTGCAGGCCGTAAGCGATGAATATCAGGTGGCCCTTTTGTCGCCCACGGAAATTCTGGCCAAACAGCATTTTGAAACTGCAAAAAAATATTTATCCAAAGGGAAAATTTCCATAGGTTTACTTACTAACAATTATGCAAGCCTAAACGAGCGGGAAGAACCCAAGGCAAAATTGCAAGCGCTCATAAAAGACGGTATGCCTGGCTTGTTTATTGGCACCCACGCGTTGATTCAAAAAGGAGTTAAATTTAAAAAACTGGCTTTGGTGATTATAGATGAGCAGCACCGTTTTGGTGTAGAGCAGCGCGCTGCCTTGGTAAAAACCCCAGGGAAAATTCCGCATTTACTTTCACTTTCGGCTACCCCAATCCCCCGCACCTTAAAATTGGCTTTTTTTGGGGAGCTTGACATTAGTGAAATTAAACACAAACCCAGCGACAGAAAACCTATTTTAACCGAACTGGTGGAGGCGGGCAGTCGGCCTAAAGCCTATAACTTCATCCAGCAGCAAATTAAAGAAGGCAGACAGGCATTCGTCATTACCCCCCTAATTGAAGAAAGTGACACGTTGGGCGTTAAGTCCGCAAAAAAAGAATTTGAAAATTTGAAAAAAATTTTTCCACAATTTAATATTGGGCTGCTTCACGGCAAGCTGAAAGGAAAAGAAAAGGAAGAAGTAATGAAGGAATTTTTAGAACAAAAATTACAAATTTTAGTTGCCACATCGGTCGTGGAAGTCGGGGTAGATGTGCCCAATGCCAGTGTTATGGTAATTGAAGGCGGGCAAAGGTTCGGGCTGGCCCAGCTCCACCAATTCCGCGGACGTGTGGGCAGGGCCCAGCACCAAAGCTTCTGCTTTATCTTTACGGACGACGAGAGTGAGGAAAACTTAAAAAGACTACGGGCATTTTGCAAAACCCAAGACGGTTTCGAGCTGGCCGAGTTGGATTTAAAACAACGGGGTTTTGGGGAACTCTACGGGCAGGCGCAATCGGGCTTTGACTTTAAATATTTTGACCCAAGTTACATAGCCTTAATCCCTCTTGCCCGAAAGGAAGCCCAAAGTTTGCTAGAACACGATATAGATTTAAAAAAATACCCGCTTTTAGCCGGGCGGATAAAAGACAAAGTCATTCACTTTGAATAACTAAATCTTACTAATTGCTTCACCCAAAGTTTTTACCTGGAAAACTTCTATTTTAAATTCGCCGGAAAGTTTATTTTTCGGGCAGATTATTCTTTTAAAACCCAACTTTTCCGCTTCTTTAATTCGCTTTTCCAAATTGGCAGCATAGCGGACTTCGCCGGAAAGCCCGAGCTCTCCGACCACTACCGTTTCCTGGATGACAATATCCTTTAAAGACGACACAATGGCAAGCGCTACGGCCAAATCCGCGGCCGGCTCTTCAATTTTAATACCGCCCACTACATTGATATAAATATCCTGGTTGGACAAATTTATATTAGCGCGTTTGGAAATTATTGCGGTCAATAATTGCAACCGATTGTTATCAAAACCGGCTGTGGTGCGTTTTGGGTAACCAAAGTTGGTAAGCGAAGTTAAGGCCTGAATTTCCAAAAGCAGGGCACGGCTGCCTTCAATTATGGAAGTTATTGTGTTACCCGAAGCTTTAATGGAATCTTCACCCAAAAATAACTGGGAGGGATTTAAAACTTCTATTAAACCGGCGCCGGCCATTTCAAATACGCCCACTTCATTGGTGGTGCCAAACCGGTTTTTTACGCATCGAAGTATCCTAAAATTTGCAAACCTCTCCCCTTCCAAATACAAAACCGTGTCTACCATATGCTCCAGGGTTTTGGGTCCGGCCAAATAACCTTCCTTGGTGACGTGGCCAATTACAATAAAGGAAATATGGTTTTGTTTAGCCAAACGCATAACTTGCTGCACGGCGGCTGTAACCTGGGCCACGCCCCCAGCCACTCCGGAGGCGGATTCTGAATACATGGTCTGGATGGAATCTATAATTACCAAATCGGGGTGCTTCCCTTCAATAAACGACAAAACGCTTTCCAGTTCAGTTTCGGAGAGCACTTCTAACTTATGGTTTGTATTTACCCTGGATGCGCGCAGCTTAATTTGGCTTACCGATTCCTCCCCGGAAACATACAAAACTTTTCCCGATATATTCATGCTCAACTGCAAGGCCAGGGTGGATTTGCCTATCCCCGGGTCGCCGCCTAAAAGAATTAAGCTGCCGGGGACAATTCCGCCGCCTAAGACCGCGTCAAATTCGTTTATGCCACTTTTTAACCTTGGCTTGTGGCCTTCATCGATGCTTGCAAGATCAACTGAATTTAAAGCCCTGGCGGGCTGTTTGCCCGAATTTATGGTTTGATGTTCTTCCAAAGTATTCCATTGCCCGCAATTTTGGCATTTACCCTGCCAGCGGGGCGTTTTGTACTCACAATTGGAACAAATAAAAACTATGTTAGATTTTGGCATAAAAAATAAACATAATAAAGACAGCTATACTATTATAGCACTTTTGGGGGCTTTAAATTTTGAGAACCTCTACTGATTTAAATCCAAATAGTATAACGCGCCGTCCTGGGCGTTCTTGAAAAACAGTTTATCGCCTAAGCTGTTTAGGAACAAATCCCTGCCGTCAACCGCCGTGGCAGCGGCCGCATATTGCTTCTTTTCTAAGCTGTTTATATCCATTTGGAAGAAGGAGTCTACGGTTAAAGTATTTTCTTCCACTCCCCCCGAATTAGGCACCGAAGCGTATATGGTATTGCTGTCCTTGCCCCAAACTGCCTTTTCCACCGTAGTATTTAGACCTAAATTTCTAACTTCACCTAAGGTCAGGTTGTAAACCCATAGCTGGTACTTTTGGGTTGCAATATCTCTTTTGCCGAATAAAAATCTTTGGCCGTCCGGGCTCCATAAAACCCCAAAATTTTGTCCGGTTTTTACAAGAGCTTTCCATACCTTACCGTCTGCGGTAACAGAATTAATTGGGTTGGTATCACCCGTATTCTGGGTTTGGAAATACAAAAGCTGGTCTGCATTGGGAGAAATATGAATGGCGTTGTCCGTTTCCCACATTTCTGCCAAGTCCTTATAATTTTTGGTATCCGGGTTAGCTAAACTCAAAGTCGCTTTCCCACCCTCCACCCAAACATACATAATTTGGGTACCGTTGGGCATCCAGTCTAAGGCTTTAACCTGCTTGGGCAAGTCGGTAAACGTGGCTGAATCGTAATTAAAATAACTGTAGGAAACTATGCCGGCGCCGTCCTTTAACTGAACTATAAAATCCCGGGTCTGGGAGGGCCAGAGCACTTTAACAATATTTGCCTTAGACGGAATGGCAATAAGTTTTTTGCCCGTAAGCGAAAGCCTACCCTGGCTTTCGTAAAAATTGGCAACATATAAATTGCCTTTGTTATCAAAATAATTTATTGCCTCGCCGTTAAACCACAAAACCGGTGAAACTATTTGACCGTCTGCCTCGTCGGTGAGTTTGACTAAAGTAGAACCCGCGGACGGGCTTGGTGCAGGGTTAGTGGGTGTGGGCGAAGGAGTGGGTATAGGCGAAGGGCTCGGGGTGGTTACAATGGGGCTTTCTACAGGCTTATTAAAATATTTGGAATAAATTAAAAACCCCAAAGTGCCCACAATAAGCAAAAAGATTGCCCCTAGAATTGCTATCGCTTTTTTGTTCATCCCTTTAGAAAATTAATTGTGTTTGTGTTTCTTGCAGGCAAACCTGCCTGTTAACTATGCGAAATTTGGTTTTTAGAGATAAGTCCCGTTAGTCTTATGGGATTGATTTTTGTTTCTTACAACCGGTTATAAACTTAATTAAATATATTATAGCATAAAATTGCCAAAAAATAAAACGCTACCGGCTAATTAAAAACTACCCGTTACTCCGCCCCCGCCGCCACCCCCGCCTCCTCCTTTAAAAGCCTGGCAAACCGAACCATATGCCTCACTAAAGCCGGAAATAAACGCTCCGAATTGCGCGCCATAGCTGTTGCACGAAGCCCAAAGCAATCCTGTAAAAATTAGGAAAATTAAAATAATCAGTAAAACTGCTAAACTGTTCATGGCAATAATATTCGCTTTAACCGCGTAACTAAATTTAATTTCATCGGCCAGCTTGTCGCCCGCCCTCTTAAACAAATCACCTTTGAGCAAAGGAAGCCTTATTCTGCCGACCGCAAATTTTATCAAAGGCTTTTTTAAAGCCCACAAAAAATCTCCCAATATAGCGCCCACAAGAATTGTCAGCCCAAATGAGACAATGGAAAATGACCACGCCATAATTGCCCAGTACAAAAGCTGTTCATTTATAAAATGATTAACCAAAGTGGCGGCCTCTTTAATCTCCGCGTCCAAAACCGGGGAGTTGTCAGCCTGCGCCGCAGGGTTTTGAAAATTTGGCACGGCCGGCTGGTCATCTTCGTCTTCGTCCTCATCTTCAGCAGGTTTGGCGTCCGGGTCTGTCTGACCGCTCTTTGCTGGATCGTTTGGATTTTGCGGAGGCGCAGCAAGTGCTGATGCTGGCTCATTACCCTCTGCTGCTAAAGGCGCGGGCGCTGCCCCACCGGATGCCAAAGGAGCAGCCGCTCCAAGCCCACCGCCTAAGCCTGCACGGCTCAAACTTTTTTCAGACCCGGGCCCTGTATTAGCTTTATCTTTATTGGCCGAAATGTCACCGAGTTTTTGGCCTAAATTTGCATCATTCTTTGCCAAATTTTCCATTCCCGCCGGAGGTTTAGGCCCAACTCCGTCCACATCACCTTTGCCCGGGAATTGCCCGTCTTCTTCTGTTTTAGGTTGTTGCCCCTGTCCTAACTCCCCCTCGTCCCCTAAATAGGCTTGCAGATCTTGTGCTGCCTGGGCTTGTTTGGTTGGCTGTCCGTTGGCCGATTGCTTACCCAAATCCTTAAGCGCCATCTGCAAATTTTCTTTGCCTGCCGGACTTAAATTTTCAACATTGCCTCTGCCTAAACCTTCTAAAATTTCTTGTCTGGTTTCGTTATTAGGGATTAAGCCGGGATTTTTGTAAATCTCCTCACCTACTATATCCATATTTTGCTGAACACTCGGAGGCGCTTTTGCTACTCTGGCCGGAGAAGATGGAGCTTGTGATCCTACTGCTTGTGATGTTTTAGACAAATTAGCATTTATTTGCTGACCGCCAGAGCCTCTTGTGGGCGAACTTGCTAAAACCGATTCTTCCACAGATCCTTGGGTGCCCGGGCTCCCGGTATTTTGGTTTTGCCCCAAAACTTGAGTTTGAGCTGATGCAGTTACATTTAACGAGCCTCCGCCTCCTGAAATGGCCGTGCTAATTGAACCGGATCCACCTGTGGATGTTTGTAAGTTGCCCGAAATTGTCCCGCTGCTACTAATTGCCCCTCCGGCCCTTACTATTTCAGACTGTTGCCTTACTATTCTTGAAGCTGCCTGCAACTGATTACTCAATGAGCCTGTTTGGGAAATAGCCTGTGAGCTTAACGAAGCTTGTAAAGCCACGTGCGCCTCCTGGCTCAAATTGGATAAATTCCCCGATTTAAGCCCGGCCAAAACTTCTCCTCTTACTGCGCTGTTAACAATAACCGTTGGATTCTTGTCTATATATTCGCCAACCAGCTCAAAAGATTGCTTCACGGTTTCCGGTAAAGGTTGTTGCTCAACATTGGACTGGATTTCTTCTTGGTCGTATAGATCTTCAGCTTGCTCATCAGAAGCAATTTTCTTACTTTCAACCTTTGAGGAAGCACCAACTTTCTTTTGGCCAGGTTTGGCATCATTGACCGAAACAGGTTTGGATCGAAAAGGCAGGACTACATTTTTGGCAGGAGCATCTTCCCCTGCTTTATTTGCTTGCGAGCTGTCTGCATACGATGTATTTCTATTTTCTTCCTCCTCTTCGTCTTCTTTTTTGTCTGAGTAGATCGCAGACGGCTGAAGTGTCAAATTGTGGTTGCTCCATGTAGTCAGTTTTACGGAAAAGACACCGTCTCCTCTAATTAAAGTAGCCAGATCCGGCACAGTAAACGCAATCCTAGAATCATTACTATCCGATTTTTTTAATACCGGTTTACCGGAAAAGTTTGCACTCTTAAAAATATCCAGGCCATTTCCTTCAAATGCCAAAGAACTTCCTTTTTTTAAAGGAAGGTACTCGTCGGGCTTGGGAATAAATAAACCCTGCCCGATAAAAACCTTGTCAATTGTCACACTCCGTCCGTCTAGAGAAGCTGTGTTGGGGAGCAATAAAACTACGTCAGACTTGTTATCGTCCGCTTTTGGTAAATTTAGTTTTCTTGCCGGTTCGGCCATAAAAAATAAAATAGTTAGAAACTAGTAGGTAGCACTTAGGATCGAATCCTACTTTCTAACTACTAACTGCTAACTACTTATAAAAATATCTATGCAGCTAATTTGTCTTGTTCGTCCTTTATATCCAAAAGTTGTTTTGGATCTGTGGTAATAATTTGGTCTTCAACATAGGAAGCGTAAATTTTAATAGCCGCGTGCTTGAGGCCTGCAAAAAAAATACCTTCACCTACCTCGCTTTCCAGCAGCAAATACTTTTCGCCTTCGGTTAAAAAGAAAGTTTCCGCAACCACATTTATTGCCGCCGGACTTTGCTTTAGTAAAATTTGGATGGAAGAGTTGGTGACAATAGGCTTTCCGTATGGGCTGGCTAAAAAGTCAGCCACGTCCTGGGTAATGGTTGAAAGCCCCAAATAATATTTTCGGGCGCGTTTTGCTATGCCAAACAAAAATCTTGCTGAATCTTCGTGCTGCATTAAAATCCAGGCTTCGTCCACCGCTAGAATCCTTTTCTTCAGCTCACTTCTGACCACGTTCCAAATATGGTTTAAAATTATATACATAGCTATAGGCCTTAAAGACTCTTCCAGGTCCCGAATGGAAAACACCACCAGCTGGTTGTTTAAGACCACGTTCGTCTGTTGGTTTAAAAGGCCGCCAAAGGTTCCTTGGGTGTATTTTTCAAGTCGCTGCGCCAGGCTTTCCGCCCCAACCATGCCGTTTAAAATTTCTACCAAATCGTTCATAGTGGGCGCTTCAATATTTTTAAAAGTCGGCAATTGGGCGGTAATGTCTTTCTTGGCATAAGCCTGCCAAATGGCTTTATCCATAAAAGCTTCTTCGGTCGGGGTTAGTTTGCCTAACATTAAACCAAAAAGTCCTAAAAGATTTATGACCGCGCTTCGTAAAACGTCTGCGTTGTCTTCACCTTCAAGGCCCGAAGGCAGATCGAACGGATTAATGCGGGAATCGGAATTTAATGACACGCTTAAATAAGTGCCACCAACGGCCTGCGCTAAATGCTGGTACTCATTTTCAGGGTCAATAATAATTACATCCACTCCCACCATTAATGAACGCAAAACTTCCAGTTTCACTGTATAAGATTTGCCCGCGCCGCTTTTGGCGAACACAACGGCATTGGCATTTTCCATTGCAAACCGGTCAAAGAGGATTAAACTATTATTGTGGCGGTTAATGCCGTACAAAATTCCGTCATTTGACGTTAGGTCAGAGGAGACAAACGGAAAACAAGAAGAGAGCGGGCTGGTGTTCATATTGTTGGCAACGTCCAGTTCGTCCAAACCAAGCGGCAAAGTTGAATTAAACCCGTTTTGGGTTTGCATCATAGCCCGTTTGGTTACTACCAGCTTGGCTCCCAACGCGCTTTCTAAAGTAGCCGAGTGCTTGTCCAGTTCTTTTAAGTCGTCGGCGTAGATTGTAAAATACAAAGCAAATCTAAAATACTTTTCCGTGCCCTGCATTAAATTGTCACGCAGGCTTTCAACATCTTTATATGCGGTTTCGAGCATTGGGTCGCGTACCATACCCTTTTGCTGCGCCATTGCTATTTGGGAGCCAATTTCCCCGACTTTAGATTTTAATTTTTTTAAAATCTCTGCGGAATCTATGGGGTAAATAAACATAGACAAGTCGAGCGTGCCTTCAGATTGGATTACAAAGGACAGCCAATTAGAAGAAAGGAAACGCGGATAGGCCAGCACAAAAAAGCTTCTGCCAAATTTGCCGTTAAGCTCAAAATAAGAGCTGTTAAACTTTAAAGACGAAGGCGCAATTAAATCCTTTAAGGTGGTAAGGCCTTCTTTGTAGGTTTTTTCAAGGTCAGTTAAAGAAGCGCTGACTTTTTGCTGCATTTCGGCTTCGGCCAGTTTTTGTTTTCGGGCAACCAAATCTGCTTCGGTTGGTTTTGTAAAAATACTCATATTTACTCCGCTATCTTAATATCACCTAGCTGAGCCGGGTCTATAAGCGGGCCGGCTTCAAAATTGTAAGAGTTGTAATAAAGCTGAATTATCCCCTGGCTGTCTAGCTGTTGGGACTGAACACCCAAACTGGACAAGTTGGACATAAGCGAGAGCACGCGAGTGTTAAGTCTTTCCTTCACCCTTTCAAAATTTTCAATTTTTTTGGAAATTTCTTTCACCTTGCCGCCTCCGAAAAATTTAGAAAAAATTCCTCCGGCAGGCGGGAAAATGCTTTCCCCCAAAGGCACAATAATATAAAAATTTTTATTCATTATGCTGGCATTTTCTATAAGACGGGAAATAAATTCCGTGTACTCTTCTGTCTGCACCCTAAGCAGCTCATTGCTTTGTTGAGCGGACATTTTTTTAAGCTTGTCTATATAATGGCCAACCTCCATTTTCCGGCTTTGCATTAAAATTTGTACGGAAAAATCCAGGGAATTTAAAAACCGCTGGAAATTAAAAATTATGGAATCCTGCTCTTCCTGGCTCTTTAGGTCAAAATTAGTGCTGGAAACATTTACAATAGCCCGAAGCGTACCGTCGTCTAAAACCACAATTCCGTCTTTAATTTCTGACATACGCAAAAAACTTTGTGTGGGTTTGCCTGCCGGCTGTTTACTTTTTTGCATTTCAAACTTCATTTTTTGGAATTAACGAATTTTTCCTGCTGTCTCACGCTCGGCGGAGGCAGTTTTGCTCAACAAACTCTCCAGCTGTTTTAAGCGGGCCTGGGCGTCTTCCGGCGCAACCGACTGCTCATTTCTCTCCGATTTTACCTGCGCGTCTTTAAAATTAGACTTAAAAGAACTGTTTATTTCTTTGTGAAAAACAAAAACTTTCGGGGAAGTAAAAAATTGAATTAACTTACCTATGGAAGCGTACATTGGCCTGCCGTTAAAAGGGACCATTGCCAGCCCCAAACCCGGCAAACCCACAATTACAAAAAGCACCGCGCTGACTACCAGGCTCTTGGTTAGGGAAAAACCCAAAAAAACTATTGTGCCGATTCCAAAAATAATCCCAAACTGTTTTACAGTTAAAGGGCCAATAATTTTATCTTCTACGTCCGTAAATTGTGGTACGGGAAATTGCATACTTTTAATTAAATTATATCATACATAATTAAAGCTTATTTAATCGGACTGGATCTTGGCTAGCAAATCTGCCATGGTCTCAAACTCTGCCTGGCTTAAATTTTTTTCCAGGCCGCTGGGGACTCCAAACTGTCCCTGATTGTTTAAAACCCGGGCCCCTGTTTGTATATAACTCTTATATCCCGGACTTTTCTCAATATTGAAAAGCACCTCGTAGTAGCCATTTTGAATAATTAAATTTTTAATTTTGCTGACCACTGCATTCATATCGGCGTTTTGCAGCATATCAGCGGTTATTTTATTCAAATCGGCCAAGCTGGCTAAATTAATGTCCCTTTTAGGGCCGGATTTAGCACCCAAAGCAGAAGGGCTTTGTTCTGAAAGCGGCTTGTGTTGCTCAACATATTTTTTAATGGAGCTTAAAATTTCCTGGCTGGCTTTTTGGGAAGGGTTGCCAAAACTAATGCCCGCGGAAAAACTTGAATCCGGAGCAGAGGGTTGCTTATCTAAAAACTTGAGCGCATCTGGTTTTAGTGAGCTAATTGCCGGCGCGTCTTTGGGTTTTTCTGTAGAAAGCGTAGAAAGCGGTTGCACTGGCAGCTTTAGGGCTGCCGGATTAATAATTGGTTCGGACTTTGCATCCTGTTTTTGGGCTAAAGCGTTATTTTTTAATATTTCAGCAGGCGTTTCCAGCCTGGCTTTGTATGCTGGAGCAGCCGAATTTTCCTCCGGCGTCTCCGGCAAGGCCGGCTTTTCTATTTCCACTTTACTGGTGGCCGGCTGAGCCTCGACCGGCATGGGTTTTGGCGGATTTACTGTCGCCGGTTGGGGAGCTGCGTTTTTAATTTCCAATTCAATTTTTATTGGGCTTGGTTGAGGAGCCGGCTTTTCTTCTTTTGGCTTAGGGGCGCCCAGTTCTTTTTCCTCCAGAATGGATTTCAGTTTTTGCTCAAAAACAGATTTTTTAGGCTCTTCCGGTTTTTGTATATTTGGTATTTTAGGGACGGGCTGGTCTTTTTTAATTTCAGACCCCTCGGCTTCAACTCTTGGCAAATTTAAAATATGGCTCAACTTAGGAATTGCCGAAGGCGAAGCTTCCGGTTTGGGTTGCTGGATTGGCGGAGCAACTTTTTGCGGCTGCACGGGAGGAGGGGCAGTCTTTGGCGCAGCTGTGGCGCTGAGCAATATTCTTTCAAACTCATTTGACTGCTTGTCATTCATTAAATCTAAAAGCGACCACCATTCAATTCTCTCTTTGGAGTTTAAAATAGGAGAGGAGTTAATTAGCTTTTCTAATTTTTCTTTTTGTCCGGGTAACATAGGCTATATAACGTTCGTTTTTTTCTTTAGTTCTTCTAATTTTTGGTCTATTTCCTGTTGCTTATTTTCCCCTGCAGCTTTAGGGAAATTTTGAACATTTTTGCTCAAAAGTTCATGGATACTTAAAGGCCTACCGGGAAACGGAGCGGCTTTTGGCAAATTTACCGGGGGCAGCTTAATTGGTTGCGCCGGTTTTTCTGGCTGCTTCTGTGCTGTTTTAGGCTGGTTGTTTATTACCAGCTTATTTACTTGAGATCCCAACGGCCTAATTTCGGATATTGGCTTGAGTACAGGAGCACTCTTTGGTGACGGCGCTTGGGGGGACTTCAATGGCCGGTCTTTTTTAATTCCCCTCAACTCACCAATTATTTTATTATAGTTTGCGGTTTTTTGAGCTTCTCTTTCGTTTTTATAGCTTGCCAGGTCAGCCTCGTTTATTTCAGGTTTAGAAAACCACAAAAATAACTTTAACAGACTAGTTAGAAAACTTTTTTCCTTTGCAGAAAGCTGGGCCGCGCTTGTATTTTTCACCATAAAATCGGATATTTGTAGACTTCCGCGTTGTGTAATAGGCACAGAGCTGGACTGGGAAAAGTCGCTAATCCAACTGCCCACTGTTTTAGAGACTGTAAAATTTTCTTGGTTGCTTGAAAGACTATCCATAAAATCTTTAACAAATTTTTCTTCCCCAATCCATTGGTTTTCCACGGCCAAATATTGAATACCCCTAAAAAAATCCAACTTTTCAGCAAGCTGTAACAAAGAATTCTGAAGTAAAAACCTTACTTCGTCTTGAGGCAAGTACTCAAATAAATCTATTTCAAAATCTTCTAGCCTTAAAAGTTCATCAAGATTCCAATAATTCCTCCTCGCCATAGCCAAACTTTTAACGTCTAAAACTAAATACAAAAACATTAGCTTGTCTTCCTCGTTTAGCAACTGTCTTTTTTCTTCAAATAAAGACCAGAAAGATTCTTTTTCAGAAGCGTCATTATTTTTTAGGCCGGTGAAAATTTTTGCAAACTTCTCCAATTCTGCTGTAAAAGATTCTGCAATTAATAAAGTATCACCCCGGCTGGCTTCTTTATAAATACCCGAGAGGATATTTTTTTCCAGGGCAGGTAAAATTAAAATTAACCTCTGCTTTAAAGCTGCAGGAAATTTAGACTCATTTATTACTTGGCGGCAATTTTCTACTGTCATAAAAATTAACTACTTTGTAGCTTTATCAATCATATCCTCCAAATCAGTATCCTCCAACATAGTATCCAATTCATCAACATGATTCTTTGGAATGACTATCTGCCCTACATTTGGGCCAGTTCGATAAACTTTATTAGCCAAGTACTTATCTGCAATTTTATCCGGTCCTGCAGCAGCTTTTGATGCGTAGACAACAGATACGAAATTTGCGACTTTTTTTCTGACGTCTGCAGTAATTACTGCATCCGTTTTGAATTCGCCATTTCTGGCTAACTCTTGTTTATATTCGTCTTTAAACATATCCGTAACTGCCGCCAATTTATCTGCTGCAGTTATTCCGTGGTCGTCTAAAATAGCCACCATGCGCTCTTTTTGTTTATCTGTCCACTGGCCACGGCCCGCAGCCCAAATGTCCGTGTTATTTAAATGAGTTAAAGTATAATTCCCCGATTCTCCCAATACTTGTTTTCTATTACCCTTCGCATTTAAACCCAAAGCTGCATTGGTTGTGCCCAAAGAATTATGGAATGTTGCGGATTTTCTTTCGAGCTTGCTAGCATTGACATCGCGTTTCAAAATTTGGTTTTGCCTTCTGTCTGCATTTATGTAATTGCCTTCGTCAAAACCTGGATTTGCCCCAACAAAAGCCGCTTTTTGAGTTGCAAAAGCAGGATCTGACAGCATACCTTTTTGCAAATCTGAATATTGTTGTTGACTTAAAGTATTGGCTTCAGCATAATTCCTGACCCATTCATTATAATTTTTCCAGTCTTGCTCGCCCACAACTTCAAATTGTCCAGTTGCGGTATTCTTTTGAACATGAATAGGGTTTTTACCGTCAGATAATTCTGTCAAAGTAAAATCTGCAATTTTATAACCCTGCTCAGATAAGGCTGTTTGAAACTCCTCATTAATAGAAGAAGAAATTACCCCTTTTTCCTGCCAATCATCTAACATACCAATAATGTTCGGCTGGTTATAGTCCAAGCCCTTATTATCCATAAATTGATTTAAATGCTTATTGGGAGCAGCTCTAAGAGCTTGCGCCAAAAGCATCATACCGGCTTTTTTATCTCCACCTAAAGCTCTTTTTTCTAATTCATCAAGACGTCTGACTTCTTCTGTTTCGTTTCCGGTATAATGTCCGTAAACTTCGTTTAACCTTTCTTCACCTTGTTCCAACATAGCATGATACATAGGATCCCTGCCTTCTCTTCTAAATCCAGGAATGCCCCTCTTAACTTTTAAGGCAGCGGCTTCGCGCAAATGCCCAAGCTTCTCTCTTTCTTTTTCAGAATCTTGTTGGGCGGCTTTGAACGTCGAAGGCAAATGCAACGCCGCATATGCAGCTCGTTTGAAAGCTCCTCCACTTGCAAGGCCCAAAGTTTTCTCGTCGTACTTTTGTTTGAGTTTTGACCCGCCGGCTTTGGCAAGCCAACCCGCTCCGGCAAACGGAGCGCCAAAGCCCTTTTGAGCCAAAGCGGTAATTCCGCCTGCCCCGTAAACGCTCGCCTGTTCAGCAACTTTAAGTGCCGCAATCAAAAAAATTAAAAGCAAAAGGTTGCTGGTAACTTTAATTACAAAATAGCCAAAGCCTGACCCGCCCAAATCTCTGTCTAAATTACCGTCAGAAATAGATTTTAAAATTGGGTTGTCCCGCGTGGTGTTGGAGATTACCGCAGTCAAGTTTAAAAAGAAAGCCATTATGGGAGTAAAGAAGGCGTACTTTAAAAACTCCTGCCACCACTTGGCCCTATAGCTGGCCATGGAAGGCAAAACCCCGCAAGCAAACGCGACAGGGGAAATTAACAACAAAATCCACAGCGCAATAATTCGGATCATTAAAAATGCGGCAATGGCGCAAAAAACAATAAACGCTCCCCAAGAAAGCGCCAAATAAAAAAGCGGCGTTACAATTGATGAAAAAGATGAACTGTAGCTGCCAAAAGATGTGGCATCCAAAAATGACGAACGCCAATTTTTGACCATTAATTCCCCTGCCAGACTGCGTATTACCTCAACATTAGCCGGCAAAAATTGCGCTTGGATAGTGTCTGCAAAACCTAAAATTATTTGCCCTATAACCAAACTAAAATTTATGGTCAAAGCCGCAATAATAAGCTGGACCAATAAGTGCTTGTACTGGTAGCTCTCAACCCTAAACAGCGTAGCCAGGCCAATAATTATTAAAGCTAAAATGAAAAGTATGTTACAAATATTCCTGACAATTTCCCAACCCGGATAGATTACCGCCACAAAAGTATCTGTATACGGATGAATTGAGAGCATGGCCTGGATAATTGGTGCCACCAAATAGAAGAACACCACGTACACAAATTCCTGGAGCAAACCAACTGCAAAATTAACAACCTGGCCTAAAAACCCCACCAATGAAGTAGGGCTACTTTTGCCTTCACCTTCTTTTTGTTCATTACCCGTAATTTCCACCAATATGGGTTTGGCAGAAATGGTAGTACCGTCGCTAAGCGCTGCGATAACGGTCAATTCATAGCTCTGTTTGTTTAAAGGGTAAATGCAGGTAAGCTGGGTGGCTGTCCCGGACAAATTTTGTGGCTTGCTCAATTCGCCACTGCCTTTTGCATCACAAATAAAAGTGTAAGAATTTACGGAAATAGAAGTTCCGGCGTTGAGGTAAGTAACGGTATATACCTTATTCACGCCTTTGTTAACAAAAGAATCTTTTGGAGTAATTTGTATCTCCGGCGACGAATTGCTTGCGGGTGTTACTTCCAGCTCAACTAAAGGCGAAAGTATGGACTGGGAGTTTACAGTCTCGCCAACAACTTGAGTCATACCTATATACCCGCCTATGCTAAAAGTAGTCTTTTTCGATACCAACAAGTGGCCTCCAACTGTGTAAGCAAAACTGCCTGAAAAAGCAGTGCCTATATTTCGGGAAACTAAATTGGAGGCCGTTACCTTTGCGCAACCGGGAAGCCCGGCCTGTGTAGGGCAAACCCCAACATACAAAGTTTTCTGTTCCTGCGCATACCTTTCTAACAGCTCGGGGTCTGTTACACTGTAAGTAATGGTTACTGAATCCCCAACCTTGGCTGTAGCAGGACTAATGCTCATATTTAAGCCGTCGCATACTGTATCTGACCCGCCAACACCGCTGTTAGTTGTGCAAGCAGCCAAAGCTGTTTGCTGGAAATAAAATACGCCCGCCAAAACTACCAAAGCGGGTAATATAAATTTCAAACTAAAAAATATGTTTTCTTTGTATTTTTGTCTCAAATTTGTGCTGGGCAAGGCTGTAAATCCTTAATAAAATAAGACTTTTTCCAAGCTCAATTAGAAAAATTATACCACATAAATTCTAAAAACACAAAATTCATCCACAGTTATGAACTTTTTAAAAAATATAAGCCAATTTCGCGCAAAATGGCTTTAAATTTTTAATGGAAATTTGTATTCTTAACCTATGGACCTAAGGAAACTTAAAAAATTATCCCTGCTGCTTTCAATTATTTGCCTAACTTCTGTAGGTTGTTCCAAACCCACCGCGTCATTTGAAGGAACAGACCCTTATAACCGCAAGCTGCTGGTGTCAAACCAAATTTTGTGGGTGGAAATTGCGGACACGGAGGAAAAAAGGCGGCGGGGACTGTCTGACAGGAATTTTATGGCTGAAGATGAAGGGATGCTATTTTACTTCGAAGCAAAAAATCCCGAACCGGTTTTTTGGATGAAAGACACAAAATTTAATTTGGATTTAATTTGGATAAAAAGAAATAAAATTGTTAGCATAACTCAAAACGTCCCGGCGCAAAAGCCTGGGACGCCAGATAAAGATTTGCCTCGCTACTCTGCCCCTTCCCTTGTCGATGCAGTCTTGGAGGTTAACGCGGGCTTTGCTGAAAAAAATGGGATAAAAGTCGGAGATGAAGTAAGGCTAATTGAACAAGATTAAATAAGATTTACCTGCCTGCCGGCAGGCAGGAATGATTGAACATGATTTTTTTATTCTTGTCATTCTTTTAAATCATGTCAATCTTGTCACTCAACTTTACCCAATCCTCAATTGAAAGTTCCTGGGGCCTTACGGTGGATTTTATGTTTAGTTCAGATAAAATTTTGAGGACGAAATTTTTGTCTTGTCCCAAATTGTTTACCAGCGTGTTATGAATTTGTTTTCTTTTGCCGGCAAAACAGGCTTTTATTATTTTAAAAAACTTTTTTTCGCCTGCAATTTTATATTTGGGCTTTTTAAATAAATCTATTTTCAAAATTGCGCTGTCAACTTTTGGGGCAGGATAAAAATTTTTTGCCGGTACAATTTGGACTAATTCCGGCTTGCCAAAAAGTTGGACGGAAATTGCGAGGATAGATAAGTCCCCTGCTTCGGCCGTAATATTCTGCGCAACTTCTTTTTGTGTTAAGACAATAACAGATGTCGGTTTAAATTTTGCGGTCATAAACATTTGCAAAATTTTTCCCGTAATAAAATAGGGAATGTTGGCAACAACCTTGTAACTGCTAAAACCCTGCTCTTTAAAAAATTCCTGGAAATTAAATTCTAAAGCGTCCGCAATTTCAAAACGAAAATTTTTCTTGTGGTCTTTTTTTATTGAGTGGAGTATGGGGAAAAATTTTGCATCTTTTTCTATGCTCAAAACAAACCCCGCTTTTTGGCAAAGCAGCTCTGTCAGGTTGCCTATTCCCGGGCCAATTTCTAAAACCGCATCCTCAGAAGTTAGCTCAGCCGCATCCACAATATCCAGCAACACTAAATCATCCACCAAAAAATTCTGTCCGTAGGTGAAATTTGGCCGCAAGTTATTGCGTTTTAACAGTTGTTTAAGTTGCTCAAGGTTCATAAACTATTCGTTAGTTATTTCATATTCAAGTTCGCCGTCTGCTTCTTTAAAATGCTCCTTAGCCATGCCTCTGTAATCTATTTTGTCCTTTGGCAAAGCCTTTAAAATCCGGGAAGGCAGGCTGCTTTGCAAATTACCAAACACCCTGCGGGCATGGGTATACACTAAAAACAAACGTTTACGGGCGCGGGTTAGGCCCACATAAGCCAGGCGGATTTCTTCGGAAAGCTCCTCCGGGTCAATAAGGCTTCTGGAATGCGGCAATATCCCCTCTTCTAACCCGACAAAAAATACGTTGTCAAACTCAAGGCCTTTAGCCGAATGAAGCGTCATTAAGGTTACCGCGTCTTTGCTTTCATCCTTTTGGTCAATTTCGGAAATTAGCGCGACTTCCTCCAAAAATTCCGTGGCCGCTTGCCTCCAGGGCAGATTTTTAAATTTATGCGCAACGTTAATTAATTCCAAAACGTTTTCGTAACGGGATTCTCCCGACTCGCTACCGTCCCGCAAATATTTTTCATACCCGCTTTTTTTAACTATTACTTTCATTAATTCCGGAAGGGTAAAAGATTCATTAAACAGGAAAAATTCTTCCAGGAGAGCAAAAAAATTTTGTGCGGCTTGCCACGCTTTTGGCTGGAGTTTAATTTCAGAAAAAGCAATTCTGAATTCTGCTATGCTTCTGTCTTTTCCATTATTAGTAAAATTTAAAATAAAATCGCGAATTCCTTCGTACGACTTGTCACCAATGCCCCTGGGCGGCTCGTTAATTACCCGTTTTAGCGAAACTAAATCTTTAAAATTTAAAGCCAGGCGCAGGTAAGCCAGCACGTCTTTTATTTCCATACGTTCGTAAAATTTCAGACCGCCGACAATTTGGTAAGGGATAGAAGCTTCAATAAGCGCTTCTTCCAAATTTCTGGATTGCGCATGGGTGCGGTACAGGACACAGTACTCTTTAAGCGATTCGTGTTTTTTTGGCATTTGCGGAAGCAGGCCCCTGCCAAAGCCGGCGGAATAATTCGCCTGCATTTTTTTAGCTTTAATAAACCTGTCCAAAATAGAAAATGCCGGCTTGTCGTCGCCAAGATTGTGAGTATTGTCCAACGCATATTCCAGGTCGCCGGGCTGGTTTGTAGAAAGGCTAATTATAGTCCGCGCCACAAATTCTGCTTCCCCCCTTTCGTCGTCCTCGCAAGTTAAAATAATTTTCTCCCCCTGCTCATTGTTCGTCCACAAAGTCTTTTGCTTTTGCTGCGGGTTTAGCTCAATGACTTTTTGCGCCGCGTCCAATATATTTTTAGTGGAGCGATAATTTTGCTCAAGCTTAATAAGCAGCCCTTCGGGGTAATCTTTTTCAAAATTTAAAATGTTAGTTATGTCCGAGCCGCGGAATTTGTATATGCTTTGCGCGTCATCGCCCACCACAAAAATATTGCGGTGAGTGGCCAAAAGCGTTAAAAACAGGTATTGGGCGGCGTTCGTGTCCTGGTACTCGTCTACCAGTATATAACTAAACTTTTTGCGGTATTTTTCCAAAACTTTTGGGAAATTTTGGAAAATTTTAACTGTCAGCATAAGCAAATCGTCAAAATCCAGTGCATTTTGCCTGTATAGTGAATCCTGGTATTGGCTATAGACTTCCAAAAGCCTTTCCCGCAAAGGCGATTCCAAACCTAAATTTAACTCCGAAGGGAGCTGCAAAATATTTTTTGCCCTGGAAATAAGCGCACCAAACAGTGAAGGCGGCATACGTTTGGTGTCTATTCTTAAATTTTCCAAAATCTCCTTTATGACTTTCTGCTGGTCCTGGCTGTCAAAAATTACAAAATCGTTGCCGTATCCTAAAACGCCTATTTCGTGGCGCAAAATTTTGGCGCACACGGAATGGAACGTTCCCATGGTTAAATTATCTGTTGCAGATGTGTACCTGGCCAACAAAGCAGAAATCCTTTGCCGCATTTCTTTAGCCGCCTTGTTGGTAAAGGTTAGGGCCAAAATATTCGCCGGATGCGCCACTTTCTTTTCTATTATATAAGCAATGCGGTGGGTTAAAGTTTTGGTTTTCCCGCTGCCGGGCCCGGCCAATACCAAAACCGGACCCCCGGGGGCTTCTACCGCCTGCCTTTGCATATTGTTTAAGGAAGATAAATCCATCCCGTTAGAAGAAAATTAAAAATTGTATTTATAGACAAAAATCGAACAGATTGAAGAAAACTAATACCCGTTAAAAATATTAAACTTCTAACGGGATCCATTAGGTCATCTTATCATACAATCATTTTATCATTCTAACATCCGATAATTTTTTTACTTGAATTTTGGCAAGATGATAAAATGTCAAAATATGCTTTATTTAAGCCATAAATCATTAATTTTCTTATAAATAAAGCCTCAACTGACAACTTGTGGATGAAAAACCTTGTCCCATAAAAGCATCCTTGCTAAACTAGTCAAAGATAAAAAACATGGACTTGCAAAATATAAAATATCGGCTTACTAAAGCGAGAAAATTACTTTTCAAACTCTTTTTCTTCGCTCAATATTTCACTAAAAGACTGTTTTTCCAAATTAAGCGGCGCGCACCGCTTCTTAAGAAGCTCCATTTAGAAAGTTTTCCCGCCATCCATTTGAATAAAATGGATTGGATGGATTTTACACTCAAGTTCGCAGGCGAATTATTAGTATTGGTTTTGGCCCTAATGGTAGTGGGCTTAAACCTTTTTTATTTTGGAGGAGCCAAAGATTCTGTTTTTAAAGACTTTAGTTTGGCTTCGGTTTTCCTAAACCGCCACACCCAGCTAAACCCAAAGCTCTATGCCAAAAACAGCCAGGTGGTCACCGTGGTTTCCAGCGGCGGCCTGTTCCCCACTGCCTTGGCCGACGACTTTGCGGGCCTGGATAATTTAAACCTTGCTGCTTACAGCGCTGAATATGAAGATGAAAACTTATTGCTCGGCAACGAAAGCACTATTTTGGCCCCAAACCCGGACAGTGTCCAGAGCTTGATTGAAAAACAAATCCAGGTTTACCAAACCCAAAGCGGAGACACATTGGGCTCGGTGGCTCAAAAGTTCGGCATTAGCCAGCAAACCATTATTTGGGCCAACAACCTGCCTTCCAACCTAATTAAGCCGGGCTGGTATTTGTTAGTTCTGCCGGTAGACGGTGTTGCGGTAAAAGCAGACAGCAACGACACCCTGCCCGATATTGCGGCCAAGTACAACCCTCAAAGGTACAACACGGACAAAAAAATTAGGGATGAAGCGGCCGAAAAACTGCTTGATAAAATTATTTCTTATAACGCGCTGGAAAACGCCGAAGATATTGACGGCGGACAGGTTATTATAGTGCCCGGCGGGGCCATTACCCAGGCTCCGGCGGCCCCAAGACCGGTGACACAACCAAAGCCCACGGGCAGCGGAGCTTCCGACGTCGTAACCAGCATAGGCTCAGGCTATGACGGCATTGGTCACATTTTCCCCAAAGGTTACTGCACTTGGTATGTAGCTTCCCGCATGAAAATTACTTTTGGCGGCAACGCCAAAAACTGGTTAGCCAACGCCAAAAGCTCCGGTTATGTGGTTAAAGGGCCTTCTGAACCCTCGGCCAGGACAGCTGTAGTTACAACCGACGACAAACGCTTCGGCCACGTAGCCCTTGTAGAAGAGGTTACTGACACTGCCATCTTTGTCACGGAAATGAATTTTGTAGGCTTTAACAAAATTAGCCAACGCTGGATTCCGAGAAACAGCAAAACCATTCGGGGTTACATTTACCCATAAAGCATTTATAAATCACCAAACGCAAAGCGGCCGTCGAATTTAATTCGATGGCCGCTTTTCTATTAGATACGAAGGCTTAATCTAAATAAATTTTGTTATTCCTGCACCGTTCCCTTATTAAAACCATCATTGCCCGGCAGGCTGCCGGTATTTAAATCTTTGGCGCTTGCGCTAACCTCTTGCAAAGTGAATGAATCTCTGGCCGTAAATTTAATATCTTTTAGCAAAACCGGGCTCGTGCCCACCTGGGTTTGATTCGGGTTAAACACCAACTGGAATTCCACGGCTTTAGCGGTAGTAAATTTGCCTGAAAAAGCGGGCAAGTTGCCAAAATTCCAGGTAAGCTTACCGGTGCTGGCATCGAAGTCTATTTTCTCGCCCGAACTTACGCTGGAACTCACAAAACTGCCAAAGCCAAGGGGAATATAAGCAGTAAGCTGGCCGTTGCCTAAGTCGTTACTGGAATTATTTAAAGCCAGTCTAACTTTGTAAGTGGTGGACAAACCCAGCTTTGGCGGGAGCTGCCCGGAAAAAAAGCTTAACGTTGCGTTAATGCTGGAGGGGCTGGAAATTTTAAAGCTTAGGCTGTTGCCCGGGAAAAACGACTCGTATTCGCTGGATTTAATTTTAATATTTGAAACCAAAGTTAAATTTTTAGAGGAATCTTTGGTGGCCGGGTCGCTAATTTTAAAATTAAAAGACAGCTGGCCGGACTCATTGGGCGCTAAAGTTTCCAGCTGCGAAACAGTGGACGCGTTCCAACTAATTGTGTTGTTGTTTATTTGCCCGCCCTCGGAACGGATTGAGCTTAAGTCAACGGCTTTAGAGTCTAAAGTAACGGAAATATTGACTCCATGGGCTAAAACACTGGAATTGTTCTGGTAGCGGACGCTGAAATTTAAAGTGTCTCCGGGGCTTGCAACGCCACTTAAATTTTCCGGATTCAGTCTTTGTTCCACCAGCAAAGGCAAATTGGATATTTCTGTTATAAAAGACGAGCTGTTTTGGACAAAAAATTGCCCGCCGTCACCTAAAATTAAAAACTCTGCTGTCGCGGTTTTGTTCTGGCCAGGAATTGACGAGCTAAAAGTACCCTGGATTTGGATGCTGCCTGAAGCCGCCTCAGCCAAGGCGCCAATATCCCAGGTGTCAGAACCCAGGGAGGGTGAAGGATTAGCTGAAGCAAAAACAAACCCTTCAGGATATATCATTTTAACTCTTGCGCTTTTTATTGCGGTATCAGAGTTGTTTTGGTATTTAATTAAATATTGGACTAATTGGGCATTGTTAGTGCTTGCCGGCCCTTCTAATTCAATTATTACATTGGAAGCTACGAGGGTTATTTCGGACTGAGCCTGTTTAACAAATTCAGAATTAAAATTGGCGTATTTGTAATGAAGCTTAATTTCTAAAGTTTTTTTCTCATTTAAATTACCCGATGCCTTGGTTTTTACAAACACCACTGCGTTCTGGCCGGAAATTAAATCGGGCATTTCAAAAAGGCTGTGGGACAGGTTGGAAGCATTGGGACTGCTGCTTTGGTACACTACCCCGCTTGGATAAGCAAGCTCTAACTCTAAATCTACCAATTTTTGCGGGTCATTGTTTTGGACTGTAATTTTGTACACGGCCTCGCCTCCGCTGGGCACATTTTGCGGCACTTCCACTGAAATATTTACGTTAGCCTCTAAAACCGGAGCAGGTGCGCTGGGTTTGAACGCAAAATAGGCCAAAACCGAAATTAACACTACCCCAACAAAAATAGCCCAAAAATAAATCTTATTGGCTTTATAAAAACCAAAAAATCCCCCTCCTTGGAGCTGCTCCCTTACAAACGAGCCCGTGGACGTGTTTTCCACAGACTTGGTTACAAACCCTTGGTTAGAAACTGCTTTATTTGGTTCAGAATTATTTATTTCTTCAGGCATGGTCTTTCATTAATTATAGCATATTTTCCTGTTTTAAATATTTTTCCGAATTAACCTTACGTTCCAATTGATTTTCTATAAACTGGGACAGAAAAGTCTGCAGTGGGCCAATGCCCGGCAGCCCAAAAAGCGATGGAATTTCCGGAAAATTGCTGCTTTTCAGTTTTTTAAATAATTCATCGTTGCGGTCCGGAACACCTAATCCCGAAGCCTCCAGAATTCCAATTTTAAATTTCGCCAGGCCTAAATCTATAATTCTGTCCGGATAAGATTCGGGGTTAAACAATAGTGTTCGACCTTGTGGAGAACCTATTGTTTGATCTTTGGCTCCATTAGCACTTCTCGACTTCGCTCGAAGACTATTTTGACATTCGTCATTTAAAAATTGTAAAAAATCCTGTAGCAGATTAAACAAAACTTCGTTTTTCTGCTCATCGGCAGTTATTTTTAAAGTCAGTTCTGTGGCGTAAAAAGCCGTCTTCATTGCCTGCAAATTTTCGCGTAAGTGATGATACACCTTTACTGTTTCGGCGGATATTATTTTCGGCATTTTTCCCAAAGTCAGCCTAACCTCCACTAAAAACAAAGCCTGCAGCTTTTGCTGCAGCTTTGACTTTGGCGATTTAACGGATTTTGCCAGGGCGCGGATTTTACCCTGTTCTTTTGTGAAAAAAGTAATAATTTCATCCGCTTCTTTGTAAGCCTGTTTTTTGAGGATGATTGCGTGATAAGTTTGTTCTCTCATAAATACATCGAATCTACGAATAAGGCGAATCAACGAATAACAACGAATTTACGAATTTTATAATTCGTAGCCCTTCGCAGATTCGTTCAATTCGTTGATTCGAAGTATTCTATATTTTTATCATACCCAGCCATATTGGCTTACCTGAAATCTCTGCCTGGATTTCAAAATCCACCTCTACTTCCAGGCTTTTGTTAATTTGGTTTACAAAAGTTTTCTTGCGGTCAAGCCCGGAAAGCAGTGAACTTTCCAAAGATTCATCCTGGGTGTTGTAATACAAGTCCACCAGCTCCCCTACTTTAAGGCCGCTCTTTTTGCGCAAATCCTGAACCTGGCGTTCCAGTTCCCTGGCCACACCTTCTTGTTTTAATTCAGGAGTCAAATTCAAATCCAAATAAAAATTCTTAACAAACTTAGTGCCCGGCAAAACCTCCACGCCTTCGGGCCGCAAATCTTTATCCAGCAAAGCATTGTCAAGCTTTTTAACATTGAGTTCGGCCAAAATTAGTTCAACTAATTCTGAACTGAGCAATGTTTTTTCGTCCTGCAATTCAAAAGCAAAATTCGCAAGCGGTTGGCGCACGGGTAGGGATTTTTGTTTGCGCACGGCCAACCCCAAAGACACAATCTCCCTTACAATTTCCATATTAGTAAGCAACTGCCCGTCAGCAGCGTCTAGGGCGGGCGTCCAGCTTTCTAAATGCACCGAATCTTTTCCGGTAAGGTCGCGGTAAATGAATTCAGACAAAAACGGCATAAACGGAGCAAGCAGCTTTGCTAGCTCGGAGAGCACAAAACTTAAAGTAACCAGGGAATTATGGCCGTCCTCCCCGCCCAGCTTAATTCTGTCACGGCTTCTTCTGACATACCAGGTGGATAGGTCGTTTATAAAATCTATAATTTCTTTACCCGCCCTTACGGTGTTGTAGTTATCCAAATTCCCGGTTACAGATTTATGCAATTCAGATAACCTGGCCATAACCCATTTGTCTAAAACGTTTTCTGACTGCCCGACTTTATGGTATTCCAGCTTCCTGCGCTCATACAGCCTTAAAAAACTCCAGCAATTGTAAATTAGCGCGTTAACTTTGCGGCTTATTTCAAGTACGCCTTTTTCGCTGAAATTTAAATCTTCCCCGGTAACTACCGGGCTAGAAAGCAAATAAAAACGCAAAGCATCCGCGCCGTATTTTTCTATCACCAAATTCGGGTCAGGATAATTATTTTTGGACTTGGACATTTTACTTCCGTCTTCGGCCAGAATTGTTCCGGTGGTAACCACATTTTTAAACGGCGCGTGGCCAAATAAAATTGTGCTAATAACATGCATAACGTAAAACCAAGCCCGGGTTTGGGGGATGTATTCCACAACAAAGTCTGAAGGAAACCTTTTTTCAAACAGGTCCTGGTTTTCAAAAGGCGCGTGTAATTCGGCAAAAGGCATACTGCCGCTTTCCACCCAGCAATCAACAACTTCAGGCACACGATTCATTGGCCCGCCGCATTTTTCGCATTTAAACCTTATTTTATCAATGTAAGGCTTATGGAGGTCAATTTGGGTTTGGGTATCGGGATAAACCTCGGAATAATTTAAAGATTTTTCCTTAAGCTCGTTAATAGAACCCACACAAACAACATTTCTGCATTCTTTATTTTCACATTTCCAAAACGGCAAAGGCGTGGCCCAGTAGCGGTTGCGGGAAATATTCCAGTCCGGCGCATTTTCTATGCCCTGTTTAAACCTGCCGTCCTTTAAATGCTCCGGGTACCAATTTATAGCCTCATTATTTTTAAGCAAATCGCCCTTTATTTCCTGAATATTAATAAACCAGGCAGGCAGCGCGTTATAAAAAAGCGGCGTGCCGCAACGGTAGCAGTGCGGGTAGCTGTGCAAATAACTTTCAGTTTTATAAACCAGGTTATTTGCCTTTAGCTCTTTGAGAACAATTTTGTCAGCGTCTTTAAAAAATACGCCCCGCAAATGTTCTGAAATGTTAGGCTGATTTAAATACCTGCCTTGGTGGTCCAGCATATCTTCTTTAGGCAAATTTTTCTCTTTGGCTAACTGGTAGTCTTCTTCACCATATAAAGCTGCGTTGTGGACTATGCCGGTACCGTCAGTGGTGGTTACAAAATCGGCCACATAAATTTTGTGAGCCTTCGATGAATCTCCACTTCCGCGTGACTGCGCGGCTGCAGTGTTTTCCGCGTGATTCCGCGATGCTACAACACCCGGGTACAAAGGTTCGTATAAAAGCCCTTCCAGCGCAGCAGCCGGAAACTCTGTAACCATTTCGTATTCCCCTTCTATGACGGATAAACGGTCTTTAGCAAGAATGTACCTCTCTTTTGTTTTTCCGCGTCTGTCCGCCGAAGCTTCAGCGAAGGCGGATGATTCCGCGCCTGTCCCGACGCTTGCGGTACGGGACTCCGATACTAACGTCGGAGCAGCAGCTTCCGCGTGATTCCGCGCCTCTTGCTCTATCATCACATAAGTTATTTCCGGTCCAATGTTGAGCGATGTATTTCCCGGCAAAGTCCAGGGTGTAGTTGTCCAGGCCAGCGCATAGGTGTTGTCGTTGGTTAAGTCGTTAATTATTCTTTGTCCTTTAGGCAGCTTGAATTTTGCGTACACCGATTCTTCCGTAACTTCGCGGTAGGAATTGTCCATAGCGACTTCAAAATTGGAAATTGGCGTTTCACAGCGTGAGCAATACAAAAGCACCTTACGGTCTTCGTAAATTAAACCTTTATTCCAAATTTGCTTAAGCGCCCACCAGACACTTTCCATATAGGAAGTGTCCATAGTTTTGTAGGAATTATCAAAATCCACCCAGCGGGCAACCCGCTTAATGGTTTTACCCCACTCTTCTGCGTACCTTAAAACATTTTCCCGGCACTCCTGGTTAAACTTTTCTACACCAATTTCTTCAATTTGTTTTTTTCCGGAAATTTTTAGTTTTTGCTCCACAATATTTTCAATCGGCAAGCCGTGGCAGTCCCAACCCCAACGCCTGCGAACAAACCTGCCTTTCATGGTTTGGTAGCGCGGCACGGCATCTTTAATTACCGAGGGTAAAATGCTGCCATAATGCGGCAAACCGGTAGCAAAAGGCGGCCCGTCATAAAAAATAAAAGGCTCGCCGGTTTTGGTTTGCTCTAAAGATTTTTCAAATATTTTATTCTCGTCCCAAAATTTTAAAACCTCTTTTTCAAGGTCATTAAAATTTGGAGGACCTGATGGTTGTTGTTTCTCTTCTGACATATTAGTGAAATTAATTTCTGTAGGCTTCTGTAGTGTTTCTTATTTGTAGTTCTGTAGCTTACATTTCCTCCGGCGCTTCAACTCCGAGCAAATATAACCCATTTTTTATTACTTGGGCGGTTGCCGTTATTAAATTAAAGCGAAATTCTTTCAATTGCTCATTAGTTTCGGCAAGCACGGGAACTTGCTGGTAAAAATTGTTAAAACTTTGTGAGAGCTCAAATAAAAAATTACAAAGGTTATTGGGAAAATAATCTTGCGTTACCTGCTCAACTATTTCCGGAAATTTAATTAATTTTCTTAATACCGCCAACTCAGAAGGTTCTAGCTGCAAGGTGCTGGGTTCAAAACTAAAACCTGAAACCTCCAACCTTGAGCCTTTTCTTAAAATCCCATGAATTCTGGCGTGTGTGTACTGCAAATACGGGCCCGTGTTACCTTCGAAAGACAGCGCTTTGTCCCAGGTAAAAGTAACTTCTGTTTTTCGGTTGTGCGAAAGGTCAAAATATTTTATGGCTGCAAGCGCAACTTTTTTCGCCACCTCTTCCTTATTTTCCAAGCCTGCATTTTTTTCTTCTATAATTTTTAAAGCTCTTTTGTCAGCTTCGTCCAGCACACTCCTAAGACTGACGGTTGTACCTTTACGCGTAGAAATTGCGCCTTCCGGCAAGGACATAAAGCCAACATCTACATGGACGCTGTCTGAATTCGCGGGATAACCGGCCAGTTCCAAAACTTTAAAAATTTGTTTGAAGTGATGTGTTTGCCGGTTGTCTACTACATAAATATTTTTTTGGAAATTGAACTGCTGTTTTCTGTAAGTGTAAGTTGGCAAATCCCGTAAAAGATAGGTGGTTGCTCCGTCGCTTTTAACTAAAATAGCGCGGCCCAGTCCATATTGTTCTAAATCTACATACAATTCGCCCTGCTCGCCTTTGGTAATTAATTTTTTCTCCTCCAGCTCTGCCAAAACTTCCGGCATATGCTTTTCGTAAAAACTTTCACCTAAGTTATAGTCGAACGGAAAAACTTGAAGTTCGGCCCGGTAATTTTCAAAATCTTTTAGAGATTCGTCCACAAACCATTTCCAAAGCTTTCGGTTTTGCTCGTCGCCGTCTTCTAATTTTTTAAATTCCTGCTTTGCCGCCTCGCGTAAGCTTGGGTCTGCCTCTATTTTCGCCGACATTTCTACGTATAAGCGATTCAGCTCGGTTATAGGGTCTTTTTCTAAAGCCACGCCGTCCGGCTTTAGTGTTTTGTAAGCGAGGATAAGAATTCCAAACTGCACTCCCCAATCGCCAATGTGCGTGTCGGAAATGGTCTTATACCCTTGGGATTTAAAAATCCGCAAAAGACAGTCGCCAATAACCGCGCTGCGTAAATGGCCAATATGCGGCGGCTTGGCTACATTGTTTTGGAAATATTCAACAATTATGTTTTTGCCTTGTCCGTTTAACGAGCACCCGTACAAATCCCTTTGCTCCAAAATAGCGCTAAGGTTTTTTAACAAAAAGCTTTTGGAAAGCTTAAAATTTACAAACCCGTTCTTTTCTTCCACAGCCTCAAAGATATTTTCGGTGTCCGCTTTTTTAACCTCTGCAATTAATTTGCCACTTACGTCTTTGGTGTCAATTTTGCCCTTTTTGGCCAATACCAAAGCTATGTTGGTTGCGTAATCGCCAAACGCGCTGTCAGGCGTGCTAACCTCAATTTTGTCCACAAAAGGAGCAGCTTTTAACTCGGCAAGCGCTACTGAAAGCAAATGGGAAAGATAATTTTTGGTTGTTTCACTCCTCATAATGTTCAATTATTATAGCATAAAATTGCTGATGTTTCATCAAAATTGTGATATTATTATGGCATGCGCAGTTTCGCGGAAAATAGAAGGGCAAAATTTGACTACGACATTAAAGAAAGCTTTGATGCCGGTTTAGTTTTGTCCGGCGCAGAAGTTAAAAGCATAAAAGGTGGGAATGTGTCTTTAGAGGGTTCATACGTAAGTGTTTCGGCTAACGGAGCCAATTTAATTAACTGCCATATTGGCCCTTACAAATACGCCCCCAATGAAAAGTATAACCCCACACAGCCACGAGCCCTGCTTTTAAACAAACACGAGATAAACCAAATGTTAGGCAAAGAAAAAGGCTTAACCGTTATTCCGTTAGAAATTTATTTAGGCAAGCGAGGGCTTTTAAAAATTAGAATCGGCTTGGGCAAAGCGCGGAAAAAAACCGACAAAAGGGAATACATAAAAAAACGAGAAGCCCAAAAAGAAATTCGCAGCTCATACTAACATACTATCATTTTATCATCTTAACATGGAACAAAAGCAAAATAATTACTTCGAGCAAATAAAAAACAAAATGGATTTATATGTCCATTTTGTATACCAATTAACTAAAAAATTTCCTAAAGAAGAGCTATACGGATGTACTTCTCAGCTCCGTCGCTCAACCCTTTCAGTTGTTTTAAACTTCATTGAAGGCTTTGCAAGAAGAAAAATTGCAGTAAAAAGAAACTTCTGGGAAACTTCCTATGGCTCTTTACAAGAATCCAAATATTTGTTGAATTTTTGCTTTGTTGAAAAATATATTCAACAAGATGACTATAAAAAGGCGGCCGGAATGGCGGAAGAAATCGGAGCAATGCTTTGGCGTGCCTTGGAGCCTTTGTCTGAATGATAAAATGTTAAAATGATACGATGATAAAATGAAACCGAGCACCAAAGAAAAACTATATATTTTAGTAATAATTTTTCTAATTGGCATTAGTGCCCAGTTCTATTACACTTATAGTTACGAGCCAAATAATAGAATACAAGTTTACTATAACCAGGAGCGGGCGCTAAATACGGAACTCATAAGTCTAATTCGTGACGCGGATGAATTTGTATATTTCGGGGTTTACACTTTTACGAGAGCGTATTCGTAATTCCAGAATGCTTGCCTTTAGCCTAGTAGCAGCGTTGCCTGCTCCTCCTGTAAATGCGAGTGAATCGGTGAAGCGGCTTTGGCGCGAATCGACTTCAATGGTATGAGATTACGTATAAGACTCGGCTTCGACCCAGATCATTCACCAGCGTGAGATATCGGTGGCCTTTGCGAAACGCCTTTTCATCGACTCCAATGTGCGTCACCGGTTCCGCTTTCCGTCGCTTCAGCCCACGTTTGACCGCGCGATCCATGATGCCGTGAATTTCATCCCAACTCAGATGAAGCTGTTCAGCAACCGCCTTCTGACTGGCCACCTTCAACCAATCGATCGCCAACCGTTCAAACAGTGCGGTGAATCGGCTACCCGGCTCCGCCCAGGAGAGCTTCACCACTTTAACCCCGTGCTCGACCGGCAAACTTCAGCGAGCTGAGGATCAGTTTTCTGTGGGGAGGGAGTGGAAGGCTCTGTTTTGCCGGAAGTTTCGTAGATTGGTTTCAGGAAAGATTGAGGGCTCACCAGTGTGGAGGAAAACACTACGAATTTCGTCGCTTTATCCCATATTTCTCATACCAACCATATGTCTTGAGCCACTGATACAACGCATCTCGACTAATTCCAAGCAACTGCGACGCCTCTCCAACCTCTTTGGTTACTTCAAAAACACGGGTAATTAGCCATTGTTTTAAGAGTTTGTCATGCTCTCTAAATTCTAACTTGCCCAACCGAATGTCCTCACCTGTAGGAGCCTGTATTAAAAAGTCACGACTGCAGCTCTCGACTTGTTCACGAATCTTCATCGCGTGTCTATGGAGCCCATCATGCTCGACGACCCCCTTGAGTTGCTCCCAAATCTGAAGCTGATTCTTAGCGCTGAGGATGTCCTGAGTCTCCACGTAGGTTCGCGCCAAGTATAAGGAGAGTACGGCCCTCAATTTTGCATCCGGCATTCGAGGCATAAACGAATCTTGCGGTGAAGGACCCTGCTTTCACTCCGCTGTGATGTACTTGACTCGCGATGAAGGTTGCAAAAAACAGCCTCACCATCTCGCACGCACAATCGTGCCCTTTCAGTTTGCCCGAGATAGTCATATACCTGCGACAGGAGACAGCGCAATTCTACTTGCGGTATTAGAGCCCCGTCCCAATGGCCGTCAGCGACAGAACGAGGTATAACCCACCCAAAAAGCGAATTGGCAAGGTGCGTCGTTTCTTTTACAGCCAACCGACCGTGATGCCAGGCATTCGCCAACTTCTCGTAGGACGACTTGTGATCCTCCAGCCGGTCAGTGGTTTCTTCAGGCCATTTGACGAATCGATTTTCTTCTTTCACATGGAATCCGTTGTAGGAGCCACCGACATTTCACATCAGTTTAATCAATCACTATTGAAAACCCTTGATTTCACGATGTCAAGAAAACCTAGAGTTTGTCATTTTTGTCGACAAATCCCTTGAAGCTTTTGAGATGGCATTTGCGATAGTGTTAAGTGTTTCGGGATTGGTTGACCAGAGGCTTCGAGTCCAGCGTTCCTTGAACTTCCTCTGTCTTTGTAAAGTCCCCCGACGTTTATGGTGCTTTGGCTCGTGTTCTGGCCAGGGCAACATGTTATGAGCTTTCTGGCAGCCTGAAGCGGATGCGGTGTCGGAAAGCTTAACGTATTTCGCAATTCTTAAGAACAGGCTTTGTCCTTCGCTGGTAAGGAATTCTGTTTGTAATGGATTCGAGACAAAGACTTGACTAGCTCGTGATTTGCTATTTGCTGAATTGGTCCTTCTGTTGCTGGCAGCGTCGCGCCTTGTAGTGTGTCTGAAACTTGACAGACGTGGACTTAATGCTGTACATTGAGCGCAAGGTATTGGGATTAATTCATTTGCAAGATACTGCCTATAGTGTTCTTGTCTCTGAGGTAAGAGATTTGGTTCTTGTCGCAGTTCGGGATCTTCGGCGCTCTCAGGTCTTGCTTCGCCGGCCATGCTCAAACAGGCCACCGTTCCCCAACCCTTCCTTTAGCCCGTACCATTTCCGTTTGACGTACCCAGAAGCAGAAGGAGGAATCTTGCAATGTTAGGGCGAACTGTGATCTTTACGGCCGCGGGTTTGTTGCTGTTAGGCGGTTTGACAACCACTGCCGGCTTATTAGCCACAGCGGTTGCTGTTGGCCAGCAGCGACCCGCATGGCCGCCACCATTACTGCCAGGTTATTCGTATGCACAACCGAGACATCCTGGACATCGGTGGGCGATGGTTAAATATCGTACACCCGTTAAGTTTCAGGACGCAGCTATAGAGATCTTACTCGACTCGTCTGTTTCCACGCCTGCCCTCCGCAAGGTGGAAATTCGGGATGTAGGCAACTCCGTGGTGGCGACGAAAGAGTGGAGCGCTACTACCGTCGAGGGAACTGTTCAAAGTCAGGCTTTCTATCAGTATCGGATCAGGGATATCTTCTCAAGTGTTCCGCCACCGAGCGCAGCTGAAACTCGAACTCGAACTTATGTAGTTCGCATATCGGCTTTCGATCGCCGCGAGGTCATAGAAACGATGGAGTTTCGGCTGGAACTCGTCCCATAGGTCGGTTAAAGAACGTTCTTTGGTAGAACGTTCTTTTTTTGGTTCTCAGTTTCCCAAGAGACCACCCTCCTTCAGCAGCAACAAGCAAGTACAGGTTTAAGAAAATATGGAGCATGGAGCGGAAATTGCGTCTGCTGATTCTAAATGTAATTGTTTTACTTAGCATACTGCTTGCGAGTTTTTCTCACCGCACGGCAGAAACGCAAACACCGCAAGCTCAGAACAGCCCAGCTTCTACGCGGCCCTATTGCTATTCAATTTTCGGTAGAAGACCGATTCCAATGGTTACGTACCAACTAATATTGTCTTCCAAGGTTGCTATGCCTAATGCCTGGACTACTGCAGTATCAAATGCAGCGACCGAATGGAATATGGTTGGGACGGCGTTTACGCTAACAGGGGGGAATACGATTATTCTCGCGACGGACGATACTGTGATTCGCGTACCCGGCGGCAACGTTTTGATCCAAAGGGGAAATGCAATACAAGCCACTATCGCCGGTACAACTATTACGATTTCCGTCGCGCTCACAGATGAAGAATTACGTTCTACCCAAATTGGTGCGAGCGTTGCAACAACTTCAACCGAATTCAACGAACTTACTCGTGCTGTTTTCAGCAGAGAGATAGTTGTGAACGGACGGGCAAACTGGATACTAACCGGCGCTATACCCACAAACGGGTTCGACCTTCAAGGCGTGGTTGCGCATGAGTTTGGACATATCGCCGGTTTGGCAAATGTGTCATGTCCTGGGCCCGTTATGCAGGAAACCATAGAACCTGGGCAACCACGCAGACTCACGGATGACGATAGACAAGCTCTCAGGCAAATTTATCCATCTAAGTGAGAGAGACAATTCCCTAATCGAGAAAACCCTTCTTGATTCATCGAAGCGTGTTCAATCGTCGCCCCGAAAAAAGGCTCTTCCGGGTTTTTAGTGGGTTACGGAGCCAGATCCAGCCCGCCACAGTGGAAGTAAATCGCATTGATGAAGTTCCTCTGATTGCGGAATCCGCGTGCCGTGTACTTCACCCACTGGATCTTGGCGTTCAAGGATTCGCTGGCCGCATTGGTGATCCGATGTTTGATAAACGTCAGAATATTTTCGAGACGACGTTTCAGCATGCGACCGGCTTCGATCATTGGCTTCAAGCGGCAGCGTGAAGCCCAGCTATACCAGCGGTCGAAGAATGACCGTGCCGCTCCGGTATAAACATACGTGAACAGGGTCGTGTAGTACTTGCGGAAGCAGTGGATGGCTGTTGGCCACCGGTTTGGGCTGCCATTCAGCAGAACGAAGCGTTCGGTAAATCCCTTATCGAAGATGTCGCTCATGGCAACTTTTTCGGAAGACAGGCTAATTCGTTGCCGTCGACTGAGGTTGAACTTGCGGATCTATACATTTGGGTGGTCCGGCGATATCCATATAGCGTCGAGCTCTGTCAGCAGTAGCCGGTCCCGTTCCTGCAAGACTAATCCATCATTGCCAGTCATCCAGCGCCTCCTCGGTGGACAGCGCCAAGGCGGCCCTGACGTTGATATCGTGCTCGATCTCTGAGCGGGGCATGGCCCATCGTCCACGGCATCGCGAAAGCAAATCTCCAGAGGAGGGCAATGCCTTGATCTCCGGCACTTGAATTTGCGACCAGCGATAGGAGCCGCTTTTGACAATCATTTGACGGTGAGGCAGGTGGCGGAGCAGTTCAGATAGCTGCTTTCCGCCACCCAGGGCTGATGCCATCTTGCTGGCATCATCGCTGGAAAGCTGAAACAGAACGTGCGTGCCGACAGCAAGGATTGCGGCCTTCATCTGCGGTGGATATTGCTCCAAGAATTGGTTGGCCGAGACGACTGAAATGCCGAACTTCCTGGCTTCGGACAACAGTGTGTCGATGCCGGCGTCGAAGGTCACGAGATTCTGGATTTCGTCGCAATAGAGCGTAAAAACCCTCCTCGATTTTCTTCGAAAAATCGCATGCTTGAGCTTGGCAAGAAATAGGCTGCCCAAGGTCGACGCCTGTTCGCCCAAACGGCCTTTGTCCAGGTTGAGAATGATCCAGTAGCCGTTATCCATCGCATCGAGTAGAGAAAAACTCGAGTGCTCCTGACCCAAGATGTGGCGAAAGTGCGGGTCCGCGGTAAACGCCGTCGTCTTATTCAACACCGCCTCCCTAAATGCAGCCTGCATCCCCTCGCTGATTCGGTCATATCGCGTCTCGAAATATCGGCGGACTTCAGGATTGCGAACATGCTCCAGGCATGCTGTCCGAAAGGCGGAATGAGTCAGCAGCGGTGCGATCTCAAGGAACGTGAGACGGCTTTCCGACAAGACATACAGTGCGTTCCTGAGCAGCTCTTCTGTCCTGGCCCCCAACGCGTCCAGATGCCAGCGTTGTTTCAGTATCTGTGCGAACTCCGAAATCTGGACGAAATTGGAATCGGCTGCTTTGGGCTGTTCGAGGACATTGAGACCGACGGAGTAGCGGGGATCACCCGGTTCGATGACGATCAGCTTTTGAGTTAGGTCCTCATTACGCGATCGTTCCCTTTGCGCGATGGCCGCGAGCAGGAAGCTTTGAGCGTCGCCATGGAGATCGAAGAAGACAAAACCGCGATTGGCCTCGATGTCCTGCAAAACAAAATGTTTGAGCAGAGTCGACTTGCCCGTGCCCGTCTTGCCCAACACAGCGATGTGCTCCGGCCGACGAGCGTGCGGTAACAACGACATTGAAGGATGGAGCGGCAGTATGCTGGCCCGTCCCAGTTTGGATCGTCTCCGCGACGATGCGACAAAAGGAAGTTTTGATGCCGTACTGCTCAATGATGTAGACCGCCTAGCCCGCGATGTTGCGCATTTGGGAATAATCAAGCGGGGTTTCGAGAGCAAACACGTTCAGTTGGTCTTTCGCAAATTGCCTTCAGACAACAGTCCCACGTACAACCTGATGGTCAATATCCTCGGCAGTTTCGCTGAGTTCGAGCGGGAACAAATTCTTGATCGAATGCGCCGAGGCAAACGCCACAAGGTGGAGGTCCGAAAACAATATGTCGGCTGCATCGCTCCTTACGGCTATCGATACCAAGTCGGTAGTGCAACGGTCGGCCGCGAAGCTCAGATCGAGATCATCTCCAAGGAAGCCGAAGCCGTAAAGAAGATTTACACTTGGGCATCGGCGGGCATTTCAATGAAAAGAATTGCACGCAACCTCGACGAATTGGGTGTGCCAACACGAACTGGCAGGCCCGCCTGGGCTGCCAGCATCGTTCATCGGATCCTCCATAACGAAACGTATGCTGGTGTCTGGTCCTACTGCAAACTGGAGGCATGCGAACCGATCCGTCCAAAAATCCGCACTACATATAGACGCATTTCGCGCTCGAGTCGTCGGCGGATGCGCTGGAATCGATTATGTGGACGTCCCTACGGGAGGCTCTTTTGAACCCGAAACACTTGAAGCAGCGAATTCTCAGGGCGCGAAACCGGATTGCAAAGGAAGGCGCTGCGGCCACTAAGACCCAAACTTCCGTTGAAAAGCTCGACGAAGACACTCGTCTGATCCAGCGCTATCGCTCCGGTGTCATCACAGCGCAAGAATTAACAAATGGTCTCGAGGCTATAAAAGCTCGTCGTCAGGAGCATCGAGCCGATCATTCCAATAAGCAGAGTCGAAATCACCCATGGCCCGGGATTACAAAGATGTGTCGTCGCTTGGCAAAACGACTGGAAGATCCCGCGCCAGCATCGCGCCAACAAATATTCCGGGACTTAATCGACGAAGCTACGGTCTTTGTCGATGAGGTGAGAATCCGCGGCAAGATTACCGCTGAGTCTCTGAGCGGTAGTACGGTCGTTAACCAAATGGCAGGAACACGCGAAAATCTGATGGCGATTCAATCTGCGAATGAATTGTCTTGTGAGATTGCATCATCTCAATCAAGGTTTTAGTGACTGAAAAGGCTTATGCTTCGGGTTCGTTTAACTGGACAGCGGCGGCAACCAATTTGAATGACGAAGTGCTGGAAATAGGTTATGATGAAGCCGTGAGGCAAAAATACCAAAATATTTTGGAAGAAATATTTAAAAAATATAATAACTAACCTAAACAATATGACGAATGATTTTTTGAAACAAGATATTTTCTTTTTCGTTACAACTATTGCGGTAATAATCCTCACCCTGCTTGTGTCAATTTTAATAATTTATTTTATTAAAATTTCCAGGGACGTAAAATATCTGCTGACCAAGGCAAGGACTGGCGCAGATATAATAGCAGACGATATGTCCGACCTTCGCGATAATATTAAAGCCGAAGGTTTTAAGCTTAAATACTTGTTCAGGTTTTTGAGCCGCTTAAAGAAAAAAAGATAGCTTTAAATTTATGACAAAATCATCTTCAGTAGGCAGGGTAGCAGCAGGTTTAGGCATTGCGGCTTTAGCAGCCACAGCTGCCGCAGCTTACTATTTCTCCGGATCTTCGGGTAAAAAACACCGCAGGCAAATAAGCGCGTGGGCAAAAAAGGCCAAAGCGGAAATGGTGGGTGAAATTAAAAAAATGAAAGTTGTCAGCAAGTCAGCTTACGAAAAAGCAGCCAAAGAGGTAATGGCAAAATATAAGCAAGCCAAAAACGTTAAGCCCGAAGAACTCGCCGCTTTAGGCAGAGAACTTAAGGGCCACTGGAATAAAATTTCAAAAACTGTTTCGGCGCTTGGCAAAAAGAAAGAGGCCGTTAATAAAAAAAGATCCCCTTAAGGGGATCTTTTTTTGCTTATTCCGCTTTTAGCATAAAGTGCGTTGGCACAACTTTGCCGTTATGTTTAAATTCTCCAAAAATATGGTACGCACCCGGGCCGGGGAAAGTTAATCGGGACTCAATATTGGGGCCGAATTTTTCCGGCAAAAATAAATGTTGGGTATGAATGCCGGTGCCTAATATTTTATTAAGGCCGGATTTCGGCAACCAGCCGTGAGTGTGCATAAACTTTGACAAATCTTCTTTTATAATACTTATATGCATTGGCGAATTTAAATAGGCCTGCAAATCTGTAACCGGATTGTCGGCTTTTTTTATATTGTATTGTAAAATAATTTCTTCTCCGGATTTTATTTTGGCCGGTGATGTTTTTAAAGCTACCTGGTAACTATTGAAATTTTTTGATAACGAAAAATCTTTTTGTAAATTTGCTTGCAGGCTTAATCCGCCAACATTAACAAAAAAGCTTTCGACAAAAAGTTTAGACCTCACGGTAAAATCTACGGCAACTAAATATTTGCCGGCTTTTGGAAAAACATAACTAATGGGAAATTTTCCCTGCTTAATCATTTCTTCGCTAACAGGATTAAGGTCTTCCACATGCAGGTGGCTAAATACGCTAAAATCCTCAGAAACAACAACAGCGTGCAATATTCGGTCATGATCCAAATTCAGCTCCCCTACCGGCTGACCGGTAAAGTCCCTAATGTTGAAAACTAAAATAGCAGGTTTGCCGGCTTCAAACTCTTTAGGCTCTATGCTTAAACCTGCTTGAGCCTGAACCGGGCGGATAAAATATAAAAATTCCCGTATGTCAGCAAAATGGTATTGACCGAGCCCATTGCCAACCATACAGCCCGGCACGGCAATATCTGAGGTTGCCTGTCCGGCCCTTTGGGGCACATTTTCGTGCCAAACAAAAAAAGTTTGGTTGGCATTTTTTTCGCATAAAATTTGAAAATCGCTTTTAAACAAAGTAACATTGTGTCTGCCCCCCAAGAAAGACAGAACAAACAGACCAAAAACCAAAGGCACGCTCCACGCTCCCCTGTCGTACAATAAGCTTATAGGTGTTGGGTTACTGGTAATAGTTTGTGGTTGCCCAGATAATTCGTTTAACCGATCACCATGGCGATACAAAAAAACAGCTGTCAGTAAAATTAAAAGCGCTATAAAAATATTTATCATCTCAAAACGGTCAAAGCTCCTGTCTTGAGAATGCGCTTTGGCAAAATCTATTTCCCCAGGATAATTTACCGCAAAAGAAGCCACTGCATCGTAAGCGCTCGGTCTTTGTGCGGTAATATCAATTTTCCATACCCCCTGCGGGCTTAGCAGCTCTTGGTCAAAAACAAAACCACCTAAAAAACGCTGCTCAATAGGAACTATTACCGGCCCAATGTTTTTTTCAGAGTTAGTTAAAGTTATGGTTAATTTGTGAATATCGGGACTTGTCTTACTATTAGCAGACGTCAAAGTAACTAAAAATTTGCTTAGCTCATAAGGATGCTGAGTTAAACTAATATTAATCCCCTGGCTTTGTTGCTGTTTTAAAAAACTATAATGGGGTGCAATGGGCGGCGTTGTGATAATTAAATTACCGGTAACTAAAAGTATAAAAATACCCATGCCCGCCTCGAAACTCAAGATTATTGGCAGCCAGGAAGCAATAACTTTTTTCTTTAGCCAAAGCTGGCTTAATATACGGGCGGCAAACAAAGCGGCCGCGAAAATACTTAAAATAATAAATTTTTCTCCCCACGAAGTGCTCAAAACGTTACCAAAACTTTTTAAATGCAGCCAAATAACATAAACCCCGGTCACCCCTGAAACTGCCAGGGAAATGGCAACAATTTTGGAAAAACTCGTAAGGATAAAAAGCGAAATTTTGGCATTTTTTAATTTGCCAACAACCGGCGACAGCAAAATTAACAAAGCCAAAACTCCGCCAATCCATAAATCTTTAAAGTACAAATGGACAAAATTAATAAAAATTGAAAGCTCGGGATAAAAAGCAGACGCCGCCGCGTGGCTTACTCTGGCCCTGGCGAGCGCAACAAAAGCTAAAAGTAAAAATAAAAATACTTCCGTTTTGCTAATTTTTTCATTAAGCAAAATTTTCTTTCGGGCTGACCAAAAAACTAAAAAGAAAGTTATAATGGCAAGCATCCGGTAAAAAGTATACTTGGCCGAAACCGTGGAAAAAAATAACCAAAAAGTATGGCTAATAGTTGATTGCTGCAGCTCTGCAAGCTGATTAGTTTTTAAAATAAAGTAAACTATTCCCCCGCCCAGGACTAAAAGCGTTGCTGCAACCAAAGCAAAGCTTAATCTTTTTTGTAATAATCCTTCTGTAAGCTCAAGCTCTGCGCTAAAATATTTCCTTCTGGCCGGACGCCAAATAAAGACAATTACTAACAAAACTCCCAAAGCCAAAGCTTCACCTAAAAGCTCAATGCCAACTGTTAAGCCTTCCGGAACAGAAGAAATATGCCTAACTTCTACGCTTTGAGAAACACTAGCTGCATTTACCGATGTCTGCCCAACGGAAAAAACAAAAGCGCCTTTGGTAAAATGGCCATCATCTGCGGAAACTACCTGCCAGGAAACAGCGTAGCTGCCTTCACCGGCGTTTTTTAAACCGACAACAAACAACCTGTTGTCTTTTGAGTCAACGTGTGCGTCGTTATTGTCTGCCCTGCTGCCGTCCGGGGCAAAAACAAAAATACTACCGGCTTTTGCTTCCAGCCTTTCGCTAAAACGGATTCTAACTTCAACGGGCGCTTTTAAAACCACCGAAGAAGCTTCGGGTTGGTAGGAAAAAGGCGTAGCATGGGCAAAAGCCCGGCCAAACGGAAACAAACAAAGCAAAACAAAAAAAGCAGCTTTAAAAAATTTAGCGCTCATAATTTAATATCTTTTTTTGCTTTTTACAAAACTGTAGGAACCCAAAATTAAACCAAAACCTAAAATGCCGACTATTGCTCCGCCGGCAAAATTAGCCCAATCTTTTTTGGAGTTTTTAGGCGGTTGTTCGTAGTAAGCCTGTAAAACATCAAGTTTAAAGGCCGCTTCGGCGATTGATTCATCCCCCGTCTTGTAACGCACTCTAAACTTGTAAGTCCCCCCTTTAGGGAAAGTATATATCCAGGTATTGGGGCCCTCGGGCTTGGTTTTTATGCTGCCGTAAAAAGTAATAGGCTCCGGTTCCTGGCCAATATCGACCACTACTTCACTAAAGCTCACCGGATTATTGTTTGAGCTTTGATACAATTGAAAATCAAACAAAGTTGGCTCGCCTGCAACCGGTGTTGGCATTAAGGAGTCGTAGCCCACATCTACCAAATAACCGTCTACCTTCTGATTTAGCGACTGCCCAATAGCGTGGGCTAAAACCGAAGTTGCAAAAAGCAAACAAAATCCAAAAATAACAAATATTTTTTTAATATTATTTAATTTCATAACCGCCTCAAACTCAAAAATTTAAGGATTTTTTTGGCCTCTAAAAAACCCGCGACCTGAAGCAGCCAAGCTTACTGCTGCCAAAGCTAAAGCAGCAATCGCCAAACCCTTGGAACCGGAACCGGATTCTGCGGCTGCGGCATTGACCTTTGAATTTAATTCATTATTGGTCACTGCGCTTTCCGGAAATCCCAAGTCCGCCTTGGCTGTTGGACAGCCAAAAGCCCCGGCTGCCTCAATGCGCAAAACCCCTTCAGACACCCTAACCTCACTTTTATCCTCAGCTGCCTGCGGGTGGCCTGCGGGGTTACAAGTCCAGGTATAGTCAAAAGGAATGCTATCAATAGCCCCAAACAATCGGTAACTAAAAGTAGTTTGAACTGTTGGAATAAAATTAGCCTTATACGCGCCCGGGGTATTGTAGACCGGGCTGATGTCTAATATTTTTTTCTTTCCTGACGCTATTAGCTCAACTTTTAATGTTTTATCTAAGCCTACCACAGGCGTTGTAGTATGATCATCCTCTAAATGCCCGGCCATGTTAGCCACACGTAAATCAAGACCGGTTTTGTCGTCTACGGCAACCGGCTCATTGAGTGAGCCTATTGTGAATGAATACACTTTTCCATTAATCTCAAACACCGTGTGGCCGTGTGCTAAGACATTAGCCGGAGCAAGCATTAACAAACTAAACAAAAAAACCAAAAAACTGCAGAAATATTTTTTCATTTTACACATCCCTTATTGATTATTTATATTACTTGTATTATACACGTTAGCCTAAACCAATAAAAGATGCTAAACTGAAAAAACAAATAATTAAACTAACAAAATGTCTGACAATAAAACAGTGCTAACAAGTACGTTAAAAGCCTGGGCGCCCCTGGCCGTTGTAATTGTAATTTTCGCAGGGCTAATTTACGCCACGGCGCAGCAAAACTACCGCCAAAATGCTAACGACCCCCAAATCCAACTCGCCCGTGATGTGGCAGACGCCATTTTACAGGGAACGCCGGCTGACGCTATAGTCCCCCAAGTGGGCAACACAGACCTTAAAAAAAGCCTTTCCCCTTTTCTCATAATTTTTGACGCTTCGGGCAAACCGCTTGGCTCTTCTGCAATATTAAATGGCCAAAATCCCGAATATCCAATTGGTATGCTTGAAGAAGCCAAAAAGACCGGTGAGCACCGTGCAACTTGGCAGCCCGAACCCGGAGTGAGAATTGCTGCAGTAGTGGTGCATTATAGTGACAAAGACCAGTCTGGCTATGTGGTAGCCGGCCGCTCGCTTACAGAAATAGAAGCCCGGGTTGCTAAAATAGCTGCCCTGGTCGCTATGGCCTCTGCCGCTGCCTTAATTATTAGCTTGCTGTTAATTTTTATATTTAAAAAATTATGTAAAAACTGCCTCCCACAGCACCATCAACACACGGAAATAACTATAGATTCAACTAAGGAAGTCTAATTATCCCTGTCATTGCCGCGTCGTCACACCTTTTTGCATAAAAAAGGTGTGACGACGCGGCAATCTTAAAATAGATTGCTTCGGATGCACTCGCAATGACACTAAATCTAAAATCATGCCGAAGGTTCAGGTTAATGAAGAAGAATTAAAAAAGAAACTCACGCCCGAGCAGTACCATATACTGCGCGAAAAAGGGACGGAAGCGCCGGGTACGAGTGAGCTTTTACATGAAAAAGGTAAAGGGATGTTCAATTGCGCCGTTTGCGGCCAGCAATTGTTTGCATCGGACAATAAATTCGACAGCGGCACCGGCTGGCCTTCCTTTGACCAAGCCCTGCCCGGAGCTGTGGAGTTTAATGAAGACAAAGATTTAGGCATGAGCCGGACCGAGGTAACCTGCTCGAACTGCGGCAGCCATTTAGGCCACGTATTTGATGACGGCCCAACAAAGACAACCGGTAAAAGATTTTGTATTAATGGCGCGTGCCTAATGCATAATCCTGAGCCCGTCGAAGGGCACCAGCCTAAGCAGTAACTGTGCCCTGCCGGAGCTATTAGAAATCTATATATGGATCCCGGATATTTTGCTTTAGCAAAATTCCGGGATGACACGCTCATAAGAGCGTGTCATTTTAAATTCAAGCTCGCCCATAAGTACCTTGCCGCAGTCGTTCGATGCGGGCTCCAAGACTCTACCAGCTTATGATATTTTTTAGGATGAACTTTTATTTCCAGTTTATACCAGCGCTTAATTGCGTTTTTAAGACCCAAGTCGCCGTGCGAAAATACGTCAGGCCGGGCCAGCGAAAACATTAAAAACATTTCCGCGCTCCAGCGGCCAATGCCTTTTAACTTAGTAAGGCTGACGATAATTTCTTCATCAGCCATTTTTTTAAACTGTTTAAAGTCTATTTCTTTTTTAACAATAGCCCTGGCAATACCTTTTATATAATTTACTTTTTGGCCCGAAAGCCCGGCTTTCCTAATACTGGCTGATGATTTACTTAAAATTTCAATCGCTGACGGGAATCGTCGCCCGCCGAAAATCATCCGAAACCTTTTTTCAATTGTATCTGCCGCCTTGGTGGAAAGCTGCTGGTTAATAATGGCCACGCATAAAGCTTCAAAGTAACGGTTGTGGGGTTTGTAAGGCTGCAGTTTAATTTGCCTAACAATCTTTTTAAGCACCGGGTCAACCTCCTCCAAATGCTTACTACTCTTATGCATAATTTTAACTTGGTTTCTTTTTTAAAATTACTTTCCAAAGAATAACGGTAATTAATATTCCGCCAATTACCCAAAACCACCAGGAAATTTTATTAAAATATTCCCAGTTAGTTCCGAGCAAATACCCAAGCAAGCAAAACAGGGTAACTTCCGTAAGTTCCCCCAAAGATTCGTAGAGCAAATACCTTTTATAAGAAAGTTTGGAAAGTCCGGCGGCAACGTTTATAGCCGGCGCAATGGAAGTAAAAAAACGGGTGGAGTAAATAGTTAAAATAGGATGCGTGTCTAACTTGTCCCTGGCAGCCTCCAGCCTCTCGGGCTTAAAAAACCTGCCTAATTTTATTTTGTTCATAGCAGACATACCATAATGCCTTACTAGCCAGTACCCCGCATTGTCGCCTAAAATGTTGCCGGTTAAGCCGACAATAAAAACCGAAACAATATTAAAATGCCCACCTAAGGAAAAAGCGGAAGCGGCCATAAGTATGCTGCCCGAAGGCAAGGGCAACGCAAAAGCGCCTAAAAACGTAATAAGAAACAGGGCAATATATTTGTAAACTAAAACAAATGAAAGTAAAGAGGCAAAAATTCCGGCCATAATTTAAGCAATTTTGAGCAACTGTGGAAACTTTTTTTTAAATTTTTCCAGCTTGGGGTTAATAACTGCCTGGCAATAAGGGTTATTAGGATTGTTTTTAAAGTAGTCTTGATGGTAGTTTTCAGCCACATAAAACTTATCAAGCTGCCGGACTTCGGTGACTATGGGAGCGCTGTATTCTTTTTGAACTGACTGTATATATTTTTCCGATGCCGTTTTTTGCTCGTCCGATGTAAAAAAAATTGCCGAACGGTACTGCTGCCCGACATCGTTGCCCTGGCGGTCTTTTGTTGTCGGATCATGAGTGGCAAAAAAAACTTCCAGCAAATTTTCGAATGATATTGTTTTTGGGTCAAATTCAATTTTTGCCGCTTCAATATGGCCTGTTCCGCCGGCGCATACCATTTCATAGGTGGGATTTTCAGCTAACCCGCCCGTGTAACCCGGCAAGACAGATGACACGCCCTTTAAATTTTGGAAAATGGCTTCTGTGCACCAAAAACAACCACCCCCAAGGACGGCCACTTCCGCTGAATTTTGTTGATTTTGATCCATAAAAATTTTTAACGGGATTTTACTGGTTGTTTTTGGAAAAAGCCTTGCCCCGTACCATGCCGAAGGCATTGGTTCGGGGAACCTCCGCCGAATACTGCTGTTTCCATAAAATTATTTTAACCTATACTTGCTAATATCTAATTTAAAATCTTTTGTCACTTTTATTCCGTCCTTAATCAATAACTCTCTTTGCAATTCTTTTGTTGCCGTCCAATTGCCTTTTATGCTAATTATCCCGTGATTATTTACAACTCTCCACCACGGGACAATAGCCCCTCCCGCCTTAGCGTGCAAAATTGGTTTTGCCCGCTTCGGCCTACGGGGCTTTGCCCCTTTCCCCAAATTTCCAATGGAAATTTGGGGGCCCCCTAAAATATCAATACTCCTTAAAATCCCGCCTACCTGCCTAGCTGCCCTTGGAGATCCCGCAGCGGCTGCCACCTGACCATAGCTCACCACTTTGCCTTTTGGAATTTTTTTAACAAATTTTAAGACTCTGTCTTTAAACATGGAAAAGCTGCTTGCGTAGAGTTTGATAATTAGGGATGGCTTTTCCAACCAACTGCCAAAAATTTTTACTGTGGTTAAATTCGGCCAAATGGCAAAGCTCGTGGACAACTAAATAATCTTGCAGCTCACCTGGCAAATGGAGAATTTTGTAATTAAAATTTAAATTACCTTTTCTGCTACAGCTCCCCCATCTGGATTTATGGTTTTTTATATTCACCCGATTATAATTAAACCCATAAAATTTATTCCATTGTTGAACTTTTGCCAATGCTAATTGTTTTGCCTCATCGCGGTAAACTTTATATTCCCGCTTACCAAACTTTACAATTGGCCGACTTTTAAAGGTTTGGAAGTATGCCAAACTTTTTTCTATCCAGGCAAGCTTGGATTGAATAAATTTATCAACTAAATTCAAATTAAAGCTAAAAGGCAGGGTAACTACTACCGACAAATCGCAATATACCGCAATTCGCATCCTTTTTGCCCTCGAGCTTACCCTTACAGAATAAGCTATTGATTTTTGTTCTGTCTTTGCAGCCATTGTTTAATTTTGGTCCACCATGCCAACCGAATGCCAATAAACTCCAAGCCTACAAAAATTAGCCAGGCTCCCGGAGTCAGCGGAGTTATAAGGGCCAATAACCCAATTACTATTAAAACTATCCCAATAATTTTTTTACCTCTTGGGTATTTTTCTGAAAAATTCTTGTATCGTTGCTTTATGTCCATTAATGGTGTTTATGCTTTTTGACCTGATGCCACAGTACCCAAATAAGAAGCAACAAAACCACCCACACCAAACCAATGGTAAAAATAACCATTAGGCCAAACCATTTGTGCAGATCCCCAAAAGCTTTATCACCCATTATTTTATAATGGAACTGTCCCGGCATTTCGCTTACCGCCATGCCCAAGCCTTGGGTCATTATGCCGTACATTTCCCTCTGCTCTTGGCTAGACAAAGTTCCGCTTTGCATTTTTGTCATAAACCCCTGCATTTTTTGCGCAGCGGCCGGCACTACAGAAGCATTCACCATAGTTCCGGCTTGTCCGGGAACATAGGTAGCGGCCAGCACAAAAACAGGGAGCGCCAACAAAAATACAGAAAGCGAAATTAACAATATTTTTTTCATTTTTGTTAGTTTAATGATTTTTTTCATTATAACACACTTCATAAACCATAGAATTTGTAGGCAATGCCATGGACTTACCTAACCAAAAAGCCTAAACCTTCTTCCACTCCACGAGCTTGCCCGCTGCAATTTCTATTTTGTCCGCCCTTCTAAGATGGCGGATTTGTTTTTTATTTAAAATTTTAAAATGCTTAATCTTGTCCAGCTTGTGCGGGATAGCAAAAAGGTTTTTGGCCGATGTCCGCCAGTTAAGTTTGTCAAAATATGCAAGGTCAAAAAGATGGGAATATTCCCTCAAGGTTTTTTTTCCGTTGTCTAAAAAATATTCGTGGAAAAAAGAAAGCGCCAATTCCCTTACAGTTTTATAAATTGGCTCCCGATAGCGCAAAACTCCGTGGTTAGTCTTGGAAATTGCGCCGTAGCAGCCAAATTGCTTAAAAACGGCCACCACATGATCGTCATCATAAGGCTTAGCCGAACGAAGGTCTAAAACATACGGCCGCGCCCCGTTAAATTCCAAAACCGCGGCCGCAAACATTGCCCCTTCCATACAGTGCGCTTTTTGGGTTTTTATAACAAAACGGGGCGACATACACGTCTCCCCGCCCTTTTCAAAGTTGATTTTTATGGAATTCAAATAATCCTGAATTTTTTTGGGCGAATTCAGTTTCTTAAACAGTAAAAGTTCATTCTTGGAATAGGCAAATTTGTTGCTTGTCACTTGTAACCTGTTACTTGTCACTCTTTACCCCATGCCCGCCAAATTGTTTGCGAAGGAGTGCCACAATTTTGTTTGAAAATTTTTGCTGATTTTCAGCCTGCGACGATTCTTTACGAACATTTAAAGCATCTTCAATCACCCTTACATCAACTCCCAACTCTTTTGCCGTACTAACAGTCCACTCCCCTTCTCCGCTCGATGCAATTTCACCGCTCACAGAATCGAAATTTTCCTTTTCAAAAATATTCCTGGTTAAATCAATTAGCCACGACCTCACCACAGTTCCTTGCTGATAAATCTTGGTGACCTGATTTAGATCAAGATTAAAATTAGATGCATTTAAAACACCGTAGCCTTCGGCAATAGCTTCCATCATTCCGTATTCAATGCCGTTGTGCACCATTTTTACAAAATGTCCGGCGCCATTTGCTCCAACTAAACCGTAATTTTCACCCGATGATAAAGCTTTTATTGCCGGTTCAATAATATTCCAATGCTCATGAGGTCCCCCGACCATTAAAGCAAAACCGTTTTTTAAACCCCACACCCCGCCTGAAGTGCCGCAGTCATAAAATATCACGCCCTTAGATTTCAAACTCTCCGATCTTTTAATGGAATCTTTATAAAAACTATTGCCGCCGTCTATAACAATGTCGCCGGCTTTTAAATGCGGCCCGAGTTGGTTTTGCAAAAAATCTTCCACAATTTCATGCGGAAGCATAAGCCAAAAAACTCTTTGCCCAAAAAGCTTGCCTACTGCCTCAGAGACATCCGATGTTGCCCAGCCGCCAAAATTTTTTAATTCCTCTACTGGTTCACTTGAGCGATTCCAGGCAAAAATCTCAAAGCCATTTTTATGCAGCCGCTTGGCAATTTGCATACCCATTCTCCCCAAACCAAAAATTGCAATTTGCATAATTTTTCCCTTCATACTTCATACTTCATACTACCTAGTCCACCACTCTTTGCCATCTTTTTTTATTAATTCTTCTGCCTGGGCTGGCCCATTGGAGCCGGATTTGTAACTTAAAACCGGCAGTTTTTTAAAAGCAGGACTTTCGGTGATGGAATCTACAAACTGCCAGGCAGCCTCAATCTCGTCACTGCGGATAAACAGCCTCTGGTCGCCTTCTAAAAAATCTAAAAGCAAACGTTCGTAAGCGCCGGGAATTTCTCCCTTAAATGCCATTTTGTAGCTAAAATCCAAATTCCCCTGGTGCAACTTTACCCCAAAACCCGGAATTTTGTTGTTAATAAGCAGGTTTACGCTTTCGTTAGGCTGGATTTGCAGGGTAAGCACGTTGGCGCTGCAGCCCTCAAACAGGCAACGGACAGGCTCTCTAAAATGAATGGAAATTTGCGTAAGCTTTTTGGAAAGTTTTTTTCCTGTGCGCAAATAAAAAGGGACACCCTGCCAACGCGGCAGGTTAATATAGGTTTTTAAAGCAAAAAAAGTTTCGGTATTGCTGCTGCGAGCAGCCTCTTTTTGGTAGTCCCCATACTGGCCCAACGCCAGGCGCAACGGTAATTTTTCCGCCGTCAAAGATTCTAAAGCCCTTAAGACTTTTAGTTTTTCGTCGCGAATAAACTCCGCGGTTAAATTGTAAGGCTCATCCATGGCAATTAACGCCAACATTTGGAGCATGTGGTTTTGCAAAAAATCTTTAATCGCCCCGGTTTGGTCGTAAAAATTTATTCTGCCGCCTGCCCCGTCCTTCTCCAGCACCGAAATTTCCACATGGTCAATGAAGCGGTTGTTCCAAAGCGGTTCAAACAAGCTGTTGGCAAACCTTAGCACCATTAAGTTTTGTACTGTCTCTTTGCCGGCATAATGGTCAATGCGGTAAATTTGGTCTTCTTTAAAATATTTAAGCAACAACGCATTTAGAGCTTGCGCCGATTTTAAATTAAAACCAAAAGGCTTTTCCACTAAAATCCTGACTTTCCGCTCGTGGGCCTCACAGGTCATAAGCAAGCCGGTTTTCTGCAAAATTTTAGTTAAAGAAGCAAACTGCTGCGGGCTGGTGGCAAAATAAAACAGCCGGTTGTAGCAAACGTGTTTGGGTTTTTCCTGGTCTGCCAAAATTTTGGCCAGGCCTTCAAAATTTTGGGTCTCTTCAAAGTTGCCTTCAAAATAAACCAAATGTTTTAAAAATTGCTTTTTTTTGGCCGGAGAAATTTTTTTTAAAACTTTGGATTTCTTTAAAATAAAATCCAAAAAAGATTTGGCCGTAAGCGGCCTTCTGCCCACGCAAACCAGCTTAAAGGTTTTAGGCAAAAGCTTATGCTCGTCCATATGCAAAAGCGCGGGCAGTAAATAGTCCGCGGACAAATCCCCGGTGGCCCCAAAAATTGTGAGAATGGTGGGCGGGAGGTGCTTGTTTAAAAATTTAAAATGAATGTCTTTGGCCATATATTTATTCTAACATCCTGCCGCAAATAAAACCACCTTCAAGATATTGGGCGCCTTCTCAAGAAAAATTTGCGCACTTCGTCCACAAAAATTACCGCCAAAGCCAAACACAGCACGGTTACCCATTCTGCCAAAGTAAGCGGCGTGGTTTTTAATATTTTATTAAACCACCCGTTGTGCACGGCCAAAACCTGGACAAATGCATTTACCAAAAAAGCGAGCCAAATATATTTGTTGCCAAAAATTCTTTTGTTAAAAACGCTTTGCTTAATAAAGCGGCAATTAAAAGCGTTATACCACTGGAATGCGGCCAGTAAAGTTAAAGCCATGGTCTGCGCTTTAAGCGAATTTACAAAATAATACTGGTTATAAATATAAATGGCCCCCACGGCCATAATCAGCCCAATAATAACCATATGCGTTAAGGTTGAGGGGGAAACAAAAAACCTGCCTAAAGGAGATTCCCTTTTTTTCAGCACATCTTCCTCCTCCTCTTCCAAAGCAAGCGCAGCGCCGGAGAGCGGGTCGGTAATTAAATTTAACCATAAAATTTGTACAGCCGTTACCGGCAAGGGCAAGCCCAGCAAAATACTAATGGAGATGGTTAGAAGTTCACCCAAGGAAGTAGAGAACAAAAACTGCAAAGCTTTTTTTATATTCGCGCGCATTACCCTGCCCTCTTTAATGGCAGTCACTATGCTGCGCAAATTGTCGTCCAAGAGCACAATGTCGGCTGCCTCTTTGGCTACCTCGGTGCCAATTTTTCCCATAGCAACGCCAAGGTCTGCGGCAACCAAAGACGGGGCGTCGTTAACCCCGTCGCCCGTCATGGCAATAATTTGCCCCGCCCCTTTGTAGGCTTTAATAATTTTCATTTTGTCCTCGGGCGTAACGCGGGCAAAAACAGAGACCTTTTGTAATTTTTCATCTAACTCATTGGGTGAAAGCTGGGCCAGCTGGTCTCCGGTAAGAATTTCGTCCCCGGCTTTGAAAATCCCGGCCTCCTGCGCAATGGCTCTGGCAGTAATTTTAAAATCTCCAGTTATCATAACCACTTTAAGCCCGGCCTGCTGCGCCGCCATTACGGAAGTTTTAGCCTGCGGCCTGACGGCGTCTTCTATCCCATAAAACCCCCCGAAAATTAGGTTATCAATATTGTCCAAAGCGTGGGTTTTTTCCAAAAGCTTATAACCAAATGCCACTACCCTCAAACCTTTTTGGGCAAATTCTTCTAAAACTTCAGCACAAACCTTTTCATCGGCCCCGGTTTTACTTCTGCTTTGGCCGTTTTCCATTACAGCGGTGCTGCTGTTTAAAATAACTTCCGGCGCGCCGGCAACCGCGCAAAATACTTTTTGTTGGTGCTCATAAAAAACCGCATGGTATTTATTTTTATGTTCAAAAGGGATTTCCCCGCTTTCTTTGTAGTGTTCCTTTAAATTGTCGCGCGAAAGGCCGAGCTTTTCAGCAAAGACCAGCATGGCTGCCTCGGTCGGGTCGCCTGACACTTTGTAAGTTTGTGTTGCTTCCATAAGCTGCACTGCCGCCTTGCCGGTAAGGCCTGCAATTGTAGCTGCCATTTTTACATCCGGGCTATTAGTCTGCACAGCATCGCCTAAAAGCACAAAACCTTTGGGCTCGTAACCGTCACCGGTAACTTTGTAAATTTTACCGGCCACAAACAGCTGTTTTACCACCATTTGGTTTTCTGTAATGGTACCGGTTTTGTCCACGGCTAAAATGGTGGCCTGGCCCAAAGCTTCCACGGCCTGAAGTTTTTTTACCAGCGCATTTTTTTTGCTCATGCGCCAAACCCCGTGCGCTAAAATTAAAGTTAAAATAACCGGCAGGCCTTCGGGAATTACGGACAGCGCCAAAGAAACCACAATAGAAAACATTTCACGGGGCGGGATGTTGGCCTGGATGCCCAAAGTAAAAAGTGCCACGGAAACAGCCGCAACAAAATAAATAATAAACTTAGAAAGTGCCTTAATGTTTTTCTGGAGCGGCATTTGCTCCTCGGGCATAAGCAAAGCCCGGCTAATTTTTCCCATTTCAGTAGCCGCGCCCACGGAGACAACCACTGCCCGGCCAAAACCCGAAAGCACAGCCGTGCCTTTAAATATAACGTTGTGCTGCGAACTGGCCGGCAAATTTTCCTCGTGCAAAACGGTTTCGTGTTTGTTTACCGGGCCCGACTCTCCCGTTAGCGCCGATTCATCTACTTTTAAATTATTGCTAAAAATTAGCCGGGCATCGGCAACTACCCGCTGGCCTTCGGAAAGTTCCAGCACATCCCCCATTACTATTTCTGCCTCCGGCACTATTATTTCCTTGCCGTCACGAATAACCGTAGCCTCGGCAAAAGAAAGTTTTTTTAAACTTTGCAAAATTTTGCCGGCCCTGCCCTCCTGCACCGCCCCAATTAGCGCGTTTATAAGCAAAACTACGGCAATAATTATGGAGTCGGCGGTCTCGCCCAAATAAAAAATAATTATTGCGCAGACCAGTAAAATATAAATTAGCGGGCTTTTAAATTGCCGAAAAAAAATAACCCACCAGCTTTCCGGCGGTTTTTCGGGAAGTAAGTTGGGTCCGTTTTCTTTTAAACGTTTTTCAGCCTCGGCAAAAGACAAACCTTTTTCTAAATTGGTTTTAACTTCGGCTTCAATTTGGCTTTTGATGTACTGGTGCCAGCGCATATAAAAACTAAAAACCTTAAGAATTAACAACTGACCGCCTGTCAATTGTTAATCGTAAATTGTCAATTGTATGTTTTGTTTCAGTCTTTAAAACCTGTACGGTAAATGTTGAGCAGTGTAATAAACACAGCCATCATAATTGGCCCAAGCAAAAACCCTAAAACTCCAAAAAGTTGGATGCCGCCCAGCACTGCCAGCAAAACCACCAAAGGATGTAAGTTAGCTTTGCTGCCAATAACTCTGGGGCTAATAAAGTTGTCTATTAAACCAACAGCTACCGCCCCCCAAATAACCAATCCCACGGCTGCGCCCGTGTGGCCGGTAAGCAGCAAATACAAAACCGCCGGAACAATGGACAAAGATGTGCCAAAGGTAGGCACTAAGGCAGCCAGCACGGTGACCGCTCCCCAAATAAACGGATGGGGTACGCCAAAAATTAAAAAACCGACTGTGGCAACGACACCCTGTGTAAGCGCAATTAAGAACGAACCCTTTACCACTCCGGAAATTGCTTTTTCCAATTCATCTATTAATTTTATTCCGTGGGCCCGGGAGAGCGGGAAAATTGCGCCTGCTAATTCTTTAATTTTGTCGCCGTCGCGCAAAAAATAATACAGGCTAAAAAATACCAAAAAACACCCGAGCAAAAAGTTGGCAACGTTAGACAGGATGGTAGTTACGCTGCGAACTGTGGCTCCTGCTAAAGTGGAAACCCTTTCAGACAAGCCTATTAAAAAACTTCTTCCCAAATCCTGCAGAGCCTCCGGCAAAGCTTTCACAAGCCCGTTTTCGCCTAAATTCAATCCGCCATTGGCAAAGCTGTTGTAGAGGTTGACAATTTCACCATACAAAGCGTAGCCAATTAAAAACAAAGGCACTAAGACAATTATTAAAACCAATAACACGGTAAGCAGCCCGGCAGAAGTTTCGGATTTTGTCTTTCTTACCAAACGCTCATACCAAGGCTTAAAAAGCACTGCCAAAATTCCGGCCAAGGCGAGTAATTCTAAAAATGGCCAAAACAAAAAAAGGGCTAAAATAGCGGCAGCGCCTAAAAGAATAAAAAAACCTATATTTTGAGTCCGCTCATTAAACATACACTATTATTATAACAGATTTATCCCAGTAGACAAAAACCCCTGTTTATGCTATATTTTATGTATCTTTCCCGAAAAGAAAACGCGGGATTTTTTTATGAAAAGCGAGCAGCCCCATACTTTCCTCTCCCCTTGCGGGAGAGGATGTTCTGACAAAGTCAGAACAGGTGAGGGGAAATAGGCACTAAATTATGAAACGAGACAACATTAGAAACATTGCAATAATCGCGCACGTCGACCATGGGAAAACGACTCTTGTCGACGCCATGCTTAAGCAAACCCAAACCGTAAAAGACAATCCTGACACCAAGGATTTAATTATGGACAGCATGGACCTGGAGCGCGAGCGCGGCATTACCATTCGGGCGAAAAACGCTTCGCTTATTTATAATGGCACGAAAATAAATATTGTAGATACCCCCGGACACGCTGACTTTGGCGGTGAAGTGGAACGTACTTTAAGAATGGCCGACGGAGTTTTGCTGCTTGTAGATGCCAAAGAAGGCCCCATGCCGCAAACCAAATTCGTGCTTAAAAAAGCTTTGGAGCTTGGCCTTAAAGCCATTGTGGTAATAAACAAAGTAGACAAGCCCGATGCCCAGGTGGAAGCCAGCATCAACAAAACTTTTGACTTGTTTGTAAAATTAAATGCGAATGACCAACAGCTCGATTTCCCTATTATTTACGCGGCCGGCAAAAAGGGCTTGGCCGACACTGACTTAGAAAAATTAAAAGCTAAAATTACTTCGGAAAGCACGCCCGATGTTTCTCCTTTGTTTGAAGCCATTATAAAATATATTCCTGCGCCCGATGTTAAACCCGAGGACCCATTTGCTATGTTGGTCTTAGCTTTGGTTTACGACAACTACAAAGGTAAAATGGGCATTGGCAAAATTGTTTCCGGCTCCATAAAAAAAGCCCAGAATATTGTCCGCATTAAGCCGGACGAATCAAAAACATTAGGAAAAATTTCTTCCTTACAAATGTACGAAGGCCTTAAGCCTGCCGATGTAGAAGAAGCCGTAGCCGGCGACATTGTGGCTATTGGCGGCTTTGACGACATCTCCATTGGAGAAACTTTAACTGACCCTACAAATCCCATTCACTTAGAGCCCGTAGAAATTGAACCGCCCACAATAAAAATGACTTTTGGCGTAAATACTTCTCCCTTTGCCGGACGAGAAGGTAAATTTGTCACCTCCAGAAATTTGAGAGATAGATTATACAAAGAACTTGAAATTAACGTGGCTTTGAAAGTTGAACCGAGTGAAGAAGGTGCGGAAAGCTTTTTAGTTAGCGGCCGCGGTGAACTTCACCTTGGAGTTTTAATTGAAACTATGAGACGCGAAGGTTTTGAACTGCAAGTTTCCCAGCCACAGGTTATTTATCACTACAAAGCGCCGGATGGCACAATATTACCTTCTCCCCCCGCGGGAGAAGGTGGCCAAAGGCCGGATGAGGGGGAAAAGGGCTACACAAAAATGGAGCCTTACGAAGTAGTTACTATTGATGTACCCAGCGAATACCAAGGCGCTATGATAGAAAATTTGGGCAAACGCGGCGCAGAAATGCTGCATATGGATTCTTCCAACAACACTGAACTCCACGCCGAATATCTCATACCCACTCGTGGTTTAATTGGTCTTAAAAACCTGCTTTTAACACAGACCCGCGGCACAGTTATTTTAAATAATTTGTTCGACAGCTACAAACCCGTTCACGAAATAGATGCCCATGCTAATGAGCACGGCAGTTTAATTGCTTCTGAAACCGGAGTCTCCAATGCCTACGGACTTAACAATGCCCAAGAACGCGGCATTATGTTTATTGGCCCGGCCGTGGAAGTTTATGAAGGTATGGTTGTGGGACAAAATGCTTTGGATACCGACCTTGAGCTTAACGTTTGTAAAACTAAAAAACTTACCAACATTCGCTCCAGTGGAACCGACGAAGCCATTATCCTCACCCCTCCCCGTTTAGTTGAACTGGACTTTGCGCTCGAATACATTGGGCCGGACGAACTTGTTGAAGTAACTCCAAAATCTATTCGCATCCGCAAAAAATTATTAGACGCCAACGCCCGCAAACGCGCAGCACGGTAGACTGTCATTGCGAGCGAAGCGAAGTAATCTATCCAAAGTATAAAACCCCGCTATCGGCGGGGTTTTATCTTAACTATTTCTTTGCTCGATGAGCACGAAAACCATCATCGAAGATTTCGTAATAATCGGCATATATATATTTTTGAGCATATTCCGTCTCGCCAAGAGGTTCTAGAATTCTTAACTTTTGCAAACGCTCAATCATATTGTAGGCACCCTGAGGAGAAAAACCAGTCCACTTCATAATTTCCGAAATACCTACTATGGGCTGACTGAAAAGCTTGCGGACAATTTCCAAAGTTGATTCTGCCGATTTTTTGCCAAGCTTTTGCATTTTAGCAAAATCGCGATCGCGCAATGCAGTAATCTGAGCACATGTTTCTATACCAGATTCGGCTATTTCCGCAATTCCCTCAAGAAAAAAATCGAGCCAGCCATAGACGTCAGAATCTTCATCATGATACGCCTGAAGTTTCTGATAATATACTTTTTGGTATTTTTTGAAGTAGCTTGAAAGATACAAAACTGGTAACTCTAACAACTTTGCGTGATGAATATACATGGCAATTAACATCCTTCCAGTACGTCCGTTACCATCGGTAAACGGGTGAATAGTCTCAAATTGTGCATGAATTAAACCTGCCTTTACTAATGAAGGGTAATCATCTTTAGTGTGAATAAATTTCTCTAAATCGCCCATGGCTTTATTCATGTCATGTGGCGCTGGGGGGACGAACGAAGCATCGGCGGGAGTTTTTCCACCAATCCAATTCTGAGTACTACGAAACTCACCTGGATATGCATGTTGTGTAGAACGAGCACCCGTCATTAATTTTTCATGTAATTCACGAATAAAACGCAAAGAGATCGGGAATTCCTTTGTTCTGTCAACGCCGTAATTCGCAGCCTTTATATAATGTTCAATATCGTCCACGTCAGGATTTTTCCTGTCTTTCTCCTCTGTCACTGGCGCGGCAACGGCATCTTGCAATGTAGCCTTAGTACCTTCGATCTGACTTGAGTAAGTAGCATCTTTTACTACGAACATAGAAATAAAAAAATCCTTATCAGGCAATAGACGCATAATACCATCTAGTTTACCAACCAACCTAATAGCCTCTTCGTGCTTTTTATAAAGTTTTGGGCTAATATTGAAACCAGCTTTTGGCGGGAAATCCAAAGGCGTGAAGGTCTTATAACCTTCTTTTTGTTGTATATACTTGCCAATTTTCGGTTTGTTGATATCATTCATAGCAATATCAACATATTAGGCTATTTAGTTGATATTGTCAAGAGAGATGTCAACTGTTTTGAAAATGCTCATTTTAATGGGCCATGTCCCCATTTTTTATTAAGTTATTTGGCTAAGTCGGCAGCGGCTTGCAGTAAATTTGTCCTTTCCTTTTCTTTTGCTTGCGGGCCCATTTTGTCTGACTTATCCAATTCCTGCATTAAGATATTAGTAGCTTCATGCAATTCCTTACCTTCTTGCATAAAAGCCTGCAGACGATTTTTGTAGTCAGTTGGTTGTTCTGGTCCTTTTTCTGGCATAAATAATTCTTTAATATTAATATATTACCTTATTTACCTCTATTTTCCAATATAAGGCTTTAAAAATTCAACTACGGCAATAACATTTAAAGGTTTTTGCGAGTGAGCGTAATTTTGCAAAAAATTAAACAATACTCGTTGATGAATGACAGGAATGCCTAAAACCGGTCCGTTTATGTCAACATAACATTTAGGATTTGCAAAAACTAAAACTGGAATAATTGGAAATTCGTGGCCCATTTTATGAAATAAAAAATCTTTTAAGATTCGCTCCTGCAGTCTTACTTGGCTTAAAATATTTTTTGGGAAAGGTCTCCCATTCCATAAAAGCTTGCGGCCATCAAAAGATACGCGGCCAGCATGATTTTTTACTTCAAGACTAAAAACCTCATTTGGCCTTGTTAAAACAAAATCTATATTACCTACACTACCTAAGTTAATATCTTGCAAAACATGATTATCGTCTGGTAATTGCTTGAGCGTATTAAAAACCAAAAGCTCGCCTGCCCTGCCGGATTCATAATTTTTGGATCTCCTTTCTCTTTGGCTATAAAAGTATAAAAACGCTGCGCAGGCAATAAAAATTAAAAATAAAATTATAGCGAGTCGAAGAATACTCAACTCTTGTATTGGGACGCTTTTAATAACTGTTAAAATCAGAGCTACTATTACGCCCCCGATTATTAAAGCAATAAAATAATGTCCTTTTGAAAACCAAGTATTGGTTTTCTGTTGTGTAATTAAATATTTACTCTCCGAACCGTATATTTGAGCCATGTATAAATTATAAGACTTTCTTTCCAAAAAAGAAACGCACCGAGAATGCTGGTGCGTATTCCTTAGTTAGACCGGAAAAGTTTCGGTACCAAAGAGCTCCAACTGTAGTGGCTTTTTGTATTTCTGTCCGAACCTCTCTATAAGACGGTCGAGTTCTTCCATTGTTTTGACGCCAACCCCGTAAAGGTCGGTAATTTCTTGTCGGGTTCGCTGACACACATCTTCCAAGGTCGATATTCCATGTTTTTTGTGTAGTCTTGTCAGCCCGTGAGTTTCGGTTGTGAATTCGTGTGCTAAACAAATTTTGCTCCGACTCACGGCGAAATGAGTAGTCCGGATTGGGTTAGAAATGACAATAGAGAAAAATACCACGTTATGCCATATGGAATTCTCCCTGTTTAGCATTTCGGAGGTCTTTCCTGCTTCCCCAATTTCGGTGAGGTCTCTTAATATCTTACACAAGCCACAGTCTACCTGAGAACATATGGCCAAATCTCGCTTCTGCCTTTGCGTCAAAATGTTTCCTCCATTCTGTAAAGTTCTCGTCCACCGGACGAGCCCTTAAGCAATTGGAGGTTGCAAAAGTGTCGTCGAGATGGATATATTAGCGTATACCCATCAAAAATATATGTCAACAAAATTTTAAAAAACCTGGACAAAGTCCAGGTTTTTTAGTTTACATTTGAGGCTGGGGGGCTGTTGGGGCTACGGGTTTTATAGGATCTATTTCGTAATCTTCAAAGTATTCTAAGGAATTATCCTTCCTGGGCACGCGGCTTTCGTCGCCTTCTAAGGCTGGGTCGCCAATGTAATTTATCCGTCCGGCGTTAAAAATTCTATACTTTAACACATCTGTCACCCAAACATTGGCGTGGGAAGAATTGCCAGCGGTAATATTTGCGTTGGCGGCTTTGAGCGCGCGGGAATCCAAATTGGAAGCGTTTTGAAGTGTAGCATTAAAGTTTTGGGCTTCGCCGGCAACTTTAAAAAAACTGGAATTTAAAAGATTGGCATTTAAAGTCTGGCCTTTAAAAGTAAATCCGGCGCTGGCAGAGTTTGAAAGATTTATAGTTGTAGTAGTTGCGGTTAAAGATGCACTTTGCACGTTAGAAGAATTTCTTGCGGTAATTTCTTCAAAGAAGGGCGCGGTTATTTCTACCAATGTGTCGCCGCTTATGCAAAAGAAGCAATGGCCTTCTGATTTCTTTGTAATTTTAAGCAAATCCCCTTCTTGGGTAACTTCAAGCCTGTCTACATCCATTGCCCAGCCCTGGCCTCGAATTTTAAATTCATTGCCTTCAACTAATTTATAGTCTATGGAATTAGAAACATCTATTCTTTTGAAATCTCTATGATCAAAAGTTTTAGATACTGTTTGAAGCTCGGGACTGTTTTTTACCTGCTGCACATAGCCCGGAATGTAGCGGCTGCCCAAAACCCCGGCAAAAACCAAGGCAATTAGCCAAACCCCAAACAAGCTAAAACCAACAGTGGAGCTGACAATTTTGCGCTTGCTAAACAAAGCCACAAAAAGCAATAGCAAAAAAATTAAAGGAACAATAACCAAAGCATAGGCAATAACCAACAAAAAATGGAAACCGGCCCCGTGGGCAATGGTTGAAAGAGGAAAACCAATGTAAGGCGAGTTAACATTAAAAAGCAGGGAAACAAACGCCGTGGTAAAGAGTGCTGTGGCAAAAGCAAAACCAACTACCAACAAAAACGAAAGCACTTTAACTAAAATACTAAGAAGCCTTTTTAAAATTTCCCCTACCCGCGAGAAAAATTCATTCAGAGAACCGCCTACTCGCTTTTTTTTTACGTGCTCCTCAAACTCATGCGCACGCTCTTTTATGGTTTGTCCTATGGAATCTAAATTAAGCGGCTCGCCGCGCATTTGCATTTTTTCGGTTGGCGTTTTAGCTTCGGGCATTATAAGCCACAAAACTAAGTAAATGGGGATCATTGTACCCCAGGCAAATAATAAAACCACAAACCCCAAACGCACCCAAAAAGGGTCAATGTCAAAATATGCGGCAATGCCCGAAGCTACACCGGCAATAACTTTGTTGGAGCCGTCGCGCATTAGTTTTTTTGGCGCAAAAGAAGTCTTTTCTTCGGACCTTTTACCGCTGTCTTGGCCGGTTATGTCTTCCACACTGCCAAGCTCTTGTATGAGTTTTTCAGCGTCGCTCAAAGTAATTACCGCCTGCGTGTTTCCTTGGTGTTGCTCGGAAAACTTTTCCGCAATCCGGTTTTCCATGTCTTGAACAATTTCCTCGCTTCCCGGGTACCTGGCAAAATGCGCCCTAATAGAGCTTAAGTACTCGTCCAGTTTTTTGTAGGCGTCTTCTTCTATAAAAAAGTTTGTGCCGCCTAAATTTATGCTTATTGTTTTATTCATAGATTTAAGATTAAAGATTTATGATTTTAGTGTCATTCCGAGCGAGGCCTTTTGGGCCGAGTCGAGGAATCCCTTTAATTTGATATTTATCCCGGATTAAGGGATCCCTCCACTTCGGTCGGGATGACATGCAGATTAGGAGGCATACTTACTAATTAATGATTTAATGCTTTTTGAAAGTTGGTCCCAATTTTTTTCTAAAGCCTTTAAGGTTTGCCTGCCGCTCTCCGTTAGCCGGTAATACTTACGGGGCGGTCCGGCTTTACTTTCCACCCATTTGTATTCAAGCAGTCCGCCGTCTTTAAGGCGGCTTAAAAGCGGATAAAGCGTGCCTTCAACAACTATAAGGTCAAAATCTTTTAGCTCTTTTAAGATGTCCGACGGATAGATCTCTTCTTTGGAGATAATAAGCAAAATACAAAATTCTAAAATGCCTTTGCGCATTTGGCCTTTGGTATTTTCTATGTCAAAGTCGTTTGTATTTGTCATAATGGAATTATACACGATAGTAGTTTGTAATGCAAGGTACTGGGCTGTGGATAATTCTAAAATTTAAGTTTGACTTTAAATAAGCGAATAATATATAATCTACTTAACCCACCGGTGTTTTGGTGGGAAAACAACAAGGAGAAAACACAAATGAAGCGAAAAGATCGGCCTCTGCTTTCGGTTGTGGTAGTGATTGTTTTGTTGCTCTTGGTCGGAACTTTGGGCAACGCGGCGTCGAAATCCGCTATCGACGAGCCCGTTGCAAATAGCATTGAATCGACGAACGAGTCTTTTGGTCCTGCGCCGGCCGTCAACATTGATATCGACGCCACGCAGACTCTGGTCGCTTTTGGCACGGCGGCTCGCATTGCCGGAACGCACCAAACCGTAACGACGACGATTGCAATAACGGCTACGAACCTGGGCAGGAGGTTGGAAACTTCTTCTCCACCGCCTGCAAAGACAACGGCCGTGTACCGACTAAACGTGTAGTTCCCTCCCCCCTAGCAGGCGATTCCAGTCGTGCTGCAACCCCCATCCAGCTTCTGCCGGATGGGGGGTTCTTTTTTAAAACAACTGGCTTACTATTAAATCTAACAAAACTTTAGGCGGAACATTGGAGGATTTAAGCTCCTCATCCAGCGCCACTAATTTGTTTAAAAATTCCAAAACTTTTTTGGGAGAAAAGGTTTTGGCAATTTTCTTTAAAACAAAAAGTTTGCCGCTCTTCCAGCCCGTAATTTCTAAAATTTGGCCGTCCCCAATTTTGCGCGACAAAAAATCTTGCGTGCTGGCCACATTCCTAAACTGCTGGGAAAGGAGGGCGTTTAACTGAATAACCGTCCCCTTTTCGTCGCTACCGGTCTGATTAAATAAAAATTTATGCAAAAGCTTCATTGCCTGCTGTTTTTTGCCGTCGGCAATGGAGTTGGTCAGCTCAAACACATCCACTTCGAAAGTTTGGTTCACCAACTGTAAAACATCGTTTTCATTTATTTCCCTGCCATTGGCAAAAGCCAAAAGTTTTTTTATTTCCGCATCCGCCTGCCAAAGGCTGTAAGCCTCCTCTACTTCCACTACCCTGCCTCCGAATTTGGTTTCTTTGGCGTCGTCCCTGCCTAAAGCAACCGCCAAACTTTCGGTAGCAGCAGAAGTTATTGTGCCTCCTAAGAGCTTTATCCTATTTGTAATCCATTGGTTTAATTCCCGGCCATGCGGCAAACTAAATTCTTGCACCGTGATATTTTTATTTGCCAATAAATCTTTATTTTCCTTTTTTCGCTTGTCTAAAGATTTAATGCTAATGACAATTTGGTTTGGGGATTTTACCAAGGCTGATAAATCTTCCGGAAGCTTTGGGATTACAGAGTCAAACACAAAAACTTTAGGCTTGGAAAACAAATCTGTCCCAAATAGGTCTGAAGCTTGGGGTAAGTTATCTATCTCCACAAATTTAACCAAATCCGCCCTTTTTTCTTTAACCAGGGAGGTTATAAAGTCATTTTTAAAAAAATCGTCCGGACCGAGTAATAAATAGAGCATAAATTTATTTGCGTATTTACAATAACACAAATAAAAAAACCCTGCTATAAGGGCATTTTTGGCGGGCCGCTATCCAGGCCTTTAGAATCTTTTGTCGGTATTCCCAAAAAATTCAGATTTGATTCTTTTGTCGGGGCCCCCAAATTTTCATTCCGGAATTTTCAAAGGAAAATTTGGGGCAAGGGGCAACGCCCGAAACGAAGTGAGCTTTTTGTCCGCCAAAGAAGGACAAAAACGAACGAAGTGGAGGGCGATTGACCCGTGGTGGGTTGGGTGGGGATCGAACCCACGACAAGCGGATTAAGAGTCCGCTGCTCTACCAACTGAGCTACCAACCCGGAAATATAAATAACCTTGATATCTTACACTAAATAAGCAGCTTTTTCAACCCCAGATATTAGGGCTCCCAAAAATTCAATGCATTTTTGGGATGAGGGGCAACGAACGAAGCGAGGACAATTGACCCGATGTGGTGACCCCGGTAAGATTTGAATCCCTCGACTTGGCTCAGGACAGGCTCTACTGCCTCGTGGTTTAAAGCCGGGCGCTGCTCCCCCGCCCGACTCGCTTTAGTATTATATGGTGACCCCGGTAGGATTTGAACCTACTGCCTCCTGGTTCGAAGCCAGGCGCTCTATCCAAATGAGCTACGGAGTCATGTCAGGCGAGTCGGGCGGGTATCCAACATGAGCTACGGGTGCATGCCGCATTTTTCTTTTGGCGTTCCCATATAGTATAGCTAAAAAAAGCAAAATTGAAAATTCAACCCCGTTAGAAAATTCTTCAATTCTTTTGGATAATTTAAAGGTTTTTTACCCAAAAATAATTCAAAAAACAGAAAATCTATAAAAAAATTTTCTTATAGGGTCAATTTTTGCTTTTCCTTATAAGCTAATTTTATTCAGGACTTTGCAGCAATCCGCTGCTTTCGTCGTAGTTTGACGTTCCTTCGCCTAAAGGCGCGCTCTCCTCAACTGGCGCCCCAAGGTTAAACGGATTCCTGCGAATCCCGCCCGTCGGCCTGAAATTTTCCGCGTCCTGTATGCGTTTTACAACCTGGTTATAGTTGTCAAAATTTATCCTTACTCCCTTAACCGCCACCATGGGAGCGGCTTCTTCGTTGAAATTTAAAATTATATCCACTGACTTTTTTATCTGGATGGCTTCAAAAATCAACAAAATTATAAACACCACAAAAAACAACAGGCTTAAATTTTTGGTCAGCTGTACAAGAAAATGCTTGGGATTTATAGAAAATTTAAGTTTAGCCATAAAATTATTTATCTTTCTTTAAATAAAAATTCGCGGTCATATTTACGTTTACCGTGCTTTGGTCAGCGGAACTAATGGAAATGTTACTTACGTTGGTAATGAACCTCAAATTCTCCAGGGTTTCTATAAAATCCACGACCCGGGGTAAACTCCCGTTTACATTAATGCTGTAAGGGATTACCCCCAAAGGCGTTATGGTTTTGGCTTTTGAGACCGTATGAATAGTCCCGCTAACGCCGCCAATTTGCATTTTAACTCCCAAGCGCTGGCCCAAAGCTTCCAGAACTTTAAGCTCATTGACTAAAGTAATGTCCCGGCTGAAAAAATCTTCGGGCTGGATATTTTCTTTGGCCAGGGTGTCTAAATCCCACTGGGCCTGACTTTCGCTTTGCTGCTCGGCTTTGAGCTGAGCCAGCTCCTTTTTTTGTTTATCAACCGACAATAAAGTGAGTTTGTTCGCCCGGTCCAAAATTTTGAAAAAATAACCAAAACTTATGGCGCTTAAGCCAAACCAAACTATGAGCAGGACAACAATTTTATTTTTTGCTGAAAAATGGTTCATACAATTACTTTAGGAGTTCGTCTTTAATATAAAAAGTAAAATGGAAAGTAATTTCTTTTGGCTTGGCTACATTTTCCAGCGGGTAATCAATGTCATAAAAATTTTCTTTGTCGTCTAAAATATTATTGTAAAGCTGGATAACCAGCTCACGCGTGGGGCTAAAACCGTTTATATTAATGCTTTTTCTCTGCGGGTCTATGGCAAAGCTGTTAATTTTGACTCCCGATGGCGGCAATGGCACAAAAGCTTTAATGACCTTTGACCAGCGGGGCGTTAAATCTACCAAATTTTTATAGTCGGAAACCAGGTCATTCGCCGCTTTAACCTGAGCTTTGACCTGGGAGTTTTCGTTCTTTTTTATTAATTCCCGAAGTTTGACAATGTCATTTTCCAAAACAACAATTTGGTTTTTTAAATACATCTTAGTGGCCATTTGCGCAGCCACCACCAGCACAAAGGTTGCAATGGACATGAAAAAAATTACAAAAAGGGCGTGCAAAACAGTAATGAACCGCAGTTCCGTTTGCCTCTTTTTTGGCAATAAATTTATTGTTTTCATAAAATAAACAAATAATTATAACTCAAAATCTATTCCCCGCATGGCCAATCCCATAGCCGTTATATAACTTAATGCTTCTTCCGCGCTTAAGGGGGAAGCTTTAAACTTAGGCAGGTTTTTCCAGGGATTTGCCAATTCCACATTTATTATACCCGAAGCCTGCAATTGCGGGGTTAAAAATTCGGGTAAATTTTTAAGCCTGGAAGCTCCGCCTAAAAGCATAACTTTTGAAACCTGTTTTTCGGAGTGCTCGCCGTGGAATTTTAAAACATTTTTTATTTCTTCGGCCAAATTATTCAGCACCGGCAAAAGCGAAGTGGTAATGTTGGGGTATTCAACCGTATTTGCAATTCCAACCTTCTTTTTTATTTCTTCGGCTTTGGCGTTGGAAACCCCCAAAGCTCTGGCAATACTTTCGGTAAAGGAATTGCCGGCAACCGGAATGGTAGAAGTAAACTGCAAATTCCCTTCTTCTATCATTATCATAGTGGTCTTAACCGTGCCAACGCGGGCCAAAAGCGTGTTATCGGTCTTTATTACCCCGGAAAGCGCCCTTTGAATGCTTTGAGATTCAACTTCCAAAGCTACCGGCACCAGCCCGGCCCGGTCTAAAATTTCTAAATATTTTTCCGCAAAATCTTTTGGGGAAGCGACAATTAAAATGTTCATTTTATCCCCGCTCACCCCAATTTGCTGCCAGTCTAAATATACCTGGTCAATGGGCAGGGGGATAAAACTTTCAGCCTCAAAAGGCACGGCGTTTTCTGCTTCCGCCGCGCTCATTTGCGGCATTTGGATAACCCTGACAAACGACTTAGACTCCGGCAGGCTCGCAATTACATAGTTAGTGCTAATCCTCCCGAATTGCGGCTGCTCCAAAGCTTTTTTTAGCACGGCATTAAAATTCTTTTCATTGACAATTGATTCGTTGACCACCGTTTCCGGAGGCAGCGCGCTGCTGTGGTAACTTTTAATGGCCAAATCCTGGCCCTTTTTTTCCATCTGCATTATTTTTATGGCGCTGCCGCTTAAATTCAAACCGAATGCAGGTAAAGTTTTAGAAAGGAAATTCATAAAATTATTGAATGCTTTGGCTAATGCTATAAATAGGTGCAATTAACGCTACGGCCAAAAGCCCGACCACTCCTCCAATTACCAGCAAAAGCAAAGGCTCAATGACCGATGAAAGATTGCCTAAAATACTGTCCACTTCTTCTTCATAATGCACGGCCAGTTGTTCTAAAATTTCCTGGACTGTGCCGCTCTCCTCTCCCACTTCTATCATTTGCACAACCAACACCGGAAATAAAGTCTCGTCTTTGCCTAAAGAATCTGTGAGTGACTTGCCCACTTTGACGTCCTGGGCAGAATTGCTTACCAGCTCCCTGTACGGGATGCTGCCTAAAGACTCGCCGGCGACTTCCAATGCCTGGATTATGGGAATGCCGCTTTTAAGCAGGGAGCTCAAAATTCTGGAAAACCTCGCCAGGTTTATTTTTTTAACAATATTATTAATTATAAAAAAATGCAGGAAAAATAAGTCGAACATACGCTTGCCGGGATAAGTTTTATAAATCCCGAATACCCCTACCAGCGTCCCCACCATCCCTAAAACCACCAGCACAGAATGCGCGCTCATAAAGTCGGAAAACCAAATTACAATCCGAGTAGAAAGCGGCAGCGTACCGCTAAACTGCTTAAATACTGAAGTCAGCTGTGGCAGGACGAAAATTGCCATAAGCGTTCCTATAATAACCATAGCAGAAACAATGACTGTCGGGTAGATCATTGCCCCCCGAACTTTACTTTTAAGGTCTGCTTCGCGGTGGAGTTGGATGCTTAAATATTCCAAACTTTTGTCCAAATTCCCGGAAAGCTCCCCCACTTTAACCATACTGTGAAAAATATTAGAAAAAACTCTGGGGTATTTTTGCAAAGCTTCAGAAAGCCCTTTGCCCTGCTGCACCATGTTGTGGATATCTGTAATTATATTTTTAAATTTGATATTCTTTGTCTGTTTAACCTGTATTTGAAGTCCGCGGCTAATAGAAATACCGGCTTTCAGCATTATGCTTAAATTTTCCACAAAATTAATTTTTTCATTCAAAGAAACAGAGGAAATATTCCTTAAAAAATCCAAAGACGCTTTGCTGGAGCCCTGTTCAGCAATTTCCATTGGCAAAAGGCCCTGCTCTTTAAGCATACGTCCGGCTGCGGCCAAATTAGGCGCCTGGATTACCGAAGTTTGCCTTTTGCCGTCCTTAGTTACTGCTGTGTAATTAAAATCCATAGAGTAAACGGTGCTGGATTAAATAGAATTGAACAAAATTATATAGAATTAAATAAAATTTATTATTAAACTTTGGTTTTCAAATTTTACTTAATTTTATTTAATTAAAAAATTTTAATTATTCTTTACTCACTCTTACAATTTCTTCCAAAGTGGTTATACCCCTGGCTGCTTTTATAAATCCGTCTTCCCACATAAGAATCATCCCCCCCTTTTCGGCCTCATCCTGGATTTCGTTGGAACTCTTATGTGCCATAATCATATCCGACACGGCCGGGGTAACTTCCAAAATTTCGTGAATGCCCACGCGGCCCCTGTACCCGCTGCGGTTGCATTTGTCGCAGCCCTGGCCCTTAAAAAATTTAACTTCCTCCAGGCTTTTAGCTTTGGCTGCTGCCACGCCCACGCGAATAAGTATTGGCAGGATTTTTTCCAAATGGAATTCTTTGGAAAGGGCTTCAAGTGCCGTCTCGTCCAAAGGCGCTTCCACCTGACAATCTTTACAAACCACCCTTACCAGCCTTTGCGCAATTACCGCGTTGACTGTGGAGGCAATTAAATAGGGTTCAACGCCAATGTCCAAAAGCCTGGGCAGCGCTCCGGCCGCGGTGTTGGTGTGAAGGGTGGAAAACACAATGTGTCCGGTCATAGCGGCGTGCACCGCTTCTTCAGCGGTTTCCTTGTCGCGAATTTCACCAATCATAATTATGTTCGGGTCCTGCCTAAGCAACGCGCGCAAACCCACGTCGAACGTCAGGCCAATTTTTGGGCTCACCTGCATTTGGTTGGCGCCCACAATCCTATATTCAACCGGGTCTTCAATGGTGGAAATATTAACGGCTTTGGTATTTAAAATGGAAAGCACTGTATACAAAGTAGTAGATTTACCGCTACCCGTAGGTCCGGTAACCAGCAACATACCGTGGGGTTTTTTAATATTGCGGGTAATGGCGTCTAAAGCTTCCTGTTCAAAACCCAGTTGTTCTAAAGTTAAAGCCTTGGCAGATTCGTCCAAAAGACGGATAACAATTTTTTCCCCGTCAAAAATAGGAATGGTGGAAACACGCAAAGAAAACTTGTAACCGTCTTTTTCTATTTTAAAGCGTCCGTCCTGCGGCAGCCTCCTTTCGTCTATTTTCAAATTGGATAAAACTTTTACCCTGGCCGCAATTGCCGCCTGAATCACTTTTGGCAAAGTCATAACGTCGTGCAGCACACCGTCAATGCGGTAACGCACCATTAAAGAATTTTCCTGCGGTTCAATATGAATGTCAGAAGCTTTTTCAAAGACCGCATATTCCAGCAGTGTGTCCACCACGCGAATAACCGGCACCTCCTCGGCCATTTTTTTTAAGCTATCGTCCTGGCTTAAACCTTCCGGACTGGTGGAAAACGGCTTATCGTCGGGAGTAAAAAGATGCTTTATTTCTTTTTCCAGTGAGGAGTGGTATTTGGAAAGCCCGTAATCTAAGGAGCTCTTGGCAATCAAAAACGGCTTAATTTTCAGCCCCGTCTTCTTTTGCATAAACTCCTTGGTCTGCAAATCATCCGGGTCTATCATCGCTATAGAAACCTCTTCTTTGGTTTTGGCAAAGCTGATGATTTTGTGGCGGTGGGCAATTGGTTCAGGCACCAAATTCAAAATTTCCTGGGGGATTTGCTTGTCTGTTAAATCTATGGTCGGAACCCCCAACAGCGCGGATTTCAGCTCTAACAGGGCTTCCTCTGTCAGGACTTTTTTTTCAATTAAAAAATCTTCCCAGGGTAAGCGAATTTTTAGCTGGCCCAGTTCCTTTTCCAGGGCAGACAGCTTGTCATCCGATAAAATTTTGCTTTGTTTTAAGGCCTTATTTAACTGCTGTTTATCCATTTAGTTTTTATTTCAAAAAAATTTAGACTTTTTTAGGCAATACTGTGTATAAAAAGTGCTAGATATCCAAAATTATAACATAAAATTAAAAATCCGCAAAACCAATGCTGCGGATAAACTAACTGTCCAATTTAAGGCAAATCGGATGCCCTGTCTTTGTTAATAAACAAAGGCTTCGGGCGCTTTACCGGCCTTGCCAGGTAAAAATATAATAGACAGTTTTTAAAATTATTTCTAAATCAAAAATAAAGCTGCGATTTTTAATGTAGTATAAATCGTATTGTAGCTTTAGCCTTGTTTCTTCCGTGTTGCCGGCGTAAATGTTGTTAATTTGCGCCCAACCGGTAATGCCGGGTTTTACCAAATGCCGCTCGTCGTAAAAAGGTACCTGTTTTTTGAGCTCTTCTACTATATGCGGCTGCTCGGGCCTGGGCCCGACCAAGCTAATGTTGCCCAAAAGCAAATTAATAAACTGCGGCCATTCGTCAATGCGGCTTTTTCGTAAAAATTTGCCAAAGGGCGTAATGCGCGGGTCGTTAACCGAGGTCCAGGTGTTGGTCGGCCCGCCGGACATAGAGCGGTATTTGTAGACCCTAAAAACTTTGCCTTTCTTGCCCACCCGCTCCTGGATAAAAAATACCGGCCCTGTGCTTGAAAATTTTATTGCCAGCGCGCAAAAAGGCAGGCTTATTAAAAATCCCAGCATACCCACCAGCCCAAAAACAATGTCCAATATTCTTTTGACAAGGTTGTAAAAACGTTTTTCCTGGTAATCCACATTTTCCAAAAACCAAACTTCATTTAGCTGGGAAAGGTAAACGCGCCTAAGCAGCTGCTCGTAAAATTCTTTATGGTTATAAAAGCCCACGCCCAAAGTGCGCAAACGGTAAAATTTATTTAAAATTTCCGGCTTGGTCTGCAAATTTTCCGGCAAAATAATTGCCGAACCCTGGCTTAGGTCTGCTGTGCTTAAAGTTTGCTCATTTAAATGCCCCAAAACTTTGTAACCCAAATAGCTGTGGGCGGTAATGGCGTCCTCCAGTTCTTTAAGCTCGTTGTTAAAAGAAAAAATATAAATGTTTTCAACCAGCCGGTTTTGTAAAAAATACTTTAGAAGCAAATGCCAAATTAAAAGCAAACCAAAAGCAATGCCCACTTCTATGAGCAAAAACCTTCTGGGAGTTAAAATTAAGTTGGGTTGAAAGTAAAAATAGGCAATGGCGACAAAAAGGTTAACCGCCATAGCGGAAAGCAAATTAAAAATCAGTCCGCTAAAACGCCTGAAAGAGGCAATGTCAAAAAGCCCGTGGATAAAGAAAACCAAAAGCCACAAAAGAAAAATTACCGAAAAAGCGGAATAGTGCGCGCTGCTCTGTACCGGAGAAAGTACCTGCTCATAACGGACGGCAATTGCAATTTTCAAACTTAAATACAGCAAAAGCAAATCGGGTAAAATTATTGCCCAGAGGTTTAAATTTTTTCTGCTGGAGGTCATAAAATTTATAAAAACAGCCTAAATTTCATTAAAATATTGGCAAAAAAAGCGTAAGGATAGTCTTTTTTTTGTTTATTAATTAAACCTAGCTGTTTGCCCAAAAACGCGCTTTTCTTCTCCTTATTATAGTTTGGCTGCCTATATTTCGCAAAAACTTCATTAAAATTGGCCATTTTGCCTAACTTCCCCATTCTTAGCCACAAATCGTAATCTTCTGCCAAATCCACGCCATCGTTAACAAAACCTCCTACCTTTATTGCCGCAAACCTCCTAAACATAACTGTGGAAGTAAAAAAATTATTCCTAAACAACATTGTTTTTCGAATCTGCTCGTCTTCTGTTGGCCTAAACTTTGTCACTTGTAACTTGTCACCTGTTACTATATTTATTCCTCCCCCCACTAAAACAACATCCGGATGGTTATCTAAAAATTCAACCTGTTTTTTTAACTTATCAACATCTGTCCATTCATCATCGTCATCTAAGATAGCAACATAATCCCCTTCACTCATCATCAATGCTTGTTGACGACTGTATGTTATACCCATCTGTTCAGTATGACTGATCATTCTTAAATTTGGCCCTGACCGTGAGACAAATTCTTCTAACGCTTTCTTATGCTGATCATCGGAAGCATCATCAACTATCCATACTTGAAAATCTTTAAAACTTTGTGCATTCACTGAATCTAAAGCCAGCTTTAAAAGCTGGCTTCGGTTTTTGGTTAAAATATTTACAGAGACTTTGGTCATCTTACTTAAAAAACTCCCAAAACACCCAAATAATATAATCTAAATCTGCTTTGGTTAAGCTTTGGTGAATGCCAATGTAAAACCCGTTGGCATTGAGTTTTTTAGCCACCGGATATTTTGGTTCTAAGTTTCCAAAGATTTTTTTATAGACCGGCTGGTTAATAAGCGGCATAAGATAACGGGTTTCAACACCATGGTGTTCCAAATGTAAAATTAATTTGGTGCGGTTGACTTTCGGGTCAACAATAACTATAGGATAGCCTAAATATGTGTGTTTACTATAATTAGGAATGCCGGGCAGCTGCAAAGCGCGGCCAACTTTTTTTAAGCCCGCAGTTAAGTACGCTGCGTTTTGTTGTCGCTTGTCAATAATTTTTTTAATAATTCTCATTTGCTCAAGTCCCAAAGCCGCTTCCATTTCCGTTAAACGATAGCTATAGCCCACATCTACAAAAGAGAATCTTCTGTCAATTAAATAAAAAGCGGATTTGTCGGTTTCTTTGGAAATTTTATCGTCATCGTCAATACTTAAATATACCGCGTCCCTGCCGTGGTTCATAAGGCTTTTCATTTTGACTGCGTATTTGGCATTATTGGTTGTTGCCAAGCCCCCAACACCGGTGGTAATGATGTGCGCAACATAAGTGGAAAAACAGCCAATGTCACCCATACTCCCGACTTTTTTGCCTTTGTAGCTTGCACCCACGGCCTCGCAGCCGTCTTCTATTACCTTAAGCTTATGTTTTTTAGCAATTTTTAAAATTGCGTCCATTTCCGCCGGCAAGCCAAAAGAGTGGACTGCAATAATTGCCCGCGTCCGTTTGGTAATATGTTTTTCAATTTGGCTTGGATCTATGTTGTAAGTTTTGCTGTTAACGTCAACAAATACAGGTTTTAAGCTGTTTTGGATGACAATATTGGAAACCGCAATAAAAGTTACGGCCGGGACTAAAACTTCGTCACCGTCTTTCCAGTTATGCAGACTTTTTAGCGCATGCAATGCAATTTGCAAAGCGCACGTGCCGCTGGCCGTAAAAATACCAAACTTGCAATCGTGATAATTGGCAAATTCATTTTCAAATTTGGCGCTCAAAGGACCATAAGAAAGCCGGCTGTCGTCTAAGGTCTTGTTAATTAGCTGTTTAGCGTACTTGCCGATTTCCAGGGTGCCAATTGTAATTTTGCGTTTTTTCATTTTTTTAAATAATTTTTCACACTTTCCTCTACCCCTGCTTGAAGGGAAACTTTAGGCGCCCAATGCAATTCTTTTTTCATTAAACTTACATTTAAAGCACGTTTTGAAACTTTCATTCCTTTTTGCCAGATAATTTTTCCCTTAAAATTTAAAATTTTTGCAACCAACTCAAAGACTTTGGAAATTTTTACGCTTTTGCCTGTGCCAATATTTATAAGTGCGGGCATATTTGGCTTTTTCAGCATAAGCTGAAGCGATTTTGCAGCGTCGTCCACATATAACAAATCCACCGGGTGGTGTCCGTTGTTGCCGGCAACCAAACTTTTTGCATTATGTTTTTTTGCCTTATGTACCTGCTTAATTGCGCTTGGCACCAACGGCGGCGGGTTGAAATTAAATTTGTCTTTTGGTCCGTACAAATTTGGAAAAATTACGCAGGCGGTTTTAATGCCGTATTGCTGCGCGTATGATGCTGCAATTACATCCGTAATTCTTTTGGCGTAGCCATAAGGCATATTGCCCTGGGGCGGGCCTTTCCATAAATCTTCTTCTTTTAGCGGCAGTTTGCCCGAAGGGTAAGCGGTAATAGAACTAATAAATATTAGCTTTTTTACGCCGTTTAGTCTAGCTGCTTCGGCAATATTTAAAGCCGCTGCCACATTTTGGTAAAAAACCTCGCCCGGCCTTTGCATTTGTTCAATTCGGCTCAAAACCAAACCGGCCGTATGGATAACAATGTCCACATTCCTTAAGGCGGCTTTGGCCCTGTTTAGGTCGGTTAAATCAAAAGCCTTGTGGCTTATGCCCCTGACTTTAAACTTTTTTTCGGCCTTTAAAACTTTTAAAATGCTTTGGCCTAAAAAACCGCTTGCGCCTGTAATTAATACTTTTTGCTGCATTCTGTTAGAAGTTTAGTCTTTTAAATAACTATGAAAAGAAACCGAGTTATACTTGTCCCCATACTTTGCCCTTAACATCTGCCAGTCAGTAAGCTTGGACGGGCCTAAGCCTGTATTATAAAATATTTTGCGGATAACTTTTTGTGGATATTTGCAATACACCCAATGGGCGTAATTTTCATAATCCGCAATGCTGGACAGCTCACTTCTGTCCACTGCCGCAAGGTAAGCTTTATACCATGGCATATTATGCTTCTTTTCCATTTCATCCTTGCACTCTTTGAGAAGCTGTTTGTTAAAAATCATCATATGCACAATAAAAGACAGCGGGCATTTAATGCCAAAACCGAACAGCCTTTTAAAAGCGTCAAAGTACGGCGGGTTCCATTCCTCGCTGTTGCCAAAAACAAATTTGCCGCCCTGCAAAAAACCTACGGGATTTAAAAAAATGGTGTCAGATTCCAAAATTAAAAAATTCGGCATTTCCACAAAACTGTCCGCGCCAAATTTTAATAGCTGCTGCAGTATCCAGCCGCTCCTGTCCCAACCCTGGACTTTTAAATTAATATCCTCCTTCTTTACGGGAAGGTAAGAATTTTCGTCTATAAAAACACAGTTATAAGTACTACAAATGTTTCTAATTTCAGGGTTGTCGGTGGAAACAATAAAAATTTTATTGATGGTATGGCAAACGTTACTTAAAGAAGAAATTGATTTAACCACCGCTTTATAATCTTTTTGGATGGTGACCAAAACTACGTCAATGGCCACCTGGTCAAAGTCACTCCGGCTGTGTTTAAAATCTGCTTTAAACAGTTTTTTAAGTTTGTACAAAAAATAGGGCGGCAACAACCAGGGCTGCTTTAAACGCTGTTTAATTTCAAAAAGAAAGCTCATTTATTTTTTAACTGGTTTACAAGATTTAAAAATAATTTTGCGCAAACTGAGTCAGTCATATTTTGCAAAACCCACTGCCTGGGCGAAAATTTATTTGAAGTTAAAGATGTAACTAAACTTTTTAACTGCTCAACATTTTCCCAATATTCTCCGGTGGCTTTTGACAGAAAAGGCGCCGGGTCATCTGTCATGTCCGCAAAATGCGGATGCGGTTTTTTTGGGTTCCAGACAAAAGTCGGCACATCCATTGACCAGCTTTCTGCCAAAGCAATTCCCTGGCTTTCAGACTGGCTAAAAAAAATGCTTGCCTTGCTTTGGCTTAAAGCTGCTTTAAAACTTGCGGCCGAATATTTACCGTAATTAACCCGCAAGGCTTTAAAACCCAAATTTTCAACCAAACTTTTGGCCTGTAAAATTAATTCTTCCGGTGCATTTTTTGAATACAATAAAATGCTTTTACGATTTTCTGCCCGGTTATCTTGGGTCCAAAATTGCTCATTTACTCCAGTATACCATACGTAAATTCGTCCCAAAAGCTTTGGATTGTACCTTTCGTAAGCGGTTTTTACCTGTTGTGACGGCACTAAACAAACATCAACTTCCGCCCTGGCAATAAGTCCGTTATTGTCGTTGGACGTGTAAACAACATTTGGTCCGGCAAGCAAAAATTTTATTTTGCCCGCTCTTTTTTGCTCAACTGCCCAGGCTAAAACGTTAGCGCCGCTAAGCACACATACCACTTCTACGGGATTAACTATGTTTTGGTTTACTTTAAAGTCTGCCTGTAAATTCGTAAGTCCGCGGGTTAAGCTTCCAAATACGGCGGCAGGGCCGCTGTTTTTTTTACCCAGTAATTTTTTTATTGCCAACTTCAACCTGCCCGACAAAAAAAAGTCCTGATTGTATAAAAATACAGGCATCCTATTTAAAATCCTTAAGCCTCTTGCTTGCAGCCAAAAAATTGGTAGTCACAAAAATTTCAAAAAATTCGCTGTAATTAAGCGGCCTTAAACCGTCTTTTACAATTCTAAAAATATTAAACCGGCCTTTTAATAAATTTACAAAATCTCTCAAAAAAACCCGCGCGTCTATGTCTGCGCCGCCAAATTCAAATTGAATGAAGTCCACAGCGTCAGCTTTAAGCAAGTCTTGGGCGCCTTTTAAAACTTCCATTTCATTGCCTTCAACGTCGAGTTTTAAATAATTAATTTTTTCAATCCGGCTTTCTTTGCAAAATTTGTCCAGTGTGGTAATTGCCACTTCTTCCTGCAAATTAAAATCTATTTTAAAGTACGACATATCCCGCTTATAAAGCGAAGCCATACCCGAAGATTGCTCATCGAAATAAAGCACGGATTTGGCCTCGGCCGAGCCCAAACCAAAATTGTAAGCAGTAACTTCCCCGTAATTAGCGGCGTTTTTTTTAAAGGTTTGGTAAGCTGCGGCAGAAGGCTCAAAAGCAAAAATTTTAAACGGGAAATTATGCGTTTTTAAAATATCCCTAAGGCTTAGTGAATATTCACCTTTGTTTGCGCCGACGTCGAATATGGTTACCTTAGATGCGTCTTGCCATAAATTTTTTGCAATTTGCTTTATGACTTGAGTCTCGCCGCTGTCCTGCAAAAAAGAACCGCCGCCCACATTCATACCCCTTAAGCTAAAGAAAAAAAGCCTTTCAAAAAACGGCTGAAAAATTTTCCTTCCCCAAAAAATCCCTAAAAATGATTTTACAATTTTCTTAAGCATAACCTATGTATTTTAACACAAAAACCCTGCCTAAAACAAAATTCCCCCGTCAATTGGCGGGGGAATTTTTTTTGCTGTTTTATTGAGCCGGAGCCCCGGTTGGGTTGGCTTTGTAAGCTTCTATAGCCTTAACTACACTGCCTTCTGTTTTCAAATCTTCGTAGAACAAAATTTGCGAGCGGGAAATGTGCATTTCATCTTCAGGACCGTGGAGTTCATTACCCAACTTGACCAAAGAAATGGACTGTTGGGCATTTAGGGCATCGGTTCCGCTTCCCTGCTGTGGTCCAACCTGCAAGTAGTAAATATCCTTTAAGGTAACATAGTTATCTTGCGTATTGGAAATTTGGCCAAAGTACACTTGTCCGTTGGTCAAAAATACAGCCTGGTAGGTTGAAGCCTGGTCCGTAGCAGTGCCTAAAACATCGCCGCCTGAACCTTTAAAGAGTTTGCCTCTAAAAAGTACACCCAAAACTACAATAACAATTACGACTATGGCCAGAATTATCCAGGGCATTTTGGAAGATTTTCTCGGTTCTTCTGACATTTGCATTTGTGGCTGTTGTTGCATACCGCCCTGCATACCAGGGGTTTGTTGTGGGCGATTTATTCTAATTTCATCTGACATATATTTTAATCCTTTCAAAAATTAGTATTAAGTATCTCGTATCACGTATAAAGTATTAAAAGCAAAACACACGTTGCTTAATACATAATACCTTATACTCTGTACTAATCTTTAGCACCTAAGCACCATAAGCCTGTGCAGGGAAAAAATGGACTTAAAGCTGCTAGTAGCTTTAAAGCTTTTGGAAACCGGAAGTTTTTTTAGTTCAAATAAGCTTACCAAAAAGACAAACGCGGCTAAAGGCAAAACCGGAAGTCGGCCGGTAACGGGAGCTGGGGCTAAAGAAGGGCTTTGAATTTTGGCCGGCGGAATGACGACTACAACTTTAGGAAAAGTTTGCTCATTTGCCGAAACAGAAAGTTTTGGATTAACAGCCCTCTGGAAAGCTATTTGCAAATTAAAACAATTGGCGGGTTGGTTTAAATTTAAGCCCGCGGTGGGTTGGACCAGGTCTTGGGTATTGCCCAAAGAAAGCAGACATTCTGCTCCCGCAGTTACTTGTTTTCCGCTCTCTACCACTGCTCTGACCGAAGGTTTTGGCTGCGCAAAATGGACAAAAACCGTCGGGGCATTTGCAAGGCTTGGTGCTTCAGTTTTTTGCTGCTCCAGGTTGCTGCCAAAAACGCCCTGATTCTGCAAAATTAGGCTTAAAGAAAAGGAGAATATTAAACTAAAGGCTAGTATTTTTTTCAACAAAAAATTGCTACTAATTTATATAAAAATTATAGCAACATTAGTGTTAATGCCCAAAGAAGTTATACACAGCAGCCCTTTAATTCGGGAACATTTTTTGCAAATCTTCCAAATTATTTATATCCGTAGTTTTTATTAACCGGACAAAAAACTTTTTGCCTAAATCGGAAAGCTCTTTTTCAATTTCTTCGTCTAAAAAATACGGCGAAACCCAAATACTGTTCTGCCATTTTTTAAAATGAAGCTGTTTTAGTTTTGCGCGAAGAACGGTGCGTACATATTTATGCTTTTCCGGAATGTCAAAAATTACCAGTTTCCAAACCCCGTCTTTTTGCGGCAAAAGGCGTTTAAGTAATTTTTTACCTTCCGCGGTAATTCCGGCTGTGCTCTGCGTTTTGTTTATGTACCCCTGCTCGGTTAGCCTGAAAAGGTAATTATAAAAATCTTTGCCTGAAAGTTTTTCGGCACAAGCGGAATGGATTTGGCTAAATTCTACAGGCTTCTCTTTTTCAAAAAGAAAATTTAAGATGGAAATTGTAATTGGATTATAAACTCTGGCCATTCTTTGATTATACCAAACCTGGCAAAAATTTCGAGCCTAAAATAAAAGGATGCCTTTTTTAGGGGAATCCTTCTATTAAAAATATTTTTAAGGCGTTTCTCCGCCTCCGCCGCCGCTGCCACCGCCACTCTGTGAACCACCGCCCCCACTGCCGCTGCCCTCACCGCTGCCGGTGCCCCCGCTGCCTCCGCCAACTTGAGTCGGGCCGCCCCCGCTGCCATCTCCTGCGCCGGTGGTTCCGCTACTTGTAGCAAAGCCCCAACAAAAAGCATTATTACCCAGGTTAACATTACCCGTGTTACTTACTAAAGCTGAAGTGGCCGTACAACCGGAATCCATTACAAAAACATTGGTCACATTACTTTGGGTGGAATTAAAATGCACCAGCCAGCGGGTGCCCAACATATCTGACCTTATAATTATCCGGCTCGCTCCGCCGGTAATGGAAAAATTAGAAGCAATGGTAAACAAAGGCGTGCTGCCGTCTACCGAGGCGCCAAAACGCAATTCCTTGCCCGTGGAAGTGGCGGTTACATTGTAAAAAATTACGGAGCTGCTGGCGGTAATTGTAGTAGTGGCTACAGGTGCAAAAAACACAGTGCTCGTATTGTGGACAAAAGTACCTGCAATGACAAAATTGCCGGAAATTGTTGTGGTGGGCGGCGCTAAGAATGCATCTCCGCTGTTAATTAAAAAAGTGCCGGTCACGGCCACGGCTGCCTTACTAAAAAGCGCGTCCAAAGTGGTTGTCCCCTGGCCGTTTAAGGTTAAATTGTTTGCAATGTTAAGCGGCGTATTAGTCGCTTTTTTATATATTAAACCGGCCGTTGCACTTCCGGCATACAGCGTGCCGTTACCCGAGTCGAAAACCATAGCGGAGATGCTGGTTTCCGGGGTGTCGGTGGAAACCTGCCAAGTGCCCGGAGCCGTACAGCCCGTATAAGTAGCGCATTTATAAATTTGGCCGGTGGTGCTGGCACCTGCATAAATAGCGCCGTTGGTAGAGTCAAAAACCATTGAGGCTATGGCTAGTTCCGGGGTATCGGTAGCTGTCGTCCAGTTGCCTGCGCTCGTACAGCCCGTGGAAGCAACGCATTTATAAATAATCCCCTGGCCATTTGAACCCGCGTAAATGGCGCCATTGGTAGAGTCAAAAACCATTGAGTAAATATTTGTTTCCACCGTGTCAGTTGCAAGCGCCCAGTTGCCCGCAGATACACAGCCCGTAGAGACTACACATTTGTGGATGCGGCCGTTTGCGCCGCTGCCGGCATAGATTGCACCGTTGGTGGAATCGAAGACCATTGAGTAAATGTTGGACTCTACAGTATCGGTAGCAAGCGCCCAGTTGCCCGCAGATACACAGCCCGTGGAGACTACACATTTGTGGATGCGGCCGTTTGCGCCGCTGCCGGCATAGATTGCACCGTTAGTGGAATCGAAGACCATTGAGTAAATATTTGTTTCCACCGTGTCAGTTGCAAGCGCCCAGTTACCTGCAGAAGTACAACCCGTAGAGACTACACATTTGTGGATGCGCCCATTGGCGCCGCTGCCCGAGTAAATGGCGCCGTTGGTGGAATCGAAGACCATGGAATAAATATTGGACTCTACGGTATCGGTTGCTGCTGCCCAGTTGCCTGCCGAAACACAGCCCGTGGAAGCAATACATTTATAAATAATCCCCTGGCTATTTGAACCGGCGTAAATGGCGCCGTTGGTAGAGTCAAAAACCATCGAGTAAATGCTGGACTCTACGGTATCGGTTGCAATTACAAAATTTTGGCTGTCAGGAATTATAAAAGTCGGCGTTCCGGTTGCAGGATTAAATTCCAGGTTATAGTAGTTGCCGGCAACAATTGTTGTGGTGGCAACGCTCTGATAACTAATAGTAGAGCTGGACGCGGTAAAAGCGCCTAAAACCGTTAAAGGAGCGGCTGTGGCAAAAAGATTCCAGGTTTTAAGCCCGGCTTCAAAAGTGTTGGAAATAATTAAACTTGAACTCGCGTTTATTGTCCCGCTGCCCGAGCCCGTAAGGTTAAAAAAACTTAAAGCACTAGTGCCTCCGCCAAGCTGTCCGCTGCCTGCAAGCGTTATGGTAGGAGTACCTGAATAAGTTAATACTGAACCGTTTCTGGTTTGAATATCTCCCCCCGACACCGTCGTGCTTGCCTGAATGGTTGTGGTTGCGCTGCCATATATATAAATATCTCCGCCAATGCTGTTACTGGCGGTGTCCAAATAAGCAGTAGAAGAGGTAGCGACAATAAAATTAGATGAAGACTGGGTGGTAAGCGTGCCGCCGGGGTCATAAATTTTTCCGGTCCATACCAACACATGAGTACTACTGGTTGCAGTTAAATTATTCGAATCAGATTCAAAAGGTATGTCCGGGTCGTCATCCCAATCATAAGCTCCTAAGTTTGCGTTTGTTGTTGTGGCCGAGCCGTTAGTGGCTTCGTTTCTAATAATTAAATAATTTTGATACAAATTAAATCCCGTTATGGAAGATTGTGAGCTGGTTGCCACACTGACAGTCACCGCGTCCTCCGTTGCCCCGTCTAAAAATACGGTTAAAATGGAACTGTCAGTGCCTGTGACACTTAAAAAATCAAACTGCCCGGTTGAAGCAACTGTGGTTGTAGAATAAAGACTCCCCCCATCAACCTTAAGCTTAATAGTGCGGCTGTTAGCAAGTCCGGTCACGCCTTCGTCGGAATAGACATTGCCGGAAAGAGTTTGCGGCGAATTGTAATAAACCGTAATTCTTACATGGTCGATTTGAGCCGCGGCATTGGCGCTGCCGCTTCTGGCACAAAGAGCCACACCAAAGCCGCTGGCTTCCACCTCGGCTTCACTCCATGTTGTCCCCCACATATCTGTGGTACTCGTGCCAAAACTTTCGTAAGTATTGGTGTCGGTAGTTTTTGGCCACACCGGCGTGCCCGCAGTCCCGTAACCGTAGTTATTGCCAATCTGATTCCCGTGGGCTTTGGTTAAATTAATATCGCTCATTGATATGTTGCTGCCGTCAGAACTGTAATTTTCAACCTCGGCGACTATCCCAACTATTACTGCACCTGTAGGCAATGCAAACACAAACCCCGAAAAGGCCAGCTCATCGCTAATGTTGCCGCTGTCATAAGCCGCTTCGGATGTAACGATTATATATCTATCATCCGAAGAAGTTGCGTTGCCCGGGTTGGACCAGGCCATATCGTCCGCGGTTCTGCCCGGACAGGTAAGTGCGTTGGTAGTAGTCGCGGTGGTCGGGCTCATTGTAACTGAAGCGTCGTTGGCCAGCTGCCAGGCTCTGGGCTCCTGGTAAATTGGGTTTGGGACGCCCGCCTGGCTTAAACTAAAAGGACCGAGTAAATAATACTCGGGGCTAATGTCGGGAGCGTCAAAAGAGTACGACAAAACTGTAGACTCCCCTGCCAAAAGTTTTAGCGGAAAATTAAGGTACTTATTTTTTTCTCTTTCAAGTACGGTAATGGGAAGAAGTTCTGTTTGTGTCTGGATCCCGACTGACAGTTTTAAATTTTCAAACGCGTCCTGCCGGGAATTTTTTGGCTTGCCAAGCAGGGTAAAAGATTCGGGCACGGCTTCTAAAATGGATCCGTCAAAATCGACATTGGCCGTAACCTTAATTTTCATATCATAAACTTCCACGGGGTACAGGCGGGTATTGCTCTCCCTGCTAATGTCGAGCAAAATATTTTCCTGTGTCGCGTAAAAAGAATCGGCAACAGTCCTTGTGCCGTTTTTGGTGCGGACGGTTAAAGTTAACCGGTGGAGGCCGGCGTTTATAATTTTAAAATCAGACTCGTAATCCGGACGGTTGACCCTGGCTTTAATTTTACATTCCGGGTTAACTGTAATGTCTCCCGCCTTTGTCCTTAAAACGGTCAGGTTGCTTGTTTCTAAATTGTAGATTTTAAGTTCCAGATCGGCGTCGCAGACCATTTCCCCAAATTCGTCCAGGACGCCAAATTCAAACCGCGCGGTTTCCCCCACGCTGTAGACCGACTTGTTAAAATTCATGGCAAGGACTCCCCACTTTAAATCCTGGCGGGAGTCGTCGACAGCCGGGCGCCGGGCAAATTGCTGCAGTAAAAAAATATCCGAGGCAAAGGCCACCGGAGCAGTAGACGAAAACAACAAAACAACCAGCGACAAATACACGAACGCTGATTGAACAATTTTATAAAAACGTTTATAAAAACGTAGGGGTAAATGCACTTATTTAATATTGATTTTTATTTTTGTTTCTTTTATAAAAACCCTTAATTTTGAGGGATTTTATATATAATTTCTTTCACTTACAAAGTAATTATAGCACATAAAAAGCATTTTGTCTAGTATTTTTGGTAATGTCGTGTTAGATTAAAACAAACCGGCCAGTAAGGCCGGTTTGTTTTTTGTATTGTCTACTCCAGCACCCTAATTTGTATATAGGTGGATTGGGGAAGAGCCTGATCTGCCGTGTTAGCAGGCAGCACCCTTGAAAAGTCATTGGGAACTCTCCAGGAATTGTAAACTTCAAGTGAAGGGTAAGGATAGAGCTGGCCTTGGTGTACCCAGTAAATGGTACCTAAAAGGTTAATGTCTACTCCATCTGGATGTCTGGC
>Ga0137465_1000066_pt1 | contig 91499 bp, 76 predicted proteins | sample EasRivERMGT828_2_FD_104906 | JGI IMG/M metagenome (GOLD analysis project Ga0137465, IMG submission 104906) | Soil microbial communities from meander-bound floodplain in the East River, Colorado, USA - East River MetaG ERMGT828_2 | ecosystem: Environmental > Terrestrial > Soil > Floodplain ... | reverse complement strand
GGCCATTCATATAGGCCGCAAAGCGGTCTTCCTGAGTGCCTGGCGCTTGTTTGGCTCTCATGCGCGGCAGTGTCGCATCGAACGCCAAACGATTCAAGACATTTTATAACACAGTAGTACTAGTGCCGGCGGGAAAAACGTCGCTGGTCATCGTGGCGGCCGCCGTTCCGGGAATCTCGCGGATGCGCTCCAGCAACCGATCGAAGAAGGGATTGCGCGAACCGCTCGGGTAAAGCAAGCCATTGAGCGCCACAGTCATGGTGACAACCCGTTCACTTTGGTATCCGAGAGGCACCGCGGCCAGGTTCCACAGGGTTCGCAAGAGAAGCGCCGAACCCGCGAGCAAGGTCATGGTCAAGGCGATCTGCACTGTCACGAGCGTGAAGCGCATCCGCGGACGCGCCGCGGCGGTGACGCGCGTTCCGTACTGAAGGGCGCGGTTGCGCAGGACCGACAGCGCGGGCCAGATGCCCACAGCGGTTCCCGCGATCAGCGCGAGCACAGCGGCGACGGCGAACACGCGCAGGTCGAGCGAGGCTTGATCGATTTCCGGAATGCTGGACGGCGCCAGTTGCACGAACACGCGCAGCAGCGCCGCGGCGAACAGGAGTCCGAGGCCGCCGCCCGCCACGGCCAGCAGCAGGCTTTCGGTGAGGGCCAGGCGTGCCAGGCGTGCGCGTCCGGATCCCAGCGCCGCCCGCACCGCGAACTCGCGGTTGCGGGCGGCCAGCCGGGCAAGGATCAGATTCGCCACATTGACACAGGCGATCAACAGCAGTCCGGTGACGGCTCCCAACAGAAGCCAGGCCACGCGCGCGGCGTCGGGGAACAGATAATCTCGCAGCGGGACGACCCGTGGTTGCGGGTTGGCCCGCGCCACAATGGCGGGCAGTCCCTTGGCATCCTCTTTAATGATCGGAGTGATGGCGGCTTCGGCCTGTTCCGCCGTGACGCCGGACCTCAGGCGGCCGAACGCCGTTAAGAAGGAAAGGTTTCGGCTTTCGGGGGGATCGAACGAGTAAGGCTGGAGGATATCGGCCTTGCCGACCGGCATCGCGAAACCCGCGGGCAGAACACCGATCACGGGAACCGCCTTGCCGTTCAGATCGATGGCTTTGCCGATGGCGCCGGGGTCCGCTCCGAAGCGGCGCGCCCAGACGTCGTGGCTGATGATCGCGACGGGCGGCGAGCCGCGCACGTTGTCTTCGGGTGTGAAATCACGGCCCAGGGACAGCCGCACCCCCAACGTCTCCAGGAAGTTGCTTTCGACCGTGGCGCAACGCAGACGCTCGGGCTGCTGCTCGGTAATGTCGCACGTGCTGCCCACGTTCTCGATGGTCGTCACGGCGGTGAACGGCTCCGGCGCCGGCTTCCAGCGTTCCTGGTACCCGCGGGAGACGAGAATTACCTGGGATTGGTCGGGAGCACCGAACGCCGGAATCGCTATGCCGACGTTCACCAGTCGATCCGCATCGCCGTAGGGCAGCGGGCGGAACAGAATCCGATCCAGTGCGCTGAACATCGCGGTGGAGGCGCCCAGGCCCAGCGCCAGTACCAACACGGCGGTCAGTGCGAAGCCCGGGTTTTTGCGCAGCGTGCGGAAGGAAAGCCGGAAATTGCGCGCGGTTTCTTCGAGGAACAAGATGGTGTTCATGTGGTAAACGTCCTCACGCGCTTGAGTCGTGTTGCCGAGTTTGCGGTGCGCCGCGGCCCGTGCGTCCCGCGCAGTCATGCCGAGCCGAATGTTTTCCTCGATCTCCATGCCGATGTGAAACTCGAGTTCTTCATCGACGCGACCGTCCCACTGCCGTCGCCGCAACAGCGCGAAGAATCTCGAAGCCAAGGAACGGAACGTCGCCATGTTGATTCTCCTTACCGAGTACTGCCGAGTACGCGAGTGATGAACGCCGCCATCTGCTCCCAACCCTTCGCTTCGAGCGCCAACTGCTTCCGGCCCTGCCTGGTGATGGAATAAAAGCGAGCGCGGCGGTTGTTCTCCGAGGTGCCCCACTCCGACGAGATCCAACCACTCTGCTCCAGCCTCATGAGCGCGGGATATAAGGTCCCGTATTTCATTTCCAATAGATCCTGGGAGATCTGCTCGATGCGTTTGGCGATGGCCCAGCCATGGAGCGGGCCCATCGTCTCCACTGTTTTGAGGACCAGCAAATCAAGGGTGCCCTGCAGAATCGCGGCCTTGTCTTTATCCATCGGACTCCTTTTATAGAACGGCAATAAGAGTAGGCACACTCTTATAGACTGTCAATAGGGAACAGTTTTAACGGGGTTTAGGGTGCGGGTTGGGTAGGTACTTCAAATGTAAATGTCAATTGTTCCTGTCCCATGGTCCATGTAGATGCCCGTTGCGCATTGAACATTTCACCAATGACATGGACCATGGGCCAGGACCAACGGACAACGGAGATCCGGAAGACGTTACTTCTTCCGGTGCGAAAACGGACGAGCCCCATCACCCGAATACGTCGCCACAATGTGCCCGTCGCCAATCAGCTGGTACTTGTAGATCAAAAGCCCCTCCACCCCCACCGGCCCGCGCGCATGCGTCTTATTCGTGCTGACGCCGACTTCCGCGCCGAACCCATATCGGAAGCCGTCCGCGAACCGCGTCGATGCGTTCCAGAACACGCCTGCCGAATCGACTTCATTGAGGAACCGTTTTGCGTTTTCTTCCTTCTCCGTGACGATGCTGTCGGTGTGCTTCGATCCGTACCTGTGAATATGCTCGATCGCTTCATCAAGACTGTTAACGATCTTCACATTCATGATGAGGTCGAGGTACTCCGACCCGAATCCGGAATCCCGCAACTCGACTCCGGCTGTACGTAACGCCTCCAGGACCCTCTCGCGATCGGCAAACCTGGCGTGTACGAGCAGCGTCTCCGCGGCATTGCACACGGCCGGATACTGCGCCTTCGCATCGACCGCGATCCGAGCCGCCTTCGCGGGATCCGCAAATTCGTCGATATAAACATGACACACGCCGTCGGCATGGCCGAGCACCGGGATCTTCGTGCTCTGCTGGATACTGCGCACCATTTCGTTGGAGCCGCGCGGGATGACGAGATTGATCAGGTCGTCCATCTGCAGCAGTTCCGCGATCTCTTCGCGCGTCGAAACCAGTTGAACCGCATCGCGAACTCCATACTTCTCGAGAACGCTCCGGATGATTTCGCCGATCGCGCGATTGGTGTGGGCCGCCTCACGGCCGCCCTTGAGCAGAACAGCATTTCCGCTCCGAATCGAGAGCGCCGCAATCTGTGCTCCCGCATCCGGGCGCGATTCGTAGATCATCGCGAGAACCCCGATCGGCGTCTGCACCTTCTTCAGGATCAGTCCTTCATCCAGTTCCGTTTCTTCGACAACGCGGCCGACCGGATCTTCCATCGCTGCGATCTGTTCGATGCCGGTGATGACGTCGCGCAGTTTCGGCTCATTGAGCACCAGCCTTTTGTAAAGCGGTTCGGCAATGCCCGCAGCCTTCGCCTCCGCAAGATCCTTCTGATTCGCCTGATAGACGGCAGCCGCATTGTCGCGAAGCGCGGCCGCAATATCCTTCAGGATTGCGGTGCGGTTGGAGCCGGCGGTCAGCTTCAGAAATGCGTGACGGGCCCGCTCGGCCTGTTGTCGTGTTTCGCTCATATACTTCTTGGCTGCGCCCTATCGGGCTTGCATTCGCATCCGCTCATATGATGCTCAATGGGTGGGATCCGTCAGGAACGCGATATTGTTCCTGGTGATGAACGCGTCGTAGTTTTTCGAAGTGGCAAGACGGCCGATTTCATCCGAATGTTTGCCGATCAGCTTGGACGCATCCGCGCTGGAATAATTCACGATGCCGCGCGCGATTTCATGGCCGGCTGGCCCGATGATCGCGACCACGTCGCCCTGCTCGAACTCGTTCTCGACGCGGGTCACGCCTGCATAGAGCAGGCTCGCGTTTTTCTTCGTGATGGCGTCCTCCGCGCCTTCGTTGATGTGGATTCGGCCCGCGACTCCCGACGCGAACGCAATCCAGCGGCGTTTTTCCGACAGCGACATCGTATTGCCGACGAACAGCGTTCCTTCGATTTCGCCGTTGAGCACGCGGCCGAGAATGCCGTGTTTCAAGCCGTTCGCGATGATGGCAATGCCGCCGGAATTCATGGCGATCCGGGCAGCTTCGAGTTTTGTCGCCATTCCGCCGCGGCCGCGTCCCGACTTTCGCCCGGCGAGCGCCTGAATGTCCGCTGTGATCTCGTGGACCTCGGGAATGAATTCCGCTTTGGGATTCTCGCGAGGGTTGTCGGTGAACAACCCTTCAACGTCGGACAGGAGAATCAGGGCGGCGGCTTCGAGCTTGGTCATGACGAGAGCACTCAGCTTGTCGTTGTCTCCGAAGCTGGGGCTGCGGTCCGTGATCTCGAGCTCATTCGTCGAAACGGTGTCGTTCTCGTTGATGACGGGTACGACGCCCATTTCGAGAAGCGTGGTCAGCGTGTGGCGCAGATTCAGATATCGCTTCCGGCTCGAAAAATCTTCTTCAGTGAGGAGAACCTGCGCTGCAGTCAAACCGTACTTCGCAAAACCCTGTTCGTACAGATTCATCAGGCGGCTCTGGCCAACCGCTGCCAGCGCCTGTTTTTGTGCGAGCGAGGCGTTGGACGATTTCATTTTCAGCGCGTCGGCGCCCAACGCGACCGCTCCGGATGAGACCACGATGATCTGCCGGCCTGCGAGACGAGCGGCCGCAATGTCTTCAATGAACGAGAAAATTCGGCCAAGGGCAATCGCGCCGGCTTCGTTGAAGAAGAGGTTGGATCCGAGTTTGACTACGACGCGTTTTGCGTCGCACACCCGCTCGCGCATAGTGGAGCAATCTTAATTCATCATCGCGCGGATGCGCTTGAGTTCCTTGACGTGGTTTTCTATTTCCTCGCGGTCCTGAGCGTCGCGAGAATGCTCGAGGTAATACTCGAGATCGCGGCCGGCCCCATCGAATTGCCGGAGTTGCATGCGCAACAGACCGCGGTCTCGGAACTGGATGAGGTCTTCGTTGTCGACCATCAGCATCATGTCGACCATGGACAGACATTTGTCGATGGCGTGGCCTTTGACGTAAATGTCCTTGAGGTTATTCAGCATCCGCCAGAGGATCTGCCGGTTCGTTGTGCGCGCAAGAAGACGGTCGTTGAATTCCACGGCGTCGCCGTATCGCTCGACCAGAAGCTTCTTGCAATCCTCGCGCGTGAGGATCGCGCCGCGATTGAAGGCGTCGATGAACAATTCCTCGCGGCGGTCGGAATACTTCACGAGAAAGTGTCCGGGCATACCGACGCCGGCAATCGGAAACTCGAGGCGCCTCGCGACCTCGATGTAGACCGTCGACAGTGTGATCGGAATTCCGGTTCGTCGATCGAGCACGTCATTGAAGAAACTGTTGCGCGGATCGTAGTAGTCCTCAGAATTGCCTCGGAATTGGAAATCGTCGAAAAGAACGGTGTTGATCGTCTTGATCTGATCGAGCGGGGTATCGGTCGAACTCCGGCGTTGTTTCGCCGTTTCGGCGATCCGGTCCAGCAGGTCCAGGTAAGGATTCAGTTCCAGTTGCGGATACTCTTCGCAGGCAATCATCAGCGCCGTCTCCGCCAGGGGGATTCCACCGTCCGGCAGGGTCACGAGTTCTTGAAACGTTTTACGAGATCGAATACTCACTTTGAAACCTGTTCCTCCAGCCAGAGCACGAAATCGGAGATGGAGTCGATGATCCACTCCGGGTTTGCCGTTCGAAGCCGCTCCGGCCCGTATGAATGTGCGATCGCCAGGCATTGCATGCCTGCTGCGCGCGCCGATTCGATGCCGCCGATCGAATCCTCCACCGCGACGCACTCCGAGGCGTTCAACGACGGATCCACTGTCTTCAGTTTCTCATGAGCTCGCGAAAACGGCTCGGGGTGCGGCTTTCCGAAGCTCACGTCTTCAGCGGCAATGATCACGGAAAACAAATGCTGGAGGTTGCCCTGTTTCAGGATGTGCAGTATCTCCTCGCGGCGCGCGCCCGACGCGATGGCGATCGGACACCTGCCGGCAGCGGCGCGGACCGCCGCTCCGGCCCCCGTGAAAAGCACTGTTTTTTCAGCGATCGCCTGAAAGTAATAGACGCTCTTCCGCCGGATCAGCTCATCGAGCTTCGCTGCGGGTAATGAACGGTTGTGTTTTTCGAAGAGAGTTTTGAAGCAATCCCAGTCATTCAAGGGGAGATATCTGTCCAGATACTCTTCGTCCGTGAACGACAAACCATCCTCGAAAGCCACGCGCCGCAAGGCTTCCATGTGAATCGGGTCGTCGTCTGCGAGGACTCCGTTGAAGTCGAAGATCACTGCTCGAATCATGCGGGCCCAGACTAGCAGGAATTCAGGCGACCGTCCCCGAATTCATTGACAACATCGAGGGCCGGCGGTACTTTCTTTTCTCACCAAGACATCTAGGGGAGGTCCTTTGATGCTGACGATGCTGAACATCCTGAGGCGCTTGTTCCGGCGGTCAGTCAGGGACGATGAAGTTCGCGAAGAGATCGAGTCGCACATCGCCATGCGCGCGGAAATGAATCGGGATTCGGGCGCACCGCCGAAGGAAGCTCTTCAGTCGGCGCGCCGTCAGTTCGGCAATGTGGCTTTGGTCAAGGAGGACACACGCGCCGTATGGACCTCCGTCCGGCTCGAGCCATTGCTGCAGGACGTCCGCTACGCTTTGAGGGGGCTTCGCCGGAATCCCGGTTTCACGGCAGTCGCGGTGCTTACGCTCGCTCTGGGCATCGGCATGAATACGGCGGTTTTCAGCGTCGTCAATGCGGTCCTCCTTCGTCCGCTCTCGTATCCCGATCCGGATCGGCTGATCTGGATGACCAAATACAGGGAACGCATCAATGAAGAACTGACGCCACATCGCGAGTTCGAAGCGTGGAAGACCAATCCACATCGTTCGACCGAATGGCCGGGTACAGCTTCCGCGACTCTGTGTTAGCGAGTGAAGGCACCGTTCTTCGACTGCGATTCGCGTCCGTAACAGATGACTTCTGGGTATTGTCCGGCGCGAAGCCATTATTCGGCCGCCTGCCGGAGCCAGGCGAGCGGGGCGCGGTCGTGCTCTCGCACCGATTGTTCGAGCGTGCATTTCGAGGCGATCCCGGTGTCATTGGAAGGTCGGCTCCTGATCGAGCAGGATCGCCGGCCGGCAACGATTGCAGGTGTTCTGCCGCATGACTTCCGGTTCGAATTCCCGACGATGCGGGTCGGTCTGGACACCCGTGACGTCGAGGCTTATCAAACCGAGGTACTTCAGCCTCGTGGATATCTGGCTGGTATCGTCGGAAAGCTCAAGATCGGCGCGAACCTGGCCGCCGTGCAGCCGGAACTGGAACTGATCAGCACTCGAGTCGACTATGTGAGGCCGGCGGAGCGAGAGGCGCAACTGCGTGTGGCGCCGCTGATGGAAAAGCGCGTCGGCCACGCGCGGACAGGTTTGCTGGTCCTGTCGGCAGCCGTCGCCTTCGTGCTGCTGATGGCGTCGGCGAATATCGCAAACCTCCTGCTCGCTCGCGCGTCGGTGCGTCAGAAAGAGATTGCCATCCGCGGCTCACTTGGCGCCGGGCGGTCCCGCGTGCTGAGGCAATTTATGGTCGAGAGTATTCTGCTTGCTGGCGCCGGCGGGCTTGCAGGGCTGTTGCTCGCCCGCTGGGCGCTGAGTGTCATGGTTCGTTTGATCCCTCAATCCGTTCCTCGACTCGCCGAAGCCACGATGGATGCGCGCGTCCTTGGCTTCACCCTGCTTATTTCCATCGCGACGGCGCTGCTCTTCGGCTTCGGACCTGCGATCTCCGTCTGGAGGCTCAGCCTGCACGATGTATTGAAAAGCGCATCCAAAACCGCGTCCGCAACTTCAGGAAGCATGCGCTCGAGAATGCTGCTGGTCACGGCCGAACTGGCGCTCGCGGTTGTGCTGCTCACCGCTGCAGGTTTGATGCTGAAGAGCTTCTGGCATATGTATGCGCATCCCGACGGATTCGACCCTGACAGGATACTGGCGGCGAAATTCGAATTGTCCGGTCCGCAATACTTTCGCTTTCCGGAGCGATCGCGCGCCTATGTCGAAGGGCTTTTGAATCAGGTTGAGTTGCTGCCGGGCGTTGAAACCGCGGCAATCTGGAAACTTTCCGGAGGATCCATTACATGGCAGGGCGCGCCGCCTCTGCCTCCAGGCCAATATCCACTTCAGACGCGGAGCGCTTTCGTATCGCCCGGGTATGCGCGCGTAATGGGTCTGCGCCTGGTCATAAGGGCGCTGGTTTCAGGAAGACGAGCGCGAGCGGGTGATCGTGGTCAATGAAAGCCTCGCGCGCCGGGATTTTCCTGATCGGGAAGTGCTCGGCCAGCGACTGCTGGAATCAGGTGCCGTCGTCATCGGAGTCGTTGCCGACCTCAAATACTCGAAACTCGACGCGGATCCGCAACCCGAGTTTTACTCCGCATTCCCCGCATCGTCCCGGTTCGACGGGGAGTCGACTCTCGTGGTTCGAACAACAGGCGATCCGATGGCATTGTCGCCGGCAATTCAAAAAATTACGGCCGGGCTCGACAACACTCAGCCTGTTTTCGACATCATGACGCTCGAGCGCGTTCTCGCCGAGTCGATCGCGCCGCGACGCTTCAATCTGCTTCTGCTCGTAACGTTCGCGTCAGCCGCGTTGCTGCTTTCAGTGATCGGTATTTACGGAGTGATTGCATTTACGACGGCGCAGCGCACTCAGGAGATCGGTGTGCGCCTGGCGCTGGGCGCCGAGCGCCGTGAGGTTGTCGGCATGGTGGTCCGGCAAGGCATGGCGCTGGCGCTGATCGGGATTCTCGGCGGTCTCGGCGGAGCTCTCGCGCTGACTCGCGTCATTTCCACGCTGCTCTACGGCGTCGAACCGGGCGATCCTCAAAACGTTCGTGCTCGTGGCAGTGACGTTGGCCGTCGCCGCTTTCGTCGCATGCCTTGTGCCCGCGTTGAAGGCCGCCCTCGTCAACCCGGTCGTCGCTCTGCGCCACGAATAGAAATCGGTTCTTGCTATAGAGCGTCTATATTGACGTGCTATAGTCCCAGCCATGGCACGTCAAACCGAGTTGTTGAAAGGCACCCTGGACCTCCTGATCCTCCGCGCCCTCGAAGTCGAATCCCGGCATGGACTGGGCGTTGCCGAACGCATCGAGCAGGTCACCCGCGGAGCATTCGTCGTCAAACCAGGCTCCCTGTTTCCTGCTCTTCACCGGCTGGAGCAACAGGGATTCATCGACGGTGAGTGGACCGTTTCACCGGCAGGCAAGCGCGCGAAGGCATATAAGCTGACCGCAGCGGGCCGGCGTCAATTGACGGCCGAGAAGAAACTGTGGGCGCGCATCGCGGAGGCAGTCGGGCTGATGCTCGGAGAACAGGAAGGGTAGGGCCATGGCGCTGCGCCGCAAGCTTGCAAGACTCTGGCAGGTGCTCTTTCAAAGATCCCGGCTCGACCGTGAACTCGACGAAGAACTGCGCGCCTACCTCAACGACCTGATCGAAAAGAAAATTGCCGCCGGAGCAGACCCGGCCGCCGCCCGGCGCGAGGCGATGCTCGAAATGGGAGGCGTGACGCAGGTTCGCGCGGACGTTCAACGGATTCGAATCGGCGCGGGCATCGATGCGTTGTGGCACGACATTCGCTTCACGTGCAGGACGCTCGTGCGAAAACCGGCGTTCGCCGTGGTCGCGATTCTTACGTTTGCCCTCGGCATTGGCGCCAACACGGCGATTTTCAGCGTCGTCAATGAAACGCTGATCCAGCCGTTGCCTTACAAGGATTCTTCTCAACTCGCTTTCGTATGGGCCGATTCGACGGCGATCGGATATCCGAGAGGTCCGCTGTCGGGCCCCGAACTGAAGGACCTTCGACAGCACGGAACGATGTTCAGCGCCTTCGATGCCATCTGGGGAAGCACCTCCACGATCACCGGTGACGGCGATCCGCAGCAGATGCGGATCGGCTTCGTAACAACCCTATTCTTCGACACGCTGGGCGCGCAGGCATTCCTCGGCCGGACGTTCAACGACAGCGATTCGGGCGATCGCGCGCCGGGCGTTCTGCTGAGTTGGGCGCTCTGGCAGCGGCGTTATGGGGGTGATCCTGCGATCGTGGGACGCAGCATCAACGTCAATGGCCAGCCGACAGTCGTGGTCGGCGTGATGGCGGCCGATTTCCGGTTGCTGTTTCCTCCCGACGCCAGCGTCCCAGAGGACCTCGAAGCCTGGCTGCCATTCTGGAATGTAACCGAGGGTCTGCGACGGCAGAACTTCCTCCGCGTCATCGCGCGCATGAAGCCCGGTGTTGACCTGGCTCAGGCCCACGATGAGGTGTCGCAGATCGCGGCGCGCATTTCGCGCGAGTACACGGACTACGGCAGCAGACCGCGCGCCTTCAACCTTGTCGGGCTTCAGGCCGATGGCGCTCGAGAGATCCGGCCGGGGCTGCTCGCGCTCCTGGGCGGCGTCGCGATTCTTCTGCTGACGGCCTGTTTGAATGTCGCAAGTCTTCTCATCGCGCGCGCCGCAGCGCGGACCAGAGAAACCGCATTGCGGCTGGCGATCGGAGCAAGTCAGGCGCAGATCGTGCGGCAGTGCCTCGTGGAAGGGCTCGTTCTCGCCATCGCCGGTGGAATTGCCGGTGCGCTCTTCGCTCAGCTCAGCCTCCGCGTTCTGCTCGCGTTGCGTCCGCCTGCGCTCAGCCGGCTCAGTTCAGCCGGAATCGACGGTGTCGTGCTGGCCTTTGCTGCAGGGACCGCGCTGTTCTGCGGAATTCTGTTTTCGTTCGCGCCAATGATTGAAGTGTTTCGAACCGACGTGATCGGCGGCCTTTTGGGCAGCATCCGGCGCGTCGGAACCGCGCGGTATCGCGCACGGGTTGTGCTGGTCACCCTGCAGATCGCTTTCGGTCTCGTGCTGCTTATCGGGGCCGGTTTGCTCATGCGCACGTTCATCCATATTCAACAGCTCGACCCCGGTTACAGTTCAGGCAGGATATTGGCCTTCCGCCTGAGTCCGCCGGCGGATGCGAGCGAATCGCAGATCGTCACGAACGACTTTCACCGCCGAATGCAAAGCGAGCTCGCCGCATTGCCGGGAGTCACGGGAGTGGGCGCGGTCAGTCACTATCCTTTCGACAACATTCCGAACTGGGGCAGTCCATATCTTTCGAGGGAAGGACAGGAGCCTGGAACCGCCATATTCGCGGACTTCCGATCCGTCAGCCCGGGTTATCTCGAGACTATCGGAGCGCAGCTCCTGGAAGGCCGCTTCTTCTCGGAAGCGGACGACAACACAAGCGGCCGGCCGGTGGTCATCGTCGATGACCTGCTCGCAAAGAGAAGCTGGCCCGGCGAAAGCGCGGTCGGGAAACGAATTGCGGTCGATCCTGCCGTTACAGGACGAGATGATCGGCGCCGCTGGGCGACAGTGATCGGTGTCGTGCGGCACATGCGCATCCGCAGTCTCGTCGAAGACCTCACGGATCAGGTCTACTTCTCGATACGTCAGGTTCCGCGACCCACGTCCTACGTCGTCCGGGCAGCCGGCGATCCTACCGCACTGGTTGCCTCCACACGCGATCTCATCCGCAAGCTCGAACCGCAGGTCCCCGTGTACGATGTTCGTCTTCTCGACAGCTACCTGGAAGCTCCCAGGTCCGTAAAACGTTTTACGATGCAACTCGCCCTTGCGTTTGCCGGAGTCGCGCTCGTGCTGGCGTTCATCGGCGTCTATGGTCTCGTCATGTATTCCGTGAACACGCGCCGCTACGAATTCGGCGTTCGGGTCGCTCTTGGCGCGCAGTCGGGAGAGATTCTTCGGCTTGTCATGCGTGAAGGGATACTTCTGCTGAGCGCCGGAATCGCGCTTGGCATCGCCGGAGCCGCGGTCACGGGCCGCTTCCTCGAGTCGCAGTTGTTCGGGGTGTCCGCCGTCGATGTTCCAACGTACGCGATCGCGCTTGCGGTGATTGCCGCAGCGGGTTTGCTGGCGTCGTGGCTGCCTGCCCGAAAAGCATCAGTCTCGAATCCGTTGGAAATCATCCGAACGGAGTAGCGCGCGCAATTTGTTCGCTCGCAAATTTCAAATCGACACTAAAGTATGCGGCGTGCGAAGGCTTCTCGTCATTGTCCTGCTTGCCGGTTTCGGTTGCGGCAAAAAGACGGTACCTGCGACAACCGTGCTGCCGGCGCTCACATCGACAGCTCCCGCGACGGGCATCAACCAGCACGCCGACTTGTATCAACTCGGTCTCACGGCATTTCGCGAGTTCACCCCGAAGGATATCGGCGCGCGATCGGCTACTTCCGGCGCGCGTCGGATCTGGCGCCCGGCATTTGTGACTATCGGCTCCATGTGGCTCAGGCCAGCGTGTATCTCGCATTCGAGCAGGCCGCGAACTTCGAAGATTATGCGAATACGCTGAACCAGAGCGATCCGCCTGGCTGCGGCGACGAATCAGCGTTTTCGCTCCATCTGGAAACCTTTCGCGCGCACCGCAGCTTTGGACTGGGACGCGATCGCGCGGCCGGATTGTCTCAGGTGAATGCTCTTCTGGCGCGAGAGCCGGAGAATGCACTGAACTGGTTTTTAGCGTGGGAATTCGGTTCCAATTCCAATCAGAACGCCAGCCCGATTTTCCAGGAGCCGGATCTCCCGAGCGATCTGGCGATTATTCATTACTACCGGGGTCGATATTGGCTTCTTCGAGGAGATCCTGTCCGGGCGCGACGATCATTCGAGCGGGCTCTCGAGCTGAGTCCACGGCATTTCCGTTCGTACCTCGGTTTGGCCGAAGCAGCATCGGCGATCGATGCGGACGCCGATGTCGAGCACTATTACAAAACAGTCGTCGAAGTTGCGCCGGAGTTCCTGCTGGGGCGGTCTGGTCTCGGCGACTATTACTCCTGGATCGCGGAGACCGGGCTTGCGGAAGAACAGTATCGAAGCGCGCTGAAGCAGAATCCCAGATACATTCCGGCATATCTCGGCCTCGGCCAGGCCATGTTAAACGCGGGCATGCTCGACCAGGCGGAGCAGGCTTTGACTTCAGCCATCCGAATCGCCGGCGCCTATGAGGCCCACTACTATCTCGGCAATGTCTGGCTGGCCCGGAGTGAGTTCCACAAGGCAAGAGAACAGTACGAAGCGGCGCTCAATCAGGTGCCTGTTTATCCCGAGGCGCTATATGCCCTTGGTGTCGTATTTGGTGAAACGCATCAATTCGATGCGGCGCTCGAGCAATTCGAGAAAGTTTTGCGGGTCAGTCCGAGGCAAACCGGAGCGTTCTTCTGGAGAGCGGTCATTCGTGCGGACAGAAAGCAGTTTGCGGAGGCGCTGTCGGACTGCGCTCGATCGATCGCTCTGTATGATGAGCAGATCGCCGTCGTGACCAAATCCATCGCCAACGCCGAACGACGCGGCCTCACGCGTCGGGTCGCATCAGAGCAGAAAAAGAAAGACGAGCTCGAAGAGACGAGACACCGTGTGGTGGAGTTGAAATCCTCCTTATGACGACTCTGGAAAGATTGGATCGGTGGAAGCTTGCCGATGTGATTACCGCATCGCAGCACGACATGCTCTCCCGCCTCGTTCGGCGGGAGCTCTTCTCCGTTTTCCTCGAGCTCAACGCGCTGCTTTATATCGGCGTCATAGCGCTGGTCGGCGGAATCGGGTGGACGATTCAAGCCCACTTCACAAATCTCGGCGACGTTTTCATCCTCGCCATCCTGTCCCTCGCACTGGTCGCTTCGCTTTACTATTGCTTCTCGCGCGGGCCTGCTTTTTCCGTTCAACAGGTCGAGTCTCCGAATTTCATCTTCGATTACGTACTGTACCTCGCATGTCTCGTCCTTTCCGTTGAGCTCGGCTACATCGAATTCCGGTTCGAGTGGCTCAGAGACGCGTGGGAAAACTATCTGCTTGTTTCCAGCGGCGTCTTTTTCTTGTTGGCCTACCGCTTCGACAATCGGTTTGTCCTGTCGCTCGCATTGTCGTCGCTCGCGGGATGGTTCGGACTGAAGGTGAACCGTTTTGGGTTTATTTCATCCGAATCGCTGCGCCTGGCGGCAATCACATATGCGGGCGTGATTTCGGCAGCCGGATCTCTTCTTTTTTATCGGGGCATCAAACGACACTTCCTCGAGACCTATCTTCACGTCGCGGCGAACGTGGTTTTTCTTGCCCTGATTTCGGGCATTTCCGATTCGAACAGGATTCTGTTTCTCGGTCTGCTGATGGCTGTTGCGGCGACGTCGATCGTGCTGGGTGTGCGATTCAATCGGTTCGCATTTGTCGTTTATGGAACGGTGTATGGATATGCCGGGATCAGCTTCGAAGTCCTGAAAGGTGTTCACAACGTCGAGACGCAACTTTTGTACGTGGTGGTGTCTGCCAGCGCGGTGATCGTGTGCATCGTCATGCTTGCGCGGAAATACGGGCGAGCCGGATGAAGAAATACGACCTGAAGGATGAACGAAGCATTCATACAGAACGCCTGGTGCGCGACTGGGCGGATTCCGGCCTGCTGTCACAGACACAGGTGGATCGCATCAAGCCGGAATTGAATGTCGATCTCCGCCAAACCAATCTCTTCCTGCGGCTGATCCTCTTCGGCTTTGGATTTCTCATCATCCTGGCAGCAGAACTCCTGGCCGGCATCACATTAGACATCGAGGGAGAAGAGGCACTCGGAGTCTTTTGTGCTGTTACGGCGATCGGCTTCTTCATCGTTGCGGATCTTCTCGTGAATTTCCGGTTGTATCGGTTCGGCATTGAAGAAGCTGCTGCCGCGAGTGGGGTGATTCTGACCGCTGTTGCGGCGGCTGCCCTTGCAGAATCGTTCGGTCTGGGCCGAGGGAATGCAGAACGGCCTTTGTTTTTTGGTCTCCTGGTTGCATCCGCCGCGGCGGTGGGCGTCTATCGAAGGTTTGGGTATCTCTATGCCGCGATCGGTTCGATGGTGTGTCTCGGCGCAGCGCCTTTTTTTCTTCCGATAGACGAAGTGTCCTCGCGCCTTGCAGCTGCAGGGTTGCTGCTTGTGATGTTCATCATTGTTCGATCTGTCAGACGAACCGCCGACGATGAGTTCCCTGGTAACGAGTATCGACTGATTGAGGCTGCCGCATGGCTGGGTGTGTACGCGTTTCTGAATCTGCACCTGGACTCGTTCGACGCTGCGGCGACTGGCTTGTATTCTCGGACCGCGTCGATTGCCCTCCCGTTTTATTGGTTCACATACACGGCGATCTGGCTCTTGCCGGCGATTGGCCTTTACCTCGGACTGCGTGAAAGACATCGTGCCCTGCTCGATACGAATCTGGTGCTGGCGTTGGTCACGCTTGCGACCAACAAGCCTTACCTGGGTGCGACGAGACAGCCGTGGGATCCGATCCTGCTGGGTGTGCTGCTGATCGGAACCGCTGTGACGGTGCGACGCTGGCTGTCAAAAGGCGAAAACGGCCGGCGCTGGGGCTACACCGCCGACCGTATTCTGTCGTCAGACAAACAGGCCATGTCCGTCGTAGGTACGGCGTCCGCCGCTGTCCACATGTCGGGGCATGTGCCCGAACCCGGGACCGCGTCCGCGTCGAGTTCGCATCAGGACACCTTCAAACCTGAAGGCGGAAGAAGCGGCGGCGCCGGGGCCAGCGGTTCGTTCTAACGGGCGAAACGCCCGCTATCACAGGCCTTCGCGCACGCGGCCGGTTAGCGAGCGAAGGAATGCCGTGAGCGCGCGCTTCTGAGGGCATGGCCGGGGGCATAACACACCGACGTCGCGGTACGACTCGCCGCAATGCGCACGGTCAATTTCTTACAATACCCGTCCGCATCGGCCTCGTAGCATGCCTGCATATGAGCAAAGAAAACCCTTCACCATCAATGCAGCTATTTCAATTCATCTGGCCCGGCGCGATGGCCACGCAAGCGATCTATGTGGCCGCCACTCTTGGTGTCGCGGATCATTTGCATCCGACGCCAAGATCGATCGGCGAACTTGCAGCTGCGACACACACGCATGCGGAATCGCTGCGACGCCTGCTTCGTTCGCTGAAAAGCGTCGGAATCTTTTCCGAAGACGCAGCCGGTAAATTTCAGAACACACCGATGAGCGACTGCCTGCGTCACGACCATCCACAATCAATTCGAGCGTGGGCTATTTTCCTAAGCTCGCCGTTCTTCTGGAAGTCTCTCGGGGCGCTGCATGAAACTGTGATGACTGGCGAAACCGCCGTCGACCGACTCTTCGGAAAGCCGTTCTTCAAATATCTGGCCGAACACAGTGACGCTGCGGCAATCTTCAACGCGGCCATGGGCAGTGGCTCGGCGATGATTGCGCCGCTCGTGGTTTCCGGTTATGACTTTTCGAAATTTATGCGCATCGTGGATGTCGGCGGGGGGAATGGGACACTGTTGCGGGGAATCCTCGCAGCCAATCCGCAAGCGCGGGGCGTTCTATTTGATTTGCCGGAGGTTGTTGCAACGGCGAAGGTCGACGCCGAAATCATCGGCGGCGATTTTTTTGATGCGATCCCAGCCGGAGGCGATGCGTATATTCTGAAAGGCGTCGTTCACGATTGGAGCACTCCCGACGCTGTCCGCATTCTCAAGAACTGCCGAAGCGCCATTCGGCCGGATGGAACGTTATTTCTAGTCGAAGGCGTATTGCCATCCGGCGAATCCAATCCAGGAGATTTCATGGATGTTTTGATGATGACGCTGACGGGTGGTCAGGAGCGAACCGAATCGGGTTTTCGATCGCTCCTTTCAGATGCCGGGTTCTCCCTTCAACGCGTGATTCCTCTCGGTCCGACCTCTCTGTTAGAGTGCAAGCCCGTATAGCTTCGCTTTGGTAATTCGGGGACGATCGAAGAGGACGGCGCTGATCAGGAAGGAAATATTGAGAGCGTTCAGTCCCTGAAGAGACCAACGACTGATGCGGTCGTTACGATCGGCTTTGATTAGCTGTCCGTGCGACGGGCTCACGTAAATCCACGTCTGTTTCGGGTCGTCGAAGCGGACGCGGAGCACGGGCAGTTTCAGCTATTCCTGATCCTTGGGCGGCTTCCAGCGAACGATCGTCCCGTCATAAAGACCCTCGTTGCCTTCCTCGCACGAGTACTCCATGAGTCGCGTGCCGAACGGTTCGAGCGGCCAGGTGTTGTTCACAGTCCACGGCCTGGTGTAGGTCTTCGGATCGTCGACGGTGTATGTGTGTTCGATGGTGCCGAAGTTGACGCGCTTGAATGTCTGAACGATTTTCGTCTGGTTGCTGAGCGGATGACCGATGGTGTCCACCTTCGCGTAGCCGTTCATGTTCCGAGTTTCGATGACCAGCGTGTCGCCTTCCCAACGTCCGACGGAATCACCAAACCACGTCGGCGGCAGGTCCTTGTCGAATGGGCGGCCGTCGGTCGGCACCAGATGGAACCAGGTGTTCTGCTCGAAAAGGAATACGAGGTGGTCGTTGTCCTGAATGATCTGCATCGGGTGTGGTCCGAAGATCGATCGGGAGACGCCGAATGGCAGGCAGCTGCCGGCGTAATCACCGTCGCGATCCGGCTTGTAATTCTCCCACTGCCGTTTTCCCCAATCGGTATACGGCAGCTCTTTCACGAATCCCGGAATTCGGCTGTTCGTAACGTCGGCGCGGCGAGTCTGACTCCAGATTCCGGCCATGCTCGGTTTGCCGTTCGGCAGACGCGGCGCGGGCCCCTTCAAGTCCGGTCCTTTTTGTGCCTGAGCGAATGACGAAGGTGTCCATGCCGCGACCAGTGCGAGGGCGATCGCAATCCGCCGTAATCGGGTTTTCATGTGGATCTCCTTTCGGAATTGGTTGTAATTCAATCCCCGGACAGGCATCGCGTCAATCTCTTTGTGGGGTATATTGTCTCCGCTCGAAATGAATACCGGCGAAATCGACGGCGTTGTACGAGAAATGCTCGATACCACGCCGTTCATCGACATTCACACGCACTTGTTTGCGCCATCATTCCGCAGTCTGGCGTTGTGGGGGATCGACGACCTCCTTACCTATCACTATCTCGAAGCGGAACTCTTCAGGTTTGCGTCGATCCGTCCCGAGCCGTACTGGAACCTCACGAAAACGGAGCGCGCCGATCTTGTGTGGAAGACGTTGTTCGTGGAAAACACGCCCATATCGGAATCGACACGTGGAGTTGTAGCGGTGCTTCATGCGCTCGGTCTGGATTCGACTGCCACATCTCTCACCACATTTCGCGAGTTCTTTCGTGATCAGGATCCGGCGCGCCACATCGAGCGCGTCTTCCGGCTGGCTGGAATCAGTGATGCCGTCATGACCAACGATCCACTCGACGATCAGGAAGCCGCTTTGTGGGAGTCCGGCGCCGGGCCGGAAAAGGGGTTTCAGGCTTCGCTTCGAATCGACCGATTGCTCAATGAAGGTTCGCGCACGAGTCCGGAAGTTCGGCGATGTCTGGAGTCTTCGGTTCGGCGTATGAATCCCGTGTACATGGCGGTTTCTCTTCCGGATTCATTCATATTCCCGGCGGAAGACTCGCGAACCACTCTTCTTCGCGAGGCGGTTCTTCCTGTGTGTCGTGAGTTCGGCATTCCCATGGCGCTCATGATCGGCGTTCGCCGCGGTGTCAACCCGGCATTGCGCGGGGCGGGCGACGCGTCGGGTAAAGCGGATCTGCGGTCACTGGAATCGCTGTGTCTGGAATTCCCCGACAACCGCTTCCTCATTACGGTGCTCAGCCGCGAGAACCAGCATGAACTTTGCGTCTACGCGCGGAAGTTCAGAAACATTCTTCCGTTCGGCTGCTGGTGGTTTCTGAACAATCCGTCGATTGTCGAAGAGATCACGCGTGAGCGGCTGGAGATGCTCGGCACGAGCTTCATTCCGCAACACTCGGACGCGCGAGTGCTCGAGCAGCTGATCTACAAGTGGCGCAACACGCGCCGAACGCTGGCGCCGGTTCTTTCGAATGCGTATCGGCTGTTGATCGAGGACGGCCGGCCTGTCGCGCGAGAGGTCATACGCCGCGACGTGGAGCGGTTGTTCAGGGGTAACTTCGAACAGTGGACGGGTAAACGTGCGGACTGAAGTTGCAGAAGACGTACAGGTCCATCGAAGCCGCTATGTGCGTTGGGGCATCTGCGGTCTGTTGTTTTTCGCCACGACGATCAATTACGTCGATCGTCAGGTCCTCAGCATTCTGAAGCCGACTCTTCAGGCGGAATTCGGCTGGCGCGAGATCGACTATTCATGGATCGTGGTCGCGTTCCAGCTTGCCTACGCGATGATGATGCCTCTTGCCGGCCGTCTCATCGATCGCATCGGCACGCGGCTCGGATATGCGCTTGCCGTTATCGTGTGGAGCGTCGCAGCGATTTCTCATGGATTTGCTCGCAGCGCGACGCAATTCATCATTGCCCGGTTCGCTCTCGGCGCCGGCGAAGCGGCAAACTTTCCGGCGGCAGTGCGAACCGTTGCCAACTGGTTCCCTCAGGAAGAGCGATCGTTCGCAACAGGCATCTTCAACAGCGGCTCCAACGTCGGCGTGATCGTCGCCGCGCTGCTGGTTCCCCTGATCACAAATTACATGGGGTGGCAGGCCGCGTTTTTCATCACAGGGGCACTTGGATTCCTGTGGGTCGTTCCATGGCTTCTCGGCGTGAAAGGGGACGAGGGATCGGCCCCCAGGTCCTCTGCGTCGGAGCCGGTGGCATATCGGGAATTGCTTGCGGATCGAGGTTCGTGGGCGTTCATTATCGGCAAGTTCGTCACCGATCCCGTGTGGTGGTTTTATCTTTTCTGGATTCCGGGATTTCTCAATCGCACGTACAGCGTGGACCTCACGTCCATGGGACCACCGTTGATCGCGGTTTACCTTGCCGCCGATGTGGGATCCATCTTTGGAGGCTGGCTGCATAAAGGTCTGGTGGCCCGCGGATGGAACGCGACGGCGGCGCGCAAAACGGCGATGCTGATTTGCGGGCTGTCGGCCACCCCGGTGATGCTGCTTTTGTGGGTGGAGACGTTGTGGCCCGCCGTCGCATTGATCGGCCTTGCGGCAGCGGCGCATCAGGGCTGGTCGGCGAATTTGTTCACTCTCGTTTCGGATACGTTCCCGAAGCGAACTGTGGGTTCGGTCGTCGGGCTTGGGGGCCTGGCCGGGGGAGTCAGCGGGATGCTGATCTCGCCGGTTGTGGGTTACTGGCTGGATTGGTCGAATGGCTGGTACCAGCCGATATTTTTCGTCGCCGGCACGGCGTATCTCGTCGCGTTCGCATTGATCTTCTCCCTCTCCTGGAGGCCGCGCATTGCTTAGGATGGTCGGGATATCGAAACAGTTTCCCGGCGTCGCAGCACTGGATTCCGTGAACCTCGATCTGGCGCGCGGCGAAGTGCTCGCACTCGTGGGTGAGAACGGCGCGGGTAAATCGACCTTGATGAAGATCCTCGCCGGGATTTATCGCCAGGACGCTGGTTCCATCGAGATCGACGGCGAAGCAGTCGCGTTTCGCTCGCCTCGAGATGCATCGCGGCAGGGTATCGGAATCATCCATCAGGAACTTGAACTGATCGACACGCTCGACGTCGCGGCAAACGTTTTTCTCGGACGCGAACACACCTGGGGCGGCTTTGCGCGATTTCTCGATTCCGACAAAATGGTCGCGGAAACCGAACGCATTCTCGGCCGCCTGCATTCAACGATTGCGCCGCGCGCTCAGCTGAGAAGCCTTTCGCTCGCCCAGCGCCAGCTCGTCGAAATCGCGCGCGCCATTTCACTTGGGGCGCGGTTCCTGATCATGGATGAACCGACATCCAGCCTGACCATGGCCGAGACGGAGTCGCTTTTCGAAGTGATTCGACAGTTGAAGACGGACGGCGCAGGCATCATTTATATTTCGCACCGCCTGGGGGAAGTTGAATCCATCGCGGACCGCGTTGCCGTGTTGCGCGACGGCAGGAACGCCGGGATTCTGTCACGCGAGGAGATCAGCCACGACCGCATGGTCCAACTGATGGTGGGCCGCGACCTCGACGATTTTTATATCGCGTCGGCGCCGGCCGGCTATGAGGTATGCCACGCATGCCTGGAATTGAAGGGTTTCCGGACCCGCCGGTATCCGGATAGCGAAGTCTCGATGACCGTACGTCGAGGCGAAATCCTGGGCCTTGCGGGTCTCATCGGCGCCGGTCGATCCGAACTCGCGCAGGCCATCTGCGGCGTGGACCCGCCGATAACCGGAGCCGCTTTTATCGATGGGCAGTTATTCGCACCGAAGTCCCCTCGCGACGCCATCGATCGCGGGATCTATCTCATACCTGAAGACCGGCGGCGATTCGGGCTGATCACGGAAATGTCGGTGCGCGGGAACGTCACGCTTCCCGCCGTGTCACGATACACACGGGTTGGGTGGATCCGCCGCGGGATGGAGATCACGGCTGCCGCCCGCGCCGCCGAGGATCTTCGCATCAAGGTGCCTTCGACTGAAATCGCTGCAGCGAGCCTCAGCGGGGGCAATCAGCAAAAGCTGGTTCTCGCGAAGTGGCTGGCGTTGAAGCCGAAGCTCGTTGTGTTTGACGAGCCGACGCGCGGCATCGACGTTGGCGCGAAGGCGGAAATTTATCGGCTGATGCGAAAGCTTGCGACAGAGGGCGTGGCCATTTTGATGATCAGCAGTGACATGGAAGAAATCATGGGCAACAGCGATCGAGTGGCCGTGATGCACGACGGAAGGATCAACGGCGTGCTCGATCGATCTGAATGCAGCCAGGAAGCCATCCTGCGGTTGGCCGTCGCTTGACGATGAGACGAAAAGAACTCGGCATTCTGATTCTGCTCGTTGTCCTGTGCGCCATCGTCGCCGTGCGCAATCCGCAGTTTCTGAGCGCGGCCAATCTTCAGAACATCTCGCGGCTTATCGGGATGTTCGGCATTTTCAGCATCGGCGTCGGCATCGTCATCATCACCGGAGGCATCGACCTTTCGGTCGGATCTCTCTTCGCTCTGCTGGGAGTCTTGATGTCGGTGATGCTGACCGAATGGCGGTGGTCTGCGATTGTCGTCGTCGCAGCCGTCTTGCTGATCGGCGGCGGTCTCGGACTGCTTCACGGATTGCTGGTCACACGCCTGGGACTTCAGCCGTTTATCGTGACGCTCTGCGGATTGTTGCTGTATCGAGGAATCGCGCGCTACATCGCACAGGACACGACGACAGGTTTTGGGGCCGAAGGCTTCGCGTGGCTGCGGAGCAGCGCAACAGGAAGCCTTTTCGGAATTCCGATGCCGTTCGTGCTTCTGATCGCGGTCTCGCTTGTGGCCGGCGTTGTGCTTCACCGGTCCGTTTACGGGCGTCATTTGTTCGCCGTCGGAAACAATCCGGAAGCGGCTCGCTATTCCGGCATCCATTCCGCGAACGTCATCACCGGCGCTTATGTAATCTCCGGGGGTCTCGCTGGTCTGGCCGCAATTCTGATCGCCTTCTACACGAACTCGATCTCTCCGTCATCGCACGGTAATTTTTATGAACTCTACGCGATCGCTGCCGCCGTCCTGGGCGGTTGCAGTTTGCGGGGCGGGGAAGGGTCCATCGCGGGGATCGTGATCGGAACAGCGTTGTTGCAGGTCCTCAGGAATCTGGTCAATCTGCTCGATATTCCGGGCTCTCTCGACTTCGCCGTGATGGGCGCTGTGATCCTGATCGGAGTAATCGCAGATGCGATCAGCCGGCGTTCTTCGAAGTCACCGCGCGCGGCAGGACGAGATCTCGTCAAAGACATTTCCGGTCGATGAATTCTGGACGCCACCGCCGCCGCCGAAGTTGTTACGGCCGCGGCCCGACCGGATGAAGAAACTCGTCTCGTCGATCGGGAGACCGGCGACGCTGGCGCAGAACGTCTCCCACTTGCCGTCCTGCACGAGGAACTGCTCGACATTCGAGAGGTAAAACGCCGACACCATCGCGTCGACGCTCTTCAGATAACGGGCGACGGCGCGGATGGCCTTGGTGCCGCCGAAGTCGCCGACAACCGGAATGATCAGGTTTCGCGTTTCCAGACCCTTGATGAACGCGAAATTCTCTTCGTTTGCCAGATAGCTTCGATACTGGCCACGTCCGTCATCCGCCATCATCAAGGTCGCATAAGTCACGTTGTTGTTGCCGCCGCGATTGGCGCCGGTCGCGCCGACGATCGGTGGCGGAGTGTTTGCCGAGAGGCTGGAGTTGTAACTGATGGATGCGCCGAACTGGTAATAGTTGCTGAGCGCCCAGCGAATACCGTCCAGATCGCCCGCCGTCAGGGGGAAGCCGTGTTTTTTCATGAGGAGATCCTCAATGGCCTTGAGGTTTTCCTCGTAGATCTCTTTGCTTCCTTGCACGGAAAGATAGGCCGTGAAGATTTCCTCCGCGGTGGACTTTGTCGTCAGACCCTCCGGCCGCTTGCGCGAAAAGAGCCGCGACACGAAATCCGCCCGATCCTTTGAAAGCTCGAACAGCGCCTTGTACATGAGGTGCACATCGAGATTTCCGTGACGGATATCAATGATGAAAGCCATTGCCGGTTTGAGCGCTGCGATGTACGTGAAGTTTTGCTCCGGTCCCACGCCCATGTACACGCGGCCCTGCTTCGCCGCCTTCAAGAGTTCAGGAATGATGTATTGGAAACTGGTCTCGTTGGAGAGCAGGTTGTCCGACCGGAAAAAACCGTCCTCCTCGGATGACTCTTTGGAGAGTGTCCAGAACTGTTCGTCGGTCAGCTGCGCCGGAACCGGAGCCGCCGCGCGGCCACACACGCCGAGAAGAAGAACGACAGCGAGAGACAGTTTCAGGGTTTTCATGGGCGCAAATATTAACACGATGGGCAGTCGTGGGCGCTCACAGAGCGGCTGTAGGGGCGGTCTATGACCGCCCGAGTGCTAGTATTATCCGCGCATGAAAATCGTCGATATTCGCGCCACCACCGTCACGGTTCCTCTCGAGGCGCCGCTGCGTCACGCCAACGGTGTCCACTGGGGACGATTCGTGCGCACGATTGTCGAGATTGAGACGGACAACGGCCTGATCGGGCTTGGCGAGATGGGTGGCGGCGGCGAATCAGCGGAGGCTGCCTTCCGGGCGATGAAGAGCTATCTCGTTGGCCACGATCCGGCGCGGCTCGAGGAAATCCGGTTCCTCATCGCAAACCCGACTGCGTCGCTGTACAACAATCGAACACAGATTCTCGCGGCTATCGAGTTCGCATGCCTCGACATTCTCGGCCAGGCATGGGGCGTTCCCGTCAGCGAGATTCTCGGCGGCCGGCTTCGCGACAGTGTTCGTTTCGCGTCATATTGTTTTTTTCGCTATCCGAATCCACAGACCGGCAAAGGCGAGGTGCGTACGGTTGAGCAACTCGTCGCGCACACGCGCGAGCTGAAGCACCGATTCGGCTTCACGACGCACAAGCTCAAGGGCGGTGTTTTCCATCCCGACTACGAACTCGAAGCATATCGCGGGCTGGCATCCGCGATTCCCGAAGACTCGCTGCGATTCGATCCCAACGCCGTCTGGTCCACGGAACAGGCGATTCGCTTCGGCCAGGCGATCGAAGGCCTGAACAACGACTACCTCGAAGATCCGACATTCGGCCTGAACGGCATGCGCCGAGTGCGTCAAATGGTCCGCGTGCCCCTGGCGACGAACACGGTCGTGGTGAACTTCGAGCAGCTTGCTGCAAATGTGCTGAACACCGCCGTCGATGTGATTCTTCTCGACACGACGTTCTGGGGCGGAATCCGCGCATGTGTGAAAGCCGCAGGCGTCTGCGAGACGTTTCAACTCGGCATTGCCGTGCATTCTTCCGGAGAGTTGGGAATTCAGCTCGCGACGATGCTTCACCTCGGTGCGGTCCTTCCGGGACTGGCTTTCGCCGCCGACGCTCACTACCACCAGTTGACGGACGACATCATTCAGGGCGGCCTGATGCCGTACGAAAACGGTTCGATTCGCGTGCCGCAGGGTCCGGGCCTCGGCGTGAAGCTCGATCGCGAGAAGGTCGGAAAATACAGCGAGCTTTACGAGCGTCTTGGCAATTATCCATACGACCAGGATCCGGGCCGTCCCCGCTGGACGCCGCTCATTCCGAATGACAGGTGGGCCGATCCCAACGACGAGCGTTCTGTTTCGTTGCCACACTGATATGCAGACCTCCCTCGACATCTCCAACCGCGTCGCCGTCGTGGTCGGCGCAACATCCGGAATCGGCCGCGCGCTCGCCCTGGGGCTCGCCGAGCATGGCGCGATCGTTATTCCGACCGGCCGGCGCCAGGACCGGCTCGCAGAGGTGTGCGCTGAGATCGAAGCGACGGGAAATCGCACGCTTTGTCAGGTCGCGGATGTTCAGGAGAAGTCGTCGCTCGATCGTCTTCGCGACGCCGCGTTGAAGCAGTTCGGACGTGTGGACATTCTGATCAACGCCGCCGGACATACCATGAAGCAGCCCACCGCAGCGATTTCGGAACAGGAATGGACCAGTCTGTTGAATACAAACCTGACCGGTGTGCTGAGGGCATGCCAATCCTTCTATGAACCGTTGAAGGCAAGCGGCCGCGGCCGCATTGTCAACATCGCATCGCTGGGATCTTTTCTTGCTTTCCACGAGGTCGCTGCGTACTGTGCGTCGAAGGCTGCGGTCCTGGCCTTGACGAAAAACATGGCATGCGAGTGGGCAAAAGACGGGATTTGCGTCAACGCGATTGTGCCCGGTGTTTTTCCAACCGAACTCACCAGCAAACTCATCATGGACACGCCGCGCGGCCAGGAGTTGTTGATGAGGACGCCGATGAAACGGTTCGGTCGGCCCGAGGAATTGGTCGGAGTCGCGGTGCTGCTGAGCTCTGCCGCCGCGAGCTTCATCACCGGAACGTGCATCTCGGTGGACGGAGGGTTTCTCGCATCAGGAGTAAACGTGTGAGCCGCAAGCGCGCATCTCTGTGCCTCTGTGTCTCTGTGGTTTTGTCTTTGCTGTCACCGGCCGTCGTCGGGGCCGAGACCGGCTACGACATGTGGCTTCGCTACGCCGCGCTGGACGACACCGCTGCAAGGCAAGCCCGCGCAGTTCTGCCAACCGTGATCACGGTCGCAGGCGATAGCGTTATCGAGCGAAGCGCACAGCAGGAGCTGATCCGAGGCATACGCGGCATGGTGGGACGCGTACTGCGGGTTGAAACGCGAGTTGCGAACGAGCCTGCAATCGTCCTCGGAACACTCGATGAACTTCGGCGGGCGGCGCCGCAATTGGCGATCACCGCGAACCTCGACGGCGATGGATACGTTCTCAGGACGGTTCGCGTCAGCGGCATCCGCCACACCGTCATTGCTGCGTCGAATGAGCGTGGAGTTCTCTACGGCGCGTTCGCACTGCTTCGAAAGATCGCGTTAGGGGAGGCGACTTCGGATCTCAACGAGCAGCAGTCGCCTGCCGTCGCAGTCCGGTGGATCAATCACTGGGACAATCTCAACGGAACCATCGAGCGTGGGTACGGCGGGCCATCGATCTTCTGGGAAGGCGGCCGTGTGCGGCCGGATCTTTCCCGCGTGACCGATTACGGGCGCTTTCTCGCTTCACTCGGTATCAATGGTTGCGCGATCAACAACGTGAATGCCGATCCACGCCTCCTTACTCCCGAGTTTATTCCGCAGGTCGCGCGCATCGCCGAAGCTCTCCGGCCGTGGGGCGTCCGCGTCGCCGTGTCCATCGACTTCGGCAGCCCGAGAACTGTCGGCGGGCTGGACACATTTGATCCGCTGGATCCTGCGGTCATTGCGTTTTGGAAGTCGAAGACTGAAGAGATCTATCGCGCGATTCCGGACTTTGCGGGCTTCGTACTCAAGGCCGATTCGGAAGGCCGCATTGGGCCATCAGCCTACGGCCGCACGCATGCCGATGCCGCCAACGTCATCGCGCGGGCGCTGAAGCCGCAAGGCGGGGTGATCTTCTATCGCGGGTTCGTCTACGACAACAAGATGGATTGGAACAATCCAAAGAACGACCGCGCGCGCGCTGCCTGGGACAACTTCAAGAATCTCGATGGCCGTTTCGACGACAACGTGATCATCCAGATCAAGAATGGTCCGATCGATTTTCAGGTGCGCGAGCCCGCGTCGCCGTTGTTTGGCGCCCTCGACAAGACTCGTGAAGCGATCGAGTTGCAGATCACGCAGGAATACTTCGGGCAGGCCCGTCACCTTGTTTACCTCGTTCCGTACTGGAAAGACACGCTCGATTTCGACATGCGCATTCGTGATCGCAATACGCCCGTCAAGCGACTGGTCACGGGGTTTGTCGGTGTGTCGAATGTCGGGACGGATGCGAACTGGTTCGCCAATCACATGTCGCAGGCCAATCTCTACGGGTACGGCCGCCTTGCGTGGAACGCGGATCTCAGCTCACGTCAGATCACGGAGGAGTGGGCTCGGCTTACGTTTGGCGATGATCCCGTCGTGTTGAAAACAGTTCTCGATCTTCAACTCAGTTCCTGGCGAACGTTTGAGAACTACACGGGCCCCCTCGGCCTGCAGACGCTGACGGACATCGTGGGAAATCATTTCGGCGTCGCAGTCGAAGCTTCAGAACGCAACGGCTGGGGGCAGTGGCACAAAGCCGACAAGCAGGGCGTTGGGTTCGATCGCACGGTCGCGAGCGGAACCGGCTTCATCGGGCAATTTGCTCCAGCCGTTGCGAAGCTGTACGAGTCGCTGGAAAGCTGTCCGGACGATCTCGTCCTCTTTCTGCATCACGTTCCGTACACGCACAAGCTTCGCTCGGGAAAGACCGTCATTCAGTTCATCTATGACTCGCATTACGAGGGCGCGGACACCGTTGCGCGATACGCACGGGACTGGAAGGCGCTCAAAGGCCGCGTGGACGAGAGACGCTATGAAGAAATCCTTGCTCAGCTGGAATACCAGTCCGGCCAGGCTGTGGTGTGGCGCGATGCCGTATCGAACTGGTTTTTCAAAGAGTCTGGAATCGCGGATGCGAGAGGACGTGTGGGACGCCATCCGGCGCGGACCGAGGCGGAGTCGATGACCTTGACGGGATATGCGGCAAAGCCGGTCACGCCCTGGGAATCAGCGTCGAGCGCGACGGCTGTGGAGTGCGGTACGGCGACATGCGCGGTAAGCATGAAGTACGACGGCGAATCCGGCTGGCGCGATCTCGTCGTTCAGTATTTTGATCATCTGGACGGAGTGTCGCGGTTCCGTGTTTTTGTCGCGAATCAACTTGTGGATGAATGGACCGCCGCCGATCGCGTGCCGACGCGTCGAGTCGATAGTTCGTCATCCTCCCGCCGCACGATTCGAGGTCTTGCGTTGCGGAGAGGAGACGAGATCCGGATCGAGGGCGTACCCGAGGGCCGCGAAACAGCGGCGCTGGACTATGTTGAAATTACACCGACTCTGGATTAACGCAGTTTTTGCTGCGGTCCTGCTGGCATTCGGATATGCAACGACGGCTCAGCAACCGCCGATTCGTACCGTGACTTTAAAAAACGCTAAAGGAATGGAAGTGCGCGCTATCACCTATGGCGGCATCGTTACGTCCATTCGCGTTCCGGATCGACAAGGCCGCTTCGACGACGTCGTGCTCGGATACGACGCGGCGGACGCCTATCGGAAAAATAACGGGCCGCACATGGGAGCGATCATCGGCCGGTACGGCAATCGAATCGCGAGAGGCTCATTCGAACTGGACGGCGTAACCTACAAACTCGCAACCAACAACGGACCCAACCACCTCCACGGCGGAGTCCGAGGCTTCGATAAAGTCGAATGGCAGGCTCAGGAATTCCGCAACCGCGACGGCGTGGGAGTGATCTTTCGCTATACCAGCAAGGATGGTGAGGAAGGCTATCCGGGCACGCTAACCACACAGGTCACATACACGCTCACCGACCGGAACGAACTCATCGTGGATTACTTCGCAACGTCGGACAAGGCGACCCACGTCAACCTGACACAGCACTCGTACTTCAATCTCGCCGGCCCGACGCGCGATGTCCTGAATCATGAATTGACGATCAACGCCGATCGATACACGCCTGTAGATTCGACGCTGATTCCGACCGGAAACCTCGCGACGGTTGAAGGCACGCCATTCGACTTTCGCAAATCCACAACGATCGGCACGCGCATCAATGCGGATCACGAACAGATGCGATTTGGCCGGGGCTATGACCACAACTACGTTCTGAATCGTAAGGGAAACGAGTTGGTTGTTGCCGCCCGCGTTTACGAGCCGTCGAGCGGCCGTGTGCTGGAAGTGTCCACGACCGAACCCGGCATGCAGTTCTACACCGGCAATTTCCTGGACGGCAGCATCACCGGCAAGTCCGGCCACGTCTATCGCCAGCGATTCGGCTTCTGCCTCGAGACCCAGCACTTTCCCGATACACCCAACAAGCCGCAGTTTCCTTCCACGGTTCTAAGGCCAGGAAGTCAGTACAAATCACGAACGGTTTTCGCCTTCAGCGTCAGGTAGCAAAAATGCGGTCGTAGTCAGAACTGTTCAAGATAGCCTCGCACCTCTTCGAGGTTCGTTGCTTTTGGGGTTACCCTAACCGGGCGTGTCGCTTCGCTCCACACCCGGCTAAGCTCCATTCAGCCCTTCGGGCTGCGCGTTCGTCACGCCGAAGGCGTGGAAGGTATTAGCCAGGGGTGTGCGAGCGTTAGCGAGCCACCCCTGGTTCTGCAGCAGGGAGCGAGGCCTCTGCGCTACGACCGCTAGGACCCCATTTTTCTCGCGGCTGCGGGGGAAACGCCGTAACGCGTTCGAAACAGCCGGCTGAATGACGATGGACTACTGAAGCCGATGTCGACGCAGACGTCGACCACGGCCATTCCTCGCTTCAACAGCGACTGCGCCCGGGCAAGGCGGATCTCGGTGAGATACGCGTGCGGTGTTTTTTCGTAGACCTGCGCGAAGACACGATGGAAGTGATAGCGCGACAGACACGCTGCTCTTGCGACTGCTTCCAGCGAGAGCGGACTATCAGCGTGGCCGTGGATGTATTCCCGTCCTGTCTCGAGCCTCCGGAACAACTCTTCACGCGTGCTCGACTTCAACGCCGGAACACGCTCCATGCGCGATCGGATCTGCTCATACAGACCAAGCAGGTCGTTCGATATCAGAAGGAAGTCCTCCTCGAAAGAGCTTGGCTGAAGCGCGGCGCTGCATCGGCGCGCCAGTGTCTGGACACGTTGCACGATCGTGCGATCCGGATCCGCGTGCAGACGGGAAATGTACGGGAGCGGCGGGGCGGCTCGATCGGGGTCGTCCAGAGAAGCCTTCAGCGGCGTCGTGGCGTCCTGCGCCATCTTTTCGACGAACCCGGTTTGAAAGAAAACGCAGGCGGTCTCCATCGACTGAGGTTCATCAAAATCCATGGAGTATTTTTCGCCGTTGCCGAGGACAAGAAAGCTGGTGTTGTCCACCATGTATTCGCGGCATCCGACAGTCCATCCAACGGAGCCGTTGACAACCGTCTTGATGGATAGCGGACCGGCAAAGTCCGTCACCTTGTGGCGTTTGGCTCTGGCGTGCAGGACGATGTTATCGATGTTGAACTTTCGGCCTTCCGGAAACAGGTAGGTTGGCTGGGCGGCTGGTCGAGTCATGCGGAAAACGAACTGGTACGAATGGCGCGCGGCCACTCGTCCCCCTTGTGGGCAATGCCCTTACGGGCGGACTTTCGAAATCAGGCTTCCCTGGCGGGATGCCGCAAGCGCTTTTCGTTGTGCGGGCGTGAGCAGCCGCACGACTTTACCTAAAGCGGAGTTTTCCAGCTTGTCCAGTTCAGCTCGATTGGGAGTGCCCTTGGCGTCCGCCTGGAGTTGCGTTACCTGCCGATTGAACTCGGTATAGACGGCAAGCACTTCTCGCTCCTGATCGAGCGTCAACGGTGTTTGCGCTTCTTCCAGAGTGAATCTCACCGCGGGAAATCCGCCGCGCATCATGATTTGTTCGGTGCGGTAGCGTCGCAGTTCCGCCCGCTGTTCGGAATTGAACAGCTCATTGGATTTTCTCGTGAATTCCTGATTCGCTTTGCGGATGGCTTCCTCGTTCTGGCCGGCAGCGACAAGCGCCTCGATCTGTTTATCGAGGAGCGCTTCCAGGCCCCGTTGCTGCGTCGAATTCAGCGGCATCTTTGCTTGCTGGAAAAATCGCTTCAGCTGCTGGACCGGGTCATCGCCTCGCTGCACCTGCCGCAGGAACAGATTGCCGTCGGCGAACAGCGCCCCCATTCCCAGCTCCTGCAGGGCGGTTTCTTCGGGGTTCTGCTGCTGCGCGAACACGGGGGCTGCGCTGACAATCACAAGCGTTGCGATCCAGAGATAGCGTCTCATAGGGCCTTCCTCTCGAAAGACGAACTGTCCGGTTGTGCGTGTATTCCTTTGGACCTTGTACTCCGGTGTTGCTCGCTAAGTCAACGCACAAGTGGGTAGTAGCGTCCTGATTGCCCCTCCGCACTCACAACGGACGACCCTGCCCCCCTTGACGCGACAGCGGGGCCACGCGTAACGTCACCGGATGAAGCAACGCTCTGTTTTCCTAATAGTTCTCTGTCTCGTCCTGTCCGGCTTCGCTCAGGCGCAGAAGCGCGCCTTCACGATCGAGGACCTGTACCGCATCAAAGGTGTTTCCGACGTTCATCTTTCCCCGGATGGAAGGTCCATCGTTTACGCCGTGACCGAGTCCGACCTCCCGCGCGGCAAACGTATGACTCACCTCTGGCTGATGGACATCGATGGCGGGAATCCGCGGCAGATTACGAACAATGCCAAGGGAGAGTCCACGCCCCGTTTTTCGCCCGATGGGAAGTCGTTGCTCTTTATCAGCTCGCGCGATGGAAACTCGAGTCTTTATCTGATGCCCATGACGGGAGGGGAAGCGCGGCGCCTCACCAACATCTCGACCAGCATTGCCGACCCGGTCTGGTCGCCGGACAGCAAATCGATCGCATTCTCCAGCGACGTGTATCCCGAATGCGGAGCCGACGATGCCTGCAACAAGAAAACGAGCGAGACCTGGAGCAACGGAACTCTGAAGGCGCACATGGCCGACAGCCTGCTCTACCGCCACTGGACCGACTGGAAGGACGGTACGCGTACGCACATTCTTCTCGTCGACGTCGATAAAGGCACCATTCGCGACCTCACGCCGGGTGATTTCGATTCACCCACGTTTCAGCTCGGCGGGCCGGTTCAATACGACTTCGCGCGCGACAGCTCGGAAATCGCTTTTGTCTCCAATCGCGATAAATCGGCGGCCTCCTCGACCAACAACGATCTCTGGCTGCTTTCGCTGCGCGAAGCGGGCGCGAAACCACGCAACATCACGGCTTCGAATCCAGCCTATGACGGCAGTCCGAAGTATTCCGCGGACGGCAGATACATCGCGTATCGCATGCAGAAGCTCCCAGGGTACGAATCGGATCTCTTCCGCATTGCCCTGTACGACCGCACTTCAGGCGTCACGAGCGTTCTGACCGATTCCTTCAATAACTGGGTCAATTCGTTCGAGTGGTCTGCCGATTCGAGAACCATTTATTTCACCGCCGAGGCCGAAGGCCAGATACCGCTCTACCGGCTCGACGTCGCATCGAAGTCCATCACGCGTCTTCTCGCCGACAAGACGATCGACGAGTTCGAGTTCACTCGAGACGACAGACGCCTCGTATACGCGCGCCGGTCGACGGGCGAGCCGACGGAGATCTTCAGCGTCGCGGTGACGGGAACGCAGGCTTCCGCGCCGGCGAAGCTTTCGAAGGTGAATGACGGGCTCGCGGCCGAAGTGGACATCCGGCCGGCGGAATCGATGTGGGTCGATGGAGCGAACGGCGCGAAGGTGCAGGTTTTCATCGTCAAGCCGCACGGTTTCGATCCCAGCCGGAAATATCCGCTCATTCTCAACGTGCACGGCGGGCCGCAATCGCAATGGCTCGACGCGTTTCGCGGGGACTGGCAGGTGTATCCCGGCTCGGGTTACGTCGTCGCGTTCCCCAATCCGCACGGATCGACGGGCTATGGCCAGGAATTCACGGCGAAGATCTCAGGAGATTGGTCCGGGGCGGTTTTCCAGGACCTGATGAAGGTCACGGACGAGCTTGAGAAGTTGCCGTATGTGGATCGCAACCGAATTGGCGCGATGGGCTGGTCCTACGGCGGATACATGATGAACTGGTTCGAAGGGCACACCGACCGGTTCAAAGCCATCGCATCGATGATGGGACTCTACGATTTGCGATCGTTCTACGGCGCGACCGAAGAGTTGTGGTTCCCGGAATGGGATTTGAAAGGGCAGCCCTGGAATTCGGACCTCTACGAGAAATGGTCGCCCTCCAACTTCGTGAAGAACTTCAAAACGCCGGCGCTGGTCATCAGCGGCGAACGCGATTACCGGGTGCCGTACACGCAATCGCTGCAGTTTTTCACGGCTCTTCAGAAGATGAACGTGCCGTCGAAGCTGCTGATCTATTCGAACGCCGGTCACTGGCCGAACTGGTATGAAATGGCGCTCTACTACACGGCGCATCTCGAATGGTTCAACAAATATCTCGGCGGCGAGGCGCCTTCGTGGACCACCGAACAGTTTCTGAGAAACAACGTTTTCGATTCGCAGACCGGGAAGCGGGTCGAGCGATAACCGCCCGGCACTGCTGACAATGGGTCTTGGAGAAGCTCTCTCTCTTGCCTGCGCTCTGGGCTGGGCGTTCGTGTTACTGCTGTTCCGGCGGGCCGGCCGCTCGGTCCATCCCTTCGCCCTCAATCTGACCAAGAACAGCGTGGCATTCGCCCTGTTCGTTCCAACCATTCTGGTCTGGCACGGCCTGCGCATTCCCGAGATCTCGGCGCTCGACTACGGCCGGCTGCTGTTGAGCGGGTTTCTCGGCCTGGCTGTTGCCGATACGTTCATTTTCATGAGCCTGAATATCCTGGGTGCCGGGCTGATGGCGATTCTGGAGTGTCTCTATAGCCCTTTCATCATCCTGTTTTCTTTCGTGCTGCTCCATGAAAGGCTGCTGCCGATCCAGTGGGTGGGCTGCGCGCTTGTCGTTGGAGCGGTGTTGCTGGTTAGTTTGCGCGAGAACGTCAGCCTCGTTCCACGGCGAGACCTGATTCGAGGCGTTGCTCTCGGCGCCGTCGCCACTCTTCTGATTGCAGCTGGAGTCGTGATCGCCAAGCCCTCGCTCGATCGCACACCGCTGCTCTGGTCCATCGAGATCCGATACTTGGCCGGAGTTCTGGGATTGTGCGTGTTTGTTCCATTTCTGAAGCACACCGGCGTCACAAAGCTGCGCCTGTCGATTCCGCGAAAGGATTGGATGATGGTTCTCGGCAGCGCCGTGGCTGCCTACTTCCAGATGATCCTATGGCTCGGAGGAATGAAGTACGCCCAGGCTTCGATCGCGGGCGTGCTGAATCAGACTGCAACGATCTTTACGATTCTTCTGGCCGCCGTCTTTCTCCGTGAGCCTCTGACCCGTCACCGCATGGCCGCCGCGGCGATTGCGATGTCTGGCGTGTTGTTGATCACCTTGAATTAGGGCTATCGATTACGCCATCGGCCATCACTAATTTAGGAATATACGATTGGCAATCGGCACTAGCGATTTATCGATGATCGCTGGCAACATTGCCGATTTTCACTTACGTATTTACGTAGCAGTGAGTGCTGAGCGCTGATCCTGGGACGTGAAGCATCCCACCCCGAAGGGGTGCCAGGAAGGTAGCCGGAGGTGAGCGAGCGCAGCGAGTCCACCTCCGGTCACGGCAGTACGTTGAGATCCTCGCACCCCGGTCGGGGTGCGAGGATTCCTGCATATTTGCCCGGGGGTTGCGCGTTCGCGCTTACCCCCGGCTTAGTTCCTATCACTCCTACGGAGTGTTAGATGCGTCAAGTATGTTATTGCCCTTTAGAGCCGGGTACAGAGACCGATAGATTCGGTGTCCCGCCGCATAGAGCTTGTGTTCGGCGGCGCGCGGTTCGATCGAACGGACTTCGCGAATCGCGGCCTTGCAGACTTCCGCGACGGACGAGTACTGCCCCGTTCCGACCAGCGCCAGCAAAGCTGCTCCGTACGCCGAACCTTCCTGGTTTTCCAGCACAGAGACGGGCTTGCCCAGGACGTCCGCCATCATTTGCTGCCAGAACTCGCTTCGGGCGCCGCCGCCTGAGAAGCGAACGGACGTGGCGGTCACACCCATCTGTTCGATGATGTCCAGGCAATCCTTCATGCTGTAAGAGACGCCTTCCAATATCGAGCGGATCAGGTCGGCGCGCGTGTGTTTAGCGGTCAGGCCGATCCAGCCGCCGCGAGCAGTCGCATCGAGGTGCGGCGTGCGTTCGCCCATCAGGTAAGGCAGCCAGAAGAGGCCTTGCGATCCGGCCGGAGCGGTTGCGGCTTCTGCGGTGAGCGCATCGTAGCCGGTTCCGGGGGCGAGGTTGTTGCGAAACCATTGCAGACTCAGGCCCGCGCCTTGCGTGACGCCCATCACGTGCCACGCTCCATCCACTGCATGACAGAACGTATGGACACGGCCCGCCGGATCGTATGCCGGCGATTGGATATGAGCGAACATCACGCCCGACGTCCCGAGCGTGCACGAGACATTGCCCGTCGTGACGATTCCGTTGCCGACTGCGCTTGCCGCCTGATCGCCGGCGCCTGCGACGACAGGAATGCCCTCCGCCAGCCCCGTCGCAGCCGCAGCGTCGCGGGACACTTTCCCGCTGACGGCCGTGGATTCGAAAACGTCGGGCAGAATGCTTCGATTTACCCCAACGCGCTCGGCCAATTCCCAGGACCAGCGACGCTTCACCACATCGAACAACGCGGTGCCGGACGCGTCGGACACGTCGCATGCATGTTCCGCAGCCAGGCAGAATCGAAGGTAGTCCTTCGGAAGAAGCATCTTTTTCACGCGCTCAAAGTGCGCCGGTTCGTTGTCGCGCACCCAGAGCAGTTTTGGAAGCGTGAATCCCGTCAGGACGGGGTTGGCAATGCAGGAGAGGACGGTCTCTCTTCCCACGCTGCTGTTGATGGAATCGACCTGGTGCTGGCTTCGCTGATCGCACCAGATCAGCGCGGGCCGGATCACGCGATTCGACGCGTCGAGCATGACCAGTCCATGCATTTGTCCGGACAGGCCGATACCGCGAACGTCATTTCCGGAAACACCGGCCTCGGCAAGCACGCGACGGATCGCGTCCTGCGCCGCATCCCACCAGTTCTCGGGACGCTGTTCGGCCCAGAGCGGACGTTCCATGCGCATGTCTTCGTGTGGCGATGAGACCGCGTGACGCAGCCTGCCGCTCGCATCTACAAGAAGGGCACGCGTCCCGCCCGTGCCCACATCCACACCAAGCCAGTAGCTCATGAAAAGAACGTGCGGCCTCGGTGCATTCCGAGCAGCAGTTGAACGAGGCGATGGCCGATGAGTTCGTGCAACGTCAGAAGTTCCTTGTTCGCCTCCGCGATCGCATGCGCGTCAACGCCGGCGGAAACGCCGGAACCGGCTTTGAGCGCTTCCGTGGCTTCGCGAAGGACGGGATCCTCGAGAGCATCGCCCGCGATTTCCCAGAGTGTGATGAACCGGTCGACAGCATTGGGAAAGCTGACCGTGAAGACACCGTGGTTACTGGTCGTGCGGAGCGGTTTGAAATCGAGATTGAACGGGCCGTTGAAGCCGTTGGCGCGCAACAGCATCAGCACGTTCAGCCAGTCGAGCGGATTCACGAGGCCGACGCCGATATCGACGTCGTGCTTCAGCCGGTACCCGTCATTGATATCGAAATGCCACAGCTTTCCTGCCAGCAAGCCGCGAGCCAGCGCGGCGCGCGGCGCCCCTCCCCACATCAATTCGTGAAGATATTCCGGATTGAGGCCGACCATTTCCGGATGCTTCAACACGCCGGACGCAATGAACGCGAGCATCGCGTCGGTTGTAGGCAACAGGATCTCCGCCTGCGGTTCGAACGGTTTCGCTTCGAGGCAATGCTTCAGAGTGGCGCGGCCTTTTCGTTTCGCAACTTCGATATCGCGATCGCATGCGGCATTCAGCGCATCGCCGTACCAGCGAAGCTGCTGCATCTCGTCGATGGCGCCCTGGACGAAATAACCGAGAGAACCCGGCCAGTAGACGGCATAGCGTGCTCCGAGTTCGTGTCCGATGTCGACGGTGTTGCGCACGCGGAACGCCGAGTACTCGCGAACTTCGGGCGATTCAGGAGCGGGACCCGCCGCGAAAACTTCGTGATAGAAAGTTTCAGTCGTGACCATCGAGCACTTCACGCCATTCTCTTCCAGCGTCCGCCCGATCGATGCGACGATCTCCGCTTGTCCGTCGGAGCCAAGCTGTTCGGTTGGAATCACGTCGCTGTCGTGCGTGCACCAGTGAGCGATTCCAATCTTGCCGAATTCCCGAATGACATCCTCGAACGTGATGGGAGCTCGTGTCGGGGCATAGAACAGCGCCTGTCCACGATATGCGGCCGCCCACTGCGGACCCGAGATGAAATATTTCCTGCGTCTTTCCGGACTGTAACCGCCGCCGCACATCTTGCTGAGGCGTTCGACCAGGGATTGCTGTTGATTCGGAGGAATGGGTTGCATGCCGAGTAAAATAGTGCACGCTCCGTGGAGCCACAAGGGGTAATTCAGAAAGGTAATTCGGGGTCTGACCGGTCTGACTTCGAAATAGCTTAGAAATCGAGCGGCGGAATGAAAGTCAGGCCTGCCGGCAGAAAATTCGCTCCGACGTTCGCAAGGGCGGCGCCGTTTCGCAGAAAGAACAGTTCGATGCCGATCAGCGGCACGCTGCTTCGTATAAAGACAAAGCCGCCGTCGGATTCGCGCAGACCGGTCTGCGGTATGAGTTCATCGAGCAGTTTTGCGGTTTTCGTCATCGCGGGGATCGTCAGGCGGGCGCTGGCGACGGTATCCGCGCCGCCGATCAAGGTTCCGTCCGAATTCATCGCAAATACTTCAACGCTGACTGAACCCGTGTTCGGGTTGAGAAGTCCGATTCCCGTCCACCACGGAGACAGGTTTGCGATATGCGCGAAGAAGAACGCGAGCGCGGTGTTTTGTTGAGCCGGTACAATCGTCGTTCCGCCACCATTCAAATCGGCGTAAGCGACAAATCCGGCGAGACTCCCATTGCTTACGCTTCCTGTGGCCTGCACCCACCCGTTGCGAAAACCCGTCAATCCGAACAACGAGGCGGCCGTTTCCTGCAGCGTTCCGCGACGCTCGATCGGACGCTCGAGAGTGATCGGTGCGCGGCCCTCCTCACGAAATGTGAAAGTCACGATCTGGGTTACAGAGGACGTGTTGGTAACTCCGATCAGCGTCGAATACGACGCGGGCGAGAGCACGCCCTGCACGACGTGGGGGAAATTGAGTTGATTGACACCCGACGCAGGCAGCAGATTCGAGATGCTGACATCCTTGATGTTGGTGCCGGTAAACGGACTGACCATGGAGGCCCCGACGACAGGCGCGGATGAAGTCACGCGGAGGCTTCTCGCCAGACCCGGGCTTCCCGTGCAACCCGAACCGATACAGAATCCGTCGATCTCCGTATCGAAAACGGCGTGCGGCTGAATTGTCCTTGTGATCGATGGAAGGTTCTGGTTGCCGCTGATGAAGTTCAACTGAGAGCCGTCAGCGCCGTACATCTCGATTGTGACGGAGACGATCGAATTGCCGGGATTGAACACCCCGAGAACTGTGGGTCCTGCAACCGGCGCGTACTGCTCGGTCCGTGGCGTGGCGGCTTCGGCTCCCTCGACCGCGGTTGTGAAATCCCCGCCGACCCAGAAACCCTGCAAGCCGGTTGTGGCACTTGTTACCTGGATCCAGGCGCCATTCACTCCGGCAAACAGTTCGCTCTTCAATTTCGCGATTTGCCCCACAGCAGGAATCGTTTGCGTACTTGTTCCAAGAACAGCTCCTGCGTACGAGTACATGGTAAATGTTGCAGAAGCGGGCGTGCTGGTCGGGTTGATGATGGCAATACCCTGCGAAAGGCCCGGAGAATCGACCACAACCGCGAAAGACAACGTGGATTGTGCTGCCGCCGAACCTGCAAACATCACCATGATCAAACATGCCGACAAAACGAAACGTCTCATAGGGACTCCTTCACTGAGAACATCGGTAGTGTCAGCGCTGGACTTTACGTGCCAGGCCTTTATCGTTCCGGAAGAACGCTAAACTTTTGCTCCAAACTGCCGATACAGAAGGCATGAAGCAGCGTCGTGAAAGCCAACGCAACATGTGCGCAGAGCTGGTCGCGATCCGCTGGACCGACCTCGATGGGTGCCAGCGAACCGAACCCGCAACCCTCGAAGACATATCGGAGACCGGTGTCTGCCTCCATCTGGAGCATTTGATAGAACCCGACACGGAGGTCTCGATCGTTTATCCGAACGGTACTTTCCAGGGAATCGTGAAGTACTGCACCTATGAGGAGATCGGTTATTTCCTCGGTGTGGCCTTCGAAGAAGGCTACCGATGGTCGAAGACGGATTTCCAGCCCTCGCATCTTCTGGAACTACCGCTGCCCAACATCACCAAATTTCCGAATAAGTAACATATTTTATGTTCCATCGCGCCGCGCGATTAGTGTAGCTTTCGCTGTTCCAGCGGGGGCGAAGCGAAGTGATCAGATTTGCTACGAAGCGTGCGGGATTGGGTGTGATCGCGGCCGTTGCGGCCGTTGCAGTTGTCGGGCTGTTGCTGCAGATTGTTCAGGCCGAAACGACGATCAGCTATTCGCTTGGGGATCGCGGCGGCGTCTTGATGATTACGCGCGGCGGAACAGGTACTGCTACTGTCGGCTATGCGCGGGTTCAGCCGAATGGGCTGAACACCTCACCATCCGGTCTGGCCATCTTCGGATTTCGGCAAAACGGAATTCTCGTTACCGAGGCGGGTGTGCCTGCGTCGGCGCTCATTCGTTCGGGCCGCACATACGCTGAAGTGAACGGCCCGGTAAACACCGGAATTGCGATCGCCAACCCCAACGGTCAGCCGGCCACGATCAGTTTCTCGTTTACAGATTCGAACGGCGGCGACTTTGGCGCAGGCACCACGACGATCGACGCGAACTCTCAGATCGCCGCGTTCCTGGATCAGCCGCCATTCAACGCGGGAAACTCCGTAAATGGGACGTTCACCTTCACTTCCAGCACGCCTGTCTCGGTGATCGCGCTGCGGGGCCTGACGAACGAGCGCGGTGAATTCCTGCTCACAACGTTGCCGGTCCTGGACCTCAACTCACCGCCTTCGGGCGCGACCATGTTTCCGCATTTCGCCGACGGCGGCGGATGGACGACTCAAGTGGTCCTTGTGAATCCCACCGACAATCCGATGAACGGCTCCGTCCAGTTTTTCTCTACGGGCAGTGCGACGGTACCCGGACAGCCGCTCGCCATCACCGCCAATGGCGAAGCCGGCACTTCATTCAACTACTCGATTCCTCGCCGCAGTGCGTTTCGGCTTCGAACATCGGGCGGCGCCGCGCTCACGTCGAGCGGTTCGATTCGTGTGACTCCGGGAGCGGGCCAGGGAACGCCTTCCGGACTTGTGGTGTTTTCCTTCAGGAATGGAGCATTCACAGTATCCGAGGCTGGTGTGCCGGCGCTTCGTCCATCAACGGCGTTTCGTCTTTACGTTGAAGCTTCCGGCGCAACAGGTTCGATTCTGACCGGCGTTGGAATCGCGAACGCGTCGGCGGACTCCGTTGTGGTGTCCGTCGAAATAACGCCTTTGATCGGCGGCTTGCCGATACTCAGCGGCAGCATGACGATTCCGGGAAACGGCCAGGTTGCGCGTTTTCTCAACGAGGTTCAGGGACTGGAGTCTTTGCCCCGCCCATTCAAAGGCGTCCTGCGCGTCGCGACGCCGTCTGCGGCTGGAATAACGGTCATCGGCCTGCGGAGCCGTGTGAACGAGCGCGGCGATTTTCTGATCACGACCACGCCGCCGACCGATGAAAACGCAACACCCTCACCGAATGAATCTGTCTTCCCGCACTTTGTCGATAACGGCGGCTACACGACTCAATTCGTCCTGTACAGCGGAACGGCCGGTCAACAGGCTGCGGGTTCGCTTCGTATGTTCGGACGATCGGGGCAGCCGCTCGATCTGGGGATGGCGACGCTTGCGGATCTGGAGGTCAGTCAAACCGACTCGCCCGACCCCGTCGCGATCGGGGGCTCACTTACGTACGCCATCACGGTAATGAATAAAGGACCCCTGGACGCCTCAGGTGTTCAGATCACGGATGTGCTACCGACAGGCGTGACCGTCGAAAGCACGAGCGGTGCGCAGGGTGGTTGCACCACACCTTCGAGCGGCCTGTTGGTTTGCAATGTCGGGAATCTGAACGCGGCTAACAGAGCGACAGTCAATGTGGTCGTCCGGACGGGCTCTGCCGGAACACTCACGAATTCCGTGACTGTAAGCAGCAACGACGACGATCCCGCAACAACCAACAACAGACACGTTACGACGACCGTTGTAGCGCCCTCAGCGGACCTGGAAATCACCCTGCAGGGTCCGGAACGCTGCTCGTTCGGCGCAGATTGCGAAGACGCGACATACACGGTAACTGTGCTGAACCGCGGACCGTCAACGGCGACCAACGTTATTCTCACGGATATTCTGCCGACGGATCCGCCGTCCGGCGCCGTGGTCGCGACGCGCAAGTCGTTTACCGTGCCGCCGGGTGCTACTTGCGGCGCCGTGATCAGCGGCCGTTTTACGTGCAACCTGGGTTCGGTGGCCGTCGGGACAACGGTCGCTGCGACGATTGTCCTCAGTATCGATTCAACGGCAATCGGCAGGCAGATCTTCAATCGTACGAGTGTTGCCAGTGGCGATGTCGTCGACAGCATTCCCGGAAACGAGTCGCGCGAATGGGCAACGTTTGTGACGCCGACCTTCCCGGAAACCGACCTCGAAGTTCTGGACTTTGCGCCCAACGCCCCCAATGTCACGCGGCCCAATACGGCCACGTTCACGGCCAGGATTATCAACAACGGGCGGTCTACCGCTACGAACGTGAGCCTGGTGACGACTTTCTCCGGCCAGTTGGCTGTGCGAACTGCGACGTCCACTCAGGGGACATGTGCGATTTCGGGTCTCACCGTGACGTGCAGCATCGGCGTGCTCGTTAAGAATGTGCAGAGGACCGTTACGATGGTCGTGGCCCCATCTGCGGCCGGACAGGTGAACGCCACGACGAACATGTCGGGCAACGCGGCCGAAAACGATCCCGATCGCCAGAGTCCGACCCCCAACCACAGAAAGACAGCCAGCGTTACTGTGTTCTGACGACGATTGCGCGGATGCGGTGATTCACGGTATCCGCGATGAGGATATTTCCCGCTTGATCTACGGCAATCTGCGACGGTGACCAGATCATGGCTTGAGTTGCAGGTCCATTGTCTCCCGAGAATCCCGGCATCCCGGTACCGGCGATCGTCTGGATGATATTCGTCACCACATCCATGCGGCGCAGGCGCTGATTGAATGTATCGAGGATCAGTACGCCGCCTCCCGAATCGACGGCGACCGAGAGAGGCCCATTCAACGCCGCGGAAAGAGCCGGCCCGCCATCCCCGGAGTAACCGCGGCTACCCGTTCCGGCGACCGTTTGAATGATTTGCGATTGGGCGTCGACGCGGCGAATACGGTTATTTCCAGTGTCGGCGATGTAGAGATTGCCGGCAGCGTCGAGTGCAATCGACTGCGGCGAACTCAAGCCGTCACCGGCAACTGCGGTCATCAAACCCGTCTGGCGGTCCAGTCTGGTAATGCGGTGATTGCTGCTGTCGGCGATATACAAATTGCCGTTTCGATCGAGCGCAAGGCCCGTCGGGAAGGACAATGAGGCAGGACCGGCAACTGTGCGGATCAGGCCGTCGCGGGTGACCTTTCGGACGCGGTTGTTGTTCGAATCGGCGATATAGAGCGATCCTTCGTTGTCGATGGCGAGGCCCAGAGGAAAATTGATCAACGACTCTGTCGCCTGTCCTTCATCGCCGCCGAAGCCGGGGCTACCCGATCCGGCGACGCTCGTGATAACTCCGGTCGCTGCATCCACTCGACGAATGCGATGGTTGGAACTGTCCGCAACAAACACGTTTCCCTGCGCATCGGAGACGACAGCGCTGGGCGAGCGCAGTTTGGCTGCTGTTGCGGGGCCTCCCTCATCCGGATAATCCATCTGTCCGTTACCTGCGACCGTCGTGATCGTGTTGGGACCGGGAAGGAGTCCGAAAGGAGTCAGCAACCGCATCCCGCCGTCGGCAATCCTTCGGATGCGGTTGTTCCCCCGATCGGCAATCAGGAGAATTCCCGCGCCGTCGATGGTGGTTCCGTGAGGTTCAGTCAGCGTCGCCGCCTTAGCGAGTCCGCCGTCTCCCGAGAATCCCGCTGTTCCATTGCCTGCAACGATAGAGACATTCCCGAAGCTGTCGATGCGGAGAACGCGATGGTTCCCGGAATCCGAGACAAACTGATCGCCATTGGCCGCAACCGCGATGCCGCGCGGAAAGCTGAGGTTTCCCGAGTTGATGGTTCGAATGACTCCATTGGCGTCGACTCGGCGGATCCGGCCGTTGAACGTGTCGGCGATCCACAGATTTCCCGCGGAGTCGACCGTCACAGCCCGAGGCGAATTCAACGCGGCGGCAGTTGCCGGACGGTTATCGCCCGCCCAATCCGCCTGGCCGTTGCCGGCGACAGTTGTGATCAGACCGGACGGCGTGATCTTCCGTATGCGGTGATTCGTGCTGTCGGCGACGAACAGATTACCGGCGCTGTCGAATGAGAGACCGCGAGGCGCGTTGAGTTGGGATGAAACGGCGGGTCCATCGTCACCGGAGTAGCCCGGCCGATTACCGGCTATGGTCGAGATGATTCCGCTTATTGCGTCGACCTTCCGAATGCGGCCATTGCCCGTGTCGGAAATGTAAAGATTGCCGGTTCCGTCCAGGGCGATTCCGGAAGGGAAGTTGAACATTGCCGCGATCGCAGGTCCGCCGTCGCCGGAGAAGCCGAGATCTCCGTTGCCTGCGACTGTTGTCATCAGTCCGGTGGCGGCATCGACTCGCCGGATCCGGTTATTCGCGGTGTCGGTGATGTAGATGTTACCTGCAGGGTCTATCGCCGTTTGTTCGGGACGCGCGATCGGAGCATCAGTGGCTTTTCCGCCGTCGCCCGAGAACGTGGTTCCTCCGACGATCGTGGTAATGCTGCCGGGCGGCAGATCGCGCAACGGAATCGCGTCGATCAGGAATTCGCGCTGAGCGAGCCCTCCGCGGGTCTGAATCGTCAGTGTCGTCAGACCGCTTGGGAGTGGCGGCGCGGCAAAGGTGATGTTCTCCGTGTCGGCGATCGTTACGTCTCGAATGACCGTCCCCGCGAGAATCACGATCGTTCCCGGAGCGAAGTTCCTGCCTCGAACGGTGACCCGCGTTCCACCACGACTTGAAATGCGGTCGGGAGTTAAGGCGAGGATCTGCGGCTCGCCGAACCGAATCTGCTGTGGACCGGCGGCGCTGTCCGCGATCACAAGACGTCCAGTGTCGGCTGCGGCGAGACCGCGGGGATGCGCGAGAGTTCCGGCCTGCGTGGTGCGAACAACCTGGCCGGTTGGCAGGATCGCGCGGACCTCTCCCTCTTCGGCCACATAGATCGTTCCAGCGGCATCGACGGCGACCCCTGCCGGATTGTGAAAGGGTTTTACAGGATCTGCGGATGCCGTGAGCGCGTATCGGCTCGAAGCGATCGCAGTTTGTGCAATCGTCTCCACGTCGCCGTTTTCCGAAACGCGGCGAATAAGACCGTTCCCCGTATCGGCCACGATCATGCGGACCTGACGGGTGCCGCCCTGGCGTTCACGCAGAAGTTGCTCGGCGACAGATTCCGGCTCAAATGCAATTCCGACAGGCGAACGGAACAGCGCTGCGGAGCCTCGTCCATCGGACTGGCCCTCGACGCCCGCGCTTCCTGACACCGTTGTAACCTGCCCGGTGAGAATGTTGATCCGGCGGATGGTGTGATTTCCGGAATCCGCGACCCAGAGATAGCCGCGGTCGTCAACAGCGACGCCTTTCGGATTCCTGAACGTCGCGGCGCGACCCACGCCGTCTTCATCACCGGCTGCGCCGCTGCCTGCAATCGTCGTAACACGTCCCGTCGCACCCGAACGAATCTGCCGTATGACGTGATTTTCGCTGTCGCCGACATACAACGAGCCCGTGGCCTGATTGAGCGCGAGATAGGACGGGCTGTGAAACTGAGACGCCAGACGCAGGTCATCCTTGAAGCCGAAGGCCCGAACGGTACCGGCCCACACTGCAGGAGGCTGCCGAAGGTCCTGAGTGAGGAGGATCGTGTGGTCCGTGGATGAGGCCAGGTAGAGTTTGCGCGCCGAATCCACTGCGACGCCGGTAATGTCGTATCCTCCAGCGCCGCTTTCCACGTCGACAACGGTGATCGTCGCAGTCTGAACATTTCCGCCGGCCGCAACCGTCAGAGTCGAGAAGCCCGCGCTGCGGCCCGTAATTGCGCCGGTCGAATCGACGGAAGCGACATCCGGATTCGTAACGGAGGTCAAAATCGCGAAATCATCTCTCGCCATGCCCGAGCTGTCGATGACGAGGACATTCGGCCGCACAGCGCGGCCTTCATTGACGGTGATTTCGGACTCGGGTTCGTTCGACACCGGATCCCGCAGCGACAGGGCGCTCACCGGAGTCGTGTTCCCGGGAAAGAACTGGCGGCTTCCACGCGCGCTGATCTGCCAGGCGTCGGCGCGCGCCAGAGTTCCATCAGGTTGAATGAATTCAATCTGGCCTGCTGCCGGCGCGCCCGCATTGGGGTTGGTGAGGATCAGCCTGGTGGAGAACCCGCTGCCGATCGCGATGTGCGGCAACACCAGAAGGCCTGTCGTCTGCGACGTGAGATCGGTGACGGGCAGGCTTGAAAGAATGGAATCGCGTCGCGAGTTGGTCGTCGAACGCATTGCGACGGCCGAAAAGGGAAGCGCGCTTTCCATTTCGATTTGCCCGAGAAACCCGCGCGACACGATGGGAAACAGTTCTTCCGCATTGGCCGATAAATAGCCGCGTGAGGCCAGAGTTCGAGTCACGGTGGATATCGGCGATCCGAACCGATCGAGGAGTGTGAACGTCAATTCTGCGGACTCCGCGTTCGGATTGGCGACGTCCAGTTCGGTTTGTGTGCCAGTCGTCTCGACCAGAACGCGGACGATGCGCGACGCCGGAACCTGCGGCACGACAGCTTCAGAAACGAATCCTGCGGATGCCGACTGCACGAGCGCGATAACACCCGGCGTCGCGCTGCCGGATTCCGGCGCCACTTCCGCGTAACCCGTGAAAGGTGCGGATCCGCCAGGCTGCACGAGTCGCATTCCGTCGGCCGGAATTTCGTACGTGGTTTCCGACGCGCTGTTGCCAAAGAACCGAACTCGGCCTCGAGCGGTTTCAGCGGAGTGGTTAAGCAGGACAAGTTGCGTGGTGTATCCGTCACCCAGTCGGATATGCGGTACGAGGGCGGGCGCAGCGGTTGAATCGATCGCCGGGATCGCCGTATAAGCAGCCTCGCCGGCGGCATTCACGATTTGGCGCAAGGCAGCGCATGCAATCGGCTGAGTGCTGTCGAAGGTCAGGCTTCCCTGAAAGTTCACGGCCGGGGAGCCGAATAATTCCGCCGCAAACTGCGCGGTATGGCGATGCGCGTCAAGCGAGAGGGTGCGACGTGAAACTTCCGATCCGGCGCTGCTTCTCAAAATCAGTGTTACGGTCGCTGCCTGATCCGATGGATTGACGAAAACGAGTCCGGTGCGCGCGTTCAATTCATCGACATAAACCCGGCCGGATCGAACGGGGCGGACCCCGCGCATGCTGGTCTCGCCGATGAGCACGCCTGAAGCATTGACGGTTCGGAGTAATGCCGTGGCGACCGGAGCCGGAGATCCCGGAGCGGGCCTGAGGATGGCATAGCCGACCTGAAAGGAGTTCTGTGCGTACGCAAGAAGCCCACAGGTAACGGCGATTGCGAGGAGAACTACGTTGCGCTTGGTCAAAAAAGGCCGCATGGCGCCGAAGACTATAACCGAAAAACCTTGTCATGATGCGCTGTCGGCTTCTATAAGAATGAACACGAAAATAAGGAGATCTCATCTCATGAAGCGAACAGCCCTGACGATCGCACTGCTTGCGATGACTCTGGCGAACAGCCTTTCCACCAAAGCGCAGTCCGCACGCCGATTCGTTCCTGTAACCGACGCGATGCTGCAAAAGCCGGAACCCGCGAACTGGATGATGTGGCGGCGCACACTCGACAGCTGGGGCTACAGTCCGCTGAACCAGGTGAATCGGAACAACGTGTCGCAGCTGCGCATGGTCTGGACGCGCGGAATGGGCGCAGGCAACACGCAGGAATCGACGCCGCTTGTTTATGACGGCGTCATGTATCTGCCGCAGCCCGGCGACTTCATCCAGGCATTCGATGCGAAAGCCGGCCAGTTGTTGTGGGAGCACCAGCGCAAGATCGAAGGGACGCGCCGCTCGACGAACCGGAACGTGGCGATCTACGGGAACCTGATCATCGATACCAGCATGGACAATTCGGTCTATGCACTCGATGCGCAAACGGGAAAGGTCGTGTGGGATACACAGATCCTCGATCCGAAGAGGCCTGCAAACGCGAGTTCGGGTCCGATCATAGCGAACGGCAAAGTCATCGCAGGACGCCAGTGCCAGCCCGGCGCAACGCATGAAGGATGCATCATCACGGCTCACGATGCGAAGACGGGAAAGGAACTCTGGCGAACGAGCACCATTCCGAAGCCGGGAGAGCCAGGCGACGAGACGTGGGGCGGCGTTCCGATGGATCAGCGCTGGCACGTCGGCACGTGGATGGTGCCGAGCTACGACCCCGAGTTGAACCTGATTTACATCGGGACATCCGTGACGATCCCCGCTCCGAAGTTCATCCTCGGCGGCAATGACAACAAGCACCTCTATCACAATTCAACGCTGGCTCTCGACGCCGATACCGGAAAGATCAAGTGGTACTACCAGCACGTCGTGGATCACTGGGACCTCGATCATCCGTTCGAACGCATTCTCGTGGACACCGCCGTCACGCCTCATGCGCGCGAAGTGCTGTGGAAGAATCCCAGGCTCAAGCCCGGCGAGCGCCGGAAGGTCATTACGGGCATTCCCGGCAAGACCGGTGTTGTGTATACGCTGGACCGGCAGACCGGTGAGTTCCTGTGGGCGCGCCCGACCGTCGCGCAGAACGTGATCAGTGGAATCGACGGAGGCACCGGCGAAGTGACGGTGAACGCGGAGACGCTGTTCACGCGCATCAACCAGAGCATCGTGACGTGTCCCGGAAGCACCGGGGGCAAGAACTGGCCCGCCGGCGCTTACAGTCCGCTGACGAACATGATGTACATGCCGCTTCAGAACATGTGCCAGACAGCAACGACCACTACCGACCAGCGCGATCCATCGAAAGTCTACGGACTGACCATGCAGCAGCGGATTGCACCCGGAACGGACAACGTCGGCACCGTATGGGGAATCTCGGTGGAAACCGGGCAGGCCGTGTGGAAACACGAACAGCGCGCCGGCACGCTTTCTGTGATGACGTCCGGCGGCGGACTCGTATTCGGCGGCGACGACAACGGCCGCTTCCGCGCGCTCGACGACAAGACCGGAAAGGTGCTGTGGGAAGTGAATCTCGGCTCGCCCGTGAGCGGATTCCCGATTACTTACGCGGTTGATGGGAAGCAGTACGTTGCTGTGACGACCGGCGCGTCCCTGGTCGCGAATACCGCGCTGAGGCTCACGCCCGAACTCAAACCCGGCAACGCCGCGAATGTTTTTGTTTTTGCGCTTCCGTAGTCAGGACTTCGACACTCGTGCGGAATCCGTGCAGTTCCCGTCTTGGCCGGGGCGGGGGGACGCTCATGGAGCGGGCGGGCGGTTCGTTCAAATAAGGCTAATAAAAGGTTAGCCCCACGAATATGCGAACTGATTTGCAGATCCTTGCGAGCGAGGTCAGAACGAAGGCGGTACTTCGCCTCCGCAGCGAGATTAAACGTGCTGGATATCGCAACGAGATGCATGGAATTGTCCTGTCCACGTTTGGTGACTGCGTCAGATATGACCTCCTAGCCTCAAAAGAAGCAACGAGAGCATTGGGTATCAAGACGCGCTGGCGGCAGCAAGACGATTTGGCGAGATTCCGGGACCCAGTGGCGGAAATTGCTGTCCGGCTATCCGTGGGCAACAATCCTACGTTTGAGACAACGGAAGTAACAATTGCGACGGATATCGCTGAGACTTTGGTGAACAGTGCCGCGAAGATCAAAGTAGCGCCAAGAATAGCTTCCCCTCATTTCGGCCTTGATGGAACATCCTACGAGATTGGGTTCGGCAGTTCCTTGGCGTGGGCGACGTTCCACTGGTGGGAGGAAAGTCCCGTCGGTTGGGAGGCACTGGCGGATGTGTTGCGAGACTTGTCGGAAGCAATAGAACTAGGGCGCTAGCACGGCGCGCTGCAGGCCGACGAGCGGCGCGGCATGGGTTGGGATTCTTGTAACGTGGTTCTCGAGCCGCTTGCGGCTGAACGTTGAGCCGGATCATCCGATAGACCCTACTTCCATCCTTCTCGTAGTCTCCGAACGTAATCATCCGGATCGACGCCCCTCCAGATCTTCTTTCCGAGTCCGCGCAATCGGAGGATCGGGTCTGTCGGCTTCGTGTGTTGAGGTGGCTTGCGGTGGTCCATTCTTTTAGCCTTTTTCATATTCTCTTCCACTGCGCGCTCTCTGCATCTCTTTGGCAGTATGCCAGAGGGGGCCTCTTGGCAGCCAGTTGACGCAGTGATGAGAGGCTTGTAGACTCGGATGTAGACTGGAGAAAAACGCAAGATGACTGAGAACTGGACGCCGGACAAGATCAAGCGACTTAGGGGGCGGCGCACTCAGACCGAATTTGGGCGGCTTGTCGGAGTGCCGAAAAACACGGTTTGGCGATGGGAAGCCGGCCGAGCGCATCCCGATGCTCGCCGTTCGGAAAGCCTGTCCCGTCTCGTAAAGGCGGAGCGCTTCCGAACGAACTGGAAGGCGGCCGGTTCGGTTACGCTGACGGGGGACCTCGAAGAGGGCTCCCGTCTCATTGCGAAGATGTTCGGCTTCAAGCCTATTCGCCGCGCGGTCCGGAATCCGGAGTAATCAGTGGCGGTATACGTCACCGATACGCATCCGTTGATGTGGTACACGACGGAATCGCGCCGAAAGTTGTCGACCAAAGCATGGCGGATATTCGACAAGGCAAGCCGTGGAGAAGCACTCATCTGGATCCCGGCCATGGTGATCTGGGAAGGCGCCTTGCTTCACCGCCTCGGCCGTCTGCGGTTCAAGGAACCCTATATGGACTGGGCTGAAACTCTGGCCGCACAAGGTGGTTTCGCACTTGCGCCCATGGATTTCGAGGTGCTTCGGTTTTCGGCGACATTCGAGCCGAATTCGGATCTTTTCGACATTTCGGTTGTAGCGACCGCTCAAAGCAAGGCCGTTCCGGTCATCACTAAAGATGAAACGATCATGGAGTCCGGGTTGGTGGAAGTGGTTTGGTGAGTTTCCCGTACAAAACCTTCCCACCGACGATGGTGTAGACGACGCGAGTCGAGAGAATATCGTCGTCCGGAACCGTCAGGATGTCTTTGGAGAGTACCGTAACGTCGCCGAGCTTGCCGGGCGTGAGCGAGCCTTTGATCGACTCTTCCTTCGCGGCATACGCCGCATTCCATGTATACGACTTGAGCGCTTCCTCGCGGGTCATGCGCTGATCGGGATAGAACTCCGTGCCGTCTTTGGTGCGGCGCGTCACTAACGCATGGAAATTTGCGATCGGGTTGATGCGCTCAACGGGCGTGTCGGTTCCGTTGCTCACGATAGCGCCGCTCTTCATGAGTTTTTGCCAGACGTAGGCGCCCTCTTCAGCTCGTTTTCCGCCGAGTCTTGCAGCAACAAACGGAGCGTCGGATGTGGCGTGAATGCCTTGCATGGATGCGATCACGCCGAGCGAGGCGAAGCGAGGAATGTCGGCCGGGTGAAGGTGCTGCGCATGTTCAATGCGCCAGCGGAGATCCTTCAGGTCGGGCCGCGACTTGAATGCGGTTTCATAGATATCGAGTACGGTTCGATTCGCGCGGTCGCCGATCGCGTGAACACACATCTGGACACCGTTGGCGAGCGCGATCTGCGCAGCCGCTTCGATTTCCGGAACCGGCAGGGTGTTCAGTCCGGTATGGCCCGACAGATCGGAATACGGCTCGAGCAGCCAAGCCCCGCGTGAGCCGAGCGCGCCGTCGATGGTTTGTTTGATTCCGCCGATGGTCAGCAGTGTGTTACCAACTGCTGCAGCTTTGTATCCCGGCAGCCGCGCCTTCAGATTCTCAACGCTATCGCGGACCATGATCCAAAGCCGCACCTGTAGTTCGCTGCTGGCCGCGGCCTCCTTCATGACATCGATGGTCGCGAAACTGGAACCGGCATCCTGAAAACTCGTGACACCGTTGGAGAGGGCCTCCTGAACTGCCAGCTGGATGCGTCGATGGGCGTCGGCCTTGTTTTCTTCCGGCGTTCTTGTCGAGCGCCACGTCGCGAGGGCCTTGTCGGCGAGGCCTTGCGCTGTCTCGCGGAGTACACCCGTCGGCCGGCCGGCCGCATTCTTGAGGATCTCGCCACCCGGCGGGTTTACCGTCTTTGGCGTGATGCCTGCGAGTTCCATCGCCTTCGCATTGACGAATGCCGCGTGACCGCTCGCATGAACCAGCAGCACCGGATTCGTCTGTGACACAGTGCTCAGCGAATCATGCACCGGGAATCCTTCGACGCTCGGCATCGGCGCGCGGTCCCACTTCTCCTGATGCCAGCCGCGTCCCAGGATCCATTCACCAGGTTTGACCTGCTTCGCCGTTTCGGCGACCATGCCGACGATTTCGTCCCAGCTCTTCACGTCCATCAGATCCAGCGACATTTTGGACTGGCCCAGATTCGTGAAATGGCCGTGACCATCGATGAAGCCTGGCATCGCGAACTGTCCTGCGAGGTCGATGACTTCGGTTTGCGGACCAATGAGCGGTTGAATTTCGTCATTGGAGCCGACGGCGGCGATGGTTTCACCGCGGAAGGCGATCGCTTCGGCGCGGGGCTTTGCGGAGTCAATGGTCGCAATGGTTCCGTTTTTCAAAACGAGACTGGCGGGTTCGACCGATGGCGTTGCGGAGCAGCCGAAGATTGCCCCTAGAGCCAAGACGAGAGCGAAGCTGAAGAGACGTGTCATGTTCACGAGTTTGGCGTGGCCGAGCCGGGACGCTTCGAGCCATCAGATCCTGCCTGGGTTAGTGGCGGTCCGGATAAACGGCGAATACCTTGCCGTTCCAGGTGACGCGTTCCGTTTTGATCTCGTACTTTTTGGCGTCGAGATTTCGATGTCCCTGGATCGTAACTGTTGCTCCGACGGGGATCGCACCTTCCTTGAGCCCCGCGGCCTGTGTCCGGGGCGGCGGGGCCAGCGTGATATCCCAGACGTGTCCGTCGGCTTTGATCTTCATCGTGGCGTGCGGACCGGCCAGGCTGACGCCCTTTTCAACAGTGCCCGTGATTACGAATTCTTTATCGGAGTTGCCGCTCCAGCCGTGGTGCGCGAGAAGAGGCGCGGACAATGCGAGAACAACGACTGCAATACACAAAAACAATCTTGATCGCATACGTGTTGCTCCTTTAATCACAAGATTATAGCCGCGAGCCAGTAGAATTACCGCATGCACGACGTCATCGTCATCGGCGGCGGCGTGATCGGACTTTCGCTCGCACGCGAACTTGCCGGCCGCAAATCCGTGCTGCTCCTGGATCGTGGCCCGACGGGTCAGGGTACTTCGCGCGCGGCCGCGGGCATGCTCACTCCGCTGAGTGAAGCAAACGATCAGGGGCCGTTTTTTCAACTCTGCCGCGCAAGCCAGGCGATGTTTGCTCGATATGCGGAAGACTTGCGATCCGAGACCGGCGTCGATACCGGACACAGAACTGAAGGGCTGCTCTTCCTCGCTTCGACAAAAGACGCCGCCGATGTCCTGAGGAATCGATACGAGTGGCAGAAGGCCGCCGGTTTCGAGGTCGAATGCGTTCCCGCGGAACGCGTGCGGCAGATGGAGCCGTTGGTTACGGCGCCGATCGAAGCGGCTGTGTTTATCCCCGGAGATTCCTCGGTCACACCGCGATCGCTGGTCAACGCGCTGCGTGAATCGTGCGTGAACAGAGGAGTCGAAATGCGGACCGGTGTGCACGTGGACGGCGTTGGGGCGAATCAGGTCCGCGTCGGTCAGACCTCGATCGAGGCCGCTCACATCGTTGTTGCATCCGGTGTGTGGAGCGCCGAGTTGAAGGGGCTGGATCCTCCTATCCCGGTTCACCCGAGGAAAGGCCAGATCCTGTCACTCGCGATGCCGAGCGGCGCGTTTCGCCGCATGATCCGTTGGGGAAGCTCGTATTTTGCGCCGAGGCCTTCGGGCGAGCTTGTCGTCGGCGCGACGAATGAAGACGCCGGCTTCGATCTGTCGAATACACCCGCCGGTCTGGGCCAGCTGCTGATGGATGCCCAGCGGATTTCGTCGCATACAGGCCACTATCCGATTCTGGAAACCTGGAGCGGTTTGCGGCCGGCGACGCGGGATGAGCTGCCGATCCTGGGGCCGAGCGCCATTCCCGGCGTGGTTTATGCAACCGGCCATTACAGGAATGGAGTGTTGCTGGCGCCGATCACGGCCGCGATCGTTTCGGATCTGGTCGAGGGCCGGCCGACGCGGCTGCCGATCGAATCCTATCTTCCAACCCGATTTAGGGGACGAGGGGTCTGACCCCTCGTCCCCGTCATGTATAATTTCGGGCGTCATGCGGCTTTCATTTGAAGAAGGCGTCGAGCTTTTTCGATCGAACGACATCGTCGCGACCGGACGTCGGGCGAATGAAGTTCGGGAGCGTCTGAACGGCGACTTCACGTACTACAACGTCAACCGCCACATCAATTACACCAATGTCTGCGTCATCGACTGCCAGCTCTGCCAGGGCGCGTACGCGCGCAAGCCTGGGCAGGAAGGCGGCTATACGATGCAGCTCGATCAGGTCTTTCACTTCGCTGAACGTGAGTATTCGGATTCGTTGACGGAGTTTCACATCGTCGGTGGCTTGAATCCCGAGCTGCCGTTCGATTACTACCTCGATCTGCTGCGCGGCTTGAAGCAACGCTTCCCCTCGGTTCACTTGAAGGCGTTCACGATGGTCGAGCTGGACTTCTTCGTGAAGATCACGCGGAAGCCGCTGGAATGGGTCATCGAGCAGTTGAGAGATGCGGGAATGGGAAGCTGTCCGGGCGGCGGCGCCGAGATTTTTGCGGAACGAGCGAGGCCGTTGATTGCAGGTCACAAGATTTCGGGTGTGCGATGGCTCGAAGTGGCGCGGACGGTTCACAAGATGGGCATCCGTTCGAACGCGACCATGCTTTATGGACACATCGAAACGTTCGAGGAACGTGTCGATCATCTCATCAGGCTGCGGGAGCTTCAGGACGAGACCGGCGGGTTCAATTGTTTTATACCGCTGGCGTTTCATCCGGAGCATACGGTTTATGCACACCTGCCGACGACGACGGGCATGGACGATCTGAAAACGATCGCCGTGTCGCGTCTGATGCTCGACAATTTTCCCCACATCAAGGCGTACTGGGTGACGCTGACGCCGTCGCTTGCGCAGATCGCGTTGCGGTTCGGAGCCGACGATCTCGACGGCACGATCATTGAAGAGCGGATCATTCATGGCGCAGGCACGCCGACCAGCCAGGGAATGACGCGCCCGCAGATCGAGAAACTGATCCGCGACGCCGGTCGCATTCCGGTCGAACGCGATACGCTCTACAATCCGGTTCAGAGAGTTTCGGAGCTTGTTTAATCCCCGCTTGATGGCTCTCTTGAAGAGCCTGGTCCCTCGCGGCCTCTACAGCAAACTGGATCCTTTCGAAGCATCGATCGAGAAGTTCGTGCGCGGTATTGCAACCGAAGTCGGGCCGGGCAAGCGGGTGCTCGACGCGGGCGCCGGCGAATGTCGCTTCAAGCCGCTGTTCGAGCATGCGCAATATGTCGGATTAGATTCCGGGCAGGGCGATCCCCAATGGGACTATTCGAAGCTGGATGCCGTCGCGAGGCTCGAGGAACTGCCGTTTCCGGATGCGTCCTTCGATCATGTGATGTCGATTGTCGTGCTCGAGCACACGCCCGAGCCTGCGAGGGTTATCGAGGAATTTCAAAGAGTGCTGAAGCCGGGAGGCATGGTTCATCTGGTCGTGCCTCACATGTGGGAAGAGCATCAGAAGCCGTATGACTACTTCCGATTTACGTCGGGGGGCATTCGTTACTTGTTGCAGTCGAGCGGGATTCGAATTCGGAGAATCCATCCGGTGGGTGGTTTTTTCTGGCAACTGGGCCGGCGGATGATGGGCGTCCTTGCGTACACGCAGAGCGGCTGGCGGTGGCTGCTGTTCCCGGTTCTGGCCCCTGTTTTCGGCCTGATCGTGCCGCTATGCTGTTATTATCTCGATACCCTCGATCAGGACCGCGCGTACACGCTCGGATTCATCGCTGAAGGTTGGAAACAGTAAAAAAATGGCCGGGAAACTACGAAATCGTTTGAGCATCGCCGCCAGTTACTTCCGGCACAAGGCCGTGCTCAGCGGCGGACCGATCGAGATCACGCTCGAAAGCACGGCCAAGTGCAACCTGTACTGCCCGATGTGCCCGCGCCACATATACACCTTCGACAACGAAAACATGGACCTGGACCTCTTCCGCAAGATCGTCCAGGACTGCAAAGACTACGTCGAGTTTGTGTGGCCGTATGGGATCGGCGAGCCGATGATCCATCCGAACCTGTTCGAGATGATTCGCATTCTGCGCGACGCGGGAATCCGGTCGGGCATGTCCACGAATGCGACGCTGCTCGATGATCGGCGCGCGGACATGCTGCTGGATTCGGGGCTGGATTACGTCATATTCGCGTTCGACGGCGCGACGAAGGATACCTATGAGATGTATCGCATCGGAGCGACGTTCGAGAAAACGCTCGAGAACATCCATGGGTTCCTGTCGAAGAAGCTGGCGCGGAAATCGTCGATGTATGTCGTGCTTCAGATGGTGCTCTTGAAGGAGAACACTCACCAGATCGCAGACTATCGAAAGCTATGGTCGATTCCGGGTGTCGACGAGATTCGGTTCAAGCGCGACGAAATCCAGATTGAAGGATCGAAAATCGAGAACGTCGAATTCAAGACGCAGCGGCGTCACCCATGTCATCTGCTCTGGCGCGGTCCGTTGTATGTGCGATACGACGGTCTCGCATATCCCTGCTGCTACATGTACGACGAGCCGCCGGTTGGCGACCTGAAGAAGCAGTCGGTGATGGAGGTCTGGAATTCCGAGTCGATGGTGAAGCTCCGTGAAGCGCATATCAAAGGGGACGTTTCAGATTATCCCGTTTGTCAGACTTGCCAGGCCGCGCGTCCATCGATGCCCGCTTTTTATGGAAGTCTTGCCCTGAACAGCCTGGCGGTCCGAAAGGCTGTTCCCGCCATGGAAAAACTCGCCAAGTTCTACAACATCGGCGTCTTCGAAAAATAAATTCCGGGACGGTTGCGTCGTTTCCCTAATTCAGGAATGGTTCCCGTTCGATCGCGGCCTGGGGCCTGGCTTTTTCGGAAACAGATCGCGACCGGTCTGTTCACGAATTCGAACCAGAAATGCATCGGAACCCAGGGGGCGTCCGGTTTCGATGTGCCGGCGAAGCAGTTCATTATTCGAGTCGTCCGCGGCTGTGTTGACCCATTTGGACCAGTCTGGAATCTCCGAGACAAACGGACAGTCCCCCGACAAAAGTAGATCGTCGCGTAATCCGCAGTGTGCCGCAGCGCTGGACCATAGGTAATCCTCGGCTCTTTCAACCAGACCCGCACGGACGGGATTTTGCTCTATATAGCGGATGGCGTTGATGCAGTAGCGGTCATCCATCGGAAAGGACTTGAAGCGGCCCTGCCAGGCATGTCCAACCAGACCGTATTTGCCATTGAGGTAGCTGGTGTAGTCGCCATGCGCGACCTTCATTGTCTTGTGTAACGAATCATCGTGTTCTGGAACAGCGACGTGATGCACGTGATTTGTCATCAACGTATAGGTCCATATGAACGTTCGGTATTTCGTGCAAGCGTCTCTCATCAAGCGCATGTAGACGATTCGGTCGGAATCATCCAGAAAAACGTTTTCCTTTCGGTTTCCTCGATGAAGAACGTGGTGTGGGCAACCGGTTACGACAACGCGTGGAAGTGACAAGGTTGGAATCCTCGGGATAGGGGCGGGGCTTGAACAAAGTACAACCGGTGCGCGCGTCAATCAAGATGGATAATTCCGGGACGGTTGCGTCGTTTCCCTAATTCCGAACTACAGGAATTAGGGAAACGACGCAACCGTCCCGGAATTGAAGTTGAGTTCGAGCTGCATGAAGGCCATGCCTTCGGGGACGACGACCAGGGAAATGAAGTCATCGCCCAGGAATTGGCGGAGGTCGTCGACCAGCACTTGGTCGATCTTGTCGATGCGAAGCGACAGACGGTGTGTACCGGCGTTGGAAACGAGTTCGCATTCCTGCGCCTGGACGCGTTTGATCAGGTAGTGAAGGCGTTCCAGAAACGTCGTGTACGAAAGTTGCTCGGGACGGACGCGGGCCAACACTTCGCGCGGCAGCCAGCACCGTTTGTCGTTGGGATAAAGAATCTTGAAGTTGTTGCGTTTGATTTCGATGACCAGCCCCACCTCTTCCGGGAGCTGGAGCTGTTCGCGGTAGTACTTCGATCGGCAGTAGACGAAATCGCCGACGTGAATTGTGCTCGCCTTCACCCTCGATTGGCTGACGCTGTTTGCACTGAGCATACGAACTCGGGAATGGAAGCCAGATCGATATGCGCATTCGGACCGCAAGCTGCGCAATTGGGTTCACGACGGATCTTGAACTGGCGAAACGACATTTCCAGGGCGTCATAGGTCAGCAGTCGGCCGGACAATGTCGTGCCGATATTCAGCAGCAGCTTGATGACTTCGGTCGCCTGAATCAGACCGATCACACCAGGCAACACGCCCAGCACACCTGCTTCGTCGCAACTCGGCGCCAGTTCGGGCGGAGTTGCGGCTGCGTACAGGCAGCGGAAGCATGGTCCCTCATAAGGAATAAATGTGGAGGCCTGACCGTCGAACCGGAAAATGCTTCCATAAACGACCGGCTTCTTCAACATGACGGCCGCGTCGTTCACCATGTATGCGGTCGTGAAGTTGTCCGAACCGCTGACGATCACGTCGTAGTCTTTGAAAATATCGACGATGTTGGAAGCGTCCAGGTGGATGGGAAGTGTACGCACTTTTACATCGGGATTGACTTCAAACAGCGTTCGTCGTGCCGAGTCGACCTTCGGCATCCCCACCGACGATGACCAGTGCAGAATCTGACGCTGCAGATTCGATTCATCGACGACGTCGTAATCCACAAGGCCCAGTGTTCCGACTCCCGACGCCGCAAGATAGACACCCGCGGGAGAACCCAGCCCACCGGCACCAACAAGCAGAACTTTGCTCTTGAGCAGTTTCAGCTGACCCTTTTCGCCGACTTCGGGAATCCGTATATGACGGCTGTAGCGAGCCATCTGGTCCTTGCCGACCTTTTCCGGAGTGATGAACGGCAGGCCGTTGTTTTTCCACTCGTTGAAGCCGCCGCGCATGGAGTAGACAGTGGAATAACCGAGATCCTGGAGCGTCTTGGCGGCAAGGGCGGACCGGGTTCCACCGGCGCAATAAACGACAACGGGCTGATTCCTGTCCGGCAGCATTTTCTCGGCTTTGACTTCCAGGAAACCGCGGGGAAGAAAGATGGCCTCTTTAAGGTGGCCTTGTTCCCATTCGTCGCTTTCGCGAACGTCGAGGAGGGTGAAACCATTGGCAGGATTGAGCTTATCCTGGACTTCCTGGACGGAAACTTCCTTAATCTGCAGCTTGACCTGGCTCAGTATCTCTTTAAAGTCGCTCATCGTTCGATGACACCCTTAGTCTAGTAATTTAGTCAGGTTAATATACGCGAACTGCTCCACCCTGTCGACTACCACCAGGAATCGCCTTCACTCTTGAGCTTATCAAGTGTCGCCTGCATGCGCTGATGGAGGTCGCGAAGGTGCGCTTCGGAGGCATCCGGCGGCACCCAGATGGGCGCCGCTTGCAACAGTACGGCGCGTGTGAAGGGAAGCGGGATCTGAAATTCATCCCAACTCTTGAGCTGGATCTTGCGCTTCATCGAAATGTGGAAGCAGAAAATCGCGGCCCCTGTTTTCCATGCAAGCAGGACCGGTCCCTGTTTGGCCTCGTATTTCGGACCGCGAGGCCCGTCGACTGTGAAACCGCAATCATGACCGCGCCGGATTTCCCGCGACATTTCCGCCAGTGCGCGCAGTCCGCCCCTGGAACTGGAACCGCGAGGCGCGGCATATCCGAATCGTTTGATGCAATGCGCGATAGTTTCTCCATCGCGGTTCAGGCTGGTCATCACGGCGATCCCGCGATTGCGCCAGTACCACGTTGCCGGAAAGATGCGGCCATGCCAGCAGGTAAAAATCGCGCGATTTCCTGATTTATAAATCGCGTCGAGGTGGGAGTCTCCCTGAGTGTGCCAGCGCATCGTCCGGCCGATACTGCTGATGACGATGTAGCCTATCCAACCGATGAGTCTGGATCTGAACGAATCCATGTTGTGTCTGGATAGTCGCGAATTAAACGGATTTTGCGGACTTCACCTGAGAATTGCGCGAGGAGCGAGGTTGAAGTTGTTCGAGCAGTTCCGCCATTTCTTCGCGACACTTGCGCCGCCGGACACCTTTCTGATCGACGATCCAGAATCGCGTTGCTTCGGCAAGAACGTCCTCGTATGAAGGAAATCCCATCGCGTTACCGATTTTCTCCGGCTCCACGTACGAAGCGCCCTTATAGAGGACGCGGCCGTTGAAGATCATGATGGTTCCGAACAATGGCGCATCAATAGTGATGAGTGAGTTCGATCGGTCGGTGAACAAGCGAAGCTTTTCGAGCGTGATTTCCGAAAGTTCGACCATCCGGTTCCTCCCGGGCACAAGTCGGAAAGCATAAACAAAATCCCGGAGAAGCCGAAAAACTTTATTTCTGCGTGTGCGTCTAAGCTCGCCATTCTTGGCAGTCGAAATGCTTATAGATTTCGGAAGGAGAAAACGATGAATTGCCCGTCATGCAGGTGCGAAAACGAAATGGCGTACTCCGCCCTTTCTCATGGGTTCGTTTGTCTGGAAGAAGATTGCGGGTTTGAATTAGAGATGGAGCCGGTTCAAGCACAACTGGTGCTTGAACCCGAGGAAGAATTAGTGTGTTGTTAGGGAGTGAAATTACTCCTGTTCGATGTCGATCAGACTCTGATCAATACGGGCGGCGCAGGACTACGTGCGCTCGATCGCGCATGTCTTCGGTTGTTTGGGCTCGGGAACGCCATGCAGGGCATCAGTCCGCACGGCAAGACCGACCCGGCTATCGTCCGTGAAATCTACCGGGAAAAATTAGGTTCCGAGACTCCCACCACCGCCCAAATCGGCTCCATTCTCGACGCTTACGTTTCTTTTCTGAAGGATGAGGTTCAAACCTCCCAAACCTATCGCGTTCTGCCGGGCATTCTTCCACTCTTGACGGAGTTGGCAACCCGCCGGGACGTGTTGTTGGGGCTCGCTACCGGAAACATTGAGTTAGGCGCGCGTGTCAAATTGGATAGAGGTGACCTGAATTCGCTCTTTGCCTTTGGCGGCTTCGGGTCGGATTCCGAAAACCGTACCGAACTGGTCCGGCGAGCTGCGGAAAAAGCGGCTCACCAAAACGGCGCTTCAATCAGGTCATCCGACGTATTTGTCATCGGCGACACCCCGCTCGATATCGACGCAGGGAAAGCATGCGGTTTTCGGACGGTGGGCGTTGCGACCGGGAGTTATACGGCCGAACAGTTACTGGCCTCCGGGGCGACAATTGCCGTCGGCGATCTGGCGGAAGGACGCGACTACTTCCTGCGTTCGGCTTTCATCGAGTAAATATCCACCCGCTCCTTTGGCTTTTCGTTTTCATTCGGCGTCGCGGCTATCTTTTCGACGACATCCATTCCTTCGACGACACGCCCGAAAACCGTATACGTGCCGTCGAGAGGCGGCTGATCGGCCAAAACTATAAAGAAGGATGTGAGGGCGCTGTCGATTTCATCCCCGCGCGCCATCGACACAATCCCGGCGCGATGTTTCACATCGTTGATCTCTGCGCGAATCCTGACGACATACTTCTGAGCCGTCTGCGGAACCGGCTCCGCGCGCGTATTGAGATCCCCGGCCTGTATGACGAAACCCGGGGCGATGCGATGGAACGCGGTTTTGTCGTAGGCGCCGCCGGCGGTGAGCTGAAGAAAATGGCGAACATGATTCGGCGCCTTGTCCGGCATCAGTTCGATCAGAATCCTGCCCTTCGACGTTTCCATGACGACGCGATACTGTCCGAGTTCTTCGTTGGTTTCCGTACTGAACGGCGGAGGCGGCGGCACGGGACGCGGTCGAATCGTGATGTCTTTGATCTCGATTCGCTCCCTGGCGATCTGCTTATCGTCGACCGGTGTCGTGGAGATCTTGTTCACAATTTCAATCCCCTCCACGATGCGCCCGAATGCTGTGAATTGGCCCGTGAACTGCGGCTGATCCGTCACTACGATCAGAAACTCCGACCCGGCACTGTTCGGCTCCCCCGGAAGCGTCGTAGCCGCGACAGTGCCCTGCGTGAATGGAACCTTGCTGATCTCCGGTTTCAAGCCCATGTTGAAACCGCCCGTTCCGTACTTTGCGCGCGACTGCGGGTTCTTCGTTTCCGGGTCTCCTCCCTGGACGATTCCTCCCGAGACCATGCTGTGAAAAATCGTGCCGGTGTAAAACCCCTGCCGAGCGAGTTCGATGAACTTGCGCACGTGGTTGGGCGCCTGGTCCGGGTAGAACTCCATCACAAACGTCCCGGCGGACGTGTTGAATACGGCTTGCGTTTGCTTGAGGTCTTCCTGAGGAGATAGGAGAAGCGCAGCGAAAAGTAATAGATGCATAGCGCGGGCAATTTTATTACGATCTGCCGAGCAGTTAAGGAGAGTTCTATGAGAAAACGAGCCTTCGGGTTTGCTGGAATGTTCCTGGTTGCGAGTGCTGCGATGGCGTTCGGTCAGGCCGCGCCGGCAGGACAGACTCCTCCAGCAGGCCAGGGCGGTCAGGGTGGTCGTGGCGGAGCGACGTTCACGACCAACGGCAACGGCGGCATCGTCGATGCGCCGGCACAGGGCGGTCGCGGAGGCGGTGGACGCGGAGGACGCGGACCGGCTGCGCCGGCGCCACCCGCACCACGCGGACCCAACGGGCGCGTGGTGCTCAATCAGCCTCTTGGACAGCCCGGCATGTGGGTCGGCGGAATCACGAATCTGACGAGCGCGGATGGCACGCCGCTGAAGATTCCGTATCAGCCATGGGCACAGGGGATCGTTGCGGACCGACGGGCGAATCAGCTCGAGCCTCACACGCGCTGCAAACCGTCAGGCGGAGCTCGCCAGTTCCTGACACCCTACGGCGTCGAGTTCGTCGAGCTGACGGACGTCCAGAAGATATTCATTTTTGATGTCGGCGGTCCGCACACGTTCCGCATCATCTATATGGACGGCCGGCCGCATCCGAAGGATTGGGTTCCGGATTACTACGGTCACAATGTCGGACGGTGGGAAGGCGACACGCTCGTCATCGATTCGGTCGGCTTCAATGAGAAGTTCTGGTTCGATCGCGGCAACGTTCCACACAGCGAGAAGATGCACATGATTGAGAAGCTGACGCGAATCGACATGAACAACATGCGGTATGAAATCACGGTTGACGATCCGCACGTGTATACCGCGCCATGGAGCGGTCAGTTCATGCTGCGTTACTTGCCGGGCGAGGAATTGTTCGAATACATCTGCCAGGAGAACAATTTCGCACCGAACCTCATGGTCGGAACCATGGAGTCCGTCAATCGCACGACTGACATTATTCCGTAAGAACCGCTACTCGTCTCTCAGCGTTTGCGCGACGTCGGTACGCAGAGCGCGTACCGACGGCAGCAACGCTGCTATCCCGCAGGTGACGCCAATCACCGCAACGACACTCAGCAGCAGCGGTGCATCCAGGGAGCCGAGATAAACCCGCTGCGCTTCCATTGCCTTTGAAGCGGCATAGGCGATACCGAACCCCCATAACACACCGATGGCGGCGGGCGATCCCGACTGCCGCATCAGCAAGGCGATCAGCGAACGGTTCTTGGCGCCGAGCGCCAGCCGTATCGAGATCTCTTTTCGCCGCAGGCTGGTTCCATAGGAGACAACGCCAAACACGCCAATGCAGGCCAGCACCAGAGTTGCCAGCGCCAGCGAAAGCGTAATACTGCTGAGCGTCGCGGCTTCGTTCTGCTTCTGACGAAAGTCGGAACTCATCAGTCGCGCCTGAACCGGCACATTCTTGTCTACCGTTTGCGCTGCTTCCTTCATCGGCCCCAGCAGCAGTCGTCCCTCGTTCCGAGCCCGCGCGATCAGCCACGCTCGTTTGGTGTGGTGAAGGTCGAGCGGGAAGTAGACCTCAGCCGCGTTCGGTTCGCGCTGGATGGCATGAGCGTCCTCCGCAACACCGACAATCGTCCACTTCTTTTTGTCGTTCGGCCACGGCGTTCGGGGGAGTTGCTGTCCCACGACATCCAGTGTTCCATAAACGTCCATGGCAAGGCGCCTGCTGATGATGGCGGAATTCTGCGGATCGTCGCCGAGTTCGAAGTTTCGTCCGGCCACGATCGGCACGCGCATGACATTGAAGAACTGTGGTTCGACGGAGTTCACCCAGATCGAAAGATGCGGCGCCTCGGGCGGGTTCGTCCACATCGACGTGAAACCGCTGAGCGGTGGATACAGGACGAGCGCGAGGTCTTCAGTTTCCGACATGGACGCAACATTTGCGCGGACTCCCGTCCAGTAGCTGTTTTGATCGATGTTTCGGCCGGCGAGGCTGGACACTTCAAGCACCGCGATTCTCTCAAAGTCGAATCCGGGTGTGAGAAGACGCTGCAGGCTCTGCGCCGTCATGCCGGCAAAAATCAGAAAGATACAGCTTCCCCCGACTTGCACTGCCGTCAACAAAGATCGAAGCCGTGTTCGACCCAGGCCCGAGGACACCGTCTGGCCGCCATCCTTGATAACGGATCCGATGTTGCCCCGGCTGATCGCCCAGGTTGGAAGCAGACCGATGGCGACCATGGCAAATGACGCAACGGCTGCTGCCGCAAGAATCGTCCGCCAGTCGATCGTGACGTTCAGCGGCAAGCCTGCCGCGTTCATCACACGGAATGCAGCGGAGGAGAGTGCCAGGCCGATAGTCGCCGCGATTGCTGCGATCATCGCGCTTTCGGCAAGAAGAAGACGCATCACACGCCAGCGGCCGGCGCCGAGCGCGATGCGAATGCTCAGTTCGCGGAGCCGCCCGATCGCCCGTGACAGAACGAAGTTGCCGAGGTTCGCACACGCGACGGTCAGGACAAGCAGAGACAGAAAGCTGACGCCCGTTACGGCAAGCAGTCGTTGCTGCCGCTGTGAAGGCGTTTCGAGACGAGTGACGGCCGAATAGGGCTCGAGCCACTCGCCCTGCTTGAAGTGGTCCGGTTGTTGCGCTACCAGTTCGTCCATCGCAAAGCGCAATGAATCGCGGGCAGCGGCCAGCGGGACTCCCGGTTTCAGCCGGCCATACATGTCGACGTTGCTCGACGTGTCCCACGCCGTCTCGAATGTCTGGCCGCGAAAGAAGTAGCCCATTTGCCGGATCGGCAGGAACACCTGGGATTCATCGTCCGAGAGGCCGCGATAATTCCTCGGGAGGATTCCAATAACCGTTGCAGGGCGGTCATTAATCCGGACCGATGATCCAACGATGTTCGGATCGCTGTTTAGCCGGTTCGTCCAGAAACTCTCTTTGATGACGACAGCGGGCTGTGCATCCTGAGCATCGTCCACTGTTTCGTGGAAGAGCCGGCCCGCGGTGGCGTTGTAGCCGGTTTCGTCGAACCAGTTCGCAGACACGAACTGCGCCGTCAGGTGGTTCTCAAAATCATTCCATTGAATGTCCCGATATCGTGCGGCAACGAGCACGGCGGAAAGGACCGTGTTGTTGTCCCGGACATGTTGTGTCGCCGGATAAGGGACATTCGCCGCGCGACCGCGATTCGATAGCCGTTGGAATCGCACGAGCGTCTCGATGTCGCGGACGTTGAGCGGCTGGAGAAAAGCTGCGTTGTAAATCTGAAACAACGTCAGGTTAAGACCGATTCCGAGTGCTAGCACGAGACTCGCCCCGAGCGTGAAACCTGGCGACTGGCGCAACGTACGTGCGGCCAGGCGAAGGTCGCGCCACGCTTCATCCAGCCAGTTCCATCCCCACACGTCGTTTGATTCTTCGCGAAGGCGCAGCGTATTTCCGAACTCACGAGGCTCACGCATCATGGCGCGATGCGCTTCCATTTCCCGCTGCAGGTCGCGCTCGAGGCGGCGACGATTCAGGACGTACCAGAAGCGACGAAGCCATTCACCGAAGAAAGCCATAATGTTCCTTTATTGTTTCGCCCTGCCGGGCTCACATTCGCTCCGCTCATGTCAGGCGTTATCCAGAAGAGCGTCGATCGCCTTCGACATCCGTCGGTATTCGGCGAGTTCCGCGTCCAGTTGTTTTCGGCCGCTCGGACTGATCCGGTACTCGCGGACTTCGCGGCCGGTTTCGGAAGTAGTCCATTCCGCCTTCAGCCATCCCTTGAGCAGAAGCTTCTGCAGCGCGGGATACAACGATCCTTCTTCGACGCTCAGTTGCTCTCGCGAGAGAATGTGGATCTGTTGAGCGATCGCATATCCGTGCAGCGCCCGCGTCGATACGACGCGCAGGATCAGCATCGCCAGTGTTCCAGGAGGTAGTCCCGTTTCCCTAGGCATAGTTTACCGATGCCTGAGATAGTACAACACTGCGATCCACACTGCAACCTGCCTTTCTTGACACGTGAACCGCAAGCTTCTATAAAAATTGGCACACGTTGTGGTTCAGTCTGAGTAGAAGCAGACGGAGCAGACACATGAAGAATGAAGACATTCTCGGAATTGAACGAAATTTTGCGGCGTTATCCACGCGAGATCTTCTGGAAGCGCGTGATCTTTATCATTGGCACCTGATCCATCAGGCGAACGTCGTCGGTACCGCCGTGGGGCTGTATCGAATTCGAACCACGGATCCGTGGCCGGATGAGAAGCGCTCCGATGCCGCCGAAGCCCGAGCGCAGAAGGCGCAGCCGAAAGGCGAGCGGACTCTGGATAACTCCGAAATTCGGGATTATTCGTGGCCGTGCGTGCTGGTGTTTGTCGATCGGTGGCACTATCCGTCCGATTTCACCGGAGGTGAACAGGGGTTGACCCCCGACCAGATGGTGCCGAGGGCGTTGTACATGCCCGACGGCCGAATGGTTCCGGTCTGCGTCATCAAGATCACCAGAACCGAACCGGATCGCTCGATGCTTCCCGCATGGACGTGGCCCGAGGATTTGATCGGAGGCGGGTTTCCGCTCATCAGCAGCTCGCAGGGACAGTCGAATATTGCCAGCATCGGCGGGCTTGTAACCGACGGACATCTCGTTTACGCGCTCACCAACACGCATGTCGCCGGACCGGCCGGCCACCCCGTAAGCGTGGTGCTTCGAGGTCATGCGACGGAGATCGGTGTCTCATCGGCGAAGCAGCTTACGCGTCTGCCGTTTTCGGAGGTTTATGCCGAATTCCCCGGAAGGCGCACTTTCCTGACGCTGGATGCGGCTCTTATCGCGGTTTCCAATCTCGACGACTGGACGTCCCAGGTTTACGGCCTGCCGCCTGTCGGGCTGCTTGCCGATTTGAGCGAGCGCAACATCGGTATTCGGTTCGTCAATGCGGAGGTACGAGCATTCGGCGCAGCCTCCGGCATTTTGACAGGCCGTATCGCCGCGCTGTTTTTCCGGCACCGAAGCATTGGCGGCTACGACGATGTCACGGATTTCCTGATTGCGCCCGAATCGGGACAGCCGCACTCGCAGCCCGGCGATTCGGGTACGGTCTGGCACCTTGTACAAAGGGACGGTCAACTCCGTCCGCTCGCATTGCAGTGGGGAGGACAGGGCCTTCTCTCCGGTGGAACCGCTTTTAATTTCGGTCTTGCTGCCGGCCTCAGCAACATTCTTCGCCTGTTGAATATCGAACTCGTTGTCCAGCACAACATCGGCGCCCAGCCCTTTTGGGGGAAAACCGGGCACTACACTCTTGCAACGTTCGCATGCGAGCAGATTTCGAATGCATCGCCCATGCTGCAGGCACTCATGCTTGCCAATCAGAACCGCATCAGCTTCGCCGAGGCTGACCTGGTTCCCCGCGATATCGACGAAGCAACAAAGCGTGCCAAACAAGAAGGCCGGTTCGTTCCGCTTGCCGATGTGCCGGACGTCATCTGGAAAAACACGGCAGCACAGGTCGACGGCGGGCGCGATCCGGTACCCCGACAAGGTCCGGAGCATCCCGTGCATTTTGCGGATATCGACGAACCGCACCCACAGACCGGGCAGACTCTTTGTGAACTCTCGCTTGCCGATCCGGCCCACGTCTCCGTGCCGTTTTGGCAGCAGTTCTATACCGAGTGCGGTCACATAAAATCGAAAGAGCGAGGTCTGCTGCCTTTCCGCGTCTGGCAGTTCTTCGACGCGATGGTCGACGCGCTGGAACACAACAGCCTTGCCGATTACGTGTGTGCGGCCGGCCTTCTGGCGCATTACGTAGGCGATGCCTGCCAGACCCTTCACGGTTCTGTTCTCGCCGACGGGCACAAGGACGGACGCGGCAAGGGCATTCATTCGGCATATGAATCGGCAATGGTCGATCATCAGGCCGCGGCCATTCTCGACGGCTTTCGCCAGGAATTACCGAACACGGCGCGTCCCCAGAACGTGAACAGCGGCCATGGGGCCGCGGTTGCTACAGTCGAACTCATGGACCGCGCGGCCCGGAATGTGAATCCCGTCGAACTGGTCGACGCCTACGCCGCAACGCCCGGCGGAAAATCCAAGGCAGTGACCTCGGTGCTCTGGCAACAGTTTGGCGACGGTACGATCGCGTCGCTCTGCGACGGCACCCTCACGCTGGCGATGATCTGGGAGAGCGCATGGATCAAGGCCGGAGGCGAGCAGCGATTCACGCAGAATCAGATCCAACCCATCCACAAAAACTCGCTGCGCGCGAAATACGAGAAGACGACGTTCGTGCCGTCACTCGATCTCGATAACATCCGGGCTGTGCTGAAAGGACATCCCTGAATTTCATCGGAGCCTGGTCGGTTACAGGTTCGATCCGCGTCGCAAAGCTCCCGTACCGAATCTCTCTTTGATCTCGTCGACGGTGTGGCTGAGTTTTTCCTTCGATTTCGTCGAATCCGTAAACAGCTGGAGTTGATGTGGATCGTTCCCATCGCGGTGGAGGTCGCCGGCCGCGACGCCGATCAGCCGGATTTTCTGTTTCAACGGAAACTGCGCAAACAGTCTTCGAGCGACGACCGCGATCTGTTCGCCGGTTTGGACGAGTGTGTCGAGCGACTCCTGTTTAGTGTGCGTCGAGAAGCTCGAATATCGCAGCTTCAATGTGACCTTGCGGGCGCGATAGCCGTCTTTTCTCAGCCGTTCCGCAACGTGATCCGACAATCCCAGGATGGTATGCAGCAGGAGTTCGCGATCCGCCGTGTCCTCCTCAAACGTTGTTTCGCTGCTGATCGATTTCGGCTCACAGTTCGCGACAACCGGCCGATCGTCATGGCCTCGCGACAACTGATACAGATGTTCGCCCAGGCTTCCCAGTTGCGCGACAAGCGCGTCGTGGTCTGCAGCGGCAAACTCTCCGATCGTGCGAAATCCGCGCTCGCGCAGCCGCTGTTCGGTTTTCGGACCGACGCCCCACAACCGCGATATCGGTAAATCTCGCAGGAACGCGGCGACTTCTTTCTCCCCGACCACCATGAACCCATTGGGTTTTCGGATATCCGACGCGATCTTCGCCAGAAACTTGTTCGGCGCGAGCCCCACCGAAGCCGTGAGGCCGGTCTGTTCGCGAATTTCGTTCTTTATCGAGCGTGCGATTTGTTCCGGCGGACCGAACAAGGCGATGGAGCCGGTGATGTCGAGAAACGCTTCGTCGATACTCAGAGGTTCCACGAGGTCGGTATACCGGCGAAATACCTGCATGATCTGTCCCGACACTTCCACATACCGCTTCATGCGGGGCCGGACGTAAACTCCGTCCGGACAGAGTTTCCATGCCCGGCTGATCGGAAGCGCCGACCGCACGCCGAATTTACGGGCTTCATAGGAGCAAGCGGCAACCACACCCCGGCCCGTGCCGCCCTTCGGATCGGCGCCGACGATGACCGGACGGCCCTTGTATTCAGGATGATCGAGTTGTTCAACGGATGCGTAAAACGCATCCATATCGACATGCAGAATCGAGCGCATCGTGGATTTCAATCGGTCGACCATACCCTGGGTGGACCCAATCTGTCACTCGTCCGGCCCATGCTGGATCACGTCAGAAGGGCCAGACTTCTGTTCAAAAGAAAAAACGCATGCTGAAACTACGCCGGATTGAAATTGTCGGTTTTAAATCCTTCTCCGATCGCGGAGAAATCATCATTCATGATGCGGGAGTGACCGCCATCGTGGGTCCAAACGGGTGCGGCAAGAGCAACGTTTCCGATGCCATTGCCTGGGTTCTTGGTGAACAGAGCGCCAAATCCCTCCGTGGTGAAAAGATGGAAGATGTCATCTTCAATGGGACTCGGAACCGGGCGCCCATGGGGATGGCCGAAGTGACCATCACGCTGACCCGGATACCGAATGGGGACGGGAACGGAAATGGCCATGCCAGCGGCAATGGCCACGGCAACGGCAACGGGAATGGCAACGGGAACGGACATGCGCCGGCTCCGCCTCCGACTCTGCCGACGGGGCCGAGAGACGTCGTCGTGGGGAGACGTTTATACAGGTCCGGTGAGAGCCTGTACCTGATCGACGGCAAGCCATGCCGCCTCCGTGACGTTCAGGACATCTTTTTAGGAACCGGGCTCGGACCCAACAGCTACGCCATCATTGAGCAGGGGCGTGTGGGCCAGTTGCTCAGTTCAAAGCCGACAGATCGGCGCGCGCTGATCGAAGAGGCCGCGGGCATCACGAAGTTCAAGGCCAAACGGAAGCTTGCAGAATCGCGGCTGGAAGCGGCGAAACTGAATCTATCCCGAGTCAACGACATCCTTGCTGAAGTGGACCGCCAGCGGAATTCGCTCAAACGGCAGGCCGCCAAAGCCCGCCGCTATATCGAGCTTCGAAACCGCATGCGTGAAGTTCTCTCCGCTGTGTTTTCCACGCGCGCTGAACTGCTCGTCGACCAGCAGGAGAAAGTTGAAATATCGCTCGCACTGATGGGCAGCGAGGGCAAACATCTCGAGCAGGAGATCGAACGGCTGAATGCGCTTGTTCATCAGCGAAGAACCGACGTGACCGCTGAAGAGCGAAACCTGGAGGAAATGCGGGAACGGCGCTCCGATATCGAACTCGAACACGAAAAGACCATCCAGCGCGTCGAACGGCTTCAGGATCAGATCAAGGTACTTGAAGAACGAAAGACGGCTCTTACGGTCGAGAAGGCTCGTGCTGAAGCGGATCTCGAGCGCAATCTGGCGGACACGAATGCCCGGTCCGAACAGCTTGCGGGCATTGATCGGGACAAGCAGATCGTGGAAGAAGATGTCGCCCGCGCCGGAGCCGCAGTTTCCGATTGTGCCGAAAAACGCAATGTGGAAGAGCAGGCCATCGAACAGCTTCGGAAGGAGCAATTCGATAGCGTCGGCCGCGAAGCGAAACTGCGGAACGAACTTTCAAGCCGCCAGGAATCGATCGCCCGGATTTCCGCCCAGATTGAACGGCTCGGGCGTGAGGAGGCTGAAGCGCGCGAACATGCGGCTGCGCTCGAACAGCAATTGAATTCCTCCCGCGATGAGTATGCAGGCCAGCAGGCTGGATTCGGTGAACTCAAGGAACGCCTCGTCCATGCCGAAGAAGCATGTTCGACGAACAAGGCCGACCATGCGAACGCGGTCAAAGCTGCCGCGGATGCGAAGGGCAACGAAGAAGGTATCCGCCACCGCCTCCAGACGATCGGCGAACTGGCAGTGCAACGAGCCTACAGCACCGAATCCGTACAGCAGTTTTTCAATGCCGTTCGGGGACTCGATTGGGCGCCGCTCGGAATTCTGGCGGACTTCGTCGAGGTGGAGCACGACTACGAAGCGCTCGTCGAGGATTTCCTGCGGTGGAAGCTTCAGTACGTTGTCGTCGAAGATCGAACAAAGGCCGAGCGTGCCATCGAAATCGTCAAAACGGTCAGCAAAGGCCGGCTCGATTGCCTTGTCCTGAACGGCTCAACAACGCCGCCGCCTCCGATTTCGATAGAAGGCGCATTGCCTCTGGCGAGCGTCGTTCGATTCGACGACCGCGTGCGCCACTTCAACGAATACATTCGCGACGCCTACATCGTGGATGACGCCGATCGTGCTTGGCAACTGGCAGAGCAGTATCCGACCCTGGAGTTCGTTGCGCGCACCGGTGAAATGATTCGCGGGCACGTCGTCAGCTGGGGGGAGCACGAGGATCACGGCCCGTTGTCGCTCAAACGCGAGATACGCGAGCTCGATGCCAGGATGGACAGCGCATCCCGGCAGACCGCTGCGCTGCAGGAGGAAAGGGTCCGTCTCGAGGATCTGGTCCGGGAAAGCGACACCCTCAAAGCCAGACTGACCCTCGAGCTGCAGGAAGCCGAAAAGGCGATGTTGAACACGGACCATCGCGTCCGGTCCCTGACGGGCGATTTCGACCGGGCGCACCAGCGTCTCCGGCTGGCGTCAGCGGAAATTGCCCGGCTTCTGGAAGAGCGAGCTCACGTCGAAAAGGCCGTGGCTGAAACGGAAGTCTTCCTGGCCGAAGCTGCTTCAAGACGCGCCTCGATCGAGGAAGAAATCCAGCTACGCGGCCAGCGCAGCGAACAATTGCGCGTCGCTACGGATACTTTGCGGCGGGATCTCTCCGGACTGCAGTCACAACTCGCAGTTCTTCAGGAACGCCGATCCACCGTAGCACGCGAACTCGCAACCCTTGGCCAGCAGGCGGCCGATCTTTCGGCTCGCGCGTCTCTGGCCCAGGATCAGATCCGGCAGGCCGGCGAGCAGCAGGAACAAACCCGCGTAATGATCGAGTCGCTGGAGGTGACACGACAAGGCCTTGTCGAGGAACGTGACGCGCTGGACGACACCATCGCCCGGACCACCGCCGCACTCGATGAACTACGCCGCGAGTTGCACGATGCCGAAGCCAGGTGGGATGAGACCCGCGCGCTCCTCGATTCGTGGAAAGACCGTCACACTGCGCTCGAGATCGAAAAGACCCAGGTGGAGTCCGATCTGAAGCATCTTGCGGAGTCGTGTATTCACGAATTGAACGAGACGATCGAAGCCGTATGTCTGAAGTATTTCGAAGCTCTGCCGCCGCCCGAACTCGAACTGCGCGAGCATGAGTATCGCGATCTTCGCGCCAAAATGGAGTCGATGGGCGCGGTCAACATGATGGCGGTTGAAGAGCATCAGGAAGCCGAAGAGCGGTTCGTGTTCCTCTCGACACAGCGGCAGGACCTCCTGGATTCCATCCGCGATACCATGCAGGCCATCGACGAGATCGATGTTGTCTGCCGGCGCCAGTTCAAGGAAGCGTTTGAGGCGATCAATGCCGGATTCACGCAGGCTTTCGTCAGCCTGTTCGGCGGCGGTCACGGAGAATTGCGTTTGCTTGAAGGCGCTGAAGAAACCGATGCGGGCGTCGAGATTGTTGCCCAGCCTCCCGGGAAAAAGCTGCAAAATGTATTGTTGCTGTCCGGTGGCGAAAAGGCGTTGACGGCGCTGGCGTTGTTGATAGCGTTGTTCCGTTACAGGCCGAGCCCGTTCTGCGTTCTGGACGAAGTGGACGCGCCGCTCGACGATGCCAACGTCGATCGGTTCGCGCAGATGGTCCGCCTGATGAGCGAGACGACTCAGTTCATCGTCATCACGCACAGCAAGCGTACAATGGAAACCGCTTCGCAACTGTACGGTGTGACGATGGAAGAGCCGGGCATTTCGAAGATTGTTTCCGTAAGACTGAATTAATCTCCAAAGCTCATGACGATAACGAAGACTGATCTGCCCGGCTTGAAACTTCACGGCCGCGGCAAAGTCCGTGACATATACGATCTCGGCGAACACTTTCTGATCATCGCGACCGACCGCCTTTCGGCGTTCGACGTGGTGTTGCCCACTCCCATTCCCGATAAGGGGAAAGTGCTCACGCAGATGTCCGCGTTCTGGTTCGATCATTTCAAGACTGTTGTACCGAACCACGTCGTGGCGACCGACGTCGACGACTATCCAAAAAACCTGCATGCATTTCGCGATCAGCTCGAAGGCCGCTCGATGCTCGTCAGGAAAGCGAAAGTATTTCCGGTTGAATGCGTGGCGCGCGGGTTCCTGACCGGTTCCGGATTGAAGGACTACAACAAAACGGGAAGCGTGTGCGGCATTCCGCTGCCGCCGGGTTTGCGTGATTCGGACCGGCTTCCGCAGCCGATATTTACTCCATCGACAAAGGCGGAAACCGGACACGACGAAAACATCACCGAGGAACAGGCCGGAAAAATCATAGGCCAGGACAATATCCGCAGCCTGAAGGGACTCACGCTGTCGCTGTACAGCCGCGGCGTCGAATACGCGTCCACGCGCGGCATCATCATTTGCGACACGAAATTCGAATTCGGTCTGATCGACGGCAAGATTGCGATCGTCGATGAAATGCTCACGCCGGATTCATCCCGATTCTGGCCGGCGTCGCAGTATTCTCCGGGAAAACCGCAGCCTTCGTTCGATAAACAATTCGTCCGCGATTACCTCGAGAAGATCGGTTGGAACAAACAACCTCCAGCTCCTGAGCTTCCAAACGATATCGTCCAGGCGACGAGCGCCAAATACGTCGAGGCGCTGCGCCTGTTGACCGGACGCGATTTGAAATAGGCATGAGCGGATGCGAATGCAAGCGCGCTAGCGCGCAGCGATAAAGGAAATGCTCATCACTCAATTTACGGCGATCGACTGGCTCATTATCGCCGTCCTTCTGTCCTCCGTCGCCATCAGCTGGTTCAGCGGTTTCGTCCGCGAGATGATCAGCATGGCTTCGGTGCTCGTCGGCGTCATTCTCGCAGCGTGGTTTGCCCGCCCCGTGGGAGCTCTGTTTAAAGAAGTTGTTTTAACCGAAAACATTGCTCTATTCTTGGGCTTCTCCTTGATCTTCCTGGTGACGCTTTTAGCCGGTGCAGTATGCGCATGGCTGGTTACCAGGTTCGTGAAATTCGCGAAGCTCGTATGGGCCGATCGATTGCTGGGAGCGGCATTCGGTCTCATTCGCGGATGGATGATCTGTGCGGCAGCCCTCCTGGCCTTGACCGCCTTCGAGATTCAAACGGAGAGGCTAAAGAACTCGGGCCTGGCGCCGTACTTCCTGCCCGGGTCGCGAGTCATCGCAGTTATGACTCCATACGAAATAAAAGCGAAATTTCTTGTCGGATACCGCGCGATGGAGCGCTGGTGGCGGCAGCAATAAAAGAAAAAACGTCGACCCAACTCTAAGGAATAAAGTTGTGAAAGAGAAGTTGGAATCCCTTGTGTCGGAGATGATTGAACGGCACATCTACCTTGATGAAGCCCTTGGCGAGTTCGAAAAGAAATTCATTCAAAGCGCCCTGACAAGGACCCGCGGAAACCAGACGAAGGCCGCGGTCGTTCTTGGCGTGCATAGAAACACCCTCAACCGGAAGATCGCTCAGCACAAGCTGAACGGGCGCCGGTAGCCCCGGCCGACAATTACAACTGTGGACCAGCCTCATCCGGCGCCGTTTCCACCGGCGGCTGTTTTCGCTTCTTCTTCCGCTGCTGCAACCGTTCCAGCACTTGCGCGGGCAGCGATTCCATTTCCCTTACCGGCAGCAGATCCACACTCTGCAGCGGATCCACGATGAAATTCGCCACGAGGCAGAACTCGTCGTACGTCTCTTCACCCGACGTCGGGTTTGTCGCCGCGCCGAAGACTCGCGCTAAATCTGTGGGCAGCGTCTCAGCGAGCGTCTCCACTTCATACTGCTCAAACCCTGCAACCCTGCCCTGACGAATGAACGCGAGCTTGCAGCGATGGACGGAATCGGCGCCAAGGACCACGATGTAATCAAAACTCCAAACGGAAAAGAACGTGTCCTTGCATTCCTGCCGGCCGCGGCGGACCTTGTCGAGTTTGCGGTGGACGAGTTCGGCCTCCTCGAATTTCGTTTCTGCTGAGAGGTCGTTCATCAACTGGACGAACGCTCGCTCCATCTCCTCATCGTGTCCTTCGATGAACGCAATCGCGTCGCGAACATCCTCGAGGTAGCGCCGCCGGTCGATGTCGTTGTTGCATGGGCGGGAGCACGTGTGCATCTGGAAATACAGGCAATCGGGATGAGGATCATTGCCGCGGATGTTGTACAGGCACGGCCGCAGCTTGAAAGTGCGCTCGAGTGTTGTTTTGAGCCTTGTAAACTGACCGCGCGAGATGAACGGGCCGAAGTAATCGACGCCGCCCTTGATCTGGCGGCTGGCGTAGATGCGCGGAAAGCGCTGCTTCCGATTGATCTTCATGAGCGTGAACATCCGGAACGTCCGCATCTTGCGATACGTCCTGGGGAAGTAGTTTTTTCGTTCCCGATACAGGACGTACAGCGTTTCGAACGTCGAATCCGTGCGGATGTATTCGATGCGGCTGGTGATTTCGCGAAGATCCAGATCGCGGACCCGTTCCGAACGTTCGCCGTAGTAACGCTCGAACCGTTCGAACAGATTGCTGGTCTTGTCGAGAACGATCAGCTTGCCGCGGAGGTCGAAGATTTTGTAGACGCCGGAATGCTTCGGCAATGCAGGGAGCGTTCTATCGTATTCGATGATCTCGAACCGAAACTCCCAACGGCCCATCTTTGTTATTTTCCACTAAACGCTTTCCAGTGGAATGCAAGTGACTCGCTGGTGTGCGATTTCGCAAAATCCCAGCCGTGGTTGCCGGAGTAAAGATGCGCCTCGTGGGCATAGCCGGCTTTCGTGAGTTGCTCGTCGAGCTGGCGGGCGCCGACTTCAAAGCCGAAGTCGTCTTCGGTTCCGCAGTCGAAATAGAGTTTTAGGCCGTTCAGCTTCTTCGTATCTTTCGCGAGAGTCATCGGGTTGTTGGCTTCCCAATACGTCAGATCCTCATTGATGCCGTAGATCCTGTTGAACAATGCCTGGAATCGAGCCAGGCGTCCGGCTGAGACCTTTGCAGCAGACAGATCCTGCAGCAGGACAGCGCTGTGTGCGCTCGCGGATCCGAACAGGTCGGGGTGTTTCATGGCGATCTTGAGCGCGCCGTAGCCGCCCATCGATGTGCCGCTGATGCCGCGCGTCGTTCTGGCCGCATTGACGCGGTACGTCGATTCGATCATCGGCACAAACTCCGTGACGACGGCGTCTTCCCATTTTTCGCTGCCGTCGCGCATGTTCGTGTAGAAGCTGGTTCCACCAAAAGGTATTGCAACGATGAATTCGCCGATCTTCCCTTCGGCGATCATCCGATCCATGATCTGGTCGGTCCCGCCGCGGGTGCTCCATCGCGTTTCATCTTCAAAGAGGCCATGGAGGAAATAGAGCACCGGGTATTTCTTTGCCGGAGAACTGCTGTACGACGCGGGAAGATAGATGCCGTACCGGAGCTCGCGTCCCAGTACCTTGCTCTGAAACGATTTGTACTCCACGCGTGGAGCAGGGGCCTGCGGCGTGAAAAGGAGTAAGAGGACGAGCGCACGTAGCATGATCAACCTCCGATTATTCCTCCGGTGAGACTTCGCGTGGCTCCTCGGGCGCGCGCGTGCCATCGAAGTGACGTATCCGCATATTCTCGGCAGCGATGTCGGTCAAGTCCACGATGGACGCGGCACTCACGCCCATCGTAATGGCGATCGTCTCGCTGAGTTCTTCCTTGGTGGCGCCGTATTTCAGCGCCTTCTTGATGTGACCTTCGAGACAGCCCTTACAATGCGTGGCGAGCGATGCCGCGATCGCGATCAGTTCCTTTGTTTTCCGATCAAGACCCGACGATTTGTAAGTTTCCTGATAGAACTGGAAATATATTTTCCGCATGCGCGGATCGACCATCGTGTATGAGGGCCACTTCTCGATTTTTGTGTTCGGCTTGTCCGCCATTAATTCCAACCTTCTTAAAAAGTTAAGAGCTTGGGAATGGTACGTTTTGAACTGCAAACCCGTCAAGGCGCGGGTTAAAATCCCACCGATCGTGCGAGCGAAACGTTATCTTGTTCGTGGACGCGTCCAGGGCGTCGGTTATCGATATTTCGCGCAGGGAGTTGCGGAACGAATGGGCGTCAGGGGTTACGTCCGGAACCTTCCTTCGGGCGACGTCGAAGTTCACGCCCAGGCCGCCGTTGTGACGCTGGCTGCATTCAAACAGGAACTGGAGCGTGGTCCGCGAATGTCGCGCGTCATCGAAGTTGTCGAGAGCGAGGCTCCGGTTTCAGAAACGTATTCATCATTTTTTATAAGAGGTTGAGCATGGATGATTTGAAGCAAATGATTCGCGAGGTTCCGGATTTTCCGAAGAAAGGCATACTCTTTTACGACATCACGACGCTGCTCAAAGAGAAAACCGGACTCAAGAAAGTCATCGATGCTCTGACCGATCAGCTTCGTCCTCACAAGCCCGACGTCGTGCTGGGCATTGAAGCCCGCGGCTTCATTTTCGCTCCGTCCGTGGCATACAACCTTGGCGTGGGATTTGTGCCGGTCCGAAAACCCAAAAAACTTCCTGCGGAAACCGAGCGCATCAGTTACGAGTTGGAATACGGAATGGACACGCTCGAAATGCACAAAGATGCTGTTCAACCGGGAATGCGCGTCGCAATCGCGGATGATCTGCTGGCGACGGGTGGGACGGCGCTCGCGGCGGTACGCCTTGTTGAAAAGCTCGGCGGAAAGGTCGTTGCGGCGAGTTTCGTCATTGAATTGGAGTTTCTCAAGGGCCGTGACCGTCTGGCCGGGTACGACATCGTTTCCCTGTTGAAGTACTAACCGTGTCAGCGCGGGCTTTCTTTGCGCCTTTATGCCTTTGCGTCTTTGTGTTTTCGGCATGGGCGCAGACTCCCGACACGATCCTCATCAACGGAAAAATCCTTACCATCGACCAGCAGTTTTCGACACACGAAGCGCTGGCGATACGCGACGGCAGGATTCTCGCTGTCGGCAGGAACGCGGACGTCCGAGAGCTCGCAGGCGCGGGCGCGCGTGTCATCGACCTCCAGGGACGGACCGTCATCCCGGGGCTGATCGATTCCCATCTCCACGGTATTCGCGCGGCACTGAGCTTCAGCACGGAAGTGAACTGGATCGGCGCATCCTCTATTGATGACGCTCTCGGCCGAATACGGCAGGCCTCGCGCACGATGAAACCCGGAGCTTGGTTGATCGTGGCCGGCGGATGGAATGTTCAGCAGTTCCGGGAGAAGCGGCTTCCAACGCAGGCGGAACTGGTCGCTGCTGCTCCCGACAACCCGGTGTATGTGCAGCAGGGATACGGCTGGGTTGTCATGACACCGGCCGGCTTCAAGGCGCTCGGCATCGCGTCGGATGCGGATCTGCCGCAGGGCGGCCGTCTGGAAAAGGGATCGGACGGCAAACCGACGGGCGCGATCACGGGCGGCCAGGCCGCGATCATCGCGTTGTTCGACAGGCTTCCTCAGCCTTCGGCGGAACAACAGGTCGAAGGCACGAAGAAATTCTTCCGAGAATTGAATCGCCTCGGTCTGACAGGCTTCATCGATCCAGGCGGAAACAACCTCGGCCCGAACGACTACACAGCCGTGTTCAAGGTGTGGCGCGACGGTGAGATGACGGCTCGCGTGGCTTTTTCGCTGAATGGGCAAACCTCGGGATCGGAATTCGAGGAATACCAGAGCATGACTCGGTTATTGCCAATGGGCTTCGGCGACGACATGCTCAAGTTCAACGGCATCGGCGAACGCATCACGTTCGATATGAACAACAATGACAGGCCCACGCAGGCCCAGAAAGATCGTTATTACGAGATCATCAAATGGGCGGCGCAACGGGGAATGGGGCTGACGATGCACTGGAACCGCGACGCTTCGTCGGGCGAACTTCTCGCGCTTTTCGAAAGGCTCAACTCCGAAGTCTCGATCGCGGGCTTGCGATGGTCTGTCGCGCATCTCAACGATGCATCCGAAAAAACACTGCAGCGCATGAAAGCGCTGGGCATGGGATGGACGGTTCAGGATGCGATGTACTTCGGCGGCGAACAGTTTCAGCAGCAGAACGGTGTCGAGGTGGCGCGACGCGTCCCGCCTGTGAATACGGCGAAGCGAATCGGTGTTCCTGTCGGTGCAGGCACCGATGCTCATCGCGTGGCTTCCTACAATCCGTTCACGGCCCTTCAGTGGTTCCTGGATGGCAAGACGGTCGGCGGCGTCGCGATTCGCGGCCCTGAAGAAACGCCCAGCCGCGCCGACGCGCTCCGTTTCTACACAATGGGCAGCGCATGGTTTTCGCGCGACGAGAACAAGCGCGGCTCCCTCGAGCCTGGAAAGTCTGCCGACCTCGCCGTTCTGTCCAAAGACTACATGACGGTTCCGATCGGCCAGATCGGCAGCATCGAATCGCTATTGACGATGGTTGGCGGAAGAATCGTGTTTGCGGCCGGGCCGTTTCAGAAGTACCAGCAATAACCCTGAACCCAGCAACACAATGTTCTTCAGGAGGTGGGCGGATGACAGGCAAGCCTGTCGTCTCGGTCGTAATCCCGGCCTATTTCAGGACCGAGATGTTGGAGAAGGCGGTCAAGTCGTTCTTTGATCAGACTCTCGAATACGACCGTTTCGAGGTGATCGTCGTGGATAGTTCCCCGGACGATCGCAACGAAAGAATGATCGGGGAACTCGCAACCCGAGCGCCGTTTTCGCTTCGCTGCGTCCGGAAGAAAGCGGAAGGCCCGGGGCCGTCTCGAAACCTTGGTGTAGCGCTGACGTCGGGGGAATTTATCGCGTTCATGGACAGCGACTGCAGCGCATCCCCCGGCTGGCTGGACGCGGGAATCAGGACGTTCAAACCGGGAGTCGGGATCGTCCAGGGCCGCACCATGCCCGAACCGAACGGGAAGCTTGGAATCTTCCGTTGGTACCTTCAAGTCGAGAAAGAGAACTTTTTATACGAAACGGCCAATGTCTTTTATCGCCGGGAGGCTTTCGAGTCCGCTGACGGGTTTCCGGCGGATCTGATGCCAACGGCGAAAAAGCATATGGGCGGAGAAGACGTAGCCCTCGCATGGAACGTGAAACGCAATGGATGGAAATCGGCATTTGCAGCCGACGCGCTTGTATTTCATGAAGTCGTTCCGTTGTCCGTTTGGAACTGGGTTGTCATCAAACAACATTTCATCTGGCCTTCCTTGATCCGGAGCTTTCCGGAATTGCGACAGTTCATGTTTTGTTCTTATTTCCTGGATAAGGCTCAGGCATCAATTTTTCTGGCGCTTGTCGGGTCTGTGGTTGTCGTGTTTGTTCATCCGCTCGGGCTTCTGTTGTTGGCTCCCTACGTACTGATTCGCGGATCTGAGCCGTCGCAGTCGCTTCGCGGGCCGTTCCGATTGCTCCGTGTAATGGCGTATGCGGGAAGAGATGTCGCTTCATTCGTGATACTGGCGGCAGGCAGCATTCGTTTCCGACGCCTGCTCCTCTGAAGATTGCAGTCAAGTAGTAGAATTCAAAACCAGCCTGGGTGGCGGAACTGGCAGACGCACCGGACTTAAAATCCTACACCACCTTCTTTTTCCTTCCCTGCAAACTCAACGCGATATCGCTGAAACCCTTGTCTGGAACGGCTATCACCGCAGTCGTGCTCCAACTCACTACAAACCACTACAACTCGTTCTTGGACAGTTTTAGAAGAAAAAGTGGCAAAAAAGTGCAAAATGCCCGTTAGATGAAAATCAAGTTCAGTTTGGTGCCACAGGACGTGGGTTGATTTTTCGATTCCTGGTCGGCGCCGATGGGGCATCTATGGTTGGTCGGATTATCAGCTGGATCGGCAGTATCGCTTCCGTGGTCGGCTTGATCGCAACACTTTGGGCTAAAGAGCAGTCATTCACAGGCTGGCTTGGGGTTCTCGTCGCGGTTACCACTGTGAGCTTTGTAGGAATGCTGTTTTTTGAAATTCGGGATTATCGTCGAGCTTTTCCTCCCGCGCTTGGGAGCGCCGAAGAAATACGTAGCTACATGTTCAAATGGATTTCAAAAGGGGGCCGAGTCGCCATTTTCACACGAGACATGAGTTGGGCCACCGATCAGATACGAGATCTGCTTTTGAACAAAGCCAGGCGTGCAGAATTAACGGTCTGTTTGCCAGCGAGAATACCGCTAGCAGAAGAGTTACAAAGAGAAGGCGCAGAAATATTGACCTATGAAGACCTCGGCTATGTTCCTCAATCAAGGTTCACGATAATCAATAAAGGTCGAATGGACGCTCGTGTCGCAGTCGGCCGGCAATTGGAGCGTGGACATGTGATTGAAGAATTCGCAGTCGGTGATCATCCTGTCTTCTCGATCGCAAATGACATGGTTGAAATTCTTAGCCGTATGAATCAAAGAGGGCATGGGCAATGAGGCGCGTTGAGAAGAAGAGCGATATAGAGGTTGCGCGTGAGTGGGACCAAGTGGCCCACATCCGCACCGCTCAGATTGAGTCAGGTCGCGATGTGAGTTTCCACCACGTCTTACTTCCCTTAATCAACGAATTGTCTGCCGATACAAACTTGGAAGTTGTCTTAGATGTTGGATGCGGGGCTGGATTCATAACTGGACACTTCGGCTCTCGATCTGGCCATGTTGTGGGCGTTGACCTGAGCGCTGAAAACATAAAATTGGCCAGATTGCGACTGGCGCAGTTTAAGAACGTGGGTCTGGTCAATTCCAGCGTTCAAGACCTTGCCGCCAAAGAGGAACCCTCCTCGTTCACACTGGCGATCGCAAACATGACGCTCATGACTGCCGTGTCTTTGGATTCGTTGATGGCAGCGGTAGCGCGAATTCTCGGACCTAATGCTTACTTTATCTTCACGTTGACGCATCCTTGGTTTTGGCCAGTATATTGGGGGTATTCGAACGAGCCATGGTTCAAATACGAGGAGGAAATTTTCATCGAAGCCCCATTCAAAACTTCGACCGAAACTCTGAATAGCATAACGACCCATGTGCACCGGCCGATGTCCCGATATGTCAATGCGTTGAATTCGGCGGGATTCTCTCTCATCGCAATGGCCGAACCGATACCAAACGCTGCAGTTCAACGACTTTATCCAGAACCATGGCAGTTTCCACGATTTCTTGCAGTCAAGGCACGAAAGTCAACCTAGCGAACCTTGTCTATAATTATGAACGCGAAAATGGAGATGATCTGATTGGCAAACGAATCTGGTATGGATGGGGACCGACTGATTTTCGATGAGCGAGCGACCCCTTCGAGGATGGTTGGCCAGCCCTGCTGCTCTCTATCAGCGTTACCGTCAGGTCTCGTACTGGCACGCTTCGTGGCTGTAGGATAGAATGAAACCAGTTATGAGCACTGCGATCGACACTCTTCTGAGCCGTTCACCCAGCATCTGCGGTGGACGTATTCGAATCGACGGGACCCGTGTAACCGTCCATCAGGTTGTGACCTGTTATCAACGCGGACTAACCGCAGAAGAGATTGTTGAACAATATCCCCACATCAATCTTGCGCAGACTTACGCAGCCCTCGCCTACTATCACGCCAATCGAGATGAGATCGACCGCGAACTCGAAGGGGAAACATCCGATTTTGTTCGACTGGCAGACGAATCGAAATCGAAGCCCTAGAGAGTGAAACCTTCCCTCTATCTGGATGAAGACACCATGGCGACAGCACTGGTCGTTGGGCTTCGTGCGCGTGGTGCTGACGTGCAGACTGTCGTTGAAGCGGGATTGAGAGGAAAAGACGACAAGGTCCAGTTGGAGTGGGCAGCAGCAAACAAGAGAACGCTGTATACGTTCAATGTGTCAGATTTTTGTCGGCTGGATCGAGAGTATATTGACCAAGGTAAGGAACACGCTGGCATCATCGTGGTGCCTCGCCAACGCTACGATGTTAAGCAACAAATCCGGCTGCTTTTGAATCTGCTGAGAGAGAAGTCCGCACAAGAAATGCAGAACTCTCTGTACTTCCTTTAGGGGCCTTGTCCCTTGAATCGTGCGGTTTAATTCCGCTATAGGAGCGAACCGCTCCCGCGCTGCTGGCCGCCGTCTGCCAACTCCGGCAAACGGAAGGTATCTAAGTTGAGCGTTCCCTGACTTGCGTTATATAGCGGCGGGGTCCAAACGGTGCTCCATCCATGCAGACTCCATGAGCGCCTTCTTCGCCAACTCAAGAGTTCGCGCGTGATGGGTGAGCAGCAGCACCTGCGTCTTCTGCGCGAACTCAGCCAGTACCTCGATTCCGGCTCGTGTACGCTCGTCATCGAAGTTGATAAAAATGTCGTCCAACACAAGCGGCATGGCTTCCTGCGAGGCGAGGTGTTGCTCGATGCTGGCGAGCCTCAATGAAAGGAAGAGCTGGTCGAGCGTACCGTCGCTCAGCGAGCGAGCCACATCGACTTCTTCCCCCGGTCGGATTGCCCGGAGCTTCGCTTTTCCGGCTTCGTACTCGACGCGTAGTTCACGGTATCGGCCGAGGGTGAGGCGCTGAAACAGGCTCTCGGCCCGGCGCAGGATGGCGCTCTCATTCTTTCGCCGGTAACTGTCCACCGCTCGTTGAAGTACGAGGGCGCCAACCTGGAGGCGCGCGTGACGTCCGGCGTGCGCCCGCGCCGTGGCCAGGTATTCCTGGGCCTCTCCGTCAAAACGCGCAGCTTCTCCCTGGCCGTCCTGGCGCCGTTTCCGTCCCCGGAGTTCTCCCAACCGAGTGAGAGCATCCTGATACTCGCGCTCAAGTACCGAATGAGCGATGCCAGCTTCCTGAACCCTGGCGGCGATCCGATCTGGATCGTCTTCCGCAGCCGCTTTTTCCAGCTCATGTATCGTCTTACCGTCGCCGGCGATCAAAATCTTTTCATGGATCTGCTTCAGATCGTTATCGACGACGCGAGCCTCATCGGAACGCCGCTCCGCCTGCATCAGCGCCTCCACAGAGTCGCAGCCGGTTTCAAGTAGTAGCGCTTCCAGCTGCCGTTGCACTCCCTTGAACCGCTCCTCGCTCTGGCTCAGCTCGATGGCCGATTTTCTCAAATCCTCCGAGAGGCGTGCTTGAGTCGCTTCGTCCCGCGCGCCAGCTTCGTGCCGATCGATCAACGTCTCCGCCAGCTTATCGATCGTGTCCTTCTCTATTTCTTCAAGGCGGCGGTGGTTCCCAGCATTCGCCAAGCCGGAAGCGTGCCATTCGACCAGCGCCTGAGCAATTCGATCGTGAGCTGGGAGGAACTCCGGTGCGAGCCGTTTGACCAGATCGACCACGCCCGCCTCGAACTGCGCCTGCTGTTTGTAGATTGCGCGGCGGCGAGCGTCCTGGGGCCGACGTTTCTCATCCGTTGTAAACAGATCGGTGAGCTTGTCAAGCACGATAGCGGCTTCCGCGCCGGTGGCTTGTGGCCTCAGCCGCAGCCTTGCGACGGCCTCACCCCACTCCGTGTCCAGGACGATCGACCTGCTCCGGGCAGTTTCTTCGTCCACTTCCAAAGTCTTGAGATCGCGCTCGATGGTTTCATGCTCCGCCCGGATGCGGGCGATCTCGCCCGTCGCAGCCTCGGTCTGTCCGATCGTCTGCTGCACAAGTGCGCAGAGTTCCTTACAAGACTGCCCGGCCGACACCGTCGCCTTTACTGCCGTCAGAGCTAATTCGAGCGCCCGCTTCTGCTCCACTAGCACGCGCCGAAGCTCTTCGTGCGCGCGCGACGCGTCCTCGCGTTTACGAACGGCATCCTGGAAGGACTCGAACCGTTTCCTCCAGCCCGCCATCTCACGTGGCGACCCCGGCTGAAGGCCGCTCGGGGCCCACAGCTTGTTCCATTCCTCCGCACGGTCACGCATCCGAGCATCGATGGCGGCGGTCGCTTTTGTCGCTTCGGAGAGGCGCTCTTGCGCCTGCTCTTGTTCGTCCTTGAATCTTTCGAGCCGGGCGGATCGGTCTGCGTCTTGTCGAAGCTTGTCTGATAAATCATCAGCCTTTCGGACGGCATTGGCATAAGCGTCGGCGAGAGGCTCGCCGGAACCGTAGCTCTCGACGACAAGTGTGGGTGGCGTCTCCTTCTTCCATGCCTTTAGGACGTGGTCCCATCCTTTCTGCCGGTGCTTGCGCGCAACGTCGAGGTCCTCCTGCGAGGTGACATCCAAACGCGCAAGCTGGCGCAGTTCCCGCTCGGCTCTGTCAATTTCAGCATTGGCCTCTCGTGCCGCGCTCTCCGACTCCCGACGTTCCTGCTGATCGTCCTGCTCGCGCTCAATGAACATCTGAAGCGCCTCGTCGGACGGAACCGCGAGCGAGAGCATTTGAGTCGCCGAGACAGCCCAGGGGGCGGTCGCCGAGCGCGTCCGTTCCACCTGGGCATCTAGATCGCGAAGGGCGGCTTCCGAACGGCGCACCTTGTCGTCGATTGTTCGTTCCGCCAATTGATCCCATGTGCTCCTTAGGGAACTCACGTCGGGCGGCTCTGGCAGCGATGCCAGCTTCTCGATGCACTGCTTCCGTGCGACCTGCTTGGCGGCGATTTGCCTCCGCAGTTGATGGAGCTCCGATTCACAGGCGGTGCGTTTACGGTCCAAGTCCTGAGTTCGCTTTCGAGCCGCTTCGTCGATTCTAATGCTCTCAATGTCCGCGAGCGCAAGGCTGCCTAGGCCGAGTTCCGCGAGGATTTCCTTTTCCTGACTCTCAAGCTCGATGATGCTTCTTGTTACGCCCGGCAGATCCATTCTCTCCTTGCGATACTGGCCGAGTTGGTCTTTCAGTCGCCGAATCCGATCGGACTCCTCGAGCAGTTCCTTTGGAATCGAGAGGGCATCCCGCTCCTGCCGCAGCTCAGCGATCCGATTCTGAATGCGCTCGATTTCCGGCGCGAGCGTCTGGTCTCGCTCCCGAAGTAAGTCCTTTCGGGTCGTCGTGACTTCCGGCGCCAGAATGCGTATGTCGCCGAGATCGGATCGTTGCTGGAGTAGCTCGGTCCGCCGGGCCAAAAGAGGAAGCACTTTCTGAATGCGCTGGAGCCGAGCAATCTCGGCGGCACCATTCCGAAGTCGCTCCGCGGACGATTGGGCGTCGGCCTCCGCTTTCTCCACATCGGTGTTCAGGTCGAGCCAAACCTTGATTGGCAAAGCCGCGTCAGTTGACGCCTTGCGCTTCTCGTGGTATTTCTTCAGCGCTTCTTTCAACGCGGAGGACGTTGCCTTCGCTTCGCCTTCCATCCGTTCGACCGTCTGCTGGAGAGACGTGCCGCCGAGCGCGGCACCGAATAGCATCCGGCCGGCGTCGTCCTCGGCATCTGCGAGGGCTTCGCCAGCCGCACGAAGTTGTTCGTGGCTGAGGCCGAACATGTGGCGGAAGAGATCCCGATCTGGGACACTTAACCACGACTTCAGTTGACTCTCATCCAGCGGCCGTCCAGAGGGGTCGAGGAGCGTGGTTCCAAGCCTCCCTTTCTTCCTCAGAAAGGCGCGCTCCGCGCCGCTCGAATGCTGGAGCCGGGCTCCGATACGGAGGTCTGGCTTCGCGTGAATGAAGTCGTCACGGGTCTGGATCTCGATGTCGTACAGAACGCCGGAGATCGCGCGCAAAATCGTGCTCTTGCCCGCTTCGTTCCTACCATAGATGATGTGGAAATTCGGACCCTCGGACGGAAACTCCAGAGTTCGATTCGTGAAGTGGCCGTAGGCCAACAGATCGATCTGGAGGAATTTCATCCTTCTTCTCCGCTTTCCAGGAGCCGGGGAATCAGCATCTGCTCCACGTCGTTCAGCAATGCGCGAATGGTTTCCGGGCGATCCATGCGGAGTGCGCCGGGATCGAAGTCTTCCGGAGCGGGAAACCGGTCTTGGATCGGCTTGAGAGCCGCGATGAGTTCCGCTAGGGCGGCATCGTCGGAACGAAACGCGTCGATTGTTCGGAGAACCTCGCCCATCGGGCTGTCGAAGCGCTGTCGCAGAGCGTCTAGATCGACGGGCGATCGCGTCTGGATCTCAACGTTCTCCACCCAGACGTCGCGCAGATCCGCTCCCCGTAATCGCGCTTCGTTGATCCATCGCTCCTGATTCGCTACAAGAGCCGCGTGTGCGCGGCTCACTCCCGTGAGTTGCACGCGCACGGCGAGCGCCACTTCCGGCGTCCGGTGGCGAATCCCGGCTAAAGCCTCGTAAACGCGATCGATTGCGGCGTCCGGCGACGAGACGTCCGCAACCGAGACCCCGCAGATTTCCCAACGAAGGACGTCGAAACGACGTTCCTCGATCGTGAGACGACCGTTGCTGACGCAAACGACCGTTGCGCCTTTGGGACCAGTCTCCCGGAAAAACCGCCCTTGCAGGTTTCCTGGGAACACGACAGGTGGATTCTCACGGAGAATGTCGCGCTTGTGGACATGGCCAAGCGCCCAATAGCCGTACCCCTTGTCCACAAGGGCCTCAATGGAGCATGGGGCGTAACGCGCGTGCTCGGGGGACCGTCCGTCCGCGCTCGTGTGCAGCAGGCCGATATTGAAGCAGCCTGCATCTGGAGAAGGGTATTTATCGGCCAGGTCATCGCTGACGTCCTTCTTCCCGTAGCTCTGCCCGTGAATCGAAACGTTCAGATCCTCTAACCTCTTCGTCCCGGCCTTCTTCGACGGGAACACGTGCATGTTGTCCAGCGGGGAGAGCTTCCGTGTCATGGCGTTCTCGGCATCGTGATTTCCCCACACGATGAACACGGGAATCCCTGCGTCCCGAAGGAGTGCCATCTGCCGGAGGAAGAAGTGGCCCGTGTTGTAGTCCCTCCAGTCGCCGTCGTAAAGGTCGCCGGCGAGCAACAGGAAATCGACCTTCTCGGTCACGCAATACTGAACGAGATTCTCGAATGCCTCGCGGGTCGCGAGTCGCATTCTCTCGGCCGGCGCGCTCTCGTAGCGTTCCAACCCGCGAAGTGGACTGTCGAGGTGAATATCGGCGGCGTGGACAAATGTAAAGGACATGCTCAATTCTCCCGGTTATCAACCCGAGTCCTGAACCGGACTCGAAATGGCGCTTCGCATTTCAAGGCGGCGCTGTTCGGTTGTGGTCTCACAGAAACGAACCTTATAGGAACTAACGTCCGTTCCGGTTTGCTTTCCTCTCCAAAGCTACTTCACGTGGATAGGGCAGATGAAGTACTGTGCACATTTCGGACATACCCGCTCAGCCGGTTCAGCATCAAATTCTCCACGTGCGATGCCATCAATTGCCTTTTCGTATACTGCGAGCTTACTGTTGAGTGACTTGGGTGGGAGATCCACTTTCCGGACTTCGTTGGTCATCAAATAAAGGACTTCATAAAAGCGCTGGGCATCAGGAAATGCTTCCTCAGCGCCCTTAATATAAAGGCCGACCACTTCGTCCGGCGTTGAGGACTTCGTAGCTCGTCCTGTTTTCAGCCTGCGGACGAGGACCCTCGTGCCGGCCGAGGTTGTAACGACCTCTACCCAATCCGGAGTGACCACTACGCGACCATTTCGAAGCGGAACCGTCCACTCAACTTCTAACCGATCGGTTGTCGCTGAAAGCATGGCGGCCGCTATCTCTTTGACCATCCTTTCAGCCTCTCGCCGATACAGTTTTTCGTGAATCTCCCCCGCAAGTTTTCTTTCTTTCCAGTGAGCTTCGAGCATCTCCAGGGCTTTGTCAGGCTGCACTCGATTGCCCGCGCGGTATTCTGCCCGGAGCTGACTAAGCGTGCGACGTACGCACCGATGGAATTTCAAGTAGCCGGAGTCCGCGCGATTTCCGAACACGCCGAGAATAACCTCAATGTAAAACCTGTGACCGCATATGTTGTAAATCTCAAGATCACTTGCTTGGTAAGTCAATGACGGATCAATTTGCGGGACAGGTTTCGCTAAGAGTGGAGGAATTGCGTCAAGCCAAGTCGGATCAATATCAACGGATCGGGGCAGATGCGCCTCGACTTCGTAAAGGAATTCCGAGGCATTGCTATTTTGATGACCATACCGTTTGGCCCGTGAGAGGCAAAGCCAATCTCGTGCTCTAGAAAGCGCTACAAAGAAGAGACATTCCTCCTCTTCCATTCGCCAATCGACATCAGTTGGAATAAGTCCCGCGGGCGGTGGACAAAACTCACCTTGTCCCTTTACCGGGAACTTCCCTTTACCGAGGCTAGGAATAAACACCGCAGAGAATTCAAGACCCTTGGCGGCGTGAACGGTCAGCATTCGGACTGCGTCTATGTCATCCGCCCAGGAAGGGACTTGGCGAAATTGTCGCTCCTCGCCCCAGAACTCAAGCCTTCGAATGTAATTAAGGAAGTTTCTCTTCGGATCTACTCTCTCCCGTGCAGGTCGGCCACGATGATTGTGCGCGAATTGCAATAGCTGGTACAGCGCCAGCCGCTTTTGCATGCCCGACACGCTCGTGTCCGAACAGTATCGAATCAGAAATCGGCTCTTGTTAAAGAGGTATGTTGTGAGAAACGTCCACGCCGAATTTCCGTAGCAATATCCTTCAATGTGAGACCACAAAACTTCGAGCTTTTTTCTCCCCCCTTCCGAAAGCCCGTTGACATCCCCGAGCCTTTCAAACGCTTTGGGAAAATACAATTCGGCAGAACGCGCGTAACGAATGAATGTAAGGACGTCCTCCCTTGGGGTTTTGTATTCCTCAAACTCGGCGACACGAAGAAGCCCGTTTCCCGATGGCTCGCACGCGAGCGAAACGAGCGACAGAAGATCACGGACCTCAGAACGCTCGAAAAGGTCGCCTAGATAAAACAGCGGGATATTTTCCTTCTCCAGTACAATTGCAAGACGTTGTAGTGCGGTGTGGGAACGGGCAAGTACAGCTTGTTCCTTATGAGCCACCCCGAGAGATTTGAGCCGGACAATTTCTTTGGCGATTCCCTTTCCCTCAGCTGTCTCGTCAACTCCGACTTCATAACTGATGGCTCCATTGGTTTCGGTCCTTGCCGACTCCCAGTCTGTGAACATGTCGGGGGGACGGGCCGCCATTTTCTTTGCGAAGCCCGAAAACGTTCCGGTAATTTGCTTCTGAGACCGGTAGTTCCGTTCGAGCGGCAGGACCTGAGCCTTCGGATACTCCTTTGCAAACTCCCGCATATTGCCGGGAGCAGCACCCCTGAATCGATATATCGACTGCAAAGCGTCGCCCACGACCCACAAACCCTCACCATCTCCCGCCAACTCTTTGAGGAAAACTTTGCTTGCCGTATTTACGTCCTGATATTCATCAACCAGAATGTGCTTGTACTGTCGGGCGAGCGTATCCCGGACGTCAGAATTCGTCTGCAAAAGAGTTACGGCCTTAAAGATCAGATCGCCATAATCGAGCACGCCGTTTCGCTTGAGTATTTCTTCGTAAGCGAAGTATGCCTGTGCCACCTCGATCGCTTTCCGCGCTCTGTCGGTTTCTTCATCGTTACCGCTTTCTTCGAGCATTTTCTGGGCGAGGTCTAAATATCTGGCTCATCCGGCTTTGTAGTGGGTCACGGAGCCAAATCGAGACCGCCGCAGTGAAAGTAAATCGCATTGATGAAGTTTCGTTGGTTGCGGAAACCGCGTGCCGTGTACTTCACCCACTGG